>Ga0075030_100005442_pt1 | contig 11479 bp, 8 predicted proteins | sample LitLauG_LLR_2012_FD_71393 | JGI IMG/M metagenome (GOLD analysis project Ga0075030, IMG submission 71393) | Freshwater sediment microbial communities from Pennsylvania, USA - Little Laurel Run_MetaG_LLR_2012 | ecosystem: Environmental > Aquatic > Freshwater > Creek > Sediment | place: USA...
GTACACCATCGAAAATTTCGAGCGCTCCTGCCTGCAATCCAGCCCGCTCGATTCCTCCACCGCGCTCGAATCCGCCATCGGCGCCACCCGTCAGGGCCACGCCTTCTATCTCTGGATCTATCCGAACTTCATGATCAACGCCTACTCCGGCGTGATGGACACCAACCTCGTCCTTCCCCTCGGCGTGGACAAATGCGCCGTCATCTTCGACTACTACTTCGCCGACGTCAGCCCCGCCGCCGCAAAGCACCATCAGGAAAGCATCGCCGTCAGCGAAAAAGTGCAGGACGAAGACATGGCCATCTGCGATTCCGTGCAGCGCGGCCTCGCCTCTCGCGCCTATGTCGCCGGCCGCCTCTCCGTCCGCCGCGAAGCCGGCGAACACCTCTTCCACCGCCTCCTCCACGCCGACCTCAACAAAGCCCTAGCCCGCCCCGTCGCCGCAGACTGACGAACTTCCCGCAATTGCGCGTCGAATGGCAACGGTCATTGCGAACCGCGCTTGCCCCGAGCTAATTATGCGAGGGGGCGGTTTATGCGGGGTAAGGGGTCTGCTGTTCGTGCGGACGGCCCAAAGTCTCAGGTCCCAAAGGCGACAAATTCGGTTTGGAATGGGCACGACAATTAGGAAGGAACTCTTCGGCTGTCACAAGGTTCCCAGCTTCCTGAGCCGCCTGTTGCCCCCGCAGCAGGTGCCCCGGACTCTTTGAAACCTTGTGCAGCCGCAAGATACTCGCGATCTTGCGGTTAATCCAGTGGATCGGCAACCGGCATTACCGGACATTTCAGGACACGAGGGGACATCCACTGATTTCGGCAGGACAACGCTCGGAATGAACGGATTCATTTTCCAGACGGGCCTCACCCCGCACCACTCACTCGCCTGCTTTAACTTGAAAGCCGCCTGGTCCCGGTCAACTCCGCGAGTTTCCCCACCGCCGAGGGACAAATGAAAAAGGCCGGCGGAATTCCCGCCGGCCTTCTCACGTCTTCATCCAAAAAACCTACAGCTTCTCGAAAAAGTGCGCCACTTTCTTGCCCGCCTTCTCCGTGTAATACACCGTCACTTTGCCGCCCTTTTCGGCCCCCTTTGCGGTGTCTTGCGCGCCGACCTTCGTGCCGTGCCCAATCACGTCAAACGTCTGCTCGGTGCCGTCGGCTGCCTTCACGGTCACGGTCTTCCCGCCTTCTCCGACCTTCTCCACCGTGCCTTCCGTGGCCTTCATCCCATCCTTGCCGACTTTGTCCACTTCCGTCGCCGTGTTCTCCGTGCCCTTCACGGTGTAATGCGCCACCACTTCCGATCCCTCTTTCACCCCGTGAAATGCGTCCTTGGCGCCCGTGGCCGTCTCGTCAGCGCCATACACAGCGGTCTTGTCCACAAAGTGAATCGTGTGTTCCGCCCCATCCTTCGTCTTTACGACGATTGACTTCGAAGCGGAATCCACCTTCGTGACCACTCCGTGAACTGCGGATACGACGTCATCTGCCGCCCAAACCGTCACGGCAAAAAACGCCGTCAATGCCAACAGCGATACCAGTTTCTTCATTTCTGCGGACCTCCTGTTGTCCTGTCCCTTCGATTATCCCCGACTTCCCTTCCAGTGTAAAAAAATTCAGCGCCCCGCGCGTGTCCGTCCCTCATCCGATTCTCTTCATGCGCGGCGATTCGTGACCTTCCTTGTCCTCCACTCTTGCCGCTCACCGTGAGATGCATCGCGGCACTCCATAGGTTCCAATCCGGGAAACAAGAACTGTTTTGGCAGCCAACTTTTTGTCCTAACCGGCAAGAGCCCTCAACCAATTCCAGGAAACAATCGTTGATTTTCAAGAAAATACCTCCGGCTAACCTTCTCCCCCCTTCCCGCACGTTCCCCGGCGCCTTCCCTTAACCCTTTATAATTATTCACATACGCCCCACCCTGCCTCGTCCCGCAGAAACAGACCGTCTCGGGCGCTCCCTTCTCCCATCTTTCTCGCTCATAGAACCCTCCCCGTTCGATCTCCCTTCGCCCTCTGGCATCCCGCTTGCCTTCCCCCAATCGCTGGGTCAAGCCCGGCCAGTGGTTGGGTTGTTCTACGGAGGGTCCATGAGACGAACTGCACCGCGTCTCCACGTATGCCTCGTTGTCTTGCTTGTTGTTCTCGCCGGTTTCATTGGTTTGCAGACCGCTGCCCGCCAGCAGTCCGCCCCGGATTCCGCCAGTTCGATCCCGGCTCAAAATCTCTCCTCCGAGGACTCCGCTCCCGCGCAGGCCAAGCCGGCCGCCAAAAAAGGTCCCGACGGCGACTACGTCGGCAGCGAAGTCTGCATCACCTGCCATGAGGATCAGAATCGCCGCTTCAAGAACACCATCATGGGCAAAATCATGCTCGGCAATCCACACTCTCCCGAGGAAGCTCGCGGTTGCGAATCCTGCCACGGTCCTGGCCGCGCTCACGTCGAAGCCGGCGGTGGCAAGGACACCATTCCTATCCGTTTCGGCAAGGACTCTCCGAACACCGTTGCCGAACAGAACGCCGTTTGCATGGATTGCCACGCCCGCGGCACGCACATTTTCTGGAAGGGTAGCCCGCACGAATCGCGCGGCATCGCCTGCGTGGACTGCCACCAGGTCAAGCAGGTGCTCCAGGCCAAGCTTTCTTCCGACACGCGCTACAGTTCCCCGCTCACCGACAATCACGGCCTGAAAATCGGCCAGCCGGAGCTATGCCTGCAGTGCCACCAGATGCGCCGCGCCCAGTTGCAGCGCTCTTCCCACATGCCTTACCGCGAAGGCAAAGTCACCTGCACCAGTTGCCACAATCCCCATGGCTCGCCCAATCCTTCGCAGTTAATCCAGAGCAGCATCAACGAAAACTGCATCAGTTGCCACACTGAACGCCGCGGTCCCTTCCTCTGGGAGCATCCGCCGGTCGTCGAAAACTGCGCCAACTGTCACGAGCCGCACGGCAGCAACAATCCGCAACTCCTCAAGGTCCGCATGCCCCGCGTCTGTGACGATTGCCACGATTCCAGCCGCCATCCCACCCAGGCGCAACCCCTCAGCTCTATCAAAAACTTCAACCGTGGCTGCACCAACTGCCACTCCTACATCCACGGTTCCAATCATCCTTCGGGTTCTGCATTTCTGCGGTAGGAAAGAGGGCTCACGCACATGAGAAAAACGCATGCACTCACGGTCTTCGCATTCCTCGCTCTTCTCCTCGTCCCTCAGCGCTCGCTCGCGCAGGACAAACCACAGGACATCGGCGACGTCGAATTCGGCGTCCGCTTCGCCACCGGCGACGTCTACGGCCGCCCCGACCTGCCCTTTTCCCCCGGCGTAAAAACCTCTCAATTCAACGAGTATCAGGACATCCGCGACGGCTTCTATGTTCGTAAGTTCGACGTCAGGTTCGACAACGTCTTGCACACCAAGGACTACTTCGCGCTCCAATCCCAAAGCACGCTCTACCGCGATCAGAGCTATCTGGCCACCTTCGGCAACTACGGAAAGTACAAGGTCCAGTTCCGTTACGACGAAATCCCCCACATTTACAGCAACACCACCGTGACGAATTTCGCCCAAAGCTCGCCCGGCAACTACGTCTTTCCCGCCTTGATCCGCCAGCAATTGCAGGCGGCCACTGGCGCCAATATCCCCTCTCTCGTCAGCACGCAAGTTGTCCCGGGCTTGAGCCAGATCACCCCGAACATCATCCGCCGCGCCGGCACCATCACTTTCGGCTACAACATCAACTCCCATTGGGCCGTCAACGCCCTCTATATGCGCGAAAGCCAGAAAGGCGCCCGCCCCATTGGCACCATCATGAACTCCAGCCCCAGCGCCAGTGCCACGGCCGGCTACGGCGAAGAGCTCCTCGAACCCATCAATTACTTCAACAATCTGGTTCGCTTCGGCCTCGAATACGGCGCGCGCGCCTTTGTCGTTCAAGGCGGCTACACCGGCTCTTTCTTCCATAACAACATCCACGAAATGACCTGGCAGAATCCCTTCAACTTCAACCTCGCCGGCGTCGCCACGCCCACCACCGGCGCCATGGCCCTCTATCCCGACAATCACGCCAACTATCTCAACTTCGCAGCCGGCATCAACCTCACCAAATTCCTCCACCTCACCGCCAGCATCAATCCCGGCTGGCTCAAGCAGGATCAGGCCTTCCTCCCCTACACCTCCAACGCCGCCATCACCACTTGCGGCACCGGCGCGCAGGCCTGTAACACCACGGCGGTCCTTCCCGTCTCCAACCTCGGCGGAGACGCGCAAACGCTGGCCATGAACTACAACCTCTCCACCTCTTCCTGGAAAAACATCACCTTCAAAGCCAACTACCGCCAGTACGATTACAACGACAACACTCCCATCAACACCTACACTCCCGTTCAAGGTGACGCCGCCGCCCCCGCCGGTCCCCTCACGAACACGCCCTACGCTTTCAACCGCAAGGATTTCGAATTCGATGGCATCTGGTTCTTCGCCAAAAAGAGCTCCATCAAAGCCGGCTACGAAGCTCTCTGGATGGACCGCAGCTTCCGCGACGTCGCCCATTCTCTCGACAACTCCTTCTTCGTCTCCGGCGACTGGAATCCCCGCCACGATCTGCTGCTTCGCCTCTCCTACCGCCATTCCGATCGCAAGCCGGACTCCTACGTGGACGACACTGTGACCAACACCGCCGGCGCATTCGTCCCCTGCACCGACACCACCGATACCTCTTTCACTGGCGACCAGCGCTGCCACCGCCGTTTCGACGAAGCCGCCCGCATCCAGAATCGCGCCGACGCCCTCCTGCAATACACGCCCTTCGATCGCCTCACTTTTTCCGCCTTCGGCGGCACCTTGCAGAACGACTACAACCGGGCCGGCGGCGTGAACAGTCCCACTCCGCTGAATTTCCTCACTGGGGCCGCAGCCACCACGCAGCTCTACTATCTCTACGGCCTGCAAAAGGACATCTCCTACAACTATGGCTTCGACGTGGACTATGCCGTCAACGACCAGATCACTCTCTACGCCGAGTATTCCCGCGAGCATTACTATCAGCGCATGATCACCCGCTATCGCACGCCTACGAACGGCGCGCAAACCATCCTCACTTGTAACGGCTGCGACACTCCGAACAACGACTGGGAGAGCACGGCGACCGATCCGATCGACGTCTACTCCGCCGGCGTGGACCTCTACTTCCACAAGAAATTCTACGTCACCGCCTATTACTCACTCTCCGCGGGAAAGGGCAATGTCAATAACCGTTATCTCGGCGATCCCACCATCACCGGTGCCAACGCGGCCCCAAATGCAAACGCTTTTCTCCTTACCGGCACAAACGCCGCCGTTCCTTACCCAGAAACCGTGGACCGTTATCACGAAGTCGGGATCGTCTTCAAATACAAGCTCACCGATCGCCTCACGCCTAAGCTCGAATATCGCTACGAGCAGTGGGACAATCGTGACTACCAGACCACCGTCATGACTCCCTACATGGGTTGCGTCAGCTCCGCTCCCCCGGCCGCCCCCGTGCCCGGCTGCACCAACCCCATTCTCAACAGCTCGACTTCGCCTACTCCGCTACCCGGAGCCGCCAGCCTGTTCTATCCCGGTTTCGTCGTCGGTGATCCCTCCTCGGCGCGCTATCTTTTCCTGGGAGTGGACCAACCCTCCTACCACGCACACATCGTCATAGCCACGCTCGAATATCGCTTCTAGCGGCCATCTCACAATTCCTTTGCGGGAGGGCACGACTTCAGCTTGACCTGAGCGAAGCCGAAGGGTCGTGCCGGGAAGACGCCGAAGATCTTGGGCTTCAGCCCCTGAGGCCTCGGAACAATTCAATACTGCCGTTTACGAGCTGAGCTCTAGCAATTTCTGCATTCCGGCCGCCAACAGAACGCGAAACCGTCCACATGTGACCGCCGAACATCATTCCAGTTTGGCGGCCACATTTTGTGTTTAATTACATATTTTTCTCTGAATCTTGCGGCCCGGCGCTCCTCGCTTGAGTGATTCTGCTCAACCTGAGCAAAATGCCACACTTGTTGTCTGCGGTTGGTTCAACCCCGTCGGTAAATGCCCTGTAACTGCTTAAGATTGTGACAGTCAAGTAGCAGCCTTTTTCTGTTCATTGGCATCCCAGATGCAGCACTTGAGGTCACTGTTCTTTCTCTAGGGGTTCGGCATCGCTCCCATTCTCCCTCGGCTCAATCTCATGGGCCCGCGTATGAGTGCATTCAGGGATCTTAGATTTTCAATTTTCCAAGGAGGAAATTGTTATGTTCAAAAGAATTCTCGTTCTGGGCCTGCTTCTCGTAGCCGCGCTTCCGGTCCTGGCGCAAGACTATTCAAAGATTGAAGTTGGCGCTGCGTACTCCTACATTCGCGCAAATACCACCTTCAAGGATCAGACTGTCAGCCCCTCTCTTTCGGCAAGTGAAAGTGCCAACCTGCAAGGCGGTAAGGGTGAGTTGGTGTACAACGCCACCAAGACGATCGGACTTGTCGCTGATTTCGGCGGCTACGACGTCACCGGCCTGCCCAGTGGCACTGGCGCATCCGCAACCGTCTTCACCTATCTGTTTGGCCCGCGCTTTACCTATCGTCCGGGTGAAAAGCTATCGGTGTTCGGAGAAGGTCTGGTCGGCGGTTCGCACATCAGCGCTTCCGGCGGAAGCGGGGCGGGTTGTGTTGGAGCCCTCTCCGTGGTTTCAACCCAGTCCACGACCCTGCCGTGCTACTTGTCGGCGAGCGGCAACTCCTTCGCGCTCGGCCTCGGCGGCGGACTCGATTACAAAGTCGCAACGCATGTCGCCATCCGCTTGTTCGAAGGCGAATGGTTCATGACCCGCTTCAACTCCACGATCAATTCCTCTGGCAGGCCCTCTGCTGGCACCCAGAACAACTTCCGCCTGGCAGCCGGTCTCCAGTTCCGGTTCTAATTAGCCTCGCACTTGAATCCTTATAATTCGAGGATCCGGCTCCGACCGGGTCCTCGTTTTTTTGCGCATCGAATTGTTGCGCACAGGCTCGTGGACTTTCTCATCTCGAAATTCAGAAACGCCGCTCCCAGACAGCTATAATCCCGGGGCATGATCCCCAAAACGTTTAAACCCCATCAAAAATTCATGCAACTTGCTATCGATGAAGCCAAGCGCGCTGGCGACCGCGGCGACTACCCCATCGGCGCCGTTATCACCCGCCTCGTCGGCCGCCGCGAAGTCGTCATCGCCAGCGCCGGCAACCGAGTCAAAACCTCCGGCTCCAGCATCAAGCACGTTGAACTCGAGACCCTCAAATATGTCTGCAGTGGCTACGGCCGCTATCTTCCCGACTTCATCCTCTATTCCACCCACGAGCCTTGCGCCATGTGTGCAGGAGCCTGCGTATGGTCCCGCATCGGCGCCGTCGTCTACGGCGTCTCCCAGGAAGACATCGCCGCCTTCGGCCGCAAGCGCGGCACCGAGGAATACAAATGGCGCGCCTGCCTCATCCCCTGCGAACTCGTCTTTGAGCGCGGCAATCACGTCATACCCGTCACCGCCGGCTTCCTCCGCAACGACTGCCACAAACTCTTCAGCTACAAACCCCCGCGCCGCTAACATTTCCTCGGTCCACCCCCGACGCGTTCAACCGGGCCTAAGCTCTCGTTTACTCTTTACACCCCCAGTTCGTCCTTTCCGTCATGAGGAACTATAGTGAGTTATGGGAAATGCCATGAAGCTCATGCTCTTCGCTCTGATTGCATTGTTCGGCTCTCATCGCCTGCTCGCCCAGGCAACCGATTGGCAGCCATCGCCGGGGCACACGCAATTGCCGATTTGGCCAGGCACGCCGCCAGATGCGCAGCCAGTCGCAGCGCCCGAAGGCGCTAAGTCAGAAAACAAGTCGCTGATTGCCGGTCGACCTTGGGTTTATGTGGAAAATGCCTCGCGGCCTACCATGACCGTCTATTCGCCAACGGGGAAAAATACCGGCGCAGCCGTGGTCGTGTTCCCTGGCGGCGGCTATCAGATTCTGGCCATCGATCTGGAAGGCACAGAGGTCTGTGACTGGCTGACGTCCAGGGGCATCACCTGCGTGTTGCTGAAATATCGTGTGCCAAATTCAGGGATGCATTGGGACGAAAAATGTAGTTGCCAACTCGCTCCAAAAGCCCCGACTGCTTTGGAAGATGCGCAGCGGGCGGTGGGACTCGTGCGATTTCACGCCGCGGAGTGGCACATCGATCCGCACAAGATCGGTGTGCTCGGGTTCTCCGCGGGCGGCCATCTGGTGGCCGCAATCAGCACGCATTCCACGCAGCGCTTGTATCCTCACGTAGATGCGGCCGACAAGGAAAGCTGCCGCCCGGATTTTGCCGTGGCCCTCTATCCGGGGCATCTCTGGATCAACGACAAAAAGTTTGCGTTAAATCCCGACATTCACGTAACCCGCGAGACACCACCGACGTTTTTGGTGCAGGCGGAAGATGACCACGTCGACAGCATAAATAATTCGCTGGTTTACTACATTGCTCTAAAAAAGGCCGGCGTTCCCGTCGAGATGCATTTGTACGCCCAGGGCGGCCATGCCTTCGGCCTCCGGCGCACCAAGTTTCCCATCACCGAATGGCCTCCGCTGGTGGAAACCTGGCTCGGCACGCTCGGAATCGTTCCCAAGTGAGTAGAAACCATCTGGCCGGTTTTTCGGCGACAACGGAGTAGACACGCAAGACCTGGAAGCGGTTCCCATTTTCGGTTCATCCGGTTATCACTCCCATGCCCCACGGATAAAAGCTCGAACTTTTCTGGAACCAAACGCCTGTTTATCGAATCGAAATCTTGCGGGCCACAAACTGCTACTGCTCCAGCTAAAATGGTGGGAGCTGCGAATTGTTCATCTGGAGAACTGGAAATGGCTTTGAGCCTCTTTAAAGGACCCTTTGAAAGCGCAGGTTGCACCCATGAAGGAGACGGTTGGGTCACCACAGACCTGCAGCGCGGCGAGCGCGTAAAGTGGCTCCCCGGCAAAAAACAAGCCCTCCGCTGGGACGTCACCGAAAACCAGTGGCTCCCTTCCACCGAAACTCGCAATCAATTTCTCTCCATCGCCCGCCACTACCAGGCCAGCATCCGCAGTAAAAAATAGTCCGGCGTTCCCGCCTCTCCCAGCCGCATCGCCTGAAAAGCCACCCCCAGATGCCAAGTTGTCCAGTAAGCGCGTTTCCGGCCCGGGAATGGCACTTGCTTGAATGTAAGGAGGCAATGTCAGCTAAAATCGACCGATGCAACGGGGGTAGATATTATGCGGAAAAACACTCTCAGCCGCGCAATTCTATTTGGTTTATTAACACTGTTTGCCTCAGCTTTCGCGCAAGCGCAGGCCGCGTCGAACACCAAATCGGCGAACTATTTTTTCGTGCTGCTGAATCGTCCCCGGAATGCTCCCCAGCTGAGCAAAGAAGCGAGTGAGAAACTCCAGGAAGACCACATGGCCAATATCCGAAAGATGGCAGCCGAACACAAACTTGTGATTGCCGGGCCCTTTCTCGACGATACGACGCTGCGCGGTATCTTTGTATTGCAAGCGGACTCCGCGGCGCAGGCACAAGAGTGGGCAAATAGCGATCCAACGATCAAAGCTGGCCGGCTTTCCGCTGAGGTGCATGGGCCGTGGCTTATTGAGGCGGGAGAGATTCATACTCCGGGCGAAACGCAAGGACTAGAGCGGTACACGCTTGTCCTGATAAAGCGGGGTCCGGATGGCGGTTCAGAGGGGCCGCAGCTTGCGCAGGCAATGAAGCAGCATGCCGCCTTCGTCGCACAGTCGATGCAACAAGGGAATCTGGCTATTGCCGGACGGCTCCCGGACAGCGATCGGAGTGAGCTAAGCGGGGTAGCTATTTTCCGCGCAGGGGTGGAGCAGACTACGAAGTTGACGCAAGACGATCCTGCCGTCAAATCCGGCCTTCTTAAAACTGAATCCCATCCCTGGGCCACAGGCAAAGGAGTCCTGGCGGCGGGACTGCCGCTCCAATGACCGTCTTACTCTTTTGAACTTTTGGACCCCGGGCCGGAACACGGCCCGAAATGGACGCGACGTTGAGAATCTAGTGCAGCCAAAGGCCAACTACCCGCGAGGCGCGCTACCCCATAGCCTCGGATCGTCGTCCACAATTGTGCGAATCGCCGTGCGGATACGTATCAAATCGGCGTGCACACCGATTTGACTTCCGTGTAGAGATCAAGCATCTGGTGGCCCATTTCGCGGCCCCAGCCAGACTGCTTGTATCCGCCGAACGGCATCGCCGAATCAAGAACGCCATAGCAGTTGATCCACACCGTTCCTGCGCGGAGCTCCGATGCGATCCTATGTGCTTTCTTGATGTCGCGCGTCCAGATGGCGGCCGCGAGCCCGTATTCGCTATCGTTCGCCTTGGCGACAAGGTCGTCGACGTCGCTGAACGGCATCACCGTCACGACCGGCCCGAAGATTTCCTCGCGTACCACTTTCATTTTTTCGTTGGTGTTTACAAGCACCGTTGGCTTGACGAAATAGCCCTTGTCTCCCTCGCGGCTACCGCCAACAACAGCCTTCGCGCCCTCCGAGAAGCCCGATTCCAGGTAGCCGCACACGCGCTTGAGCTGCTCCTCAGAGACAAGTGGACCCATTTGAGTAGTAGCCTCCATCCCGGGACCCACGCGAATCTTCGTCGCCAGTTGTGAAACTCCATCGACCACTTTGTCGAACTGCTTATCTTCAACATACAGCCGCGATCCCGCGCAACACACTTGTCCTTGGTTGAAAAAAATGGCGCTGGCCGCGCCAGGAATCGCGCTTTCAATTTCCGCATCATTGAACACAATGTTTGGGGACTTTCCACCCAACTCCAGCGAGACTTTCTTCAGATTTCCGGCCGCCGCATGGACAATCAGTTTGCCAACTTCCGTCGAGCCGGTGAATGCGATCTTATCCACTCTTGGATGAGCGGCCAGCGCCGCGCCCGCGGTTTCCCCGTAGCCGGTAACGATGTTAACGACGCCATCGGGAAATCCCGCCTCCACGATCAACTCGCCCAGCATTAGCGCGGTCAGCGGAGTTTGCTCGGCGGGTTTCAGAACCACGGTGCAGCCCGACGCCAGCGCCGGGGCAAGTTTCAGGGTCGCCATGACCATCGGGAAGTTCCAGGGAATGATTTGGCCCACCACGCCGATGGGCTCGCGCAATGTGTAAGCAAGAAATCTCCCGCCCTGCGCGGAAATCGGAATCGTATTTCCTTCGATCTTCGTGGCCCAGCCGGCGTAGTACTGGAGTTGATCGATGGAAACGGGCAGGTCGACCATCCGTGCGATGGTCACCGGCTTGCCCTGGTTAAGGCACTCAAGTTGCGCGAATTTCTCCGCGTGCTTCTCCAGAAGATCCGCCAGCTTCCAGACGATGCGCCCGCGCTCCGAGGACGTGAATTTCCTCCACGGTCCCTTGTCGAACGCGGCGCGCGCCGC
>Ga0075030_100005444_pt1 | contig 11479 bp, 5 predicted proteins | sample LitLauG_LLR_2012_FD_71393 | JGI IMG/M metagenome (GOLD analysis project Ga0075030, IMG submission 71393) | Freshwater sediment microbial communities from Pennsylvania, USA - Little Laurel Run_MetaG_LLR_2012 | ecosystem: Environmental > Aquatic > Freshwater > Creek > Sediment | place: USA...
TCCCAAAACTCGGCGTTCGGGTGCAGCGCCCGAATCGTCTGGCGCAGCTTGATGGTGCTCTCGACGCCGTAGGCTCCAAAATCCATGGCCTCCGGATGCATGTTTTGCCCGTAGCCGGGATAAGTGTGATACGCAAACACGTCGATCTGCGCGGCGCATTTGCACACATCCAAGGCGCGCTGGGCGAAATCGCTGGTGGGGTCGGCCTGGCCTCCGTATATCACTTTTGCATTGGGATCGGCCGCGTGTACCGCGGGTGCGAACGCGGCCAGCAATCGCCCATATTCCTCCGGATTGCCCCACGGGTTCCAATAGCCGATGTCCTGCTCATTCCACAGCGCGTAAAATTGGATGCGCCCCTTGAAGTGGTTCACCATCCACGTCACGTAGCGCAAAAAGGCCTCGATCTCGGCGGGCGATTTCGGAGGCCAGAAGATGGAATCGATGCTGCGGTCGTCATTATGGAACCCGCCGCCCTTCGGCGTAATGTGATCGGGCTTCACGCCCGCCGGACCCGTGTACATCGGGTTGCCGTACATCAACTGCACCTGCACTTTGACGCCGTTCTCGACCAGCGAGTCGACGTAATCGTCCACCTCGGGCGCAATGGCGAAGACGCCGCGTTTTTGCTCCACCCAATCCCAACTGGTCGGATCGGAGCTGTTCTCATACTGCCCGATGCGTATCCAAGATACGCCCGCGTCGAACATGCGCGTCCACCACCAGCGGTCCCATGGCAGATACGGCTCGCGCGGCAGGTCAGAGTTGATGCCGAATCCGCTCTCAATCTGCGAAGATCGCTTGGGCGGCACACGCGAAGGAATCTGCGCGCATAAGGGAACGATGCATAGCAATGCCGCGAATTTCATCCCAGCAGTATACTGGCAAAGCATGCTGCGATACACGGACTTATACATTGACGGAGCCTGGCGCAAAGCTTCCGGCGCAATTGAAGTGCTCTCTGCCTCGACCGAGGAGGCCATCGGCGCGATTCCCGAGGGTACGCCCGCGGACGTGGAAGCGGCCGTGGCTGCCGCACTTAAGGCCTTCCCCGCATGGTCGGAAACGCCTATCGCCGAACGCGCGGACTGGCTCGACAAACTGGCTGCGGCGCTGAAAGATCGCGGCGAGGCCATTGCGCGGACCATCGCCATGGAAGTTGGCTCGCCCATTTCCATCGCCACGTCAATTCAGGCGGGATTACCGGTGATGGTCACGCAGAGCTATGCCAAGTTGGCTCGCGAAGCGAAGCTGGAACAGGAAATCGGCAACTCGCTGGTGGTGCGCGAAGCAGCGGGTGTGGTGGGCGCGATCACACCGTGGAATTATCCTTTGCACCAGATCATGGCGAAGGTCGCCCCGGCGCTGGCCGCAGGATGCACCGTAGTGCTGAAGCCCAGCGAACTGGCTCCGTTGAATGCCATGATCCTGGCCGAAGCGTGCCTCGCGATCGGACTGCCGAAGGGCGTGCTGAACATCGTCACCGGCTACGGACCGGTGGTGGGCGAAGCGATTGCGTCCCATCCGCACGTCGATATGGTGAGCTTCACAGGCTCCGTTCGCGCCGGCAAAAGAGTCGCGGCGCTGGCGGCGGAAACGATTAAGAAAGTCGCTCTGGAGTTGGGCGGCAAATCGGCCTGCGTTATTTTAGACGACGCGCCGTTCGAGAAAGCCGTACCCAGCGGGGCGCGCAACGCGATGCTCAACTCCGGGCAAACCTGTTCCGCCTGGACGCGCATGCTGGTGCCGCGCGCTCGCCAGCAGGACGCTGTCGATCTTGCAGCCGCCGCTGTGAATGGCCTGAAGATCGGCGACCCATTGGACGCCTCCACGCGCCTTGGTCCGCTCATCTCCGCCGCGCAGCGCGAACGCGTCGAAGGCTACATCGCCAAAGGCAGGGCCGAGGGAGCGACGCTGGTGGCCGGCGGCGGCCGTCCGGATATTCAGAAAGGATACTTTGTCCAGCCGACCGTCTTTGCCGACGTGAAGTCGCAAATGACCATCGCGCAGGAAGAAATCTTCGGGCCCGTGCTCTCGATTCTGCCCTACGATTCCGAAGACGAGGCGGTGGCCATCGCCAACGACACCATCTACGGCCTCGCCGGGGGAGTGTGGTCGGGCGACCCCGACCGAGCCTTGAAAGTAGCGCGCCGCATCCGCACGGGGCAGGTGGATGTGAATGGCGGACGCTACAATCCGCTGGCACCGTTCGGAGGCTACAAGCAATCCGGCGTCGGCCGAGAGCTGGGAGTTTTTGGCCTGGAGGAGTATTTTCAGGTGAAATCCATCGCGAGGTAGCGCGGAGTATACTTCTATCTTGCGAGTATTCCATCGCGCGGGCGCTGCGGTTCTGCTGGCCTTCATGCTTGTGGTCGCTGGCGGGGCGGCCCTTCGCGAATCCGTCACCGTAGACGAGGTGGCGCACATCGGCGCGGGCTTAAGCTATCTGCAGCGGCTGGATATGCGCCTCAACCCGGAACATCCTCCCCTGGCGAAAATGGCCGCCGCGCTGCCCCTTGTTATCGCTGGCGCGCGGGCTGATTATTCCGGTGCCGCGTGGAAGGTCTGTGAGGATTTTATTCCCGCCTACGGCGCGCAGTGGGTCTTCGGAGATGCGGTGCTGGGGCGCTGGAATGCGTGGAGACCGGTGTTGATGCAAGCCCGTATTCCTATGCTTGTCGTCACGCTGCTTCTCGGCTGGGTCCTCTATCGATACGGCGAAAAACTGGGTGGGCCATGGGCGGGCTTGCTGTGCCTGGCCGCCTACGTAACCACGCCGGCGTTTCTGGTGTTCGGTCCGCTGGTGCTCACCGACCTGCCGGAGACGCTGTTTTCCATCGTCGCGCTATGGCGGTTGGGCGAAATCTGGAAATCCCCGACAACCGCAAACGCCCGATGGTTCGGGCTCGCCTTTGGCGGCGCTCTGCTGGCGAAATTCAACGGAGTTCTGCTGCTTGCCGTCGTCGCCGTGCTCTTCATCCAAAACCGTTTTTGGCCCACCACACCGGATCCTAGATTGCGCTGGCGCTGCATAGGGCGAGGTATTCTGTTGGCCGCATTCCTGGTGTACATGACGTATCTGGTCTTCACCTGGAATCAACCGGACGATGCTCTAAATCTGGTGGGACACGGGCGTTGGGCGCGGCTGATCCGCCGCCCGCTGATGCCGGTCTGGGTATTTTTACGAGGCTTGTTCATGGTCGCTGCAACGGGCTCGCGTCAGACCTATCTGTTCGGGCAGGTTCACGCGCATGGCGTCGCGTACTATTTCCCCGTGGTGTTTGTGCTGAAGTCCACGCTCGGATTCCTGGCGCTGCTGGTCATCTCCGCACTGTCCGGTGTGGTCGGCAAAACGCGCGCGATCGCGGACGCCTACCGGGACCACTGGCGAGTGCTCACGGTTGGATTTTTCGTGTTTCTCGGCGTTTGCCTGATCAGCCAGCTCGATATCAGCATCCGGCATTTTATGGTTCCGATTGCCCTGCTGATCCTGATGCTCGCGCCGCTGCCGCGTACGATGGAGACCTTGCCATGGTTCGGCGCCTGGCAAGTGTCCGCGGTTCTCGCCGTCATCTGTTCGTTCGGCGCCGTGCTCATGGCTTATCCATACCTGTTCCCTTTCATCAACAGCCTGGCGTTCGGCCGCCCTGCCTATTTGCTGGTGAACGATTCCAACGTCACGTGGAATGAAGGCCTGCCAGCGCTGGAGGATTTCGTCCGCCAGGAGCACCTGACGTCCATTGCGCTGGACTGGGCGTCGCTCTCCGATCCGGCGATTGTCGTCCCTGAGGCGCGCATCTGGGATTGCCAGAATCCGGCCAGGGAGGATGCCGGTCAATGGGTGGCTGTCACTGCCATCTCGCTGCTGGAAAACAAGAATTGCGGATACCTGCTCCAATATCCCAGCCGCCCGATCGCGGGAGGTGCGTTTTACGCTTTCAAGCTCCCTTCGCCGGCTCCATCCGCGCCCCAAAATCCTCGCATCATGTGGGGGATGCCGATGGATCTCCGCTCTTGGACCGTCAATCTGGAGCGGCACCCGGAACAACTGCCCGCCGCGATGCAGGCAATGATCGCTAAGTATCAGCAAGAGTTTCAGCAGCGCCGGAATAAGGCGCGCTAGCAGGGTCGCGCCGACTGGCGGTTCAGCGCACATCCGGAGCGACTAGAATGAACGCATGAGACGCGTATTTCTTCTGTTCATCGCTTCGTTCGCGCTGTGGGGCGCGGATGTACCCGATCTCAAACATGATCCAACGCTGTACGTCGTCGGTTACGCCCACTTGGACACCGAGTGGAACTGGGACTACATCGCCACCATCGGCCAGTATCTGCCAAACACAATGCACGACAACTTCGCGCTGTTTGAAAAATATCCGCACTACATTTTCAACTTCAGCGGCGCGAACCGCTATCGGATGATGCGGGAATATTACCCCGCCGATTTCGCCAAACTGAAAGAGTACGTCGCCAAGGGCCGCTGGTATCCGGCCGGATCTTCCATGGAAGAAGGCGACGTGAACGCGCCGAGCGCGGAGGCAATTTTACGCCAGATTTTATACGGCAACAAATGGTTCATGAACGAATTCGGCAAAGCCAGTGCCGAATACATGCTGCCGGATTGCTTCGGCTTCCCGGCATCGCTGCCCTCGATCCTGGCGCACGCCGGCATCAAGGGATTTTCCACGCAGAAACTTTCCTCCGGCTGGCAGCCCGCGCCGCACGTCGGCGGAGTTGGATCGCCGGAGCAGACGCCCGAAGGCATTCCATTCAACGTCGGCCTGTGGATCGGACCCGACGGCAAGACCGTGATCGCGGCGCTGAATCCGCTGAGCTACACGTCGAGCGTGACGTACGATTTGAGCAAGACGCCTCCGCCTCCGCCGCCCGCGGCTGCTGCCGGTGGACGTGGCGGACGCGGCGGGCGTGGCCCCAGTGAAGACTGGCCGAAGCGCGTCGATATCGACGGCAAGCTGACCGGCATCTTCGCGGATTATCACTACGTCGGCACCGGAGACATCGGCGGATCGCCACAGCCGGATTCGGTGCGCGTAATGGAAGACATTGTTAGTAAGGAAACTGACGCGCCTCCGCATCCCGTGGCCCGCGGACGCGGCGGACAGCCGGCGCCTGCGCCGGAGCCTCCCGGTCCGCCGATGAAATATGGCGACGGGCCGCTGAACGTCCGCTGGTCGTACGCGGATCAGATGTTCAAGGACATCTTGGCCTGCTGCTCGCTCGACAAATTGCCGACTTATAAGGGCGATCTGGAATTGATCAATCACTCGGCGGGATCGCTGACCTCGCAGGCCGCGCATAAGCGCTGGAATCGAAAGAATGAACTGCTCGCCGACGCGGCGGAAAAGGCGTCGGTTGCGGCGGCTTGGTTGGGAGCGCGCGTTTATCCTCAGGAGCGCTTAAACGCAGCCTGGACGCTGGTGATGGGCGGCCACTTTCATGACATCATGGCGGGCACCTCTACGCCACGCGCGCATGAGTATTCCTGGAACGACGACGTGCTCGCGATGAACCAATTTGCGGGCGTGCTTGCAGATGCGAGCGAGGCGGTGTCGGCGTCGCTCGATACGCAGGCCAAGGGCATGCCGGTGGTGGTCTACAATCCGTTGACCATCGCACGGGAAGACGTGGTGGAGGCCGAAGTTTCGTTCCCCGGAGGCATGCCGAAAGCGGTGCGGGTGACGGGTCCCGATGGAGTGGACGTCGCGTCGCAGATTAACAACGGCAAGGTGATTTTCGTGGCGAAGGCTCCAGCGACAGGCTACGCGGTGTACGATGTGCAGCCTGCTGCGGAGGCGATGAAGGGCGAAATCAGCCACTTGTACACGGGCAACGGCGGCGTCACCACAACGATGATCAGCAACGCGCGTTATACGGTGAGGATCGACCAGAACGGGGAGATTGTTAGCATTCGTGACAGATCGCTGGACAAGGAACTGCTCTCCGCGCCCATGCGCCTCGCCTTCCAATATGAAAAGCCGGTGCAGTATCCGGCCTGGAACATGGATTGGGAGGACCAGAAAAAGCCTCCGCGTGGCTACGTCACCGGAACACCCAAGATTCGCATCGTCGAAGGCGGTGCGGCGCGTGTGGCGTTTGAGATTACTCGTGAAACCGAGGGCTCTAAGTTCGTCCAAACCGTCCGCCTCTCCGCGGGCGACGCTGGGAATCGCGTGGAAATTCTGAACGACATCGATTGGAAGATCGGCGAGACGGCGTTGAAAGCCACGTTCCCGCTGACGGCTTCGAATCCCGAGGCCACCTACAACTGGGACATCGGGACATTGAAGCGCGGCAACAATGAAGAGCGCAAGTTCGAGGTCGCGTCGCATCAGTGGGTCGATTTGACCGACAAGAGCGGCCAGTTCGGCACGACCATCCTGACCGATTGCAAAAACGGATCGGACAAGCCGGACGACAACCTGCTGCGCCTCACGCTGATTTACACACCGGGCGTACGCAATTCGTACACGTATCAGGCGACCAACGATTGGGGCCATCACGAGTTTATTTACGGCCTCGCGGGCCACAAAGGCGACTGGCGCACGGAGCAGACGGACTGGCAGGCCCAGCGTCTGAACCAGCCGTTGATCGCGTTCGAAGCGTCGAAGCACGCGGGTACGCTGGGCAAGACGTTTTCGCTGCTCAGCGTGAACGATTCGCGCGTGCGGGTGCTGGCGCTCAAGAAAGCCGAGATCGGCGACGACTGGATCGTCCGCGCAGTAGAGCTTGATGGCGCGAATGCCGATAACGTCCGCTTCACGTTCGCGGGCAAGCTCGTCGACGCGCGTGAGATGGACGGCCAGGAGCTGCCGGTCGGCGGCGCGACCATCGATCAAAACGCTTTGGTCACCAACTTCACGCCGTATCAGATCCGCACCTTTGCAGTAAAATTCACTGCGACGAAGCTAGAACCGGTGAAGTGGCATGCGGTGACCTTGAAGTACGATCTCGCCACCGGATCCGTGGATGGGGAAAAATCCAGCGCCGGTTTTGATGGCAAAGGCGGCAGTCTGGCCGCAGAGATGCTGGCCGCGAAGATCGACTACAACGGCGTCGAGTTCAGGCTTGCGCCTTCCAACAAAGCGAATGCGGTGGTCGCCAAAGGCCAGAAGATTGAACTGCCTCCGGTGAAGTTCAACCGCATTTACGTTCTCGCTGCATCGGCGGATGGCGATCAGAAAGCCTCGTTCAAAGTGGGCGATCGCGCGGTCGATTTGACGGTCGAAGACTGGGGCGGATTCGTCGGGCAGTGGGACGTGCGCCAGTGGGCTCCGAAGACGATTGAGCAGCCAGCGTTCCCTGGCGCAGCGGATCAGCGTCCGCGCACGCGCACGGAGCAATTCGGCGAAATGACCGGCATCCAGCCCGGCTTTATCAAGCGCGCCGAGATCGCCTGGTACGCTTCGCATCATCATCTGGCCGATGGCACCAACGCGATCTACGCCTATTCGTATCTGTTCGCCTACGCGATCGACGTTCCCTCGGGAGCGAAGACGCTCACGCTTCCGGACAACGACGAAATCCGCGTCCTGGCAGTGACCACGGCGCAGGAGCCCGCGTCGGCCCACCCCGCGCAGGCGCTTTACGGCCGATAATGGCCTGATGAAGACCGCTTTGTTCCTCATGACCGCGGCGTTGTGCCTCGCGCAGACGCCGCGCGTCGTTATTCAGACCAGCACGCTGCTCGACGGCAAGGGCGGCGTGCTCAAGAACCAGCAAATCGTGATTGAAGGCGCGGTCATCAGGATCGTCGCGCCCGGCACAGCCAAGCCCGATTACGACCTGCGCGGCCTCACGGTCATGCCGGGGTGGATCGACACGCATATTCATCTCAACTGGCATATGGATGCCAACAACAAATCCGTCAGCAATGGAGGCAAGCCGGAGGATATGGCTCTGGCTACCGCTGGCGATGCGTGGATCACCGTGCGCGGCGGCTTCACCACGGTGCAGAGCGTCGGCGCGGCCATCGACGGGCCCGTGCGCGACATCGTCAATCGTGGCCTGCTGCCGGGGCCGCGCATTTTCACGTCGCTGCGGCAGATTCAGGGCGCGGGTCAGGATAAAATCCGCACCGAGCCTCAGGCGCTGCGCGATCTCGTACGCCGCACCAAGCAGGACGGGGCCGATGTGATCAAACTGTTCGCGACCACAGGCCTGGGCGCAGGCGGCGATCAGAGCATGACGGACGAACAGATCCAGGCCGTCTGCTCAGAGGCCAAGGCGCAAGGCTTGCGCAGCGTGGTCCACGCCATCGGCGATGCAGGCGCGCGCGCTGCTGTGCTCGCCGGATGCACCGCGATTGAGCACGGCACATTCATCAAGAATGAGACGCTCGACCTGATGGCCCAGCGCGGGACCTACTTCGATCCCAACTTGCTCGTACTGCATAATTATCTGGACAACCGCGCCGCGTACACGTTTCCCCAAGCCTCGCTCGACACGATCGAAAAGGGCATCGCACCCACGGAGGACGTCCTGCGCCGTGCCCGCGCACATCATGTGAAGGTCGTTTTCGGAACCGACGCCGTGGCCGGATCGCATGGACGGAACGCCGAGGAGTTTGTCTACCGCGTCCGCGACGCCCACGACAAACCGATGGACGAAATCATGAGCGCGACGTCCATCTCGGCCGAATCGCTAGGGCTTGGCAATGAAGTGGGTACGATCGCGCCTGGGTTTCAGGCCGATCTCGTCGCCGTCGAAGGCGATCCGCTCACCGACATCACCGCCGTGCGGCGCGTCGTGTTCGTGATGCGCGCAGGCAAGCTCTATCGATTCCAGAAATAGATCATGAAGACCATCCTCCTGCTGTTTGTCTCGAACACATTCATGACGTTCGCCTGGTACGGGCATTTGAAGCACCGGAAGGCTCCACTGATTGCAGCGATCCTGGTCAGTTGGCTGATCGCGCTGGGTGAATACTGCTTTCAGGTTCCGGCTAACCGCCTCGGCTACGGCGAATTCAACGGCTATCAGCTTAAAATCATTCAGGAAGTGATCACGCTGATCGTATTCGTGATCTTCGCCTGGGCCTATTTGGACGAGCCCCTGAAATGGAGCTACGCGGCGGCGTTTGTATTTCTTGGACTAGCGGTCGCGTGCGCGTTCTGGAGCAAGTAGCCGGTTAAGGTTCAACGGCGCAAGTGGAATGGCGGCATTTCTCGGCCTGGGCGTGGAAATCCCCGATTCTCGGCAGCAGAGCGGCGGGCAGCGCGCCGCGATCCTGAACCGATTGGTACACCGCGGCGGCCTGTTCGTATTCGACGCTGGCGCGCGCGTAAGCCTTCATGCCGATCAGCACCTGTGCGATGTTTTCGTGCGCATCACCCATCTCAAGAACGGCGGCGACGGGCGCTCCGGGGCGCGACGACAGCCGCGTCCATAAAACCAATGCTTGCTGGCTGCCCTCGAGCGCTGTTTTGAAGTTCCCCATGAGCCGCTGCAGATTGGCGATTCTCCCGGTGCTGCTGGCCATCGCCGACGCTGCCCGGACATCTCTTGGATCCGCTGCCGACGCCGCCTGCCGCAGGTCCAGCGCTTTGCGGTACAACACCAGCGCCGCCGGCAGATCGCCCAATCGGATGGTCACCCAGCCCAAATCGCTGTAATCGTAGGAAAGGTCGAGCTGGGCACGGGGGATCGGAGATGCTTGCGCGTAGGCTTCGTCAAGCGCCAACGCATCCTTATACTCCCGCACGCTATCGTCATAGCGCTTGATCGCGGAGACGGCGTAGAGAGCGGCCAGCTTTTTATGCGCCAGCGCCAAGTTGCTGCGCGTCACGCTGTCGTTCGGCTTCAGCTCGACGATGCGCTTCTCCAACGCGACGATGCCTTCGCGCACGGGAATCGCCGCGGCATATTTTTTCTCGTCTGCCAGAAGGTCAGCGGCGGTGGATTGGACAATCATCAGGGCATAGAGCACCGCCGGGTCGTTTGGATGCGCGCCAGCGGCGGCCTTCGCCATCGCCAGATTCTTTTGGGAAATCGACAGCGCCTCCGTATGGTTTCCCGTCAACGCCGTCGCGCGCCCCAGCCCGTTGGCGGTGCGCAGATAATCCAGACGCAACGACTCGTCGGATGGTGAACGCGCCACAAGGCGCGATAGGATCGCCTCCGCCTTCCGGTAGCTCTCCAGCGCCGCCTGGACCTTGCCCAGGTTCGACGCGCCCGCTGCGCCCTGCACGTCGCCGATGCGGGCGTAGCCGAGCGCGATCTCACGCGCCAGCTTCGGATCGCCAGCCGATTCGGGGGATAGATTTTCCAGATACTCAAGCGCACGCCGAACGAGCAGTTCGCGCGCGGCGGTCGAGCCGGGCAGATTCTCAATGGCGTCGTGAAATTCGTAGAGCACCGAATGCGCGAGGCTCTGTACGTCGTTGAAGCGTCTCTGCGCGCGCCGCGCCTCGTACATGGAAAGGCCCGCGAAAGCGAGGATCAGGAGTAGCCCCAACGCCGCGGCGGGCGCGGCGATGCGATGGCGCCGGATGAATTTTCCCGCGCGATAAATGAACGTTGCGGGACGGGCCAGGATCGGTTTGCCGTCCAGATGGCGCCGCAGATCGCCCGCCAGTTCGTCCACCGACGCATAGCGTAGCGCTGGGTCCTTGGCCAGCGCTTTCAAAATAATCGTCTGCACATCCCCCGCCAGTTCGCGCCGGTACTCGGCGGGAGGCACGGGCTCCTGCTCGCAGGCTGCCCGCACAGCGTCCGCATACGATGCCGTTTCCACGCGATAGGGCCGGTGCGCCGCCAGCAGCTCATAGAGGATCACGCCGAGCGAATACACGTCGCTGGCCACGGTTTGGCGTTCGCCGCGGATCTGCTCCGGACTCGCGTAGGCGACCGTCATCGCCACCGGTCCGGCCTGCGTAATCTCCGCATCGCCCGAATCGAGGGCCCGCGCCAGGCCGAAATCCAGCAGCTTGGGCTCGCCTTGCACGGTCACCAGGATGTTGCCGGGCTTCAAATCGCGGTGCACAATCAACTGCCGGTGCGCGTAGGCCACCGCGTCGCAGACGCGCAGAAAGATGTGGATGCGCGCTTCCTGTCCGAGCTCATGTTCATCGGACCACTCCAACAGCGTGGCGCCTTCCACGTACTCCATGACGAAGTACGGCTGGCCCGTTTCCGTCGCGCCCCCATCGAGTAGCCGCGCGATACCAACGTGCTCGAGCTGCGCCAGAATCTGGCGTTCGCGGCGGAAGCGCTGCTCCATTCCTGTATCCGGACGTGCGGCAGTGATCAGCTTGATGGCGACGCGCTTGCGATACTCGCCGTCGGCGCGGTCGGCCAGGTAAACCACGCCCATGCCTCCGTGGCCGATCTCCCGGATCACGGTGTATGGGCCGATTTTTTGGGGCGCGGCGGCAGCAGGCCCTTCCGCGCGTAGGCTCACGCCAGGAACGACCGCCGTATCCAGCCAGTCGCCCCCGGACCCTATCTTGGACTCCATCGC
>Ga0075030_100005445_pt1 | contig 11478 bp, 8 predicted proteins | sample LitLauG_LLR_2012_FD_71393 | JGI IMG/M metagenome (GOLD analysis project Ga0075030, IMG submission 71393) | Freshwater sediment microbial communities from Pennsylvania, USA - Little Laurel Run_MetaG_LLR_2012 | ecosystem: Environmental > Aquatic > Freshwater > Creek > Sediment | place: USA...
CCCTTGTCCCGCGCGATCTGGCCGAGTGCGTCGAGGAATTCGAAATTCGTCTTGCTCATGGGGTTGGGACCTGCTTCCTCTCCTGCGTCGTCGGCGGCGCCGACCGGTCGGTGCCGGTCGTCGTGCTCGCCTGCTTCTTCTTCGCCGGCTGCTTCTTCGCCGGCTGCTTCTTCTGCTTCGGGGCCGGCGTGCCCGGTGTGTCCTGGCCGCCCCACACGAACACCGTCCGTACCCGGTCGACGTCGGCATAGGCCAGCCGCCGGGGCTCCTCCGCGGACCCCTCCACGGCGAGCGCGAACCCGTCGTCGTCGGACGAGACCAGCGTGCCCCGCAGCCTCCGGTCGCCGGGGACCTGCGGGCGGGTCTTGACCGTCACCGTGGACCCGATCGCCTTGGCGAAGTGGGCCGGCGTGCGCAGGGGCCGCTCGATCCCCGGGCTCGAGACCTCGAGGGAGTAGCGCCCCGGGATGGGGTCGACCTCGTCCAGCAGGGTGGACACCGCCCGGTTGGCGTCGGTGAGGGCCTCGAGGTCCACGCCGCCCTCGCGGTCGACGGTCACCTGGAGGACACCCGACTTCATCTCGACGTCCACCAATTCGAGGCCGGCGCCGTCCACCACGGGCTGGAGGAGGGCGAAGAGATCCTGGACCATCTGCGCTGCCTCCTCTCCTGTGCCTAGGGTGTCGTCGATTTCCGAACTGCGGGTCCTGCGTACTGCGTCCGAACGGCCGGCGACCTGGCGGTCCCGGCCTGCGCTGCGCACCCGGTGGAGGCGTTTCCGACCAAAACAAAAGCGTGGGCTGGCCGCCCACGCCTCATCAGCGTCACTACACCCCAACCGAACGGCAGAGTGAAAAGTATAGCAGCGGGCGGGCCCGCGCGGGAGCCTGACCAGGTGGTCCGCGCCCCCGGGCCCCTCACCGGGCGTCCGGCCGGGCGTCCACGTCCCGCTCAGGACCCCAGCAGGGCCTCCACCGGGGCGGACAGGGCCGCCTCGCGCTCCTCGCCGGTGGCCCGGGACCGCCACTCGACGATCCCCCGGGCGACGCCCTTGGCCCCCAGGACCAGACGCACCGGGACGCCGAGCAGGTCGGCGTCGGCAAACTTGACCCCTGGCGACACGTCCCGGTCGTCGTAGAGGACGTCGATCCCGGCGGCCACCAGGCGCTCGTAGAGGGCGTCGGCCGCCTCCCCCACCTCGGGGGCCCGACTTGCGCCCAGGGCGGCCAGGTGGACCTGGAAGGGGGCCAGCTCGGCCGGCCACACCAGGCCACGGTCGTCGTGGTGCTCCTCGGCCAGCACCGACAGCAGCCGGGACACGCCCATGCCGTAGCAGCCCATGGAGAAGACCGCCTCCTCCCCGTCCTCGGCCACGAACGAGGCGCCGGGCATGACCGACGAGTACTTCTCCCCCAGCTGGAACGTGTGGGCGGCCTCGACCGAGCGCACCAGGTCGACCGGGGTGCCGCAGCGGGGGCAGGCGTCACCGGTGACCACCTGGGCGTAGGAGCCCCAGACGTCCACCGTGAAGTCGCGCCCGAGGAGGGCGCCGCTCACGTGGTGGTCGGCGCGGTTGGCCCCGGTGATCCAGGTCCCCGCGCGGGTGACCCCCAGGTCGGCCACGACGGTGATGCCGGCGGCCTGCTGGCCCATCGGCCCGATGTACCCCTTGACCAGCGACGGGTGGGTGGCGAAGTCCTCCTCCTCGAACAGCCGCCAGCCGCTGGGCAGCCGGGCCTCACGGTCGCCGGCCAGGAGGAGCAGGACCGGTCGGCCGTCGGCGTCGACCACGGCCAGGCTCTTCAGCAGGTCGGCCTCGGTGATGGCCGGATCGTCGAAGAAGGCGACGACCTGTTCGATGCCGGGACATTCGGGGGTGTGGTGCTCGACGACAGGTGCGGCATCGGACGGCGGTGCCGTCGGGTCGCCGAACCCGCCCCGTGCCGCCGCCTCGACGTTGGCCGCGTACCCGCAGCCCGAGCAGCGGACGAAGTGGTCCTCGCCCACCGCCGAGGGGACCATGAACTCATGGTTGACGTCGCCGCCGATGGCGCCCGATTCGGCCTCCACCGGGGACACGTCGAGGTGCATGCGGGCGAAGATCCGCAGGTAGGCGTCGTAGACCACCCCGTACGACCCCTGCATGGCCGCCTTGTCCACGTCGAAGGAGTACGCGTCGCACATGATCAGCTCGCGGGTCCGCAGCAGGCCGAACCGGGGGCGGGCCTCGTCGCGGAACTTCACCTGGATCTGGTACACGGTGAGGGGCAGCTGCCGGTAGGACTCGACCTCGGCGCCGACGGTGACGGTCACCACCTCCTCGTGGGTGGGCCCGAGCACGAAGGAGCCGCCCCGGGCCTCCAGGGTCATGGCGGGCAGGGCGTCGCTGCCGAACAGTTCGGCCCGGCCGCTCTGCTCCCACAGCTCGCGGGGATGGAGGGCGGGCAGGAGCAGTTCCTGGGACCCGGCGGCGTCGAGCTCCTCGCGGATCACCCGCTCGATGTTGTGGAGCACCCGCAGGCCGAGGGGCAGGAAGGTGTACACGCCCGAGGCCAGGCGGCGGATGTACCCACCCCGCACCAGCAGCTGGTGGCTGACCACCTCGGCGTCGGCCGGGGCCTCTCGCAGGGTGCGGACCAGGAGGCGGGACATGCGCATGGGCGGAGAGCCTACCGTCCGCCCGAGGGACCCCCCGGATGGTGCAGCCGGGTCAGCCGACCGGTGCGCCCTCGTCGCCGAAGCGCTTGCGGATCAGTTCGACCCTGGTTTCGGAGGCGTTGGCGTCCGCGCCCTTCGACTCGAGCAGCTCCCGCCGATCGGCCTCGGCCTCGGCCTCGGCGCCGGAGTCGGCCGCGGCCAGCCGGGCCTCGACCCCTTCGGCCACCAGCCGTTCAGCTTCGGCCACCAGTGCCTCCACCATGTCTTCCTCGGGAACGACCCGGACGATCTTGCCCTTGATGAACAGGTGGCCACGCTTGCGGCCGGCGGCGATGCCGAGGTCGGCCTCCCGGGCTTCGCCGGGACCGTTCACCACGCAGCCCATGACCGCCACCTGGATCGGCAGGTTCCGGTCGGCCAGCGCGTCCTGGGCGGCCTGGGCCACCGCGATCACGTCGATCTCGGACCGCCCGCAGCTCGGACAGGCGATCAGGTCGAGTCCCTTGCGCTCTCGCAGCCCGAGTGCCTCCAGCAGCTGGCGTCCGGCACGGGCCTCTTCCACCGGGTCGGCGGTGAGCGAGTAGCGGATGGTGTCGCCGATCCCTTCGGCCAACAGGGTGGCGATGCCGGCGGTGCCCTTGAGCAGACCGCCGGGCGGCGGACCGGCCTCGGTCACGCCCAGGTGGAGCGGGTAGTCGAAGGTCTCCGACGCCAGTCGGTACGACTCGATCATCAACGGCACCGAGGACGCCTTCACCGAGATCTTCACGTCGTCGAAGTCCACCTCGGCGAAGTACGCCAACTCCATCCGGGCCGACTCCACCAGGGCCTCGGGGGTCGCCCCGCCGTACTTCTTGTAGAGGTCGGGGTGCAGCGAGCCTGCGTTGACCCCGATCCGGATGGGGACGCCACGGTCCTTCGCCTCGGCGGCCACCAGCTTGATCTCGTGGGGCTTGCGCAGGTTCCCGGGGTTGAGCCGCAGGCCCTGCACGCCGGCCTCGAGGGCGGCGAGCGCCATCTCCACGTGGAAGTGGATGTCGGCGATGATCGGCACCGGCGAGCGCGGGATGATCCGGGCCAGCCCTTCGGCGGCCGCCTCCTCGTTGCAGGTGCACCGCACGATGTCCGCCCCCGCCGCCGCCAGCGCGTAGATCTGACTCAGCGTGCCGTCGACATCGGCCGTCTTGGTGGTGGTCATCGACTGGACGGTCACCGGTGCCCCACCGCCCACGGCCACGTCGCCGACGTGGATCTGCCGGGTCGGCCGCCGGTCGGTGAGCGAGCCTCTCGGGTGTGCCATGACCCCATGCTAGGGCGGTCGCCGCCCTCGACGGACGTCCCCGGCGGTCCGGCCGACCGGACTAGGCGGCCCCGGCCATCCCCACCACCGGCCGGTTCAACGGCAGGGAGCCGGCCGACCCGAAGAAGCCGGCATCGCCGAAATTGAAGATGCCGCCGTCGGCCGCCACCAGCCAGTACCCCTTGCCGTCGGGGGTCGGCGCCATGCCCACGATGGGCCGGTTGAGGTGGAGTGCGCCGGTCGAGCCGAGGAACCCGGCGGATCCGTAGTTGAAGATGCCGCCGTCGGACGCCACCAGCCAGTAGCCGTGGCCGTCGGGGGTCGGCGCCATGCCCACGATCGGCTCGTTGAGCGAGAGCGCGCCGGCCGAGCCGTGGAACCGGGCGGCCCCGTAGGCGAAGATCCCGCCGTCGCTCGCCACCAGCCAGTACCCCTTGCCGTTCGGTGCGGCCGCCATGCCGACGATCGGACGGTTGAGGGGGCCGCCGCCGGCCGAGCCGTAGAACCCGGCGTCGCCGCAGTTGAAGATGCCGCCGTCGGCCGCCACCAGCCAGTAGCCCTTGCCGTCGGGCGTCGGCGCCATGCCCACGATGGGCTGGTTGAGGTGGAGGGCGCCGGTCGACCCGAAGAAGCCGGCGTCGCCGAAGTTGAAGATCCCACCGTCGGACGCCACCAGCCAGTAGCCCCTGCCGCTCGGGGTCCGGGCCATGCCCACGATGGGCCGGTTGAGGTGGAGGGCGCCGGTGGAGCCGTGGTAGCCGGCGCCCGGCCCGAAGTTGAAGATGCCCCCGTCCGAGGCCACCGTGAAGTAGCCCTGTCCGACCGGGGCAGCCTGGACCACGGTGCGGACCTGGTTGGCGGAATAGTCGTTGATCAGGAGGTCGCCCGACGGGTCGAGCGTCACGTTGGTCGGACCGGTCAACCGGGCGACCGACGCCGGTCGGCCGTTGCCGCTCGTCCCGGGCGAGCCGGCGACGCCGGCATACGTGGTGATCACACCCGTGGCCCCGTCCACACGCCGGATGGTGGGCCCGCCGTACTCGGCGATGAACAGGTCGCCCCGTGCGTCCACGGCCACACCGAAGGGGTTGGCGAGGCCGGCGGAGGTGGCGGCGCCGAAGTCACCGCTGTGGGTGCCGGAGCCGTTGCCGGCCACCGTGGTGATGACCCCTGACGCGTCGACCTTCCGGATCACGTTGTTGCCCTGATCGGCGATGAAGAGGTCGCCCGACGCGTCGACGGCGAGGTGCGCTGGTGCGCCCAACCGGGCCGCCGTGGCCGGCCCGTGGTCACCCGTGTACCCGGCCACGCCGGTGCCGGCCACCGTCGTGATGATCCCCGTCGGACTCACCTTGCGGACCACGTCCGCGGCGTGGTCGGCGATGTACACGTTGCCGGACAGGTCGACCGCGACGCAGCACGGGCCGTCCAGCTCCGCGGACGTCGCCGGACCATGGTCGCCGGTGGAGCCCTGGACCCCGGTCCCGGCGAACGTGGTGATCGTCCCGGCCGGATCCACCTTCCGGACGTCGAACCCGTCCGAATCGGCGATGTAGAGGTTGCCGCTGGTGTCGATGGCGAGCCCGAAGGGTCGGTGGATCTGTGCGTCGACCGCCGGACCGCCGTCGCCGGTGGTGTTGCATGTGCCGGTCCCGACGACCGTGGTGATGGTGCCGCCGGGCGTCACCTTGCGCACCCTGCAGTTGAAACCGTCCGCGATGTACACGTTGCCCGAGGCGTCGGTCACCGCATCCTGGGGCTGGTCGAGTCGGGCGGCCACGGCCGCAGCGCCGTCCCCGGCGAACCCTGCGGTCCCGGTGCCGGCGGTGGCGACGATGGTGCCCGGCGCCGCTGCCACGTAGGCGGAGGCCACGTCGGTCGGGAGTGCGACGCCGGCACCGCAGGCGATCAGCACCGCCGCACCCACCGCCATGGAGATCCTGCTCGGCAGCATGCCCGACTCCTTGCGCTCGCCCCGTACCGCCATCCCAAACGGTACCGGCGGGGCGCCCGGCGCCGGGGGATGTCGGCCGGACAGACCCGGCCGCACCCGGGGCCGCTCCGGGCCGCGGCTCAGCCGAACGGGTTGGCGGCGGGGTGGAGCACGTCGGCGAGCAGCGACGTGGTGAACAGGACCCCCAGGAAGAGCACCAGGGCCCAGGTGTACGGCATCAGCTTCGACACGTCGGCGTGGTACCGGATCCCGGACCGCACACTGCGGACCTTCTCGTAGACGGCGATGGCCACGTGCCCGCCGTCGAGCGGCAGCATCGGAAACAGGTTGAAGATGCCGATGAACAGGTTGATCGACACCAGGATGATCAGCAGCGCCCCGATGCCGGCGTGGACCGCATCGGTGCCGGTCTGGACCACCCCGACCACCGACTGGACCCGGGTGCCGTTGGCCGACGCCTGGTCGGCCGCCTTGGCGCTGGCCACCTGGTCGAAGCGGTGCACCACCGCGCCGGGGCTGAACAGGTGGGCCACCCCCACCACCGACGCCCACGAGAACCGGGCGAGGTCGGTGGTGGTCCGCACCAGTCCGGTGGCCGGTCCCACCCGCTCGACCGGGGCCTGGAAGCTCACCCCGATGATGCCGAACGGTGCATTGCCCACCGGCTTGCCGTAGCCGGGGTCGTGCACCGTGCGCACGTCCACCGGGGTGACCACGAGCGTGCGGGTGGTTCCCGACCGGTCGACGCCCAATGTCACGGGCCGGCCGGGGTGGCTGTGGAGGACCGACGCCAGGGCCGCGGCGTCACCCCGCACCGCCTGGCCGTCGGCGGTGACGATGACGTCACCGGGGCGCAGTCCGGCCGCCTGGGCCGGGCCGGGCCGCCCGTCGACGGCAAGCGTGTGCTGCACGGCCACCTTGTCGCCGTTCGGCAGTCCGATCCAGGTGAGCAGCACGAACAGCAGCACGAAGGCCATGAGGAAGTGCATGGCCGAGCCCGCCACCGCCACCAGGAGCCGGGCGTGGAAGGGCTGCTCGCGATAGGTGCGGGCCTCGTCAGCCGGATCGACCTGCTCGAGGTTGGTCATCCCGGGGATCTTCACGTAGCCCCCGAGCGGGAGCGCCTTCACCCCGTACTCCGTCTCCCCCTTGCGGAACGACCACAGCCGGGGCCCGAAGCCGAGGAAGTACTCGGTGACCTTCATGTGCCCCCGCTTGGCCGCCAGGAAGTGCCCGAGCTCGTGGACCATGATCATCACGATCAGGCAGGCGACGAAGACGAGGAGTGCGACCTGGCCGGCGGCCACGGCGATGCCGAAGACGCCGGCGATGACCAGGCCCAGCTCGATCAGCGACCGGCGGGCGGATTTGCCGCTGACCGGCGCGCCGGCGTCGGGCGGCGGGGCGGCGGACGGATCGGCCGGGCGCAGGTCGACGGCGCTCACGCCGCCTCCCGGGCGTGGACGGCACGCTCGGCCAGCCGGCGGGCGGTGGCGTCGGCGTCCAGCACGTCCTCGACGGTCCGGGCTCCGGCGGGCGATGCGGCATAGCGGTCGAGGGTGTCCGCCACCACCTCGGCAATGCCCGACCAGGTCAGCCTGCCGTGGAGGAAGGCAGCGACGGCCACCTCGTTGGCGGCGTTGAGCCAGGCGGGGGCCAGGTCGCCGGTGCGCCCGGCGCGGTAGGCGAGGTCGAGGCACGGGAACGTGGCCCGGTCCGGCGGCTCGAACTCGAGGACCGACAGGTCGGTCCAGTCGATCGCCCCGAACGGGGTGGGCAGCCGACCCGGATAGGCCAGCGCGTAGCCGATGGGCAGCCGCATGTCGGGCAGCGACAGCTGCGCCACCACGGCGCCGTCCACGAATTCGACCATCGAGTGGACCACCGACTGGGGGTGCACCACGACGTCGATGGCGTCGTAGGGCACGCCGAACAGCTCGTGGGCCTCGATGACCTCCAGGCCCTTGTTCATCAACGTGGAGGAGTCCACGGTGATCTTCGGTCCCATCGCCCAGGTCGGATGGGCGAGCGCCTCGTCGATGCCGACACCGGCCAACGAGTCGGCGGTGCGGCCGCGGAACGGGCCACCCGAGGCGGTCAGCAGCAGGCGGCCGACATCCTCGGACCGGCCGGAGCGCAGGCACTGGTGGATGGCGCAGTGCTCCGAGTCCACCGGAAGGAGTTCGGCGCCGGGGGTGCGCCGCACCCGGGCGACCACCGGTGCGCCGGCGATGATCGACTCCTTGTTGGCGAGCGCCAGCCGGCGGCCCGCCTCGAGCGCGGCCAGGGTCACCGTCAGGCCGGCGAAGCCGACCACCCCGTTCACCACGACGTCGCCCTCGGTGGCGATGGCGGCCAGGCCGTCCACGCCGGTCACCAGGTCGGTGCCGGCCGGGAGTCGCGTGGAGAGCTCGGCGGCCAGCGACGCGTCGCCGATGGCGACCGTGCGGGGTCGGAACTCGAGCGCCTGGGCCACCAGGAGGTCGACCGACCGCTGGGCCCCCAACGCCACCACGTCGTACCGCGCCGGGTCGCTGCGGACCACGTCGAGCGCCTGGGTCCCGATCGAGCCGGTCGAGCCGACCACGGCGACGGACACCGGGCCGGAGTCCGGATGGGTGCTCACCGGGGGCCGCCGCGCAGAGGTGTCATCCCTCCAGCCTGCCCGACAATCACCCGAGATTGAGCGCGCGGACCAGGTAGTAGGTGGCGGGCAGCACGAAGATCAGCGCGTCGACCCGGTCGAGCACGCCGCCGTGGCCGGGCAACAGGGTGCCCATGTCCTTCAGGCGCAGGTCGCGCTTGAGCAGCGACTCGCACAGGTCCCCGAGCGGGGCGACCACGGCCACGACCACCCCCAGCAGGGCGGCATTGGACGCGGACCACGGGTGGATGGCCCCGACCACGACGGTCGACACCAGGATCGAGGCGAGCGCGCCGCCGGCCAGTCCCTCCCAGGTCTTGTTCGGACTGATGTTCGGGGCCAGCTGGCGACTGCCCACCCAGCGGCCCACCACCAGGGCGCCCACGTCGTTGGCCACGGTGGCGATGATGGCGCCGAGCAGGAAGGCGATGCCATGGCGGTTCGGGAACGCGGTCGGGTCGAGCAGCAGCCCGGCGTAGGAGCCGAGCAGCGCCACCCAGCCCACCACCAGGAGTGTGGATGCCGTGCCGGCCACCGCCGAGCCCCGTTCGACGCCGAACAGGTACCACAGCAGGGTGAAGGCGGTGATCAGCACCAGCACCAGCGGCAGGGCGGCGATGCCCTTGTCGTACGCCCCGATCATGAGCGAGATGGTGCCCACCAGACCGAGCAGTGTCGCCGGGCGCCAGCCGGCCTTGCGCAGCACGGCGAAGGCCTCGCCCGCAGCGAAGGTCACGACCACGAGGCACAGGATGAGCGCGGTCACCGTGCCGAGCTTGAACGCGAGCAGGGCCACCACGGCCACGGCCACCCCGGTGCCGACCCGCATGGCGGTGCTGCTCCCGGCACCCTCGGTCGAGCGCTGGCGCCGGTCGGCGGACGACGGTTCCGGCGGTCCCCCGCCGGTGACCTCGGGCGTGTAGTTGCTGGAGGCACGCGGCGCCCGGTCCTCGGTGGACCGCCGGCGGGTGCGCCGGGCACGTGGCTCAGCCGGCTCCGTCTCCTCGACGGGGGCGACCGCGGGCGCCTCGACGGCCTGGTCCTGCTCGGCGATCCTGTCGGCGGCGGCCAGTCCGGCCAGTCCGGTCTTCCGGCGGCCGGCGCCCGGCACGTCCGCCACCGAGGCCCCCGGGGGCTCGGCGGCCAACGGTTCGGCCAGGGTCCCGTCGGCGTCGTCGGGTCGCTTCGCCTTCAACCGTGCCGGCAGCAGCCCGCTGCGGCGGGCCCGCCCGACCCGGGGTGAGCCGGTCGGGCGGGCGGCCGCGTCGCCGTCGTCGGCCAGGTCCCCGGCGTCCCCCACGGGGACCGACTGTGAGCCGGCGACCGCCGCGGCCACTGCGGCCGAGGACACGGCCATCGTCGCGTCACCCGTGAAGACCGGATCGTCGTGGACGGCGGCTGCATGGTGCTCCGGTGGCTCGTCGGACCGGTCGTGGGACCTGACGACCGGAACCGGTTCGGTGATCGGGTCGGCCGAGGACGGGCTGGGCTGTCCGGGTCGGACCGAGTCCAGGTCGAACTCCCAGGGGCGGCGCTGCTCATCGGTGGCGTCCGTCTCGTCCAGGGCGCCGAGCGAGGCCCGGTCGTCGCTGAACATCGCCGGCTCGAAGCCCTCTTCGTGGGCGGTCCAGTCGGCGTCCTCCTCGCGCCAGGTGGGAGGAAGGATCCCGCTGGTCGCGCCACCGTCGTCGTCCCGGGCCAGCACGGCCGGCACCTGGCCGGTGGCCGGTTCCGTCCAGTGCGGCAGCTCGGCGTGGGCGGCGTCGGCGGGCGCCTCCTCGACCCCGGGCCGCTCGTCGATGATCCGGACCGAGCCGTGCCCCGAGGTGTCCGGGGTGATGTGGGCTGGCGGGACGACCGGGATCTCCGACGTGATTTCCGCCGCGGTCTCGGCGCCGATGATCCGGACGCCTCCCGTGGACGGTCCCGGGTCGGGGCGTGGCGCCCCGTCCTGGTCCTGTTCGTCGTCCTTGCTGTCCGAACCGTGCTCCACGCTGATGAATCCTCCCCAGGAACGGGCCATCGGGCCGGCCCGTGTCAGTGCCGGGCCGTCGGTCGGCCCGGTGTCGTCTCCGGACCGCCGTCCGGATGCACTCAGATCTCGAGGAGCTCCTGCTCCTTATGGACGAGCAGGCGGTCGATGGCGCCCACGTGGTCTTGGGTGAGCTTGTCCAGATCCTTCTCCACCCGGTCCAGCTCGTCGGTGGACAGGTCGCCGTCCTTCTGCATGGACTCGAGCTCCTGGCGGGCGTTGCGGCGCATGTTGCGCACGGTCACCCGGCCCTCCTCCGCCTTCTGCTTGACCACCTTGACCAGCTCCTTGCGGCGCTGCTCGGTCGGGATGGGGAACGACAGCCGGATGACGTTGCCGTCGTTCGACGGCGTGATCCCGAGGTCGGAGCCCTGGATCGCCTTCTCGATGGCGCCGAGCGAGCTCTTGTCGTACGGCGACACCACCAGGAGGCGGGCCTCGGGGACGCTGAACCCGGCCATCTGGCGGAGCTCGGTCTCGGTGCCGTAGTAATCCACCTTCAGGTGCTCCACCAGGGCCGGCGTGGCCCGTCCGGTGCGGATGGCACTGAACTCCGACTGGGTGTGCTCCACCGCCTTGGTCATGTGCTCGTTGGCGTCGGACACCACGAGTGCGATCAGGTCGTCATCCATTAGCGGACCAGCGTAGCCATCGACGTCGGGGCGCACCCGGTGGGCACCATCAGCAGGGGATTCACCGGACCAGCGTCCCGATCGACTCACCGGCGAGCGCCTTGCGGATGTTGCCCGGCTCCATCAGGTCGAACACCCGGATCGGGAGGCCGTTGTCCATGCAGAACGTGATGGCCGTGAGGTCCATGACCCGCAGGTCCTTCGAGACGACCTCCATGAAGGACACCTCGTCGTAGCGGGTCGCCGTGGGGTCGAGCC
>Ga0075030_100005446_pt1 | contig 11477 bp, 23 predicted proteins | sample LitLauG_LLR_2012_FD_71393 | JGI IMG/M metagenome (GOLD analysis project Ga0075030, IMG submission 71393) | Freshwater sediment microbial communities from Pennsylvania, USA - Little Laurel Run_MetaG_LLR_2012 | ecosystem: Environmental > Aquatic > Freshwater > Creek > Sediment | place: USA...
GCTCGCCGACCGCATGAACATGAAGCTGCCCGAGGATCTTGGCGAGCATCAGGCATTCATTGACGGGCTGAAGGCGAAAACGGATGCGGACTTTGACCGCACCTACGTCGCCGCGACAGTGCTCAGTCACGAGAAGTGCGTGGACATGTTCGAGAAGTTCTCGAGCGCCACGAAGAATGCGGACCTGAAGGCGTTTGCCGACAACACGCTGCCCGGTCTGCGCACGCATTTGACCAACAGCCGGGCGCTTCTCGCAACCCTCGGCGGTGCCAAAGCTGCGGCGGCTCAGTAATCCACGCACGGAAATTTATAAATGCAGTGGCACCGGTTTGAATACCGGTGCCACTTTGCATTTGCAGCACGGTCCGTATCCTGGCACTGCTGCTGGTGCGGTGGTTGGAAATGTAGGAAAAGGTGCCAAATGCGCCCGGTGAAACCCTCAGCTCATGGTGGGCTGTTTTTGATCCACGGATTGCTGTGTTTGTTTTTCCAGTTCGACAAGGGCTGTTTCCAGGTCTTCTCCCAAGCCCTTCCATGTCAGTCCATCACGTTGCGCTCTCGCACACCAAAGCGAATTCCCCGGCTCAAAGCAGACTCGTTCGAGAATGATTGTGAACCCGGCGGCTTTGAGCTTGGAGGGGATCGCGAATCAATCCGTGTCCATTGATTGAGTCGGTGAGATGAAACCCCTCATCTCCACACCGTTCGCCCAAGAAATCTGAATGCAACCCCTTATCCTTGCCGATTTCCCGTGCTTATCCGGTTGCCTGACACAAGTTTTATTCTGCACACGTCATGGACTGGCGGGCCGAAACAGCATTCGTGGGAGCGGGCGGGCTATTTCTGCTCGCGGGCTTCCTTGGCTTTTTGTTCAAGATCTTTTGCCGCCTGATCGCCTGATTTGCGAACGTTCTCGGCTGTTTGTTCTGAGGTCTTCTTTTCCGCTTCCGCGCGTGCCTTGGCAGCGTCCTTGGCAGCGTCAGCGTCCATCGCGGCTTGCTTCGTCAGGTTTTTTGCGTCGGCCTTTGCGTCCTTGCGAACGGTGTCTGCCTTGTTTTCCAACGCGTCGGCCTGGCTTTCGACTGCTTCCTTGCGGCTCGATTCGACTTTGGAATCGCACGCGGCAAGTACCAGCAGAACGACGCTGAGGGTGGTGTATGTAATGAGTGCTTTCATGGGTGTTGTTTTCCCTTGAATCGCATCTCGCGCGGCTTCTGGTCGTGTGGTGCGTGATGAAAGATCAGACGATCATTTCCACGCAAATGCACTGCTTCGATGCGGCCAGATCGCAAACGAAGGCCGATTCAGGTCACAGATGAACACCGAAACACGATTCGTTCTTGTGAATGGCAACATCGGCGCGGAGGCGGGCCTCAATCGCAGTCCTGCGCACGAAGAGATTTCTGGATTGGCGCATGAGATTTACAGAGAGGAAGGATGCCCAGATGGCCGAGCCGATGATCATTGGTTCGCAGCAGAAGGATTTTTGAAACGGGAAATGTTCACTTGCGATTGAAATGAAGACGATTGTTGGCCTCGTAGATTTCTCTGACGTTGCCCTGAACGTCCTCAAGCAAGTCCAGATTCTCGCGCAAGCGTTCAAGAGCCATGTGACAATCCTGCATGGCATTCCGACGAAGCCTGCGGCCATTGATGCGGGGGTGGCACCGTTGGCGGTACCAGAGGAACCGACGGCAGAAGAAGTCCAGGCAGATTTGGCCCGGCTTCAAAAGCTGACCGACCCGCTGAGGACATGTGGAGTCGATGTCAGCCTGAAGCAGTTTCACGATGCGAGCGTTGAACACATCGTCGAAGAGGCCCTGAAATTGGGAGCCGATCTGATCGTTGCAGGGTCGCACCATCACAGTTCATTTTACAACCTGCTCGTTGGCAGCGTGACCAGTCTTCTCTTAAAGCGTGCGAAGTGTCCGGTGCTTGTCGTGTCCACTTGAATGATCGAGAGGTGGCGGCGGCTGGGGATTTCAACCCCACCCGGTTTATTGCCGGATTTCAGCGTTTGCGCTTTGGCCAGCTTCGAGACTTCCACATTTGACGCACCTTTTGAGAGGAAAACTCTCCTCGTGAGCAATCACCTCAAATTCGTGTTCACATGGACCAGGAGGTGGCTGCGTTTCCCAGGTGATGTTCCTGCGCGGTGGAGTGTAACCGATGTTGTCTTCGCCCATATCGCTCGCGGTAAGGTTCCGTGGAAAGCCAGAGTTTTTTCCAGCTCAGGTATTTCTCCCGCCACGAGCGAAATGGAGGATAAAAACAATCAGGGCGACGACGAGCAGGACATGAATGAGCCCACCGGCGACATGAAAAGCGAATCCGCCGGTCCAAAGAAGCAAGAGCAGAATGGCGACAATGAGTAGCATATCCTTGAATCGTATTTAGCACGACTTCTGGTCGTGCGATTTTCGATGCGAGAGTGTTCAACTGCAAAAAAGACGCCCTGCCACAAATAAAGCTCAGTTCCATCATGGCAGTGATGAAATCAGGAGGGCATCGGCACGATAAAAGCGCGATGGCACGAATGCCGCCGAGTAATCGCGTACCAATGCGTTTGTGAAAATGTAGGCGAGAAGCTGCCATGTCTGCAAGTCACTGGAATACCATATACGGGCATAATACCCTGGATCGAGCGATACGTTCAGGTCAATGCTATGGTCGGTGTTCACACCAACTAAGGTAAGCAAAAGAGGAAGATACTGAATCTCGGCAGACGGTAGGCTTTGCAAACCGGAAACGTCGTATGCAGTCACAACAAAGTAGAAATTGCCTTGAGCCGCTGGAATCAAATAAGACAAACTGGCACCCACGTCAGTCATTTCTGTGTAATCCCCGCTTTTATTACCTGCATAAATGCAATATCCCGCGGCGTCAGGAGATACGTCCCACAAAAGTGAAGCGCCCGAGCTTGAAAGACACGCAATCAGGAATAAAATAATATGCGTCATTTCCGTACCTCCAAACGACAAGCCTGCCAGCGACGTGAAAGGCGAATCCAACTGTCCAAATATGGAAGAGAAGAAATGGCGATAATTAGTGGCATTCCATTGGATCGCATCTCGCTCGGATTCTGGTCGTGTGGTGCGCGGAAGCACTTTCATACGCGCAAATCTCCACCGCCCACGAATTGCCCGTGTATGCAACCGATGTTCAAATTGTTTCTCGTCGTCACAGTAATGGCTTTCACCTCGTGCACCCACCAGGATTCGACGACAACGAACCACAGCAAACAGAACTCAACTCCGCCAAAAGGGAAAATGGATAACGGCGGCTACTGATGGGCATTGATTGACTCATCTCAAGGCAAAAACAATGCGCGCCTACACGCATTGGCATACGGCCACCTGGCAAACGAAGGCCGATTAAAATCACAGATGAAAAGCGAAACCCAATTCGTTCTTGTTAATTCCGACCCCGGCGTAAATTGCAGTCCTACGCATGAAGAGATTTCTGGATTGGCGCATCAAATTTACCAAGCGGAGGGATGCCCCGATGGTCGTGCCGATGAGCATTGGTTCGCAGCAAAAGGTTTCTTGGATAGGGAATCCTGCAAACGAAATGCGACAATGAGCCACGACGCAACCTGCCAGGAAATCTCCGGCGAGCTTGAGGACATGGCCAAATGGCTTTCGGGAAGAAACCTGAGTCTCGATCAGTTTCGTCTGGATTTGACGAAGCTTGAAGCACAAAAACTTGAACGCTTCGGCATGAAATTGAGCAGCTTGATTTCAGAGCATAGAGTGGTGCGTTTTATTTTGCGCTTTTCAGACACCGATGAGCTTTGTGCAAGCATGGATGTGGACCCGATCACCGGTAAAATATGCACCAAGCTCGCCTGTGGATGATCACGTCATGAACGAGATTACATTCCCAATCCAGTTCATCGGTGGCAGCCTAGAAGGAAAGATCATTGAAGAGGCAACCGCGCCGGAACATGTCGAGGTGAGTGTAGGCGGGGAGGTGATGGAGATTTACGAACGGCAAAACGACGAGCCTCCATTCGTCCACGTGCAGATCGGGTATGCAGGGAACGAGACTTGAGATAGACGAACCGACTTGATGATCGGAGCGTCAGGCTCGATCCATTTGCATGAATGCGACAATGACGAAATCCACAAGCAAATCCAAATATGAGCATCGAAGAATCTGATTTGCAGATTGCTACTGCGAGGGAGGAAGTCCTTGCGTGGTTACAGGCTCGCCAACCCGGCTGCTATGACTCCAATGCGCAATTGGCGGATGGATTCATCCGCTTCATTGCGAACGAGACGACCTTGGAATTGCGGATTCATCGAAACCCGAGTGCATGTGTGTATGAGGCACGCTGGTATGATGCCGGACGTGAGATGCATGAGTTTCGCAAGCCGTTCAGCGCAGAGGTGGAATCCGATGCTCGCGTATTGGCCTGTGCGGCGATGCTTCATCTGGACGCGAAATGAAGAGAATACAGCCGCGTCGTTCCTTTGCCGGGTGCATGCAGAAGTGATGCTCAGTCGCTTATCGGTAAGCGTCACGCGTAGCTCCAAGTGGTAGGAGTGGTCGTGGATTGCGCAGGGGTTAATCTACGCAATCTATGAAGAACGAAGCCGAAGAACTCTTGAAGGTGGACGCACTTGGGCGTGTATGGATTGGCAGGGAACGCCGGGAGTGGTTGCTGGACGAGTTTGAGCGCAGCGGGGTGGCTGGTGCGGAGTTTGCGCGGATGGCTGGGATCAAGTATTCGACCTTCGCCAACTGGGTGCAAAAGCGGCGACGGGCAACTGGAGGCTGCCCGTTGCCTGGCAAGGCAGGACGCACAGCAACGATGAAAAGCAGCGTTGCATTGCCGGGGCCGCGCTTTGTGGAGGCGCAGATCGAGCGGGGTGCGCCGGGGCCGGGCAGCGTGGCGGCACTGCGGGTGGAACTGCCGTGCGGGGCGCGGATGGAGATTGCAGACGCTTGGCAAGCGCAGATTGCGGCGGCAGTGCTGCGTGCGATGGGAATGGGAGGTGCGGGGTGCTGAGCTTCACCGGGGGACTGCGGGTGTTCCTGGCGGTGGTCCCCGGCAACGGCGAAACCAAACTCGGCTACCTGTGGACCTGCTCGTGCCCCGGCGGAGACACCGTGTTCACCTCGCACACCAGCCGCGCCGCCATGTGTCTGGAGCACATCATCCCATCCGGCTTCCGCGGCACCGTGCAATGCGACGGCTATGCCGCCTACCCTGCGTTCGTGCGTCGTCACAACGCCAGTGCCGGATGTGAAGCCATCACGCTGGCCGGCTGCTGGGCGCATGCACGGCGCGGCTTCATCGAGGCTCGCGAGAGTGCTCCGCGTACCGTGGGCTGGGTGCTCCGCCAGATTGGCCACCTTTACCAGATTGAACGCCACTTGCGCGAGAAAGGAGCCGGCCCGCGTCTGCGGGAAGCCGTGCGCTGCGCACAAAGCACAGCCATCGTGCGCCGCATCCGGGCTGCACTGCTGCGCATCGGCCCGCACCACCTTCCGCAAAGCGCGACGGGCAAAGCCATCGCCTATGCCATCGATCAATGGCCCGCACTCGAACGCTTCCTCACCCACGGACGCATTGAGATCGACAACAACCTGGTGGAAAACGCCATCCGCCCCACCGCCATCGGCAAAAAGAACTGGCTGTTCATCGGAGCCGCCGCCGCCGGCCAGTGCGGAGCGGTTCTCTACACCATCGTCGAAAGCTGCCGACGCCGGGGCATTGATCCGCTGGCCTGCCTGCGCGACGTGCTCACCCGCCTTCCGAGGATGACCACCGGTCAGATCCCCGAAGTCACCCCGCAAGCATGGGTCAAAGCATCCAAACAACGCCCTGACACGAGCGCCGCTGCATAAGTTGCATAGTCGTCCCGCTGCGCAATCTACACATTCGCCACCCGTCTCTGGCGGACCGTCAACTCAAAGACAGCGGCGCTATGGCTGACGCTTACTTTCAATTGCGGTAAGGCTCCGTGAAAAATCATGCCTTTTCCGTATCAACTATTCTTGCCGCCACGGGCGAAATGGAGAATGAAAACAATAAGGGCTATGATGAGCAGGACATGGACGAGTCCCCCGGCGACATGGAACGCAAATCCACCGCCCCAAAGCAGCAGAAGAAAGATGGCGATGATCAGTAGCATGCCTCTGAATCGGATGAGCCAAGGTTTTGGTCGTGCCTGGTCGTGAGATTCGTGCGTTTGCAAAAAAAGGCGCTCAACCGGGGTTAGCTGGAAGAGCGCCAGAGTGGGAGCAAGCAGCTACTTCGACAGGTAAATCTTCGTGAGAGCGATCGTTTTCTTGCCGTCCTTCTCAGTGATCTCACCTTCGCCATTCACGGATTTAGTTTCCTTGCAGATGTTCTTGTGGAAGTCCTTGGCGACCTGATTGTTCTCGACAAGAAGCGTCTCTTCCTTACCGTCGGCGTTCTTGACATTTATTGCCATTTGGCAGGCATCGGTTTGCTTCAAGGCGCACTTCGCGCACATGGCGTCGCCTGCGATCTTTGTGTCCTCGGCCCGTGCTGCAAGGCTCATGGCTGCGAAGACGAGGGTGAGGAGTGTCATTTTGGTTTTCATAAATATGTTCCCTATTTGGCTGCGTGTTCCTGGGTATGGTGCTTGGCTGCTTCCGTCGCGTGATGCGTCGCATGGGTTTGATGCCCGTGTGCGCAATGCGCGTGGTGAGTCGCCGTCTCATGCTTTCCAGCACCGTGATGCTCAGCCGCGTTGCGATGGTGCTTTGCGGCATGTTCGTGGTGTTCCGCTGCTTTGGAGTGATGTTCTTGTGCTTGTTTTGACATGATATGGTTTTGGTTTGGTTGTTGTTCTCTGAAGACACCAATTCGGCGGCTCGATTGGAAGTGACTGTATCCAATTGCAGAATCTTTTCGCCAACAGGTGTGGATTCAAAAGCCTTCGCATTTGGAGATAAGTGAACGCAGACTTCCAAAACCACAGCCACCAGGCGCTGCCGGAAGTGGTACCTCCTGGCAAAATGGCGTAAAATTAGATTTTTCAACATACGGCCAATACAAACGCCAACCCGATACCAAGGTGATGAAACAGAATTACCGCAAACTTACCGGCGCAGTCCTTTCGGGGCTCATGCTGATCACCGTCAACGTCACTTTTGGGCAGCCGATCGTGAAAGAGACAACGACAACAACAACGACGGCCGGAACCATCAGCGAGTTTGGACCGAAAACGATCATCATCCGATCAGAAACCTCACCGGAACCAATTCGCTACGGCTACAGCAAGACTACGCAATACGTCGATGAGTCGGGCCAGGTTGTTGCCCGGGAGATGATCAAGCCGGGCGTGCCGGTGACCGTTCACTATGTGCGCGAGGGCGACCGGTTGGTTGCTGATCGTGTCATTGTTGGCAGGACGACTACAACCACAACGACCACTGAACCAGGCCGTGCCCCGACCAGGAAAGAGGCAAGGGATCTGCGTGAGGCTGCGGAACACCCGGAGCGCGAGGCCAGGCGCGCGGCTGAACGTGGAAAACCGTTTCCTCCGGAAAACCCTGCCGAATCAAAGACGACCATTACGACCACGACGACGCCTTCAGAAGGGATTATTAGTTCCTTCACTCCGGAGCAGTTTGTGATCAAATCAGCGAGGAGCGAGAGTCCCGTGACATACCGTTATTCCAAGACCACGCAATATGTGGATGACAACGGGGCACCGGTTTCCGTGGAGATCGTGAAGTCTGGAGCGCCGGTTACGGTAAGCTACATCCGCGAAGGCGACGGCTTCATCGCGCAGCGGGTGATCGTGCATACGGTGCGCCGCTAACATAACAAACTCAACGAAAGGAATAATATGTCATTAGGAACCATCTTACTCATTATCATCATTCTGATGCTGGTCGGTGCTTTCCCAACCTGGCCCCACAGCAGGAATTGGGGGTATTATCCGAGCGGCGGCTTGGGCTTGGTGTTGGTGATTCTGATCATCCTGGTCCTTCTTGGGAAGCTTTGAACGGGTCCACTGCCACCGGTCTCACGAGGAGAAGCACACCCGCCGTCCTTTGTGAGGCACGATGGAGATGCAAGCGACTCGCACATACTATTTTCATGAAGGCGGAGGCGCACGGTAAAGTATAACTCTTGCCTTAAATAGGCACCGAATAAGCCCGCGCTAATTTCCGAAAATGTTGAGTAACTGAATGCTTCCACTCCGATTGCCGCTGATTTCATGCCCCTCTCCAAGCGTCAAGGAGATAATGAATCAGCCGCAATTTCTGTGCGACGCGTACCGAAATCACAAACGGATATAGCGCAGGTTCGCCGAGGCTCGTGGAGATTTCATTGAACACAGTTGAAAGGCAGATCCATCTCTGAAGCCAGGCCACAAATATCTCATCTGCATCCGGTGATTGCTTGAGCACCAGAGGCAGCGCACCCGCCTCAACCGGAAACTGCACCACAGGCAGTTCGATTTGCGACACTTCGATGCCGAGACTCTCACACGTTTCCAGTCCTTCAAAAATCTGCAAGTAGTGCGCCCATGTCTCCGCCCAATCCTCCCAAGGATGCGAAGCCGCGTATGCGGAGATGAAGCCCTCTTTCCAGCCAGTCGGAGCACCATGCTGATAATAGGAACGGAGTGCCGCAGAATAATCTATCCATTCATTGCCGAAGCGTTCCCTGAATGCGATGCGATGCGGGTGTCCCCAAGGCAACTCACTCAGCCATCGTTGCCAGACGTAGTGGCCGATCTCGTGACGAAAATGGCCCAACAGAGTCCGACTGCTTTCGCCGAGTTGCTGCCTGTTGATCTGCCGGTAGGTGTCATCGGCCTCCTCCAGATTCACTGTGATCACGCCATTGAGATGTCCAATGGTGACGGTGGGATTCGTCAAAGTGCTGATGATATCGAAGGCAAGACCCGTCTTCGGATTCTCAGTCTTGGATGGCAGCGTCATGCCAAGGCGCAGCAGGCTGTAAATCAATCGGCGTTTCGCAAGTTCCATGTGTCCCCAAAGCGTGACATTCCGTGCATCGCTCAGATTTGGAATCATTCGGTTCAGTCGGCATGCAACGCACAGCACCTCGCCTTTGTGTGTGGATACGATCCAGTTGCACACGGCGTGCCTGATCCCGTTCTCGCAGCGTTTCACCATGCCATTTGGTTTAATCACGGTCATCACCTGCCTCCCCGGATCGTAACCCACGTTCTGTTTGCAGCGAAGGCATCGTGAGCTTCCGAAAAAGAGTGTGTTGCCACATTCACAGAGGAATCGACGCATGGATGGCAAACTTTATGCGTGGAAAATGCGTGAGAGCCAAGCGATTCGGTGGCAGGAAATCGGGTCGAACGCGGCACGCATCACCGGTGCCTTCTTGTTTGTCCGCGCGTACGGTGCTCACCGGGCATGTGTCGTTTTCTCCTTGCTCCGGCGGCTCAAACGCGGAATCCCTGCAAATTCATGATTGAAACCCGCCACACGGAAAAACGGAGCATGATGTGGATCGGTGGATTCAAGCTGTTGCAGGCTTTGCTGCTCACACTCGTGGCAACCGGAGTGCTTGCGTTCATCCACAGGGATGTGGAGGCCATCGTGGAGCACTGGGTCAAGGTGCTGCATCTTCATCCTGAGAACATTCACATCGCCGCACTTCTGAAAAGGCTCGGCCTGGTGCATGACAGGCAGGTTGAGCAGTTGAGCGGGATAGCGTTTGCGTATGCCGGACTCCTTGTGGTCGAGGGAGTCGGCGTGATGAAGATGAAGCGTTGGGCGAAATATCTCGCGGCCCTCGACACCGCCTCATTCATTCCCATCGAGCTTTACGAGGTGAGCATGAACTTTGTTTTCTGGACAGCAAGCGTGCTGGTCGTGAATGTGGTAATCGTGTGGTTCTTGATCCTGGCTTTGCTGCGAGATCGCGCTTCTAAACGACATCCAGTTTCATCACTCGCCGCGTGAACATCCGCGCCGACGACTCCTGAAACCAGCTTGTTATCCAAAAGCGGTAGAAAGACGATGCAGCATTTCAAAACACTACGCAGGATCAGGAACGTTTCGTAAAGACAGGCACGACCACCTCGACGACGGGATACGAACTGATTGCATGAAATCGAGCAAAACAGACAAAATTGAAGGCGCAGTTCACGAAGTCAAAGGCAAGGTCAAGGAGGTCGCCGGGAAGATCATTGGCAATCCCAATTTGCAGGATGAGGGCACAGCCGAAAAAGTGAGCGGTCAGGTTCAGCGCAAAGTGGGAGACGTTAAAAAAGTCTTCGGGAAGTAGCGGCGGCGGAGAAATCTCGCTGCGGGCTAAATCGATGCCGAGTTTGTCCCTCTGGTTGCAGTCATCGCAATCGTGTGAAGGAATTCGAGCCGCTGATCTTCCTCCACGTCATGCCAGATGGGTTTGATCATCAGTTCAAGAGATTCGCCCGCGGGCCGCAACCAGCCCCAATCCTCGGCCAGATCCTTTTCCATCTGTGCCGCAGCTTCAAATGGCATCGGGTTCAGGTGTTCGTAGAATTCCGGCATCAGGCGAATGCCGTATTTCTCCACGGTCCACGCTAATTTCATCAGGCAGACAGCCACATCTCGAACGAGGGCCGATTCAGGTCACACATGAAAACCCAAAATCGTTTCGTTCTGGCGGATGCCGACTCAGCCGGGGATTCGGATCTCAGCCTCAAACCGACACATGAGGAAATCGCCGTTGTGGCTTATCAAATTTACGAAGAAGCAGGATGCCCGAACGGTTTCGCCGAAGGGCATTGGGAAGCAGCAGAACGCAGTTTGAATCGGAGGCATTCTCCGCATTTGAGGATCAAGTAATTGATTCATAAATTACAATGTTCCTCTTCGCATTCCTCGTTGGATTCAATCTCATTGGCCTCGGCGTCATCGCCGTCTGCCTATGCAACGCCGTCGATGGCTACGAGGATGAAGCAGGCTTTCACGTTGACAAGGACACACAGCAGAACGAACCAGATTGAAATCTAGCTGGTTCATGCTGACTCAAGTCGCCCAGAATCCTTTCTGGCCGAGATCCATCCTTGCCTGCGGAATCGGCCTCTTTCGACCCACCAAGGAAGCGACCAAAAGGAGGACAACCGAAACCAGGAACAGAATCTTTGCGAAATCGGCTGCGCTTGTTGCTGTTCCACCAAACCCGGGGGTCGATGGGATGATTGCGACGAGGAAGAACTGGACGATTCTGGAGGGCTGGAATTGATCCTTTCGGCAGAGTGTGAGTTTGCTGAATCGCAAACTCCATGTGGGGGTGGATGCAGGAAATCCAAGATCAACACGATTTTTTCTGTCTTCAGTTGAGATCAATCGGTGCGAGAACACATTAACGCTGGGAAAAAGGTTCTGAAGCTCGCAGAAAATCCAATTTCTCATGTGGTTTTTGCAGGAGCAGGTGGAGGAGGAAAACATTGTCTCAGACATCATTGATCGTCTCCGCCTCGCTGGAGACAACGCGGCGGGATTACTGCGCC
>Ga0075030_100005447_pt1 | contig 11477 bp, 10 predicted proteins | sample LitLauG_LLR_2012_FD_71393 | JGI IMG/M metagenome (GOLD analysis project Ga0075030, IMG submission 71393) | Freshwater sediment microbial communities from Pennsylvania, USA - Little Laurel Run_MetaG_LLR_2012 | ecosystem: Environmental > Aquatic > Freshwater > Creek > Sediment | place: USA...
GTCTACTTCCCGACCGTGCGGGTGGTAGCCCAGCGCGACGGAGACCCCACCAGCCCCTACGGCCGCATTCAGAACGTGGCGCGCGTGCGGGTCGTCGTCGGCAACTGACCCTGGGCCACGGCGACCCGATCCGCTCACATCTCCGCCGGCCGTTCCAACGAGCGCGCCAGGGAGGGAGGAGGTCAGGGCGAGCGGAACGCGGCCGTCGGTGGAGAGATCGTCGGGCTGAGCCTTGCGGGGGTCGTCCCGTACGCACCATGGGGACAGCCATCACCGGGACAACATCCCGGCCCCTTCAGAGCCGCTCCATTCCAACGCCAGGGAACTGGAGAACCGAGCTATGTCCGTTGTGGAGCGGCCGATCTACATCCCACAACCGGAGGGAGTCCCTTCAAGCTGATCGGACCGACCGTGATTCCACCTCGGTCCAACGATCGAGCGGCGTACCATGCTGATCATGAGACGGGTGGGTGAGGACCTTGGTGCCCGACGATCACCTTGGGGCATGGAGAATCGCAGTAGGGCCACTTCGAACAACAGAGCCGAAGATCCGCATCCCCGACGGACAGGAGCAAAGAGGTACATCAAACTGGTACTCGTCCTCGGCCTGTTCCTCGTGCTCACCGCGAGCGAAGGACTCCTGCAGGACCTCGTCGACGGGAACAAATCGAGCACCATTGTCAGTGCCCACGCAGCTCATGATGCCTGCGTGGTATTCAACAAGATGGGCATCGCCCCTGGGGCAGAGGCCAGCTCAACTGACCTCAAGAACTTCTTTCAGGACGTGTCCAACGCGGGCAATACCGCACTTCAGGCCGATGCGGAAGCGATTGCCAGGAGCGCACAGCCCAAGGATCAGTCTCAGCTCGAGAGGGCCATCAACTCTGTCTTCGCCATTTGTCGGAGGATGGGTATCGGATCTTGAATCGGACTTGCATGGTGGGGCTCACCGGTCCGGAGACATGATGTGCCATGGACATCCGGAGGGCCAGCCCAGCGGAGTCGGCCTCCCTCGCTGCGCTGTGGCTCCGCTCTCGGAGAGCCTCGGCTTCGATTCCTCCAACGGTCCACACCGACCAGGAAGTGCACCAATGGTTCGAGGAAGTCGTGCTTCCGAGTTGCGAGGTCTGGGTCGCCAGCAGCAACGGCCAGCCAGTTGGCCTAATGGTGCTCGAGCAGGAGTGGATCGATCAGCTCTATGTGGATCCGACTGAGACAGGAAGAGGCATTGGGAGCGCTCTGCTTGATCATGCGATGAAGCTGCGTCCGACTGGACTAAAACTCTGGACCTTTCAGAGCAATCTCGATGCCCGACGATTCTACGAAGCGCACGGATTCGTCGCTACGGCCACGACGCAAGGCAACAACGAGGAGCAAGCACCCGACGTATGCTACGAGTGGCGTTCCTAGTCATTGGCCTAGAAGGCAGGGTGTCCCACTTCGCCGGGTGTGGGCGCATACTCGCGGACAGGTGCTGGCTCAACGCGAACTGCCACTGACCGGCACTTCGGAGTCAGGGCGGACGACGGGTTTCTCGGCTTCATTCGTCCGTCACTCACCTGCGGAGTATGGAGTTCGGTGGATATTCAGGTACCAGTGTTCGTATTCCTGAGTGTCTCGCGGCAAAGCATTTCTTACTGTTGGCCCGAGCGTCTCCCAGGGGGTTGGGGGTGCGGGCACGGCTCAGCCCCCTCACCGCCTCGCCGGGTTGGGCCGTGCCGACACATCGCCCTCCCCTGCCGACTTACCCGCGCTCCAAGCGTGCAGGCGGCATGTGACCACGGGGGCGCCGGCACGACGGAACGGGATGACCGCTGGTTCCGGGTGAGGGCCTGCCTCAGGGGCTGACGGGCGTCAAGCAGTTCGGAGGCCGGCGCGTGTAGGTGGGGTGCCCACGTACGGCACAACGGAGTTACCTCTCAGCCTGCCGAACTGCTCGGTGATATGAGAGAAATTGATCGAACAAACCTCGTCAAGAACGTGAGATTCGCCGTCGTGTGACCGTGGGCGCTGGCGATGAACCTGATTTCGTCCGCCGTCCAAACGAGCGCAAGGTGTCCAACGTAGACGCCCTCTCCGTGCATAGCCTCTCGCTCGATGGAGGAACTGTCGTTCGGGCAGGTGAACTCGCTCGTGGTCCAGCTCCCGATGTGGACCGTTCCTATGGACCTCCCGCCAATGCATGGCTGCTTCAACGGGTCGTCTGCCAGCCGGTGAGCCTCGAGAGTCATATGACCAACCGGTTTGCCATTGATCCCTGAATAGCCCTTGGGTGCGTCGAACTCGTTGAACTCAAGGAAGAAGATGGGATATTGAGTCGCTCCCTCCACCCCGGCACACGGGGGCAAAGCGGACGCCGCGCCGACGGGTCGGGGGCAAGACATCGCGCGGCCCAAGAGCGAGGGTACGAGCCGTGGACACGGCACGGGGAAGCCCAAGCGAGCAGCTGCCACGGCGCATTGGTCTCGCAACTGACCCGAGGCCGCGACGAGCTTGGGAATGGCTCGTGACCCCTGTAGCGACAAAGTCGAGGCTCTCTGGGCGGCCGCGCTTGTGCTCCACCCCAGGGTTGCAACGAGAACGCTAGCAAGAATGGTCCACAGTGCCAGCGCCACTGACGCCCGTTGAACCGATCGTTCACAGCTTGCCACAGACTTACCGTATGGGAGATCCAGAACGGGTGCCCCAGTACACCGGGACTGGGGGCCTCACTGCGGCGCGCTACTGATCATTGCCCAGTTCGCCGGGACTGACGATACGCCGTCCCTAAATGTTCGACGGATCCAGGTCGAAGATCTGGATCATCACCGCCGTCATACCTAAATCGCTGCCTTTTGAGTGCTGCTCACCCCGATCGAAGAAGGCGACATCACCCGGTCGGACCTCGTGACGCTGCCCGTCATCGCCAGCCACCCAGCCTTCGCCTTCAACGACGATCCATAACTGCCCGAAACCTGCCTCGTGGCGATCGATGATGCCGCCCTTTTCGATGCGGAGGAGATAGGCGTGCGCTTCCCCGGCGCCGTCAGCCAACCTGGTGGAGGTGGCGTGGCGGGATGAGAACCTCTCGACGTTCTCCCACGTCGCCCCGGTCGCTGGCAGAAGCCTCATAGCAGTCCAGATTGCCCCCTCCGCAGCACATCTTCCAGTGAAGTGACCTGTCGGTGGTGCACTCAAGTGTCCACGCACGCCGAGTGAGCGACATCGAACCAAGTCGAAACCGCCCGTTTCAGGTCGGAGGAGCCTGCCAGCGAGGTGTCGAGTGGTCGTGACAGGACGCCGCCGCCGCCCGCTCTTCAGGGGTCAGGTCTTGGCTCTGTACTGGACGCACCAAAGATCGGTGATTTCCGATCGGGCACCGCTGATAACGAGAGAGCGACGTGATCAGATGATTCAGAAACGGACCCTCTTCTGCCTCCCACGACTGGGCAGAGCTCCAATACGTCGTGAAGAGGTGACCCTTGCGGCAACGAGCGACCGTCTTGCCATCTAGTACAAAGCCTCGATCGGTGATTCGTCGCCGTCGCCTGCTGGCGACGGAACTGGCGATCGCCAATACGGCAACCGTGAGAAATCCGAAGGCGAGGGGCGCAATCACCTGTGCGATCTCGACACACTATTGTCTTTCGCATCCCTACGGTGGTGATGAGCAACCTTCTTGTTACCCCAAGACTCCGGTGACGGTGAGGACTGAAGCGGTCCCAGACCACCGAGACGTGGTGCCACCCCCGTACGCACCATGGGGGCACTTCGTTTGCGGTCCCCAATGAAGCAAGAATCCCTACGACCGGGTTGACGCCTTCAGTGTGTCGGAGTTTGAACACAGACCTTCCTTGCCCGTTCGTGGGCCAACCTTGCCCAAGATTTCGCACCGAGTTTCGACCGGATGATTCTGGCGGACCGAGCAGGCCTGAGGATACGGTGTGAGTGCCTCCGCAGTATCGAAGGTGCTGGGTAGCGCAAGCTGCGCGAGGAGGTGGCGACACCGAAACAGAGGGGTTGGTGCATGTCTGAGAGCCGTGGGCAATGGCCGCCGTCGGCCGCTCGCCCCGCGGGGCGCATGGGAGCGCTGTTCGGCGCTCTAGGGGCTGTCGTGCTGCTCGCATTCGGACCCGGCGTGCCGGTCGGTGCGACCAGCCAGTTGGGGTCTGAGAATCCAGGACTTGCTGGCTCGGCGACGGCCGCAGAACGCCCCTGGGCGCTCCAGGCACTCACGCAGGCCAACATCGTCGTCTCGGACCTCTTGACCGGTGCCTCGTCGGTGCAGAAGTTCAGCGACGTCAGACGGGTCGCGACTCCGGACCACCCGGACTGCAACACGACGAACGTGTCACCGATGTGCTTGGCCTTCGGGACAGGTGCGGGGACGCCCCAAATGGGCCAACTCGACGTGCAGCCTGGCGGGGGGCCGCCGCCCTTCCAGTTTGGATTCTTTCCCGGAGGCACCGGGTCCAACTTGTCCGTCGGGATCGGCGGGGCGTGGTGTTCGACGTCGTCCGGCGGATCGGCCGGGTTCAAGCTCGACCAGTACGTGCTCAACGCCAGTCAGTACAACGTGGCGATCCAGTTCCACTGCACCGTGCTCTTCGAGGAGATCGCCGGCACCGTCGCCTACAACATTGTGCCGACGGACCCCAACGACGGCTACTACGTCTTTGACCAGCACGGCGGCCTCACGAGCTTCGGCAACGACAACTACCTGGCGTACCTCGACGGGGCGCAGTACTACAAGCTCAACGCCCCGATCGTTGGCATGAGGACCACGCCCGACGGTGGCGGCTACTGGATGGTGGGTGCCGACGGTGGCGTCTTCTCGAGCGGTGACGCCGGGTTCTTCGGTTCGACCGGGAATCTGCACCTCAACAAGCCCGTCGTGGGCATGGCCGCCACCCCCGACGGAGGCGGCTACTGGTTCGTGGCCTCCGACGGGGGCATCTTCGCCTACGGCGACGCCCAGTTCTACGGGTCCATGGGAGGCAAACCCCTCAACGAGCCGATCGTGGGGGTGGCCGCCACCCCGGGCGGGAACGGGTACTGGCTGGTCGCCTCCGACGGCGGCATCTTCGCCTACGGTGACGCCCAGTTCTACGGATCGACCGGGAGCATCCGGCTCAACCAGCCCATCGTGGGCATGTCAGTGACTCCGAGCGGTCAGGGGTACTGGTTCGTGGCCGCTGATGGTGGGGTGTTCTCCTATGGCGACGCCCAGTTCTTCGGTTCCACGACCAACGTCCACTTGACGGGATCCGTCGTCGGGATGACTTCGACCTACAGCGGCGGCGGCTACTGGATCGCGGTGTCCGACGGCGGCGTGTTTCACTACGGCGACGCTGCCTTCTTTCCCGGCAGCCTGGGTCGCCAGGGGATCTCGGGCGTGGCCGGGATCTCGCGACCGGCGGGATCCACATTGCCCTAGCCACGTCAACCCTGGAGTCCGAAGGCGTAAAGCGTGGCGGGGCCTGAAGGTATTGCCGACGGCGCCATAGGCAGATAGACCTTCCCGTTCGCAATAGTCGGGAAGGTGGCCCATGCCTCGGTGGGATACCCCGGGGCGCTGGCACTCCCGATGGGAGTGCACGTCTTGGGGCTGCCCGAGCAATTGATCGCACCTGCGGCATCGAATGCTTCGAGGGAACCTGGAGTCGTCTGGCTCGGGTCGGTCATGGCCACATACACAACTCCGTTGGCCACACTCGGAGCGCTGAAGACCTGTCCCACACCGCTACTCGGAAGCGATGCCGTCCAAAGGGGATCGCATACCTTCGGTGCACCCGAGCAGTTCGATACGCCAGATGCATCGTAGGTGTAGACGCCGATATTGGAGGAGACATATGGGCTTGCCATCGATGTCAGGTACACGAGACCATTGGCAACGGCAAGAGCCAGGCTCGGGAAAGCGAGCGTACGAGTGGTCCAGAGTGGCGCGCAGAGCTTCGGTGACCCCGAGCAGTTGGTGATACCGATTGCGTCGAAGACGTAGAGGTTGCCCATTCCGTAACTAGCGGTGCTGGTGCTGTCTAGCTCGTACGCTGAGAGATAGACGAATCCGTTGCTGACCGTAGGGATACCGCCATACATTGGGGTAGCCATTGTCGGGATCTGGTACACCGACAGAGGGTTGCAGACCTTTGGAGTGCCTGTGCAATTGGTCGCGCCCGAAGCATCGTATGCCGAAAGAACGGTCCCCGATTGCGTGTTCGCAGAGACGTAGAGCCTTCCCATGGATTCGGCGAAGGCATAGAAGTCCGTATTGACGAGCCCCGATGTCCACAGTGGTAGACAGGTCTTCGGAGTACCGGAACAGCCCGTGTTGCCCGCGGCATCGAATGCGCCGAACTCGGTCCCGTATGAGACATAGAGGGTGCCGTTGGCCACTGTCGGTGATCCCGACGGGGATTCCGTGAGGCCGGAAGGCCCAAGCTCCACGTTGGACCACAGAGGTTGGCACACCTTTGGCGTCCCCGAGCAGTTCGTATTGCCTGCGGCATCGAATACATAGGTAGACGACGAGCCGTTCACGTAGACCAATCCGTTCGCCACCACTGGATTTCCGCTTACGTTCAGGTGTGAACTCGTCCAGAGCGGAGTACATGCATTTGGAGTCCCACTGCAGTTGGACGAACCGTTGGCGTCGAACGCCTCGAGCGAACCTCCACTCGGGCTATTTGCGGCGGCGACGAAGGCGATCCCGTTCGCGATGACAGCTGCCGATGGAAACTCGCCCACCGACGCCGAGAACTTCTCGGCAATGTGGGACACGTTCACCGTGGAGAGAGTGGACTCGTAGGGGTTGTAGCCCGTGTTCTCGGGTCCATAGCGATACTGCGACCAATCGCAAGCCGAAAGAAGCAGCCCGAGAGACAGAATTGCCGTCAATACCGCAATTGAACGACGCACGGTCAAGGGGTCCTTTCACACGTGGATCTGTGATGGGATTGCTGGTGTTTGCCGGGCGACGGTACGAGCTTTGCAGGCGGCCGTTCAGATTCCAACTGGATGCCTGTGGGACTGCCACGAGGAAGAGCGCGGTGGCCTTGGGGATAACCCCACCTACAAGAGGCCGGTTGGCCGGATATCGAAACCCACCCCTCTTCCCTAAGTTGCAGGCGCTGGATGTTGCAGCGCTGTATGAGATGGGAGGCTGTGGGCCGATGGGGACGAACGACGAGATGAGCCTTACGACCGAGCACTTTTCGGCGTCGCTGGCCAGCACTGCCCGACAGATCCTCCGAGAGCCGTTCACCCGCCAAGCGTGGTCGGAGCTGCTCTACCTGGCCCTCGGATCGCTACTCGCCTTCGTAGGGTTGGCATTCGTCCTCCTGACGATGGCCATCGGCGTTGTTCTGGCCATCACCTTCGTTGGCTTGGCGGTGTTGGCGCTTTCGCTGCGGAGCGCTCGAGGCCTTGGTCGGCTGAACCGTAGACTGGCGAATTCGCTCATCGGTGAGCAGATCGAGGAGCCCGAGCGCTTCCAGTCGCGCAAGGGATTCCTCGGGTGGCTCCAGGCAGCGCTGCGCGATCAGACCGGCTGGCGATCCGTCGCCTACCTGGTCCTCAAGGCACCGCTGGCCACCGTGAGCATCTATGCAGCGCTGTGCCTGTGGCTCGATGCATTCATCTATTTCAGAAGCTTCGTTGAGGGTCAGCAGCGACTCCCGGTCGGCATCGTCAGCGCCATCCTCCATACCAGCTACGCCACTGACGGCAGCTGGGGAACGATGTCTCGGATCTCAACCCTGTTCCTCGCCGTCATCCTGTTGCTCTTGGCGCCATGGGCGGTGCGCCTGGCTGTCTTCGTCGATCGGCTGCTTATGCGCGCCCTGCTCTCACCCGATTCCACCACCGTACGGGTCCGCTCCCTTGAGCACGCACGGGCGGTCACCATCGACGAATCGGCGGCCACCTTGCGCCGGATCGAGCGGGACCTGCACGACGGGACCCAGGCGCAGCTGGTGGCACTCGCCATGCGGCTCGGCATGGCCAAAGAGGAACTGGCGCTCCCAAAGAAGCAGCTCGAGCTCGACCGGGTGCGAGCCCTGGTCGACATGGCGCACGCCCAAACCAAGGAGATCATCGTCGAGTTGCGGGACCTGACCCGAGGCATCCACCCACCGGCGCTCGACGTCGGCCTGGCGGGAGCGCTCACGACGCTGGCCGCCCGCTCAAGCGTCCCCACCGACCTCTCGGTGAAGCTCAACGACCGACCTACGCCAGCCGTTGAGGCCATCGCGTACTTCTGTGTCGCTGAGCTCCTGGCGAACGTGGCGCAGCACGCAGACGCGACCCGCGCTTCGATCTCGTGCACGCAGGACGGCGACCACCTTCGCCTGATCGTCCGAGACGATGGCGTCGGCGGGGCTCGATGCCTGGATAGGGGAACGGCGTCCGGCGGGCTGCGCGGTCTGACCGATCGGGTGGCCGCCGTCGATGGCTGGCTCGCCGTCGAGAGTCCAGCGCAAGGGCCGACCGTCGTAACCGTGGACCTCCCGCTCGCCATCTAGATGTCGACGACCTGCCGAGTCGCGATCGCCGAGGATTCGGCCATCCTTCGCGATGGACTCGTCCATCTGCTGGAGGGGAGGGGCTTCACCGTCACTGACGCGGTCGGCGACGCCGAGGCCCTGCATGCGGCGATCGATCACGATTGCCCTGACGTGGCCATCGTCGACATCCGGATGCCTCCGAGCTTCACGGATGAGGGGCTCATTGCCGCACTCGAGCTGCGCCGGAGCCACCACGGGCTGGGGATCTTGGTGTTCTCCCAGTACGTGGAGACTCGCTACGCCTCGGAGCTCCTTGCCGACGGAGCGGAGGGCGTGGGCTACCTGCTGAAGGACCGGGTGGCCGATGTGGGCGACTTCATCGAGGGGCTCCGACGCGTCGCCTCCGGAGGGACGGCTCTCGACCCTGAGGTCGTGGCGCAGCTCATGGGGATCTCACGGCGGGCACCGTCGATCGCCGTCCTGTCGCCCCGCGAGCGAGAGGTCCTGGCGCTGATGGCGGAGGGGAGGTCGAACCGGGGCATTGCAGGAGTGCTCGTCATCTCAGAAGGGGCAGTGGAGAAGCACGTCGCCTCAATCTTCATGAAGTTCGACCTTCCGGTGTCAGTCGACGACAACCGCCGGATCCTTGCAGTCCTGCGCTACCTCGAAGCGTGAATCAAACAGCCAGGAGGCTGCGTCCCAGAAGTACCGCAGGCTGCTCCCATTCCCGATGCGTTCGGGGCGAATCCAACCGAATAGAAGAGACTCGAGGCCGCCGAGAGACGATGACATCATCCGGGTGGTGAACCACGAGCTCCGAGAGAGGAAGCGATCGGTGGACAATCCTGCCTTCGTTGTGTCATTCGTCCTAGTCATGGTCGCAGTCATCGTGGGCGTCGACCTCTTGTTCTTCAGGCACAACACTTGGTTTTGGGAACGACTTACAGCCAACATAGGCATCGTTCTTGTCTTCGGCGCGTTCTACTTCAGATTCCGGTGAAGACCCACAGAAGGATGTGCCCACAGCCCGGCGTATTTGGCGTACGAATCGATCAGCCACCCACTGGCCTTAACTACACGCGGGTGCTGTGTCGAGGAGAAGGTCCTGACCCCAACCCTGGAGCGTTGTAGGACTGGCACCGCTGAAGCCCGGGCTCGATCCGGTCTTGGGCCAGAACTCGATCGAGTTAGCGTGTTCTGCTACCGCCAGGGCGACGGACTGGCAAGCCGCGGTCCCTGTGGTGGCCGGCGAGTTCATCTGGAAGGCCACCGCAGTGTTGCTGGGGTTCGCCGCATAGAGGCTGTTGATCTCGCTGTAGACAAACGAGCCGCCCTGGGTCGAGTCCAGGGCGTTGTTGGCGAGAATGCACCAGGGGCCGCCCGAGGCGAGCGAGTCGGCGCAGCGCTGCATGACCTCTGCGGTCACGCTGTCATCGATGCCCCGCTGCCCGGACGGCGAAATGGTGGTGAAGGGGCTGAACGGGTAGTAGACGGCGGTCTGGTGCCACGGCGCATAGTCACTCAGAGCGCCGTCGAGGCAGGACTGCTGTGCCGCATTGGTCCACCCGTCGGCCAGCAGGGTCGGAGCCACGAGCGGGCTGGCTGCCATGACCATCGGTTCGTCGGTGAGGGACGCGCAGGACGCCACCACGACCTCGTTGACAAGGGGGTTGCCGTCGTAGCGCTGGGCGAGCGCCGACTGTAGGCCGGCCCAAGCCGCACGGTAGTCGGGCTTCCACCACTGGCCCACTGTGGCCGGCTGGTTGTTCACATCGGTCGATATCGGCGTGCCATCCATCGTCTTGGCCCAGTTCGGGGCGTCGTTGGCCGCCCAGACGCGGAGCTTGACCCCGATCGTCGCTCCCGGGTGGGCACTGTTGTAGGCGGACACCGCGGCCAGATCCGCGTCGAGGGTCGAGAAATCGAAGGTTCCCGGGCTTGGCTCGAGTTGGGACCATGACACATCGACCACCGTTCCTGTCAACCCGGGCGAACTCGCAGCGACTTGGGACAGGTCGATCACGGGGTAGGGCTGAGCCAGATGGAAGTAGGTCTCGCTGCCCTTGTTCACGATCCCCGAGAGCAGGGGCTTGAACCCGGTCTCCGTTGGAGTGCAGGCGGCGATGACGACTCCGGTCAACACCAAGAGACCGGCGAATACGAGTCGGCGCATCGGGACGATTCCTTTCATGGACGTGCCGGCAAGTCGGCACGGGCCACGCTACGAAACGCATGTCAAGGATTTGTGAGGTGGCCGGACAGCTTCCTAAGAGAACGGTAAAGATACGGCATGGGAACACGTCCCCCTCTTGCCCCTCATCGAGTCGCTTGAGGGAATCCTCGGTCACGGGTTCACCCCTAGTCCGAAAGAGGATTCGTACGGTGGCACCCAGTCCCGGCAGCGTACGGGTATAGCGAGCGGCACGGGGATGGGAGCACCATTCCATGGTCGCACTACGGCCGGATGGTCAGGACCAGAAGTCGGCGCACGCTTGGTCGTCGAAGTGGTAGGCCCATGTTTCTCGGGTCTTCCCCACGTCACCCTCGAACACCACGGGGTGGACCTCGTCGAGGGACTTGCCGTTCGGGACTGCTACCTGACCCGGGATCCGAGGGTGTCCCCGCAGGGCAGCACGGGGCGACCCCGCAAGGCTCGGCCAGACGACCTCCCCACCAGCGGCCGCGTTCCGCTCGCCGGCCCACCAGCCGACATGGATCCAGCAGCGCCCCGGGCAGGATTCGAACCTGCGTAGTACGGATTAGAAGTCCGTTGCCTAAGTCCGCTCGGCCACCGGGGCGGGTCCGACCGCCAACAGCCTGACATAGCAGGTGGACAGGGCACGCTCCCTCCCGGGAACCGAGAGACGAGGCCCCGCATCTGCGACCACCGGCCCGACCGGGACCGCACGGTGTGCCACACTTGGGCCCCTCGGTGGGCGTAGCTCAGTTGGTTAGAGCGCCAGGTTGTGGTCCTGGAGGTCGGGGGTTCGAGAC
>Ga0075030_100005448_pt1 | contig 11474 bp, 5 predicted proteins | sample LitLauG_LLR_2012_FD_71393 | JGI IMG/M metagenome (GOLD analysis project Ga0075030, IMG submission 71393) | Freshwater sediment microbial communities from Pennsylvania, USA - Little Laurel Run_MetaG_LLR_2012 | ecosystem: Environmental > Aquatic > Freshwater > Creek > Sediment | place: USA...
TCCGCGAAGAACTCCACCGGCCAGTTCTCCTTCAATGGCAACAGTTGGGTACGAGCGTCGAGCAGCGCGTCTTCCACGGTGGCGTTCGGACAGGACATGGCTTCCTTCCTGATGGGCCTGCCCTACACAGCCAGCAGCTCGACCTACGACATCAATACGTTCGCCTCCTGGTATTCGTATTATTCCGCGGTGTTCGCGCAGGACGACTGGCGGTTGAGCCGCAATCTGACCGTGAACCTCGGGGTGCGGTTCGATCACGACGGGCCCTATCATGAGACGTACGGCCGGACCGTAAACGGCTTCGATACCACCACGCCCAGTCCGCTGGCCGCGGCGGCCGCGGCCGCCTATGCCAGGTCGCCGATCCCGCAACTGCCCGCCGGCGCCTTCAACGTGCTCGGCGGGTTGACCTTCCCCGGCCCCAGCAATGCCGCTGTCTATCAGAACAACTCTCACCTGGTGAGCCCGCGCGCCGGATTCGCCTGGACTCCCGATAGGCTCCATGGGAAGACTGTAATCCGGGGCGGCTTCGGCATGTTCGTGGCGCCGGTTTCCATCGCGGCCATGGACGTCAACGGAAAGTACTCCACCAGTCCCAACACCAACCAGGAGGGTTTCAGTCAGTCGACGGCACTGAACGCCACCAATGACAATTATCTTACCCCCGCCGCCACACTGAACAACCCCTACCCCAACGGATTCCTGCCCGCATCGGGGTCTTCGCTGGGACTGCTGACGTTTGCCGGGCAAGGTGTCACTTTCATGAATCCCAATGTGAAGAGCCCTTACTCGCTGCGCTGGAATCTTGGTGTCCAGCAGATCATCGGCCCCAACCTGATGCTGGAAGTGGTCTACATCGGCAACCATTCGGTGCACCTGCCCATCGACTATACGCAGCTCAATGGAATTCCGCGCCAATTGCTGAGCACGCTACTGGGGCGCGACCCCAATCAGACGTATCTCGCCAGCACCGCGCCGAACCCGTTCTTCGGACTGCCCAACACCAGTGTCAGCGCTAACGCCAACACCACGCCGGCCCAGTTGCTGGCGCGTTTTCCACAATTCCCGGTGGGAGACAGCGCTACGGGATGGTCGGGCAGCGGCGGCGTTCTGGAGCAGAATCTCAACGCCGGCAGTTCCTATTTCGACAGCTTGAGCGTTCGGCTTCAGAAGCGGCTGTCGCGCGGCCTGTCGTTCACGTTCAACTACAGCTTTTCGAAGCTTCTCGAACGGGTCACCTGGCTCAACGCATCCGACCCCACCCCCGAGAAGCGCATCTCGGCGATCGACCACCCGAACCGCGTCGTAACAGCCATCACGTACGAACTGCCGGTGGGCAAAGGCCGTGCCGTAAACCTGCAGTCGCGTTGGGTCAATGCCCTGGCCGGCGGATGGGTTCTCAACAGCGTCTACACGTACCAAACCGGGCAACCGATCCAATGGACCAACGGCAGCACGACCAGCCCAGGCGATTACGTGTATCTCGGCGGGCCGATCGTTCTCAACAATCGTGAGGCCGATCCCGGTGTGCCGGCGTTCAACGTCTCCGCGTTCGACACCAAATCCGCCGACGCGTTCAATTATCACCTGCGGACGTTCCCTACCATGATTTCGGGCCTGCGCCAGGACGGTATCAACCAGTGGGACCCGTCGCTGTTGAAGCGCTTCCAGTTCACCGAAAACGCGTACTTCCAACTGCGCTTCGAGTTCTTCAATGCGCTGAACCATCCCGTCTTTCCCTCGCCCAACACGACGGCGACGAACTCGTTGTTCGGTACGATTTCGGGCGCGCAGGCCAATCGCCCGCGCAGCATCCAGTTGGGGGCGCGGATCGTGTTTTGATATCCGTGTTGTGCATTGTGAGGCGATCTGGAGGCCTTATTGGGCCCCTGAGACTCGCGGACATGCCACGGACCGCTCCCCATACTTCCATTCAATGCCTTGACGTTTATGGCCTCTAAGGCCTGTTGGCCTCTAAGGCCTTGCTTTTCGAGGCGAGGGGGAGCATAATCTCTAAATTCGCCGAATTGACGAGATGCTTTTGAGCCCTGTCGCCCCGGCACGGTTCGAGCGAACCCCGTGGGGAACTTTCGTTTAAGCGCGCTTTAAACAAGGAGGGGTGGTCATGAATTCTTCCGGAAATTCGTTGTTCTCACGTAGGCTTTTCGTTCCATTTGCGCGGTTCTCCCTATGCCTGGTGCTCTTATTGAGCCTCGATCCTGCGGCGGCCTGGGGCCAGAGCGCCGCCACCGGAGTCATCTCCGGCCAGGTGACGGACCAACAGGGAGCGGCCGTGCCAGCCGCCAACGTCAGGCTGACCGAAATCTCCACCAACTCCACGACCAACACTGCCAGCAATGAGGCCGGCCGATATACGTTTCCAACCGTTTCGCCGGGCACCTATGACCTGGTCGTGACTAAGGAGGGCTTCTCGCTTACCCGAATTCCCGCGCAAAAGGTGGAGGTTGGCATGGCCTTGACCATGAATGTCGCGCTGGAACTGGGCCAGACTTCGACCGTCGTGGAGGTTTCCGCTTCCGCGGGCGCAGAACTGCAGATGACCAACTCCACCGTTGGCTCGACCATTTCCGGCGATGCGCTGCAGTACCTCCCCAACCTGGGGCGTGATGCTTCGGCGCTGGCCGTGCTGCAAGTGGGGGTAACGGCATTCGGAAACGCGGCCGGAGCCAACGCGGATCAGAACACCTTCCAGCTAGACGGCGGCAACAACAGCAACGATATGGACGGCAACCAAGCCACCTACACGCCGAGCAACGGCTACACCGGGACTAATTCCACGGGCGGCTCTCCGACCGGCGTCATGCCCACACCGGTCGAAAGCATCGAAGAGTTCAAGGTGGGCACGAGCAACCAGACCGCGGATTTCGCGGGCTCCGCCGGAAGTCAGGTCCAGTTGGTCACCAAGCGCGGCACCAATCAATTCCACGGGGCGGTTTATGAGCACTATTTCGCGTCCAACGTCGGGGCTGCGAATCTCTGGAAGAACAATCACACACCCTCTGGAAGCCTGCCTTACACACCGCTTCCCTCCACTCACCGCAACCGCTTCGGCGTTGCGGGAGGCGGACCCCTAACGCCGAGTTTCTGGGGCGGCAAGACCTACATCTTCGCCAACTATGAGGGCTATCGTTTCCCGCAGACCACCACGTTCGAGAAGGCGGTGCCGTCGGCTTTGTTGCGCGCAGGCGTTATCCAAATCCCGAACTCCGCGGGAGTCTACCAGGCGTATAACCTCAATCCCACACCAGTGACCGTGAATGGCGTGACCTACCAGCCGGCAATGTGCGCGAGTGGTTCTTTCTGCGATCCGCGGGGAGTCGGCTTTAACCCCCTCGTGCGGCAGATCTGGAACACGATGGAGCCGTTGCCGAACGACCCGCAGTACATCGCCAACGGCTCCGATGGCGTGAATCAACAGGGCTATCTCGCGAACGCCAGGCTGCCCCAGAGCTCCGATTTCCTGGTCGTCCGCGTGGATCACGACTTTGGAGACAAGTGGAAGTTCATGTCGAGCTACCGGTACTACCGCTTTTCTCAATTGGCCACGACGCAGATGGATATCGGCGGCGTCCTGCCGGGAGACAAGTTTGGAGTTCCGTCGTCGCAGGCTCCGCGGCCGGTGAAGCCCTCCTACATCGTCGCCGGGCTGACGGGCACCATCACGCCGAACTTGACGAACGATTTTCACGTCAGCTATCTGCGCAATTTCTGGCAATGGTCGACAGTAGGCGGCCCGCCACAGCTTCCCGGCTTGGGGGGCGCCGTCGAAATGGGCGGTGAAGCGGCCGCGCTGAATGCCTTGATTCCGTACAACGTCGACTCGCAAAACACCCGGAACCGTTTCTGGGACGGCCAGGACAAACTGTTTCGAGACGACCTCAGCCTGCTCCGCGGTAATCACCTGTTCCAGTTTGGAGGCCAGTACCAGCGCAACTACGACTACCACCAGCGAAACGACAACGGCGTCGGCATCGACTCGTCGATCGTCTACCAGATCACCAACGGTACGGGTATTAATTTCTCCAATTACGCGCCGGCCGGTTTGCCCAGTTCGCAGCTCACCAATTGGAACAATCTGTACGCCCAGGTCTTGGGCCTGGTCAGCCAACCGCAGGTGATGTATACGCGCACCGGCCAGAATCTGGCGTTGAATCCGATCGGTACGTCCGGGTTCGATCAGAGCATTATTCCGACTTACAACCTCTATTTCACCGACACCTGGCACATGAAGCCAACGTTGACGCTAAATTACGGGCTCTCGTACACGATCGAAATGCCGCCGTACGAAATCAATGGCAAGCAGGTCGGTCTCGTGGATTCGTCCGGCAAGCCCATCGTGTTTTCCGATTACCTGGCGCAGAAGCAAACAGCGGCGCTGGCCGGACAGGTTTACGATCCGACCGTCGGGTTTGCGACGGTTCGCAACATGACCCCGACTCAGAAGTATCCGTATGATCCCTTCTACGGCGGCGTCAGCCCGCATGTCTCCGTGGCCTGGAATCCGAATTTTGATGGCGGCTTTCCCGGCAGCGTATTGGGGCGCGGCAAGACGGTGATTCGCGGCGGCTACGCCCGCATCTACGGCCGCATGAACGGTGTGGCTCTCGTGCTGGTTCCCCTGCTGGGCACCGGGCTGCTGCAACCGGTCTCCTGTATTGGCGCCAGCCGCGGCGGGCAGTGCCTGGGCAACGGCGGCGTCGATCCGACCACCGCCTTTCGCATCGGCGTGGATGGCATGGCAGCCCCGCTGCCCGCGGTCTCGCAGACTCTCGCCCAACCGTATTTCCCGGGCGTCAACGGCAACGCCGCCGCCGGTGACGGCTCGCAGCTCGACCCGCACCTGAAGCCGAATCATTCCGATGAATTCAACTTCACGGTGCAGCGCGCGCTCTCGCAGAAGGTACTGATCGAAGCCGGCTACATCGGGCGGCGCATTCGCGATGAGTTCCAGGAGATCAACATCGACGCCGTGCCCTACATGACGACGTTGGGCGGCCAAAGCTTCGCCAACGCGTACGCCGCTCTCTACAACCAACTGAGCGCGGGGGTGGCGGTTCCCTCGGCGCAGCCGTTCTTTGAAGCGGCATTGGGCGGGCCGACCTCGGCCTATTGCGGAAAATTTGTCAATTGTACCGCGGCGGTGGCTGCCAACCTGAAGTCTTCGATTCTCTCCACGCAGGTCTACAGCCTCTGGAACAGTCTGAATGCCGCTCCGTCCTGGACGCTGGGCCGCACGCTGCTCAGTTCTCCGGCGCAGGGGAGCGGGTCCATTGGCACCCAGCTTACCGCGCTGGAGTATTTTACCAATCTCGGATACAGCAATTACAACGCCGCGTTTCTCTCCTTCACCGCCAAGGACTGGCACGGAATCACCGCCCGCTCCAATTTCACCTGGAGCCGCTCGATGGGCACGGGAAGCCTGCAGCAGTCCACCAGTTCCGCCACCGTTGTCGATCCCTGGAACATGCACGCCTCCTACGGAACGCAGCCGTTCGATATCCGGTTTGTCTATAGCTTGCTCGCGGTCTACCAGCCGCCGGTGTTCCGGAACCAGAGAGGGCTGAGCGGCCGCTTGCTGGGCGGTTGGTCGATTTCACCCCTCTTTACGGCGCAGAGCGGGGCTCCCCTGCAAGTGAGCGTGGGCACGGGAAGCAACTCCGATGCCCAGGCGTTCGGTGAAGTTTATGGAAACGGTAATCACGCCTTTGAGAATGCGATTCTCACGGCGCCGTTTACCGGCGGAAATTCCGCGCATGACAACGTGACCAGCACCGGCCCAGCCGGCATCAACGGCAATGCTTCCAAGGGGGGCTCGGGCATCAACCTGTTTGCTGATCCGAATGCGACCTACGCCATGTTCCGCCGGCCGATCCTCGGCCTCGATACCACGGGCGGCGGTGCGGGGGTCCTGCGCGGGCTGCCGTCCTGGTCGCTCGACGCGACGATCTCGAAAGATATCCGCGCGACGGAGCGGTTCGGCGCCACGTTCATCATCCAGGTCACCAACGTGCTGAACCACTTTCAGCCAGCGAATCCGACCATGAACATCGACAGCCCGCAGACCTGGGGAGTGATCACCGCGCAGTCCACCTCCGGAGCGCTTTCGGGGATCGGAGGCACCGCCAACGGAGTTCCGACCATCAACCCGCGGCAGATGGAATTCGGCCTGCGCATCCACTTTTGAGCAACTCAAACAACAGGAGGTCGACTTATGTTTTCCGCTTCGAAACCCGGCCCGATTTTGCCCCGGCGCGAGTTTCTAGGAGCTGCGGCTGCCGCGCTGTGGCCCGCGCGCGGAGCGCGCGCCGACACCACAACCGACCTGAAGCCGATTCTGGGCGAAATCGAGAAGCGCCACGACGAATCCCTCCGCCGGATTCAGGACTGGATCAAGCAACCCACCATCGCGGCCGAGAATAAAGGGATCAACGAGGGTTGTGACCTGATGATGAAACTCCTTCGGGATGCCGGCTGCGGCCAAGTCACAAAATGTCCCACCGATCTGCATCCCGGCGTTTTCGGAACCCTGGATGCCGGCGCTTCCAAGACGCTGGCGGTTTATATCATGTACGACGTAAAGCAGGTGGACCCGTCCGAGTGGGCGTCCCCTCCATTCACGCCGACCCTGACCGACAAACCAGGCCTCGGAAAGGTGGTCGTGGGTCGGGGCGCGGTCAACTCGAAGGGGCCCCAGGGAGCGTTTCTGGCAGCGGTTCACGCCATCCGGGGCGCGGGGCGGAAGCTGCCGGTGAACCTGGTCTTTGTGTGTGAGAGCGAGGAGGAAATCGGCTCCCCCCACATCCAGCAGATCGTGCACCGTCCGGAAGTCACGGCCGCTCTGCGCAAGTGCCTTGGGGTTTTGACGCCCTCGTCGGCGCAGGGGCTCGATGGCACCGTGACCATGTCGTTAGGGGCCAAGGGCGTCGTCGAGTTGGAACTGGTCTCGACCGGCGAGAAGTGGGGACGTGGACCGAAGCTCGATGTGCACTCCAGTAACAAGGCGCGGCTGGACAGCCCGGCCTGGCACCTGGTGGAAGCGCTGGCCTCGCTGGTTTCATCCGACGGGAACACGCCGGTGGTCGATCAGTACCTGGAGAAAGTGCGGCCCGTCAGCGCCGCCGAGAAGGCCATGATCGATGAGGCGGCCAAGCGTCAGAACGAAGAGCTGCTGAAGAAGCAACTGGGCGTGCAACATTGGGTACACGACGTGAGCTTCCGCGAGTCGCTGGAGCTGCTGTGCTCGCGGCCCACCATTAACATTGAGGGTCTGGTGGCCGGATACACGGGACCGGGCGGCAAGACGATCCTGCCGCACCGGGCGGTAGCCAAAATGGATTTGCGCCTGGTGCCGGATATGACCGCCTCCGACGCGCTCGCCAAGCTGAAGGCGCACCTTGCCAAGCGCGGGTTTGGGGATATCGAGGTGAATATGACCGGAGGCTACGATCCGACCAGCACGGGGCCCGACTCGCTGCCGGTTCGCGTGGAGACTGCGATCTACAAGCGAAACGGGGTTGATCCGATCGTCTGGCCGCGCAACGCCGGTTCGTGGCCGGGCTACGTATTCACCGGCGAGCCGCTCAAGCTCCCGGCCATCCAGTTCGGGTTTGGACACGGTAACGGAGCCCACGCTCCGGACGAGTATTATTTGATCGAGTCGAAAAATCCGAAGATCCAAGGCCTGGATGGAGCCGTGCGCGGGCACGTGGAGTTCTTGTACGAGTTGGCGTCGATGAGCTAGACGAAATTCCGGCTGTGCCGCTCGTCCACCTCAGCCGCCGATGGAATACATCGGCCGCGGCGGCGCCACAAATCTGTTGGAGTTGATTTCGTGCCCGATCCACTTGCCGGCTATGTTGCGGCGAACCAAGGCCGCAATTTCGTCATCCGAGGCTCCGGAGCGCAGTAGCTTCTTCACGTCGTCTTCTTCGACGGCGAAGAGGCAATAGCGCAGGTGGCCGTCGGCGGTCAGCCGCAGGCGGTTGCAGTTGAGGCAGAAGGGGCGGCTTACGGAAGCGATGAGTCCAATGCGGCCGATGCCATCGGCGAACTGGTACTCGGAGGCCGGCGCTCGCGGATCGGGATCGGGCACCGGGACTAAGGGCGCAATCTCCCGGCTCAATGTGGCCACGATGTCGTCGGCCAGCAGCACCTTGCTGCGGTCCCAGAGATTCTGCGCATCCAGCGGCATGAATTCGATGTAGCGCACCTCGTAGCCGTTTTCCCGGGCAAAGCGCGCCAGCGGGACGATATCCGGTTCCACCAGATTCTTCACGGCCACCGCGTTGATCTTAATCTTGGAATAGCCCAGCTTTTTGCAGAGCTGCAGCCCAGCCAGCACCTTATCGATTTCGTCGCGGCGGGTGATCTGGAAGAAGCGCTCGCGGTCGAGCGTATCCAGGTGGACGTTCAGACGCCGCAGGCCGGCTCGATAGAGCGGTTCCGCCAGCTTGGTAAGAAGCACGCCATTGGTGGTGAGGGCCAGGTCTCGAATTCCGGGGATCGCGGACAGGCGCTCGATCAACAGGGGCAGATCGCGCCGCACCAGTGGCTCGCCCCCCGTGACACGGAGCTTGCGGATGCCGAGGCCCACGGCGATCCGCACGAAACGCTCGATCTCTTCGAAGTCCAGGATCTCGCGGCGCTCCACGAAATGCACGTCGTTTTCCGGCATGCAGTAGAAGCAGCGGATATTGCAGCGGTCCGTGACGCTGATCCGCAGGTTGTCGTGAATGCGTCCGAACGAGTCGATGAGTGGGGCGATCGCCATTTTATTTCAGAGCGAGCATACGCTCCAGCGGAACCAGAGCGCGCCGGCTGATCTCGTCCGGCAACTCGACACGCGGCTCCAGCGTGAGCAGGCAATCCCGGAGTTTTTCCAGGGTGTTCAATTTCATGTACGGGCACTCGCTGCAATTGCAGTGTTCGTTGGCCACGTAGTAGAACTGCTTGTCGGGCGCCATCCGCCGCAGCGAATAATCGACGCCGCTTTCGGTCATCACGATGAACTCGGCAGCCTCGCTGGCCGCGCACCAGTCGATAATCGCCGAAGTGGAACCCACGAAATCGGCCAGGGCCAGCACGCTTTCCGGGCACTCGGGGTGGGCCGCCACCAGCGCCTCCGGATGTTCCATCTTTGCTTCTGTCAGGCGCCGCGCCGGGAACGTGGCATGCACCATACAAGTGCCCTGCCAGATCCGCATATTTTGCCGGCCGGTCTGCCGCTGCACGTAGTTCCCCAGGTTGCGGTCCGGCAGGAACAGGATCGGCCGATCCGGCGGAATGGAATTGACCACCTTCACCGCGTTGCGCGACGTGCAGAGAATATCGCTTTCAGCCTTCACCTCGATGGAAGTATTGATGTAGCTGACGATGACGTGATCGGGATTCTGGCGGCGGAACGCTCGAATCGGCTCCACCGGACAGCCCTCCACCAGGCTGCAACTGGCGTTCCGGTCGGGCACCACCACGACGCGATCGGGGTTCAGCACCTTGGCCGTCTCCGCCATGAACCAGACGCCACAGAAGGCAATGACGTCCCCCTCGAACTCGCGCGCTTTGCGGGCCAGTTCCAGGCTGTCGCCGATTACGTCGGCCAGTTCCTGAATCTCGGGGTCCTGATAATGATGCGCCAGGAGAATGGCCTTCCGCAGCTTTTTCAAGTCAAGAATTTCGTCGGCGATACTGGTGACGGCAAGCATTGGGGGAGAGATGGAGTTCATGACCAGTGTAGCAAAGCCGTCATAATGAAAGCTGTGCGGGTCCTGTTGATCTCCACCTACGAGCTCGGGCGGCAGCCTTTTGGGCTGGCCTCTCCGGCGGCATGGCTGAAAGCCGAGGGGCACGAAGTAACGCTGGCAGACCTGTCGTGCAGCCCGTTGCCGGTGGAGGCGGTCCGGCAGGCCGAACTGATCGGGTTCTTCCTGCCGATGCACACGGCCACGCGCCTGTTCCCGCGCGTGGTGGAACGGGTGCGGATGGTGAATCCATCGGCGGAGCTGTGCGCGTACGGCCTGTATGCTCCGCTGAACGAAGACTGGCTGCGGCGCGCCGGCGTCACCACGGTAATCGGCGGCGAGTTCGAGCAGGCGCTGGTGGACCTGGCGGGCGGGGCGCCGCCCCACTCGCCCATCTCCCTGGCGCGGCAGCAGTTCCGCGTGCCCGACCGCGCAGGACTCCCGCCGCTGGCCAGTTACGCCCAACTCCGCGTGAACGGCGGCACGCGGCGCGTAGGCTACACCGAGGCCAGCCGCGGATGCAAGCATTTGTGCCGGCATTGCCCGGTGGTTCCGGTATATCGCGGCGTGTTCCGCATCGTACAGCCGGAGATCGTGCTGGAGGACATTCGCCGCCAGGTGGCTGCCGGCGCCCAGCACGTTACGTTTGGCGACGCGGATTTCTTTAACGGCCCGGGGCACGCCAGGAGGGTGATCGAGGGGTTGCATGGAGAATGGCCGTCTCTCACTTACGATGCGACCATCAAGATCGAGCACCTCTTGCAGCACCGCGAACTGCTGCCGGTTCTGAAGGCGACCGGCTGCCTGTTCGTGACCAGCGCGGTGGAGTCCCTGGACGACATGGTGCTCGAGAAGTTGGCCAAGGGCCACACGCGGGCGGGGTTTCTCGAAGCGCTGGCACACACGCGTGGCGCCGGCCTGCCGCTGGCCCCCACTTTTATCCCGTTTACGCCCTGGACGACGCGGGAGTCGTATCGCCAGTTTCTCCACGAACTGCTGAAACAGGATTTGATCGGCCAGGTTGCCCCCATCCAGCTCGCCATTCGCCTCCTGATTCCGGAGCGTTCGCTGCTGCTGGAAATGCCCGAGATCCGCGGCATGGTGGAGCCATTCGATCCGCGCGCGCTGTGCTATCGCTGGCGCAATCCCGATTCCGCGCTGGACGTACTGCACGCCTCGATTCAGGAGCTGATCCAGCGCGAAGAGCGCCGGGGCGCCGCGCGGACGGCAATCTTCCGCTCGATCTGGAATCTCGCGGACGCCGGACCGTTTCCCCAAGAGGAGCCGCAGCCTTCACGCGCTACCATCCCCTACCTGACGGAGCCCTGGTATTGTTGAGCGGAGCCCACCGAAGAGCAGTTGGCTCTTGTTTGATTCCGGGTGTGCGGCGCTTAGTTCTGCTTCGCCAGCCCAATCGCCTGGACCATCATCCGCTGCATCTCGTCACTCCCGACCAGCACCCGCAGAAAAATGCAGAACTGCAAAGGGCGGAGTTTCAGAACGTCCATCACCTTGTCGAAATCCTCTGGCGTGAGCGTTTTCTTGTCGGCTCCCATGCTGAGATGATCGCAAACAGCGAGGGCCCACGTGAGCGCGGACGCTACCCGCCACACGTATCGTTTCTCGAGCGGCAGTTGGCGAAGTGCTTCCAATTCCGCCGTGTGATCGGCGCCCTGCATCACGGCCACTGCCAGATTCAGGTACGGCTGCATCTCC
>Ga0075030_100005450_pt1 | contig 11473 bp, 5 predicted proteins | sample LitLauG_LLR_2012_FD_71393 | JGI IMG/M metagenome (GOLD analysis project Ga0075030, IMG submission 71393) | Freshwater sediment microbial communities from Pennsylvania, USA - Little Laurel Run_MetaG_LLR_2012 | ecosystem: Environmental > Aquatic > Freshwater > Creek > Sediment | place: USA...
GTCGACGACGAAGCCCGTGGTAAACCCGCCATCGGGGGCGGGTCCGCCCACCAGGATCTCATTGCCGTCCATCGCCAGACTTGTGACGTCGCCGAGGGTTCCCGAAACCATCTCCACGCCCCCGTTGCCGAACGTGGTGTCGAGGGTGCCGTTGGTGTTGTACCGGGCCACGACCGCATTGCCCAAGAATCCCGTGGTGGCCCCCGACACTCCTCCCACGACGATCTTGCCGTCGGGCTGAATCACGATGGAGGAGGGTTTGTCGCCCCGACCGGAATGAGACGCCGAGGTGAGATTCTGAGTGATCGTAACGCCCCCGTTCCCGAATGTAGGATCGAGGCTGCCATCAGGATTGTAGCGGACGATGGTCCACTGCTCGGGCGACGAAACCGTCGGCTCTGTAACGCCCGCCACCACGATTTTGCCGTCGCGGGGCTGGACGGCCACGGCGAACGGATCGCTCGACTCGCCCGCGACCGACATCTGGACGAATCCCGACGTACCGAACGCCGGGTCAAGGCTCCCCGGCGCTAAGGTCGCCATGAGTTCCCTTCCTTCGAGCGTTTCGACATTGAAATTGACCCGAGAGGCCGCCCGCTTCCGGGCTCCGCGACCGACCGAGGCGGCGATACTCAAGCTTCGATACAAAGCAATCATGAGAATGCTCCCTGGCGATATGTGCGCGAGGTGTGTTAGCCCGGATTATTCACCGCGGAGATCGCAGAGAACGCGGAGAGGAAGACGGAGTAACACGTTGTGTTCGGGACCGTGAGCTTTGCCGAGGACAAGCTCCCCGGATTTGCTCCAGCGAAACTCCTTAGTCCATCCCTCTCTGCGCTCTTTGCGTTCTCCGCGGTGAATAATCTGGGTTAGCGTCTTCAATCAACGTGCCGTCGTTTTGAACGAACGATTCCGTCGCAATCGGGCGAGAAAAGTGCTCGCCCCGAAGAGTACGTGCGACGTGTGGCGAGGGAATTTCTCAGGGTGAATTGAAAAAATCCAAAATGGGGATGATCGCGAGAGATGGCCATGTTTTGTAGGGTCTGCCATGCAAGAGCACTCGTTCCCACGCTCTCAACAAATTGCAAGGTCGAGTTGAACTCTAGTTGCCGCAACCTTTTCTGCACTCGTTACCACGCTCTGCGTGGTAATGCCGTCCTCGACGCTCCGCGTCGACGAATCTGGCCTCGGCATGCGCGACCACAACCCGCCCCCCGCACGGACTTTCCGACGGAGGACCGTGGGAACGAGTGTTGGTAGGGACTTACGGTACCTATGAAAGAAGTTGCATGCGTTGTAACTAGTTAGATATCGCGCGTTTACAATTTTACGCTGCTTATTGATTTGTCTTGATCATGGCACGGGCTTCTCGAAGCAAGTGCGCGACTTCCACCGATTCGTACCAGCCGATCCAGGGGCCGCTTGCAAGTGATGATCCGGATCGATTGGCTCGCTCCAGCCACTCTTCAGCTTTTTTGAGAGCCTCGCGAGACTCTCGCGCATGGCCGAGCTTCTCTTGTGCCATCGCCAGAAAAAGGCTGTCCCAGGCTCTCGGAGGAAACGATTTGGCGGCTTCGGTGAGGTCGTTCACGGCAGACTCGTACTTGCCCGATCGGTAATACGCCGCGCCTCGGGCTCGCGGATTATCGGGGGTCAAGCGAATGGCGAGATTTCCCCAGCGAACGAGCGTATCGGCCTCACTTTCGTTGGTGACTGGCGTGATCAAGGAGATGTAAAGCATGTGGTTGGCAACAGCGGGTATCGGCGTTTTTCCGTAACGAGAGAAGATTTCTTCACGTATCTCACGATAGCTTTGAAGGTCGTTCGCGCCAAGCTTCGCCGCGGCCCGAGCGTACCAGAGCCTTGGGTCGTCCGGATGGGCCGCGGCCGCTCGTTGGAAGTCCGCGGCGGCCTGGTCCCATTGCTTCAGCATCGCATTCGCGAAGCCCCTGCGCTCGTATAACCAGGTCGCCTCGGGGTCGATTTCCAGCAAAATTGTCGCGATTGACGGATCTTCATCCCAGTGCGCGCCACGGAGAGGCGCGGGTTTCTCGGGCCTGCCCAGAAGTTCGGCGGCCTCCTTGGAATAACGAGACAACTCCTCAACCATTTCCGCGGGCCAATCGTCACGCATCATCGTATGGAGATACATTTGCTCCGCCTGTCTCTTCCGGTCGCGGTTCCAGAGCGCCATCGCGAGAAAAAGCCGGTCCACGGGATGCCCGGCCGGGTTCAGTTCCATGGCTTTGAGCATCGCCAGCTCCGACCCTCGAAGATCCTTCGCGCGATAACGCGCGATGCCAAGGGTCCTCCAGTAAGCGGCCTGGTGCGGCGCGAGCCCTACCGCCTTGCCCGCGAGTTCGACGGCCCGATCGGGTTGACGGAACTTCGGTTCCGGACAAGAGGCGAGAAGTCCGGACAGGGTGTTGACCACATCGGCACGATCCGGTTGCAGCGACAAGAGCCGATCATATGTGCCGACAGCTTGCTCCCACTGGCCGAGCTGTGCGTGCAAGGCGGCCTTCTTTTCCCACCCCGAAGCCGATCCCGGCGCGACCTCGACTGCGTGATCGTAGCTCGCCAGCGCTTCGGAGTTCAGTCCAAGCGCCGCCAGCTTTTCGCCCCGAGACATCCACTGCTCGACACTCTCGGTTCGCGGCTTCCCCTCGATCAGTTGCGACGCTTCGCGGTAGTACAATTCCGCGAGCAGGTTGTACCACCAGGTAAACGAGAGGCGAACCCCGGGCGAGTAAAGATCGCGGTTGAGGGAGTCGGTCGCGGAGTCGAGGTACTTCCGGGCGAGCTCGTTCTGGCCGAGCCGGTGGTGAACCATCGCCAGAACGGAATCCGTCCAAACACTATTGGGCCGCGAACGCGCTCGGGCTTCATGAAGTCGTTCGATCGCGCGTTCGTATTGCTCGGCGCGGTAATGAGCGACCCCGAGATTGGCGAGCTGGACGCTCCTCCTCGAAGTGCCCACCGACCGTTCCGCGAGCCTGATGAGTTGTTCCGGGTCGAGCACGGAGCGATCCACGAGCAAGCACGCTCTGGAGATTTCGTCGCACTCGCGAGGGTCAAGGGTTTCGGCACGCGTCGCCAATCGTTCACAGACGCCGCGATATCCGGCTTTGTCACCGCAATGAAATCGGAACACGGCTTGTTGTGAGAGCAAGCTGATCGTTTCAGGTTCGCGGAGCTGATAGCCGCGTTGATAGTCGGAAACGGCGAGATCCCATAATCCCAATCGCGAGTAAAACTCTCCGCGCGCGAGCCACGCGTACGAATGGTCGGGACGAATATCAATCGCGGCGCTCACGTCTGTTTGCGCCCGAGCGTATTCGCCCATGTCAAAGTGAAAGCGACCGCTTTGAATGAGTCGATTGGCGGAGCCGAGCGTCTCAAGGTCACGCGCAAAAGTGTTCGCGCGTTCCTCGGCGGCGATCTGTTGGTTTTCACTGAGCTTGAGCTTGGACTTCAATGCTTCATCGCGGGCCGTCGCCGCTCGAAACGCTTGCCAGATCGTGGTGGCGCCACCGAACATCGCGATCGCCAACACAAGCGCCGCCGTGGTGAGAGCCGCTCGGTGACGCCGCGTGAACGAGCGCACTCGATAGGCGATTGAGGGGGGACAGGCACTGATCGGTTGATTCTTCAAATACCGTTGGACATCCAGCGCAAGGCCGTTTGCGGTCTCGTAGCGTCGGTTCCGGTTTTTCTCCAGGCACTTCATCACCACCCAATCCAGCTCTCGCCTCAAGAGATCCCTGAGTTGCCTGGAATCGCTTCCGCGTTGCGCGGAGACGGTCGTCGCGGTGTCTCCGAGGGAGTGCAACCGCGTGCTTGGCTTGGGAGGCTCTTCCTCGCGAATGATCCGGCGGATCTCGTCGAACGCAACCGTGCGGAGCCGCTGTTTGTCAAAGGGGGTCGTGCCGGTGAGCAACTCGTAGAGCAAGACACCCAAGGAATAAATATCGCTGCGCGTGTCGATATCAAGGCCGCTCATCTGAGCCTGCTCGGGGCTCATGTAGGGCGGTGTGCCGATGAACTGAGAGAAGTTCGTGAAGAGCGTCTTCTCGGTCAACTGCTGACCGACCGCCTTGGCGATCCCGAAGTCGATCACTTTCACGACGCGACGGTCGTCGTGTCGCGTTACCATCACGTTGTTCGGCTTGATGTCGCGATGAATGATCCCTTTCTGATGAGCATGTTGAACGGCGTTGCAGACGACCACGAAGAGTTCAAGCCGCTCGCGGATTGAAAGCGCGTTTTCGTCGCAAAATTCCGTGATGGGAACTCCACGGACGAGTTCCATCACGAAGAAGGACCGCCCGATCGTGGTCGTGCCGCCGTCGAAGATCTGGGCGATGTTGGGATGGTCCATCAGGGCGAGGGCCTGACGTTCGGCTTCGAACCGCGCGACGACCTGCCGGGTGTCCATGCCGGGTTTGATGATCTTCAGTGCGACTTTTCGGCGCACCGGGGTGATCTGTTCGGCCATGTAGACGATGCCGAAACCCCCCTCGCCGATCCGTTCGAGCAGGCGGTACGACCCGATGAGCGAACCCACGCTTTCCATCGCGGATTCCTCAAATCCTTCGATCGAGAGCCCTGTCTCGGAATCCTGCGCACTCGCCATTGCCGCGTGCGCGTTCAGAAGTTCGTCGACTCTCGCGCGCAGCGTGGGGTTCTCCTCGCAACTCTCGGCGAGAAATGAGCTCCATTCGTTGGGTGATCGCGCAAGGGCGGCGAGAAAAAGCAATCTCGCCTGATCTTCGATCGGCGTCATGACACCCTCGCTTGTACATCGGCCTGAGATTACGTGCGACGCCGCGTGCCCGATTTTCTCAATACGATTTTAATTTTGGAACGGATGAGCGCGCTTTACACACGGATTGCACACCAAAGCAGGCTAGCCCCACACTAACCCGAAGCGCAAGCGAGGGATTTCCCGCGAATCGTTCCCTCGCTTGCGCATTTTGATGTTGCGCTTTTTAGGAACCCAGCATTCCCACCTGTTGGTCAAGCCTTTGGGCGACCCTCGCTCCCACGGTCCTCCGTGGGAATGCCTTCCCCGACGCTCCGCGTCGTCTTTTCATTCGCGAGGCGAGATCATCATGAACCGGCATCCGCGGTGCGAGAATTCTCCACAACCCCGCGTTGGGGCCGCCAGACGACGCGGAGCGTCGGGGAAGGCATTCCCACGCGGAGCATGGGAACGAGGATCTGGCGGCGTTGGCGGGCAGCTTCGTGCCGGCTGCGCAACATCAAAACTTGCGCTTCGGGTTAGTATTTCTGCCAAGCGGTCCGTTCGTAAATCGCTTTACGTCGCTTGGTTCGTCAACTCGCAACTCAGCCAGGCTCGTGCATAGGCCCAATGCCGGTACGCGGTCGCGGTCGAGATTCCCAGAGACTTCGCGGCGTCCGCCAGGGATAGTCCGGCGAAATACCGAAGGTTGACGAGATCCCCGGCAGTTCGATCGAGTTCTGTCAGACGGGTCAGTGCGTCGTCCAGTGAAACCAGTTGATCGGGCGTGATCGAGGTCACTGGGTTCATGTTCTCGAAGTCCACGCGCTTCCAGTCTCCGCCGCGTTTTTCTCGACGCCTGGAACGTGCGTGCTCGATCAGGATGCGTCTCATGGCCTTAGCAGCGGCCGCGAAGAAATGACCGCGGCTTTTCCAGTTTTGGGCAACTTTCACGTCGACAAGCCGGACGTACGCCTCGTGGACCAGAGCTGTGGTCTGAAGAGTCTGGTCGACGCGCTCATTCTGCATCTGAGCCGCCGCCAGTCGACGTAGCTCGTCGTAAACGAGCGGGAACAGTCGCCCCGAAGCGAGGACGTCACCCTCTTCGATTTGTTGGAGAATCCGCGTGGCGTCACTCATGACGATCAAGGTAACCTTCCACCGCGACAGCCGCAACGCATTCGCGACTTAACTCGCGCGCCGACCATTGTCTGTCGCGAGACTTCAGATCGGTCTATACTCGAGGTCATGGAGAGGCTGTTTACTGCGAAGGTCAGCCCGCAGTCAGTGCCCTCTCGAGGATGAGTTCTCCTAGGCGACGCTTTAATGAATCTTCATATCGTTGAAGGCAACCTACTCGACCAGGACGTGGAAGTTATGGTCAACGCCTGGAATCGCAATATCATCCCCTGGTGGCTACTGCTTCCTCAAGGAGTGTCTGGAGCAATCAAGAGGCGCGGGGGAATCGGGCCGTTTAGAGAGCTGGGGCGAATGGGCCCCATTCCGCTGGGCGGAGCGGTCGAGACCGGGCCCGGGCGATTGCCGTTCAAGGCGATGATCCATGTCGCCGGGATCAACATGTGGTGGCGATCTTCGGAGCGGTCGGTAAAAGACTCGGTCCGCAACGCCATGGAGCTGGCCCGTGGCCGCGGGTATCGGTCCATTGCCCTTCCGCTCATCGGCTCCGGCTCGGGGGGCGGCAAGGCCGAGCGAGTGCTGAGGTGGATGAGAGAGGAGCTTGCCGGCATCGACTATGCGGGTGAAGTGCGTCTGGTCAAGTACAATCCAAACGGCCGGGTCGTCTCCTAGAGTGGCCACCGCCCGCAATCCCATCAAAACATGGTGGGCAGTGCCCACCCTACGGAACTGCAAATGGGAGGAGCCGAAATGGGTAAAGGCATGTCCCCGCCAGTTCGCCAAGTCAGAGACGATGCCGACACGGAACCTTCACTCTATGAACGCATCGGCGCCGAAACGGTGGAGCGATTGGTGGCCGCGTTCTACGCTCGCGTGGACAGCGATCCCGTGATTCGCCCGCTCTATGGCAAGACTCTTTCTTGTGCCATCCGTGGACTGACCAACTTCATGATCACCTGGTTGGGCGGACCTCCCGTCTACGACCTTCCTGCCTCCCGGCTCCGCCGTCGCCACATGCCGTTCGCCATCGATGCACAAGCGCGCGACGCCTGGCTCGCCAATATGAAGGCGGCCGTTCAGGAGGTGGGCATCCCGGCCGCGGAGGCAGCCCTATTGATGGCGCACTTCGAATTGGGTGCCAGGTCGCTCGTGAATACGGGTCAGCCGTCAAAGATGGAGATGTGTCCGGTCGGGTCAGACCGGTTCGACGCGCGGCTCGTGGAACAGTGGAACCGGATGACGGAGGCCGAGAACCTCTTCGACGCGGTTTCGCGTGGTGATCTCGCGCTCGTGCGGTCCATGCTCCCGATGCGATTGGTGCCCCACGCGGTCCTCATGAGTCACGCTCTCGCCGAATGGCTTGATCCAACGGGTCGAGCGGATCGACGCTTCGGCCGCCGGCCCAAACAGGTGAAGCCGCTCGAAGTGATCGAGCTTTTGCTTGCCCAACGCGACCTCGACTGCAACCCCGACGAGGGAGAGGATCTGGGTCGCTTTCGCCACCTCCAGGCGATGATGGAAGCGTATGCAGGTGTTTCTCGAATGATCGGAACGGATTCGCCGATACTCGCCATGGTGCAGGCCGCGACTCGCGACCGATTCATCTCGGAGGTTGAGCGCGACAAGTCGTGCGTGCGGCTCTTGGGACTGCGCGGCCAGACCTTGCTTCACGACGCAGCGCTGGTTGGAGAGGCCGATCTGGCGGCGGCGCTCGTTCGCTCGGGCGGCGATCCCGATGCCAGGGAGGCAGAGGGTCACACGCCGCTCTACCGCGCCTCGACGGGGGAGGTGGCCCGCGTGCTCCTCGCGGCCGGTGCCACCGTTGATGTCACGAGTGGTCCCACCCAGGGGACAGCGTTGCACCAGGCATCGCGTAGGGGCTACGTTTCGGTCGCTGAGGCATTGCTCGATCATGGCGCGAGCATCGATGCTCAAGACGCCAAGGGTCATACACCGCTGCGACGCGCCGTCAACTGTCGGCAACTTGAGATCGTACGGCTTCTCATTCGGCAGGGAGCCGATCCCCACAAGGCGGATCGTCGCGGCGTGACACCGCTCGACGTCGCCCGTACCGCCGAAATGAGACAGGCTCTTGCCGACGCCAGAACGTTCGGGTCGGCCAGATGAATCGGTTTTATCAAGAGAAGGGATGGCGGATGACGAATGGCAGAGTTCGTCATCCGTCATCCGTCATCCGCCATTCATCATCCGCCATCCGCCATCCCATCACGGAGTGCTTCGCATCGACCCCGCTCCGGGGATCTTTGAGAGCAATTTCTTCCAGCGCGATTGATGCTCCTCGCGGATCTTCACGATGCGCTGGCAGAGTTCGTTGTGGATGTTCTCGTCGTGATTTCGGATGGTCGGGCTGGGCTCCACGTTGATCGGCCCGACGGCGTCGCCCGTTCGGGTCACGACTTTCGGCACGGGTAACGACGGGATCACCAGTGGCCCCGTGCGCTCGATTCGCGTCGGCGCGGCGGAGATCACCGAGGGACCACCCACCACGTTGCTCTTCCCGTTAACGGTCGTGGTTCCACTGGCGACCGCGGGAACCGTGGGCGCGATCCGAACCGTGGAGGTCGGGGCGGCTTCCGGTTCCGCGTGCTCGACGTCGTCGTCCCACCTGGGCAAAATTCGGGCGGAACGGTCTGGAAGCGCGATCGGGACCGGGACGGGTGCGGCCTTGGGATCGGTGTCGGCGGCACGAGGCGTCGGCGGCGCGGCCGCCATTGTCACCGACGATTGCAGGGACGTTTCCGCGGCGACAGGTTTCGGCGCCGGCGCGGGCATCGGAATCGCCGTCGGCTTGGCCGCGATCAACGGTTGCGGCTCGGCTCCGTTCAGCTTCGCGGTCAACTGAGAAAGCTCGACCGCCTGACGCTCAAGATCCGCGCGGAACAGGTTCAACTCCTGGCTGATCAGGCGAATCTGGTCAAGCTCGTGATCGAGGGCTGAAGTCTGCTCTTGCTGGAGCGCGGAGAACATCTCAAACATCGTGGCGCGAGACTGATGCAGCTCGTCAACCATCTGCTGCTGCATCACGCCGACCTGTCCGAGCATCGGCGCGAGCACGCGTTCCACCAGCTCCACGGCCTGCGACATCGGCAACGCCAGCTCGCCCCCCGTGGAGTTCGCCCTTCGCGAGGTGCCGTTCGCGGACGTGTTCCCGAAGACAATGCCGTCCTCGTGAGCGTTCGCCTCGTCCGGCCAAAAATCAGAACCTTCGGGGGGATAACCATCATCGGAATCGTCGACGTTGAGACGATTCACATGCGGTTGCGGCCACGAAGATGCGCCTGGCGGAGGAGAAACCGGCGGTTTCGGTGTCGACGCGACGAACGTGCGCGGACCGGCCTTGAGGGATTCGTGCGCAGGTTCCGGCCTCGTGACGATCACGCTCGCCGCTTCGTCAGGAGCCACCATCCGGATCAACGAATGGCCCAGTTGCAGCGAATCGCCTTCGGAGAGGCGTCCGTAGCTAACCTCGTGGCCGTTGATGCGGATGCCTCCCTGGCCAAGCAGGTCGACCACCCAGACCCCTTCGGGCGTCGGAACGAGCGCGCAGTGATAGCTCGTGACGCTGGGGTCGATCAGCCGGACCTCGCAATCCGCCGCGCTCCCGACCAGGGCCAGACCACCGTCGATCTCGCAACGCGAGAGCCGCACCGAGCGATGCGAAAGCTCAAAGACCAGTTTTCCACGACCCAGCCCGCCGCCGAGCACATCGTCGGTTTCGGAGGGATCAAGCGCGACGTGGTTATCTCCCGAGAGGAGCCGGATGCGATACGGGCCGATTCGCACGGCGCGTTCGCGGTCGAGCCAGCCCAGTCTTCGACGCTTCCCTCCTTGATGCACGCCGCTCCTGCTACCAAGATCCGCACATAATAATCGCCCATTCACTAACTGAACATACGCGTGCCGAGGGCTGACCTCGGGGTGATCGAGGCGCAGGTCGCAGCGTGGATCTTTTCCGATCAGGACAAACGGGAGGTCATATCCGCGGGCCTCACCGGCGATCCCGGGCGCCTCCACGTTCAGGAGCAACGGCCCGGTCGCTCCGCAGGCCTCCAGAAACTGATTCATCGGCGAGAGCCCTCTGCGTGTGAAGTCCGGGCCTGACGAGAGCCATCAACGAGAGTCGACATGAACTTCACTCCTCGCCTCGTCGCGATTCCATGAAGCCGCCGACACTCCCCAGGCTCCGACCCGATCGCCGGGTCCTTCCGAAAAAACGAATCTTCGTGCATTAACGTTATAATAAGCTGTATGTTGGACGGTCCTAAGTCAACGGATGTTGCCTTTAATCATCAAGTCTCCCGCCACCATCGCTCGGGGTATTCACGGTTCTGGAAAATGGGGACTATGATCCACGTTTTGAAAGCGGGTTTGAGCGGATTCGGCAAGCGAGTCCGTCGCGAGGAATCCACGCGCCTGGAAAAAAACGACCGTCCCGAGCCAAGGCCTCGCCAAGTCTCGGGACGGTCGTGATTCAAAACCTGAGGTGGAACGCGTCGTCTCAGTTCTTTTTGCCACGGATGGAAAGCGGCGAGGTGCTCGGGTCTCCCGTGCCCGTCAGGCTCATGACCACAAGGTTCATTGCCTCCTGATCGCTGAGCGTGGAAGGATTTGCCAGGGCGTTCTCGCTCACGAGAGCGTTCAGCGCGGCGGCGTGAAGCGCATCCGAGGCGGCAAGCGTCGGCGTGATCGCTCCGACCCGGGTTGCGTGAACGGCATTCAGTCCCGAAAGCAGGGAACCGCCTCCCTCGGTCACGGTGGTTGTTACTTTGTGTTCTTTGTTGTTTGCGTACGTATGCGTACCTCTGACAGCGTATGTCGATCCGGACTGAACGATCGTCCCCGGCGAGGATGAACCGTCTCCCCAATCGATCACGGCGGTAAACGCGGTGGCGGGTTCCACTCCTTTGGCGTGGGTAAACGTCGCGACCTTCAGCTTGGTCACTTGCTTATCATCCACGCTGATGGAAGGAGAGACGACAATGGGCGACTCGGTCACGACAGCGGTGGCCGACGCGGAGTTGTTGCCTGTGTTGGGATCGGCGGTGGTGCTGGTCACCGTGGCGACGTTGTTAAGGTTGCCATCTTCGATGGCCAGACCGGTAACCGTCGCGGTCACGGTTTGGCCGGCGCCGACGGTTCCCAACGCGATGGTGACGGTACCGCCGGAGTTCGTGAATGTTCCCTGGCTCGTCGTCGCCGACACGAAGGTCAGGTTCGGGTCGAGGTGGCTCGTCAGGATCACGTTGTCGGCCGCGGCGGGACCCGTATTGGTCACCGTCAGTGTGAAGGGGACGTTGAGCCCTTCGGAGGTGTTCGCGGCGGGCGCGGAGACGCTCACGCCCAGGTCGGCCCCCGACACCACCACCGAAACCGCTGCCGTGTAGATATTCAGGGCGGCGGTGCCATTGGGGTTATCGCCGGTGCTGTTCGAGTTGTCGGCCCAGGTGCGATACATGACCCCGTTGCGGAAGTCCATCAGGTCATAGTCGCCGTAATTGAACGTGGGATCGGCGACAGAGGCATTTGAGGTTCCCGAACTGATCTGCACGTTGGGGAGCCAGGATGCGCCGC
>Ga0075030_100005454_pt1 | contig 11466 bp, 14 predicted proteins | sample LitLauG_LLR_2012_FD_71393 | JGI IMG/M metagenome (GOLD analysis project Ga0075030, IMG submission 71393) | Freshwater sediment microbial communities from Pennsylvania, USA - Little Laurel Run_MetaG_LLR_2012 | ecosystem: Environmental > Aquatic > Freshwater > Creek > Sediment | place: USA...
GCTGCACAGCGCGGTTGACGTCACCTATGCGGACCAGGGCCGCTGCGATGTGTTGCTGAAGATGGGGCGCGTGGATGCCGCCTAGCCGTCGTGCCGCGATGCCGAACGGGGATGGACCGCGGCGCGGCGTCCGGACCAGCGCACCAGGACCGAGGTCGATCTGGCCGACATTGCGCTCGCGCACGGCGATGCCCGCGCGGCACTGGCGCGCCTCGACCCGCTGCTGTCCGCCGATGCGGCACAGATTCCGCCCAAGGTCCTGCCGCAGCTCTACCACAGCCGTTCACAGGCCCTGACCAGACTCGGCCGGTACCGCGAAGCGCTCGCAGACCTCCAGGCCGCGGACCGGTTGAGCCAGTCGGGTGAACTCGATCGGCGCAACCTGTCGGCGGCCATTCTGCGGGCGAATGCCGAGGCCGAGAGCGCCCGGCAGAAGCTCACGCTGCTGCGGGCGGAGGCCGATGGCGCGAAACTCCTGGCCGATCGCCAGCGGCTGATCCGCAATATCGCCATGCTGTTCACCGCACTGTTGTTTGCCGGCGCGCTCCTGCTGTAGTGGGTCTGGCGCCGGCGGCAGGAAAGCGAGCGCCATCGCCGGGTCATCCAGGAACGCAGCGCGATCGTTGGACGGCTGACGGCGGGGATCGCACACGAGTTCAACAATCAGCTTACGGTCATGCAGCAGGGGCTGGGGCTGCTTGCCGGTCGACCGTCGCTCGCCGCCGATCCGGTGGCCGCGCAGCTGGTCGGCGAGATGCAGAAGTCGAGCCGTACCTCCGCCGCCATCACCGCGCAACTGCAGAGCTTCGGACGCCAGCAGAACCTCAATCCGCGCAGCATTTCTCTGGCGCAGCTGCTCGGCCACATCGGACCGGCGATGGCCATGGCCGTCGGCGAGAAGGTACGCCTGGAGATCGACCTGGGCTCGCCGGCACCCATGGTCTGGGCCGATGAACGCCAGCTGTCGGCCGCCCTGATGAACCTGGTCACCAACGCCCGCGATGCACTGCCGGGCGGCGGAACCATCACCATTCGGGCCGGGAATCGCGAAGGTTCGCGGACCACGATAGCCGTGATCGATCAGGGCACCGGCATGAGTCCGGAAGTCATGAGCCACGCCACCGAGCCGTTCTACACCACCAAGTCACTGGGTGCGGGTTCGGGGCTGGGGCTCAGCATGGTCGAGGGATTTGTGACGCAGTCCAGTGGCTGGATGAGGATCCACAGCGTCCCGGGACGCGGCACGACCGTGACCCTGGACCTGCCCGCCGATGGCCGGCCACGGTGAGCCCGGCCGCGAATACCCCGCCCTCGATCGGGCCGCACATTCTGCTCGTCGAGGATCACCCCATGCTGCGGAAGTTCCTCGAAATGGTCCTCCTCGCGCAGGGCTTCGCCGTGACCGTGGCGGAGAATGCCGATCAGGCGCGCGTACTGCTGGCAGACGGCACCACGGCGGATCTGCTGTTCAGCGACGTCCGCATGGCCGGTTCCATGGACGGGCTGCAGCTGGCCCGGTGGGCGCGCGAGCACCGGCCCGCGATGGCGGTCCTGCTGCAGACGGGCTTCACGGAGCTGTTGACCGGCGACTTCACGGTGCTGTTGAAGCCCTATGCGCCGGAAGAACTGCTCGCGGCCATTGCGGCGGAACTGCACAGGGAACGTCGGTCTGAGGCGACCTCAGCGGGCAGCATCCCGTGCCGCTGAAACCGCGCCCCGCCGCGCACGCGCCGTGTTGCTAGCGGCCTGAATCCGGCCAGCGCTTCGACTGCGGCAGGCCATCGGCGAGTTCATAATAGTCCGACTTGTCGGCGACGAAGATGTGCCGGGCAAGCTTCAACCCGGTGGGTTGCTGCAGCGTACCCGCCATGATGCTGATGCGCTGCAGCCCGGGCAGCCGGTGCAGCCCGGAGGCCGTTGCGTCGGCGACTGCACGCCAGAACAGGTTGCTGCCACAGCGCGAACAGAACCCCCGCTCGGTCGTTCCGGAGGACCGGTACCAGCGCAGTGTCGAGGACTGCGTCACGATCAGGTCGGCGGTGAGGGCCTCCGTCGCCGCCACGAAATGCCCGCTGGTCCTGCGACATTGCGAGCAGTGGCAGGCAATGACCTCGCGCAGTGGCCCCCTCACTTCGTAGCGCACGCCGCCGCACAGGCATCCGCCTCGGGCGGCGGCCACGCCGCTCATCGCGGCCGCCGACGCGCTCGCGCCGTACCCGGATCGGCGCGGGCAGCAAGCTTTGCAGCGGGCAGTGCGATCGCTGCGCGCAGGTGCGGGAAGCCGGCGGTCTTGTGCGGAATGGCCATCGCTTCCACGAAATGCTGCTGAAACCGCGGCTCCATGGCCGTCTCGATCTTCTCGACGCGGCGCACCAGGCGTTCGATCGCGCGGCGCGCCTCGTCGTCGAGCAGGGCAATGCGCGCGCCGGCGCCGGCGGCATTGCCCGCGGAAGTGACCTGCGCGAGTTCGCAGTCCGGGATCATGCCCAGCACCATCGCGTACTTGACGTCGATATGCGCGCCGAACGCCCCCGCCAACCGGATCCGGTCCACGCGCTCGACGCCAAGGTGCTCCATCAGCAGCCGGATGCCGGCGTAGAGCGCCGCCTTGGCCAGCTGAATCGCGCGCACGTCGTTCTGCGTAATCTGCAGCGTGGTGGCACCCCTGTGCAGGACATAGGCGAAGGTTCGCGCGGTGGCCACGATGCGTCCGCTGCGTGCCGCCAGCGAGCCGTCGACCACGCCGTCCTGCGTGATGATCCCCGCCAGATACATCTCGGCGATCACCTCGATGATACCGGATCCGCAGATGCCGGTAATCCCCGTCGCGGCCGTCGCGGCATCGAAGCCCGCCTCATCGGACCACAGGTCGGAGCCGATGACCTTGAACCGCGGTTCCAGGCTTTCCGGATCGATGCGCACGCGCTCGATGGCACCGGGTGCCGCGCGTTGTCCGCCGCTGATCTGCGCACCCTCGAAGGCCGGCCCGGTCGGGCTCGAGCAGGCCAGCAGGCGGTCGCGGTTGCCGAGGACGATCTCGGCATTGGTGCCCACATCGACCAGCAAGCTCAGCTCGGGATGCAGGTCCGGGCGCTCCGCCAGGATCATGCCGGCCGTATCGGCGCCGACATGACCGGCGATGCACGGCAGCACGTACACGCGGCCGCTGGGATGCAGGCCCAGATCGAGCTGCGCGGCGGTGACCGTCACGGCCTCATCCGTGCACAGCGCGAACGGCGCGCCGCCCAGTTCCACCGGGTCGATGCCCAGCAGCAGGTGATGCATGATCGGATTGCCGACCACGGCCGCCTCCAGAATCTCCTCGCTGCGCACTCCGGCATCGCCTGCCACCTGCGCAATCAGTTCGTTCAGCGCCGAGCGTACCGCGGCGGTCATCTGCTGCGCGCCCCCAGGGTGCATCATGGCATAGGACACCCGGCTCATCAGGTCCTCGCCAAACCGGATCTGCGGGTTCATGGCGCCGCTGGTCGCGAGCACGTTGCCGGTCAGCAGATCGCACAGGTGCGCGGCAATCGTCGTGGAGCCGACGTCCACCGCCAGCCCATAGGCGCGTTCATGCAGGCCGGGCCAGACCGCAATCAGCTGGCGGCGCCCGTGGACCGCGACGGTCACGCACCACTTGCCGCGCCGCAGCGCCTGCTGCAGCGCCTGCATCAGGCGCAGGTCGCACTCGAGATCCTGCAGCTGCCACTCCTGCCGGAGTGCCTGGTTAAGGCGCTGCAGGTCGCTGGCCGGGTTGTGCATGTCCGGTTCGGCCACTTCCACGTAATGCAGGCTGACGACCGGATTGAGGGTGATCTCGCGCTCATCGGCCGCCTTGCGTACGACCTGGCGATGCACCTGGCTGCCGGCAGGCACGTCGATCAGGAGATCGCCGCCGATGAGCGCGGAGCAGGACAGCCGCCGGTCGGGTGCCAGCGTGCGGCTGCGGCAGTAGCTCTGCTCCGCTTCGCTGAGCGCCGACAGGTGCGCAGTGCGCGAATGCACCCCGTGCTTGGCAAACTCGCCCTCCATGACCGTGATCTGGCAGCGGCCGCACAGCGCCCTGCCCCCGCACACCGAATCGATGTCGACGCCGAGCGTGCGCGCCGCCTGCAGCACGCTCGTGCCCAGCGGAAACCGGCCGCGTCGGCCCGAGGGGGTGAAGACGATCAGGGCTTCGGAACTGCTCATGGCGCGATGCGATGCGGCGGTCAGCCGCGCCGCCGGTGCCCGCCTTCACGCCGCCCCCGGCCCGCCCCTTCCGTGCCGCCGGCACCGGGGTTCGGGGGCTCGCGATACTTGCGGATCCACTGCGCACAGTTGGGGTCATGGCCCATCATGACGTCGGCCCCGAGACAGGCCTGCATGACTTCCGCGTGCAGCGGATTCGTGATCGCGGAAGTCAGTCCCGCACCGATGGCCATGGTCAGGAATGCGGCGTTGACGCCGTTGCGGTTGGGGAGCCCGAAACTCACATTGGAGGCGCCGCAGGTGGAATTGACGCGCAGCTCCGTGCGCAGCCGCTGCAGGAGCTGCATGACCTGCCGTCCGGCCGTATTGATGGCGCCGATGGGCATGACCAGCGGATCGACGATGACGTCCCAGGCGGGTATGCCGTGGTCCGCAGCGCGCTCGACGATCTTCCTGGCGATCGCGAAGCGCACGTCCGGATCCTCGGAGATGCCGGTTTCGTCATTCGATATCGCCACCACGGCCGCCCCATACTTCCTGACCAGGGGAAGCACCGACTCCAGGCGCTCCTCCTCCCCGGTCACGGAATTGACCAGCGCCTTGCCCTGGTACACGGCGAGGCCGGCCTCCAGCGCCGCAACGATCGAGGAATCGATCGACAGCGGCACGTCGGTGATGCTCTGCACCAGCTGGATGGTGCGCGCCAGGATGGCCGGTTCGTCCGCAAGCGGGATGCCGGCGTTCACGTCGAGCATCTGTGCTCCGGCTTCGACCTGCGCGCGCGCGTCGGCCTCGACGCGCGTGAAATCTCCCGCGGCCATCTCGGCGGCGAGGATCTTCCGTCCGGTCGGGTTGATGCGCTCGCCGATCATCACGAACGGACGTTCAAAGCCGATCACGACTTCGCGGGTGGCAGAGCTGATCACGGTATCGGTCATTGAGAAAGTCTCCGGTCAGAAATGGAATCGCGGCCCGGAAACCAGGGCACGCGGCCGCCGAGCACACCCGAGCGCTCGACGATCTCACGAATCGATTGCTCCTGGCGATAGGCCATCAGATGGACGCCGTGGACCCCGGGCATTTCGCGCAGCTGCTGGACCCAATCGACACACATGGCGCGCCCTTCGCGTGCGCCATTCGCGCCAGCGGCCGCCAGGCGCCGGATGACGGCATCGGGTATGTAGACACCGGGCACATGGCCGCGCATCCATTCGGCCGCGGCGGCCGAGCGCAGGGGTCCGACCCCGACCAGCAGGAACACCCGGCCGGCCAGGCCGAGATCCTCGAGCCGGCGGATGAAATCGCGCAGCAGCGCCATGTCGAAACAGTACTGAGTCTGGATGAACTGCGCGCCGGCTGCCACTTTCTTGGCGACGCGCCGGGCGCGGTATTCGAGCGGTGCCGCGCAGGGATTCTCGGCCGCCCCGAGAAATACGCGCGGCGCACAGCTGAGCCGCCGGCCGCTCAGGAAGCGCAGTTCATCGCGCAGCGTCCGCGCGGTCTCCAGCAGCGTCACGCTGTCGAGGTCGAAGACGGGCTTGGCCTGCGGGTGGTCTCCTGCCTGCACCCCGTCGCCCGTGAGACACAGCACATTGCAGACGCCCATGGCTGCGGCGCCCAGAATGTCCCCCTGGATGGCGATGCGGTTGCGGTCGCGGCAGGAGATCTGCATGACCGGCGCGTAGCCCACGCGCGTCAACAGCGCGCAGACGGCCAGGCTGGACATGTGGCAGTTGGCGCCGCTGCCATCGGTCGCGTTGATGGCATCGACGACCCCGTCGAACACCCGCGCGCGCTCGTACACTTCGCCCGGGTCCGCCGAATCCGGGGGGGCCAGCTCCGCCGTCACCGCAAACTGGCCGGCACGCAGCACCCGCTCGAAACGTCCCGGGGAAGTATGGCCCGGCAGTATCGGCAGGGGGTAGCCTGGCACCGGCTCGTCCTCGAACCTCACGGGTGCCGCTCCGCGCTGCGTTGCTGGATCCGCCGCAGCCAGGCCGAACGGCCCTGCAGCCGGCGGTCCACGGCATGCTGAACGCTCATGAGCGCATCCAGCCCGCCGGGAATGCGCGCGGCGCCGGCCACGGCATCCACCCATACGCAGCGCATGTCCGGCCTGACCTCGCAGCCCCCGTCGGCGCGTACGCCGCCGCAGGGACCATTGCGCAGCTGCTTCGGGCAATTCATCGGGCAGGACATGCCGGTCGCGCTCAGCACGCAGTCGCCGCACATGCGGCAGTCGAAGAGGATCCCTTTGACCACGCGCTCGACCGCTGCGGCCGGGCGTTCGAGCCGCGCGTAGCCCAGCCGTCGCCACAGCGGATCGCAGGCCACCAGCAGCGCCTCGAAGGCGCGATAGAACGCATGCAGCGCGCGGGCGTGCCGCACGGACCACAGGCGCCGAGCGTACATCAGCGGCATCCTTCAGGACTGCTCGAGGCCATGGGCGCGGATCAGATGTTCGAGGCGCTCATCGCTGTAGTGCGCCTCGAGCCGCGCCGCCTCGGCACTGGCTTCGGCAGCCGGATCGCCGGTCACGGTGCGCGGCGCGCTGCGCTTCCAGTCGGCCAGGTAGGCGGCCGAGCCCCCCTTGCCCGCACGCATGGCGGCTCGATCGACCGCCTCCTGGAAGCGCGGCGTCAGCGGCACCTTGGCCGTCTCGCGCCCCTGCTTGACGATGACCTGCGCCGGGATATCCCGCCAGGAGATGACGATCAGCGTCGCCATGGCGCCTGGCCCAGACGTACATCGACAGTGCGCGCGGCGACCTGGCGGAGGCTGCGCTCGAGCTCGCCGTAGCCGGTGATCCGAAACTCGAACTCGAGCCCCAGCCGGCGCGCGATCGCCGCCGCCTGATCGACCGCCGGCGCGCAGTAGCGCTGAACGAGGTAGACGACGCGCCGGTAGTGGCGGAAATAATCGCCGGCCAGTTCGGGATGCAGGTCCAGACCCAGCGTGCGCACGACCAGCCGCTCAAAATGCCGCACCAGGAAATCGGTCAGGTAGAACGTCCCGGGCTCGGTCTCGCACAGCTGCTCGAAGGCAGTGGCCGTGGCATAGAACTCGTAGCAATGCGCACCGGGAAGCCGCTCAACGCCCTCAGCATCGAGGAGGGCATCGAGGCGCCCGCCGGTGCCGCAATCACCGTAAGCGACGAAGATCTGCGCATAGCGCTCACGGCCCGCTCGGATGGCCTCGCGTACCCGCTCCGTGATCTGCTCCGGATGATTGTGCAGTTCGGCCGGGAGGCAGCGCACGTCCAGCCGGCGCCAGTCGTTCAGGCGCCGGAGCGCTGCGATCTCGCGCGCCAGGGCGCCGCAGGCAATGATCAGCACACCCTCGGTCGGTGCAGTCATGACACCGTTCCCAGGCTCCCGTGGTCTCACTGTCCCCGGACCGCGGCCCTGCGGACGGCCAGCAGCGCCTTGGCGGTCTCCACGGCGATCGCCGCGTCGCGGCAGTAGGCGTCGGCACCGACGGCCCGGCCGAACTCCTCGTTGAGAGGGGCGCCGCCGACCAGCACGATGTAGTCGTTGCGCAGGCCCTTTTCCTTCAGGGTATCGATCACGACTTTCATGTACGGCATCGTGGTCGTCAGCAGCGCCGACATGCCCAGAATGTCCGGCTTGTGCTCCTCGAGCGCCGCCAGGTATTTCTCAACCGGGTTGTTGATGCCCAGATCGATCACCTCGAACCCCGCACCCTCAAGCATCATCGAGACCAGGTTCTTGCCGATGTCGTGGATGTCGCCCTTGACGGTACCGATCACCACCTTGCCGATCGGTTCGACGCCCGTTTCGGCCAGCAGCGGGCGCAGAATCTCCATGCCGCCCTTCATGGCGTTGGCGGCCAGCAGAACTTCGGGCACGAACAGGATCCCGTCCCGGAAATCGATACCGACGATGCGCATCCCCTCGACCAGGGCGTCATTGAGTACGCGCTCGGCGCTCCAGCCGCGTCTCAGGAAGATGCGCGTCGCCTCTTCCACCTCGCTCTTCAGCCCGTTGTACAGGTCGTCATGGACCTGCTCGGCAAGTTCCTGATCGTTCAGGGTATTGAGGTCAAACTCGCCGTCCGACGTCTCGCTCATGCTTAGGTACTCCCGCGCCTGGAGTCAATGGTATGCGCCATGGGCGGTACCGACTGGTCGCTTAGCGACGGACACATGCCCACGGGCGACAGGCGATCGGTCCAACTGCTTGATTTAACTCGCCGTTACCCGACCCTGGAAGGCTCGCGTGTCCCCGCCTGACCGTGGCGGATCTGCCGCTCGGCACTCGGCGGGCATCCGAACTCATTCCGGTAGCACTTGGAGAAGTGCGGCGGTGACTGGAAGCCGCAGGCGGTCGTGATATCCATGATCGGCATGGCGGTCTGCAGCAGCAGTTCGCGAGCGCGCCTTAACCGCATCTGCAGGTAGTATCGCTTCGGCACGCAATTGAGGTGGCGCCTGAACAGGCGTTCGATCTGGCGACGCGAGAGGCCCGTCGCGCTGGCGATCGCGTCGAGGGCCAACGGCCTTTCAATGTGCGCTTCCATCAGCTGCGCCACCCTGATCAGGCTTTCGTGGCTGACGCCCACCTGCGCGCGCAGCGGTACATACTGCGGATCCCGGTCGTTGCGGACGCGGTCCACGATGAATTGCTCGGAGGTCCGCTGCGCAATCCGCGCACCCAGCTTCTCCTTGATCAGGTGCAGCATCAGGTCCAGCGGCGCGATGCCTCCCGAGCAGGTGTAGCGGTCGCGGTCGATGGTGAACACCTGGCTGCTGATCAGCACGCGCGGAAACTCCTCGCTGAGCGCCGAGAGATTCTCCCAGTGGATCGTTGCACGGTATTTATCCAGCAGTCCGGCGCGGGCCAGGGCATAGCCGCCGGTGCACAGCGCACCCAGCGCGACCCGTCGCTCGGCCAGCCGTCGCAGTACCTGCAGCAGCGGCGGCGATACGGCTTCCCGTACCTCGATCCCGCCGCACACGAACAGGATGTCGATCCGCCCCACGGCGTCGAGCGCCACCGTGGGCGCGAGCCTGAGCCCGTTGCTGGCGCGCACCGCGGCGCCGTCCAGGCTGACGATGGACCATTCGTAGGCGACCTGCCCGCTCAAGGTGTTGGCCATGCGCAACGGCTCGACCGCATTCGAGAGGGCGATCATCGAATACTGCGGCAGGGTCAGAAAGGCGTAATGGCTCTTGGGTGCGCGGTCCCCCGACTCCACGGTGCTCTCCTGGCTGCTTGAGGTTTGAGTCAGTCGGTTTCAGACCGGATTCTTGTCTAAATGCGACCTACAAGCAACTGGATCATCCTTGGATTGGATCGCCGCGGACGACCCCATCGCCGCGGTTCGACCGGAGCGCCGCCGTCCGATGCGGGCGCTAGCGACGTTTGCCGGGCTTCTGCGACGACTTCGTCCCGGATTCCAACGCCGCCAGCCAGGACTTCACGTCCTCCTCGCCCAGGCTGTCGTCAGCCTTGCGCTGCGCAAAACGGTCCAGAGTCTCGTGGTAGGCCCGATCCGGACGCAAGCCCAGCCGGGCCAGCGCCGCGCGCCACCATGTCACGCGGGTCAGCCGCGCTGAAATGAGATCCGGCTTGTCTTCCTGGTGCATCGGCAATTCGAACCCGAACATCCAGAGTTCAGAAGTGAGCGGAAAGCCGGCCAAGCATACGGCGGTTGCCGGCTATGTAAAGTGCAGTGTTTTGCTTAGGCCGCGTTATGTCCGATCGAGCGGGCGCCCAGGGTCCGGTGCGGCTTCGACGGGCCCCGTCCGCAAGCTGTCAGCGGTCCTGGGTCCCGGCGTTACCGCCCCGCCGCGTGGTGCGGCGCGGCGCGCCCTGGCGAAGGATCACGCGCGGCAGGCCCGGAAGTCCGCGGCGGTCCAGGCGCGCACGCTCCAGCGTCGAATCCGTGCGGAAGACGAGCTCCGGATGCTCAGCGCCGAAGCGCGCGCGCAGTTCGTTCTCAAATTCGCTCACGGACAGAGGCAGCTGTATCGCGCCGTTGGTCCCGTCGACCGGCACGCCCAGCAACTCGCACGCGCATTGAATCACGAGTCGCGCCCGCCGCTCCGCAATCGGCGCGCATATCTTCCTTGACACTGAGTTCCGCCTTCCGTCCTCGACGAAATGCACGCCGGGCGTCCCCGCCCGGGCGCAGCATCCGGAACTTAACAGGGGCGGCGCGAATTGGGAACGCCAACCCAATTGAAAAAATCCCGAAAAAATTCAGCGCCACAGAATATCGCAGTTCCGGGACTTCAGCCCGCGAGGCCGTCGAGCAGCCAGAGCTCGTAGCCCACCAGAACCATGTAGAGCAGGGCCGTTCCGGTCAGCACCGGGCCCGCGAGCAGTCGGCCAAACACCGGGACGCGTGCCAGCACGACCAGGATGGTGACGGCGCCGGCCGTCAGGGCCAGCTTGAAAAAGGCGAAGCTGCGCCCGCCGCCCAGCACCAGCGGCTGCATCAGCGGATTGATCTCCACGGCACCGTGGCCGACCAGCACGAGCGTCAGGACGGTGTCCATGAAGGAGAGCAGCAGCACGATCAGTGCCGCGGCAAACCACCGCGGTGCATGCCAGTCCACCGCGCCCAGGGTGGCCGCTTCGGCGCGCCGCAGCCCGCGACGGCGCGCCTGCCAGGCTCCGATCAGCAGGGCGCGAAAGGTATTCGTACGCCGATCAGGGCCCGTGCGCCGTTCCGCCCCGCTGCGTCGATCGGCGGCCCCGGCCGTGGCGGGATGAACCGTGGCGGGATGAGCCGTCGCAGCGGATGATCGCCGACGACCGGCGTGGCCGCGCGCGGGCGGCATGCGGCCGCTCAGCCGGTGGCCGCGAGCCGCGGCTCCGCGTCCTGCGCCAGCTCGCCATAACGCGGATCGACGATCTGCCGTTCCGAGCGCGTATGGTCGATGCTCTGCAGCGGCGCCGGCGCACTCACTCCGAAGCCCTGCATGAAGTCGACGCCCAGGGCCTGCAGCAGCGCCTGTGATTGTTCGCATTCCACATGCTTGGCCACGACGTGCACGCCTGCGATGCGCGCCGCCTGGGCAATGGCGCCCACGCGCGCCTGGCGGCCGCGGTCATTGACCAGGTCGCGGGTCAGGGCCGGGTCGAGCTTGACCAGGCAGATGCCCGGCAGCAGCAGCAGGTCCACACCCGCATCGCTCAGCGTAAAATTGTCGATCACCGCACCGACCCCGAGCGGTTCGAGCTGTGCGGCGAACTGGGCAAAATATTGCGCCTCGGATCGGCAGAAATCGTTCTGCACTTCGAA
>Ga0075030_100005455_pt1 | contig 11465 bp, 6 predicted proteins | sample LitLauG_LLR_2012_FD_71393 | JGI IMG/M metagenome (GOLD analysis project Ga0075030, IMG submission 71393) | Freshwater sediment microbial communities from Pennsylvania, USA - Little Laurel Run_MetaG_LLR_2012 | ecosystem: Environmental > Aquatic > Freshwater > Creek > Sediment | place: USA...
GCCCTGGATTTCATCCAACTCGCAATCGTTTTCTTTTTCATCTACGTCGAATACTACTACCTGCCGGCACATCAACTGGACAGCCACACTGTATTCCTGCGGGGAATGCGCGTCGAGAACGTGGAAGATCTTTTGCTAACCGCGCTGGCGGGTTTCCAGACGCTTCGTGCGAGGAAGCCGCACATCCGAAAGCTTTTTGGAGGCCTCGCGATATACCTGCTGTTTATGTCGTCGTGTGCGGCCCTGGCGGAGTATCTCCAAAGCATCAAGCCATCCCCGACGGGAACGCTGGGGGATCTCCTATGGACGCTGCCGTTTCTCGGTCTGGCACTTTGGGCGGCACATTGGCAGCCCGCTTCCGCTGAGGAAACGAGTTCAAGATTACAGCGCAAGACCTTAAGTGAATTGATGCTGACAAACGCCACGTTTGCGCTGGCGCCGCTGATCGTGCTGTGGCAGGTTTCACAATTGAATTCGGAGTGGCGACTGATCCGTTTCTCGCTCCTTGGAGTCTCGATCGTCTGCTTTGCCGCCCGGCTTGGGTTGAGTCAGTACCGCGAGGCGAGAAGCTCGAATGCGGTGCTGACACACACAATGGCGATGGATTCGGCCATTAACGGGATGGCTATTCTCGATGCTGAAGGAAAGTTCGTCTATATCAACGCGGCCTATGCGCGGATGATCGGCGACACAACTCGAGAAGCGATGCTAGGCAAAGCGTGGCGAGAGGTTTCCAGTCCCCAGAATGTGGCGCCGGTGGAGACGGAGATTCGCAAAGCATTGATGCAGCATGGCAAATGGTTTGGGCCGCTTACCCTGCATCACTCCAGCGGCAAAGTGGTTCGCGCGGAAATGGCCGTTTCCACTTTGCCGGATGGCGGAACAATTTGCGTGAGCCACGACATCACGGATCGCGTCAGCGAGCAACAGGCGCGCGCAGAAACGGAAATCAAATACCGCACTCTCATCGAGCAAGTCGCAGCAATCAGCTACATTGCAGAACTGGGTACCCACGGCCAATGGTTGTACGTTAGTCCGCAGATCGAGACGATTCTCGGCTATGCGACGGACGAATGGCTCAGCGTGTCGCGCGATTGGCTGCTTCGTGTTCCCCCGGAGGATCATCCAATCCTCATCGCCGCCGAAGAGCGCAGCGCGCGCGGAGAGCCCTTCCAAGCCGAATACCGCCTCATGCGCAAGAATGGGGAAATCATCTGGGTGAGCGACTCGGCGGTGGTGGTACGCGGCAGTGACAGCCATCCGGTAATGGAAGGGCTAATCGTCGATATCACTGACCGCAAGATGCTGGAAGATCAGTTGCAGCAAGCGCGAAAGATGGAGGCCGTCGGCAGGCTGGCGGGTGGCGTAGCGCACGATTTCAATAACCTTCTGACCATCATCAAGGGATACGTGGAAATGGCCCTGCACCGTTGTCTGGATCGGCCAGAGTTGCACAGCGACATCCGGCGCGTGGAAGAGGCTGCCGATCGAGCGGTCGCACTGGTTCGTCAATTGCTTGCGTTCAGCCGCAAGCAGGTTCTGCGGCCGAAAATACTCGACCTCAACAGCATCGTCCTGAATCTTGACCAACTGCTGCGGCGCTTGATGAGCGAAAACATCGAGATGAAAACACTTGTTTCAAATGGTGTCGGAGCGATTAAAGCCGATCCAGGCCAGGTCGAACAAGTGATCATGAATCTGGTCGTGAATGCGCGCGACGCATTGCCCAACGGCGGCCGGATCCTTATTGAGACCAGCAATGTGGACCTCGACTCCACCTATACGCGCGATCACGCCGTGGTCATTCCCGGGCCCTACGTCTTGCTCGCCGTATCGGACACTGGCATTGGAATGACTCCGGACACGGTGGGCCACATTTTTGAGCCTTTCTACACCACCAAGGAAAGCGGCCGTGGCACCGGACTCGGTCTCTCGACGGTGTACGGCATTGTGAAGCAGAGCGGCGGCTACATTTGGGTGTACAGCGAACTGGGAAAAGGCACGACTTTCAAGGTTTATCTGCCGCGTGTTACGGACGCCGTCCCGGTATCCGATGCGCCAGCGATAGTTCCTTCTTCCACAACGCGCAAAGGAAAAGAGACCATCTTGCTTGTCGAAGACGAACCTGATTTGCGTGAGCTGACGGAGATGGTTCTCTCTGAAAGAGGGTATACGGTGATCGGTGCACATTCGCCCGCAGAAGCGGAGCGGCTGGCGGGAGAGAACGACACTGAAATCCATCTGCTCTTGACGGATGTGGTGATGCCGGGAATCAGCGGACGAGAGCTGGCCAAGCGCCTCACGGGGCGTTTTCCCAATCTGCGCGTGATGTATATGTCCGGCTACACGTACAATGTGATCGCTGAAGACGGCACTCTGGAGGAAGGAATGTCTTTTCTCCAAAAACCGTTTACGCCACAGGCTCTCGGCGAAAAGGTCCGCGAGGCGCTGGACCGGCCGGTTCCCGCAAAGTAGCAAGGCGCGTCACCGCGACTCTATGGCGTCCCGGAAAGCATGATAGTCTTCCCGCTTGCCGCTGACTTTCTAGCCGCGTCCAGAATTTCCGTTACGAGCACATTCGTTTCCAATGAAGATTGCCCCTCCGGTTTCAGGCCGCCCAGAAGCACTGCTCGTAAATAGGAAACAGAGTCTTCTTTCGCTTTCTCCAGTGGCTTGGCGTCGGAGGAAATCTCCTCTTTGTCCGGCAGGCGCATGCGCAGCGTGTCGCGGCCAACGGTGATCGCGTAGCCCTTTTGGCCGTAAACCTCCATGTCTTTCCGCGAGAACGGCCAGTTCCACGAAGCCTGCACGATCGCCTGCGCGTGTGGGTACGTCAGAATGATAGTGGCCTCGTCATCGACACGCGGATAAACATCCGGTTTGATGTGCTGCGTCACGGCGGTTACCGAGTCCGGCCGGCGGCCGTCCATCAGCCAGGTCGCCAGATCTGCGCCATAGCAGCCAAAGTCAAAGAGCGCGCCCCCACCGTTTAGTCTTGGGTCGGTAAGCCAGGCGAGAAACTCCGGGCCGACATTGATTTCTTTTGGGCCGCTATGACCGTCATGGACGACTATCTTTCGGATTTCGCCAATGGCTTTTTCGTGTACCAGGTCGTAGGCGGCTTGATTGCTGCGATACCACGTCGTTTCGTAATTCACCAAGACTTGAATCTTTCCCGCGTGCGCCGCTTTTTCGATCGCCCGCGCATCTTCCAGGCTAACTGCCAGCGGCTTTTCCATCATCACTGGAACGCCATAGCGGGCGCAGATCTCAACGACGCGGCGATGATCGTAAGTGTTGGTATACGCCAGCACCGCTTGAGGATGCGTTTTCTTCAGCATCTCTTCCAAGTCGGAATAAAAAATGCTCGGCGACAGGCCATACTTCTTTTCAAATTGGGCAACCAGTTGCCCGTCGGCTTCGGAAATTCCGACGACTTGCAGATCCGTTCTTTTCTGAAACTGGTCGAAGAATCCGAAGGCATGGCCGTGCACCAGCCCTGCCAGCGCCACGCGCAACGGCGGTTCTTCCTTCGGCGTAGGATTCGCTTGTCCGCGGGATTCAGCATTCGCGCCCGCCACCAGCGCGCAGATCATCATGAAAACCGGAAATGAGACTCGACGCATGGTCCGCGCCAACCTAAAGTCCCGCGGACTGCCGGATTCGCTGCTCAAGCTCATGCGATGGATTGTACCTCAGGTATTCCGGCGTGAATTTACTTCATTAGCCCTTAGTTTGGTTTCGTTGGAGGGTCGGCGGGCGCAGCGGTTGCATCTTTAGGCTTGGCGATCGTGGACAACGTTTCCACGTTGAATTTTTTGTAGTCCGAATAGCGCGTCACGGCGTTGACTTTGAATCCTTTCACCAGCAACACCCGCACGCCGACGTGGGCCTCTTCGTAAGTGGGAAGCCACACCTCATTGTTCACATAAGCTTGCTCCATCACGAAGCTGGTACCTTTTTGCAGATTTGCCAGCAAGCCCCCGGCGAACTTCATGTCGCCGACAAAATAACCTTCCAGCCGCGCCACGTCGTGAGCTTTCTCATCGACCCAGATCACTCCCGCGAGTTTCTGCACGAGCTTTTCCACCAGCTTGTGCGCCTTGAATTCGGGATTCGGCTCGAAGTCGAAAACCAGGACATCCTGGCCGCGGAAGCGCTCACGCCGTGGATTCACAAACTGGCAGGCGCGCAGGAAAAGCTCAATGTCCGGATCATCTTTGTCTTCGTTCTTTCCTTTTTCCTTGGCCTTTTCTTCTTTAGCTTCCTTCTTGGCCTCGCGTTTCTGCAGCTCCTCGATTCGTTTCTGAGTCTTCTCGTTCTCCTTCTTCTGCTCCGCCTCGCCCAAAGGCTTGCCGTCCTTCTTTACTTGCGTGGATATCTCTTCGCCATTCAGATAGAAAAAGGTGTATTCCGTGATCTCGCGTTTCTTCACTTTGCCGTCGCTTTCAAACTCGGTTTCTTCCTCCACGCGCGTGCCGGCGTAGTTTTCCTTGATCTTGTCGATGGCCTTCTGGTTGTCGTCAATCTCCTTGAAGAGGGCTTTCAGGTCCGGCAGTTTCACTTGCGACTTGATGGGAAAATCAAACACGCGTTCGCCAACTGTTCCGTTGACCGCCGCGCGTGTCACATTGATGTCGTATTTGTCGCTTCCACGGTGCAGCTCGATTTTGTAAGGCAACTTCACGCCGTCCACTGTGCGATAGTCGTCGTACAAAATTTCTTGCTCAATGCCGGCGACAGTTGCCGCTTCCTTCGCGATCAGGTGCGTCTGGGTGTCGAAGAAAACTTGGCGCTTCACCCCGGTAGCGGTGGTCACCTCGAGCTGTAGCGTATCTTTTCCGCGCACCTGGGCATGGCCTACCAAAGCCAGGGCCATCTTGTTTTTCTTGAGATTCAGCAGTCGGGTGTTGTAATACTGTGAAGCCGCCTCCAGTTGCATCCCCTCAGGGCCCACAAGCGTGCCGAGTTCGCCCGCGGCGGTCTGGTGCCACGCTGACTTTCCGTTGTAGGCCTCGATGACGTTTTTCTCGCCCACCAAGAGTTCTGAGTAATAGCGGTTTGGCAGCTTGGTATCCAGCGTGTACGTCCCGGACTTGCCGTCGTCGCTCGTAAACGTCCCTTCCAAGGTCAACGTTTGGATCTTTCCCAAAACCCTTCCGCCCCCCGCCGCCTTAATGTACTGATCGACGATCTTCCCGGTTTCCTGGCAAAGGGCAAGCGAAGGTGATCCAAAGCAAAAAAGGAAAGTAAGCGCAAGGAGGGGAGCGCGATGGTGGCGTAGGTTCATGGCCTTCTATGAATACAACGCGATTTTCCGGAAATTGTTACGCGAAAATTGCAGAAAAAAGGAATTTAATAATGCATTGACCCGGGCTATTCGTACCGCAGGGCCACCATGGGGTCCACATGGGTAGCTCGACGAGCCGGGAAGAACGAGGCGGCGACTGCTACCAGGGTTAGGATCAGCGCGACACCCCCAAACGTCAGCAGGTCGTACGGGCTAACGCCGTACAGGAAACTCTGCAACAAGCGCGTAAGAGCCAGAGCTGCAACGATTCCGACTCCCACGCCGACAAGCGCGAGCCGCAAGCCTTCTCCCACAACATTGCGAAAAACGTCTTTAGGCTGCGCACCCAAGGTGACGCGAATGCCAATTTCGCTGGTGCGCTGTGTCACGGTATAAGACATGACGCCATAAACTCCCACGCCAGCCAGAACCAGCGCCAGTGCCGCAAAAATTCCGATCAGCCAGGCGCGGAATCGCGGCTGCGCCACGGTAGCGGCCATGTTCTCTTCCATGGTGCGCACTTTCACCAGCGGCTGATTCGGATCAATCTCCGCGAGGGCGCTGCGCAAGGCCGAGGCTTGCAGCATGGGGTCCGTGGCGGTGCGCAGCACGATGGAAAGCTGAAACACGGGAAGGACCGCATCCGCCTGTCGGTAGGGCAAATACATTTCCGCCTTTGGATCGAGATCCAGCCCCTGGCGGACGTCGCCAACCACACCGACGATTTCCAGCCAAGGTACGTCCGACTCCGGCGTGGCGCCGACTTGCAGTCGTTTGCCAAGTGGGTTTTCTCCCGGGAAATATGTTTTTGCCATGGCGGCGTTGATGACCACCACCGCGGGAGCCTTTTCCGTATCGGCGGTGGCAAAAAAACGCCCCTGCACGAGTGGCACGCCAAGAGTTTCGAAATAGTTCGGAGTAACCGTGCGGTAGCCCGTGGCGATGTAGTCGTGCGGCGATTTTGGCGGGCGCCCATTGATGTTGAAATGGAGCAATCCGCCGCCACCGCTCACGGGGAGAAATGATGCGGCTCCGGCAGAGCGCACACCCGGGAGAGACTTCGCGCGGTCGACGAGGCGGTCAAAGAATTCGAAACGCTGCTCGGGCTTGGAGTAGGCCGAGAGTGAAAGCGGAAGATCGGCCACCAGGAGATGGTCCGCTTGAAATCCGGGAGGATTTTCCTGCATGTGCGAGAAACTGCGCAAAAGCAGTCCTGCGCCGACAAGCAGGAGCATGGCCATGGCGATTTCCGCGGCCACGAGCGCTCCCCGAATACGGTGATGACCAGGCCCCGACGTAGAGCCGCGCGAGCTTTCGTTGAGCGTCTCCCTGAGGTCGAGTTTCCCGGTGCGCAGGGCGGGCACGATGCCGAAAAGAAACCCGGTGACGAGAGAAACGACGAGTGTAAAAAGGAGCACGGTGCGGTCAAGACCCACGGCGAAGACCGCAGGCACACTGGTGGCGGAAAGTTTCAGGAGCGGGCCGAGCGAGGCCCAGGCAAAGAACAACCCAAGCGCACCGCCGGCCACGGAGAGGAGAACACTCTCCGTGATCAACTGGCGGATGATGCGCCACCGCGAGGCGCCCATCGACGTTCGAATGGCCACTTCCCTTCCGCGGACCGCCGCGCGAGCGAGAAGCAAGTTCGCCACGTTCACGCAAGCGATGAGCAGGACGGCAGCCACGGCTCCGAGAAGCAGCAGAAGCGCCGGCCGCACATTTTTTACCAACTGCTCTTGAAGGCCGACAACGTCGGCGCTTGTTCCGGTGTTGTAGATGGGATACTGCTCTTCCAGGCGCTTGGTGATGGCGACCATCTCCGTACGCCCTTGCTCGCGCGAAATTCCCTCTTTCAAGCGGCCGATGACGAAAATCCCGGGATGCCAGTTGCGGTCATCGGGAAGCGTTTTCGCCCAAGGATGGAACGGGAGGAAGACGTCGGCGGGTTGGAGGAGCTCAAAACCGCTGGGAAGGACGCCGACAACGGTGTACGGCTGCGAATCAAGAGTAATAGACTTGCCTAGAATTTCGCGCTCGCCGCCGAAACGGCGCTGCCACAATCCATAGCTAAGAACAACAACGGGTGCTCCTCCTGCGCGATCTTCTTCCGCGAGGAACATGCGGCCAAGAACGGCATTCACTCCAAGTTGCGAAAAAAGCGGCGTTGTAGCCATGCGCGCGGTGAGTCGCTCGGGCTCGCCGGTTCCGGTGAGGGTGATGGTTGTGCCGCGTGTGGCCTCCAGAGATTCAAAGGAATGGCTCTGGTCGCGCCAGTCAATATAGTTCTGATAGGAAGTGGAAATAGTGGGAAACGCGCTTTTTTCGGCCACAAGCACCAGGCGAGCGGGGTCGCGAAAACCGAGGGGACGCAGCAGAACGGCGTTGACCACCGTGAAGATGGCGGTGTTTGCGCCGATGCCGAGGGCCAGCGTCAATACGGCAATAACAGTGAAACCGGGACTCTTCGCCAGAAGGCGGAAGGCGTAGCGAAGGTCGTGCAGTAGCGTGGCCATGAATTCTCCTGAGCAGACAACGACTTGGCCTATTTGACGAATGCAAGACCCAAACGTTTCAAACCCGAAGTTGTGCAGTGGTGTTCGAGCTTCGCCACCGGAACAACTATCAATCCTTTATGTTGTCGTCGAGGAATTTGAACACGTCGGTCTCCCATCGGGGGACGTCGGAGAAGAGGAAATTATGCCCATCCGATGCCGATTTGCCAAACGGTGGATAGATCTTCAAGAGGTAGGGCTTGTGGAGCCGGTCAAGCTCGGCCGCGAGGGCGGTACCGGGGGTGGTATCGTAGTCGTTGGCGGCGTGAATCAGCATGACCGGAATGGACGCTTTGCGGACGGCCGCTACAAGTACCTCGCGGAATTCGGGCGAGCGACGCCATGAATTAGCGGCCGGGCCGAAAGCAACGGCAGCGCGCAAACTGCTGTCCTGTCCTGCCATAAGCAGGGTGAGTTGACCACCGAAGGAATGTCCTACGACGGCGATACGGCGAGAGTCGACTTCCGGCAATGTTTTCAGGAAAGACAAACCCGAGCCGGCGTCATCGAGGTGGTCGGTCGACATTAAGACAACTTGCATGTGCAGGCGAGCTTCTTCGCCTTTGGCGGCCCCTTCGCGGTCCAAGACATCTCCGATAAAGTTGCCTTGGCCTGCGGACAGGCCTTCGCCACGCCGGAATAGAAAGAGAAAAGCGTAACCATGCTTGACAAACACTGGACCGAGTATCTGGGCCGCGGCCGTGATCGTAAGGTTGAGGGTGTGCTGCTGCGGATCGAAGCTGCGTCCGTGATTATACAGGACCGCAGGAAAGGGACCGGGACCAGACGGCTTCCAGAGATACCCTTTGAGATGGAGGTTGCCACTTGGGATGTCAACGGTTTGGGCAGCACTTGGCTGTGACGACTGACCGGCGGCAATGGCTGGAACGAGCCAAGCGAACAAGAAGGCGCTAAGTTTCCTCATCGATCTCTGGGACCTCAGGATGACGAACTATAGTCGAGCCGCTATTCCCTGACAAGGAATCGCGACGGCCACAGGTATGCGTGTGCCAGCGTCGAGAGGTCCCCAGTGCTGCTCAAAGTTATCCGCCGGAATCAGTTCCCGGCTTTCGGCCGCTTCGAGTATTTCTCGTAGAGGCGCAAATGTCGGTTGTCCAGAGACGTGAGCTGGCCGCGGATGAAAAGGTATTTGACGTCGGTGGTCAGCTCCAGGGGATCACCATTGGTCACAATGACGTTGGCGAGCTTACCTTGCTCGATGGTTCCGATCTGATCGGCGAGGCCGAAGATTTGGGCAGGATAGAGCGTGACGGCCTTCAGCGCTTCATCGTAAGGCAAGCCGTGCGCGACGGCATTCGCCGCGTTTTGTCCCAACCGCCGTGCGAACGAGTTATCGAAGCTGGCGAATGCAAATTTCACACCGGCTGCGGCCAGCTCCGCCGGCTGGGAAAGTAACCGGTCGTACGGATCATCTTCATCGAGCGGCAACGAAAGCACCGGACGCAGGACTACTGGAACGCTTTTCGACCGCAGCAGATCCTTGACCTTGTACGCTTCTTCGCCACCCGCGAGGATCATCTTCAGATTGTTCTTGTCGCAAAACTCGACAGCGTTCCGAATTTCGCGCGCGCGATTCGCAAACACCAGTACGGGCAATTCGCCGCGCACAACCGGCGCGAGGGCTTCGAGCTTCAAATCGCGATCGTACTTGGCCGCGGAACTCTTATCCATCACCTGGGCATAGTGCCGCGCGCGCTCCACCCAATCGGTGATTTCGTTCACCTGCTTGTCGTACTCCTGCTTGGCATCGGCGTAAGGCTTTTCCTTGCGCGAGAAAGTAGCGAAGTCGAAGGTTTGCGTCTCGATTTGCGGCCAGTTGAGCACCATTGCGGCGCTCTTCTTGATGAGCATCTCGTCGATTTCCCAGCCCGCCATGTGGATCGCGGAAGCTTGACCTCCAATGACGCCGCCTCCCCCGCCGGAATCGAAGCCGCCGCTGCCGGGAACGGCGAGAACTTCCGTGATGCCCGCGGCGCGCGTGACCGGAATGTGCTCGCTCGAAGGGGACACCGCCGTGGCTGCAACCACGTCTGGGTTGAAATTCCCCGTCTCGGTCGAATCCACGGTGGCGCTGACCGCGCCGACTTCCCGCAATCCCATTTGTGTTATGGAGTCAAAGATTCCGGGATAGACCTGCAGTCCCTTGGCGTCGATGACTTGGGCTCCCGCGGGAATGTCCAAACCGACGCCAACGGCTGCGATCTTCCCATCGCGAAGGATGAGCGTGCCATCGTCGATGGTAGTTCCAGAAACCGTGAAAATTTTGGCGTGTGTGATCGCGTAGGAGGTTGCGGGTTGTGACTGCGCGCTGGCGAGGCTGGGCAAAGCGCAGACCGCCAGGAACATCACGACAGCTCGAAAAGTGAGGGACGTGTATTTCACAGCGCACCTCCGGGCTGAACAGCCGCAACCGCTGAATCCGTTTCGCTGGATTGCGGGGGGTTTGGTTTATCTTCCGGCTTCTTTTCCTCGGGCTTCTTTTCGGCAGGTTTTTTGCCAATGGGAACAATAGCGTCGGGCTTCTTGTCTTCGGATTTCTTCTCCGAGGCTTTCTTCAGCTTGTCCATCAAAGCTTTCTTTTCTTTTTCGAGTTCGGGGCGTTCCGCGATGTCGCGCTGGCGGTCAAAGTAGACGCGGCCATCAATCAGGGTTTTCTGCACAACCGCATAAGCGCTCAGCGGATCGTGATTGTAAATCGCCAGGTCCGCATCCTTGCCAACGTCAATTGTGCCAACTCGCTTGTCAATGCCAAGCTGCATCGCGGGATTGATGGTGACCATCTTCAGCGCTTCGTCATGGGTTAGGCCGCCAAACTTCATGCTCTTGCCGGCTTCCTGGTTCAAGTGCGTGGCTTCTTCTGCGTCGTCGGAATTGATGGAGACAACTACTCCGCGGTGCGTCATCAGCGCGGCGTTGTATGGAATCGCATCGTAGGCTTCCACTTTGTAAGCCCACCAATCGGAAAAAGTGGAAGCGCCGACGCCGGCAGAAGCCAGTTCATCGGCGACTTTGTAGCCTTCGAGAACATGCTGAAATGTACGCACTTTAAAGCCGAATTCCTTCGCGACCCGCAGGAGCATCAGGATCTCGTCTTCGCGGTAGCAGTGCGAGTGAACATAACGCTTGCCTTCCAGCACTTCGACGAGCGGCTCGAGGCGCAAATCGCGGCGTGGCAGGATCAGATTCTTTTCGCCGGCGGCAGCACGCTTGTTGTAGTCGTCCCAGGACTTTTTATAATCGCGGGCTTCGCTGAATGCGCCGCGAATCGTTTCTTCCACCCCCATGCGCGTGGCGGGATACCGACGCGGTTGACCAGGAACGCTGAAGTTCGACCGCTTGGGGTTTTCGCCAAGCGCGAACTTGATGCCGGGCATCGCGCCTTCAAACGGTAGCTTCGCGGCCGGCTGCCCCCAGCGGAGCTTAATGACCAGCGTCTGGCCGCCGATGGAATTAGCGGAGCCGTGCAGAATATTCGCCGAGGTGACTCCGCCCGCCAGATCGCGATAAATGTCGATGTCTTCAGGATTCAGGATTTCCGCCATGTTCACGATCGAAGATACGGAAACGCTGCCCTCGTTGATGCTTTCCGCAGCGATGTGCGA
>Ga0075030_100005457_pt1 | contig 11463 bp, 9 predicted proteins | sample LitLauG_LLR_2012_FD_71393 | JGI IMG/M metagenome (GOLD analysis project Ga0075030, IMG submission 71393) | Freshwater sediment microbial communities from Pennsylvania, USA - Little Laurel Run_MetaG_LLR_2012 | ecosystem: Environmental > Aquatic > Freshwater > Creek > Sediment | place: USA...
CCTCGGAGAACGACAACCCCAATCGCTCGAACCTGCTGGTTGGGGTGACGCTGACCAGCGATGTGACACAGGGCTGGTACATGTACTGGATGGATGCCACCGCGGATGGCAGCAATGCCACCAGCAACTGGTGCGACTATCCCCATCTTGGCATGGATGCCGATGCCATCTACATCAGCTGCGACCAGTTCGCCTTTCCCCGCACCGGCAAAAACGCCGGTGGATTCCAGTACGCCAAGGTCCGCATCGTCAGCTGGGACGAATTCACCAACGACGCATGCTGCAACTGGTGGGATTTCTGGAACCTGAAAGAAGGCAACAACAACGGCTCAACTTCGTTTGTGGTGCGCCCCGCCTTCGAGCGTTTCGTGGGCCACGGCTTCGGCGACTATTGGGTGGATGCAGAGGGTGGCGGCGGCTCGGGCAGCACTATCAAAGTGTGGCAACTGCAGAATCCATCCGGCTGCTGCGACGGCAGCGGCGGACCCACGCTGGTCAGTATGGAGCAAGGCGTTGGCAGTTACGGTGTGCCCCCATCGGGTGCGCAGCCACTCGACACCAACAGCAACCCCGTCCAGAAACTCGACACCGGCGACACGCGCATCCTGTACGCCATCTACCAGTTTGACCATCTCTCGTTCGGTCACACCATCGCCTGTACGCAGGGCGGCACCACCGTGGACTCGTGCGCGGGTTTCACGGAGATGGACACCACGAACTACCCGACCATCACCAACATCAACGACTGGTACTACAGCCAGCCGGCCGGGGAAGACGTCTACTTTCCATTCGTAGACCAGAACATCAACAGCGACAAAACCATGGTCTACTCGCGTTCCGATGGTTCTTCCGTTTATCCCGGCGCGTACTACACGACCATCCCCAACTCAACCGCTTGCACTTTCTGTACCGGCGGCGAAACCACCATGCAAGCCGGTTCTGCGACTTACCTGAAGGACGACACTGGCGGCAACAACCGCTGGGGCGACTACCACGGCGCAGGAACCGATCCCGACTTGTTGGGAATCTGGGTGGAGGGCGAGTATGCCTCGGCCGTGAACACCTGGTCCACCGATGTCGAGTCGTCCTATAACTCTTACTACCCCATCGACTCGGCTTCACCCGGCGGTCTGGGTTACGGCAACCAGCCCGTGTTCTCCAGCGCGGCAACCCAATACGTGACGTTCAGCAATACGGGCAACGCCACGATGTATACGAATTCCACGTATATCTCGGGCGATACCGACTTCTACATCACCTATGACGGCTGCTATTACGTCACTCTGCAGCCGGGGCAGAGCTGCCAGGAACGGGTTTCCTTCTACCCCAGCACCACAGGGGCCGGCAGCGGCTATATCGTCGTTCTCGATAACAGTCCCACTACCTTTGCCGATGCCACGCTTTCGGGAACGGGCGTTCAGGCGGGGACCTCGACTTCAATCGGCTCCAGCGTGAATCCCTCCACCTTTGGCCAAAGCGTGACGTTCACCGCGCAGGTTTTCTCGCTGACTTCGGGCACTCCGAGTGGCACGGTGACTTTCAAAGACGGGACCACCACGCTCGGCACAGTCGGGCTCAATGGAAGCGGGGTGGCGCAGATCTCGACCGCGGCACTCACCGGTGGAACCCACGTCATCAATGCTTTCTACAGCGGCAGTTCACTGTATCTGGCATCGAGCAACGGGATGTTCCAGAACGTTAACGCGGCCCCAACGTCGTCCAGCGTCGTGTCGTCGCTCAATCCGTCTACTTACGGCAACAGCGTGACCTTCACGGCAACCGTCAGCTCCGGCGCGGGCACGCCGGGAGGCACGGTCAACTTCAAGAACGGAGCCACGGTCATCGGCAGCGGGACGCTGTCGGGCGGTAAAGCCTCGTTCAGCACGTCGGCCTTGTCTGGTGGGGGGCATTCCATTACGGCGGTCTATGCCGGCACTTCCAACTTCGCCACCAGTACGTCAACCGCGATCACGCAGACCGTGAACCTTGCGGCGAGCGCGACCGGGCTGACGTCGTCGGTCAATCCGTCGGCTTACAACCAGAGCGTGACTTTCACGGCGAAAGTGACGTCCGGCGCAGGAGTGCCGGCCGGGAACGTCACGTTCAAGAACGGCGGTGCAACCCTTGCCACTGTAGCCCTGAACGGAAGTGGAGTAGCCACCTTTGCCGGCACGCTGGCCGTGGGTGTGCATTCGATCACGGCGGTCTATACCGGGAACGTTGACTTCAAGACCAGCACTTCGGCCGTGGTCTCGCAGACGGTCAATAAAGCAGCGACCACGTCCACGCTGACTTCGTCAGTGAACCCGTCGTCGTACAACCAGTTCATTTCGCTCAACGCCCACGTCGTCGGCAAGTTTGGGGGACAGGTCTTCGGTACGGTCACCTTCAAATCCGGCACGGTAACGCTGGGAACGGGCTTGCTGAACGCCAGTGGAATTGCCACCTTGTCCATTAATACACTCGCCATCGGCGGCCACAGCATCACGGCGGTCTATGGCGGCAACGGCAACTACCTGACCAGCACCTCAGCGGCGCTGACTCAAACCGTCAACAAAGCGACGTCGAAAACCAACCTGAGTTCGTCGTCCAATCCATCGACGTTTGGAACCGCGGTCACGTTTACTGCGAGCGTGGTCGCGCCCTACGGCGGCACCGTTACCGGCAAAGTCACGTTCAAAGATGGAACGACCACCCTGGGTACGGGCACAGTCGGCACAGGCAACAAAGCCACGTTTACCACGTCGGCCCTGGCGAAAGGCACGCATTCGATCACTGCCGTTTATCCGGGGGACATTCACTTCACCGCCAGCACGTCGGCGGTGGTGAAGCAGACGGTGAAGTAAGCACCAGCGGCGGGGCCATAGCTCCGCCACAGTTTGGGGAGCGGGTTGCTCAGGGGCGGCCCGCTCTTCACGAGGCGTGAATTTCGGTTCACGTTTCACCGGCAAGGCGAGCCGTTGGGGGACGGCTCGCCTTGCCTTTTGTGGTTTGGGGTCTGGTTACCAACGCAACATGACGCCGGACCTCACCTGTGTTTTGATCAGGTAGAGGTCTTGATCCGATGAACCGACTCTCCAGTTTCCTGCCTGGGCTAGTTCTGCTTGTCTTGCTCGCGCCAAGCGCGTTTTCGCAGCAACGGTATGACTCGGGTCCGTGGAAGGGCTTTCAAATGGGCCGTCCGGAAGGACTGCCCCTTACCTTCGCGCCGATTCATTGCGGCGCAAATCTCAACGGAAGCGTGAACCTTGAGGGCAAGCGGGCGATTGCTGGCGTAGTTGTGGAATTGCGCGGACCCGGCGGTAAGACCGAAGTTCGCGCCGCAAAGACCGACGCCGGCGGCCACTTCGCATTTCACGCGCTTGCCGACGGGACCTATCAGCTCAAGACCACGCGCGACGGCTTCGGATCTGCGGTAGGCACGGTCGAAGTGTCGCACTCAAGCAAGAGTGAACCCGTGGTGTTGAAGATCCGTTACGCAATGTAGGCGCGAATCGGGACCCACACATTCCACAGCCCCTGGGTAGCACTCCCGGACAAGGGCGTCTCGGGCTCCATCCGCTAGTCGTAATACTCCAGCCCCAGGTGCGTGATCAGCTCTTCGCCTTTCAGATGGCGCAGAGTGTTCTTCAGCTTCATCATCTGGATGAACAGGTCGTGCTCGGGATAGAGCCCGGGCGCGGTCATGGGCGACTTGAAGTAGAAGCTGAGCCATTCCTGAATGCCCAGGCCGCGCAATTGCGAGCTGCGCTTGGCGAGGTCGAGGAACAACACGAGATCAAGCACGATGGGCGCGGCGAGAATTGAATCACGGCAGAGGAAATCCACTTTGATCTGCATGGGATAGCCGAGCCATCCGAAGATATCAATGTTGTCCCAACCTTCTTTGTTATCGCCGCGCGGCGGGTAATAGTTAATGCGGACTTTGTGGTACATGTTGCCGTAAAGGTCGGGATAGAGCGCGGGCTGAAGAATGTGCTCGAGCACTCCGAGCTTGGACTCTTCCTTGGTTTTGAATGACCCGGGATCGTCGAGGACTTCGCCGTCGCGATTGCCGAGGATGTTGGTCGAGTACCACCCGCTCAAGCCGAGCAGCCGCGCTTTGAATGCGGGCGCCAGTACGGTCTTCATCAGCGTCTGGCCAGTTTTGAAGTCCTTGCCACAGATCGGCGCCTCGTGCTTGCGTGAGAGCTCGTGCATCACCGGCAAATCGACCGTCAGGTTGGGTGCGCCGTTGGCAAAGGGGACGCCTTCCATCAGTGACGCGTAGGCGTAAATCATCGAGGGCGCGATGAGTTCGTCATTTTTCAAGAGAGCTTTTTCGAACGCTGCCACGCTCTGGTGCTGAGGGCCAGCTTCGATGTAGGACTCGGTCGATCCGCACCACATGGTCACCAGGCGCGTCGCTCCACTGGTTTTCTTAAACTCTCGCATGTCGGCGCGGACCTGCTCCGCCAGGTCCATCTTGCTTTTGCCTTTTTTCACGTTAGGGCCGTCGATCTTTTTGACGTAGTTATGATCGAAGACCGCCTTGCGCGGCGTGATCTTCGACATGAACGGCTTGATCTGGTCAAGCAGGCTCTTTTCAAGCACACCGGCGTTGGAGGCAGCTTCGTACATGTTGTCTTCGAAAATGTCCCAGCCGGTGAAAACCAAATCGTCGAGTCCGGCGAGGGGGACGAATTCCTTGACCTTAGGCGAACGTCCGTCGGTGCGCTTGCCGAGGCGGATGGTGCCCATCTGCGTGAGGGAGCCGATTGGCTTAGCCAGACCTTTGCGGATGGCTTCCACGCCGGCGACGAATGTTGTGGCCACGGCGCCCATGCCGGGAATCATGACGCCAAGCTTGCCTTTGGCGGGCTCGATGGTATCCGCCGGAGCAGTGGGTTTGGTGTTTGCGGCGGTGGTGCGCGCGAGCTTCATTTCGCGCTTGGCACGGTCGGCGTGCGCGCGGGCAGTTTCACGATGCTCGTGTTCGCGGGCGGCGGCGGCGCTGGAAAACTGTTTGCGATGGCGGCGGCCGCTGGCGTCCCACCAGTCGGCCATGAATACTCCGGCGCGTTTCTGATACATGTTTCTCCTTGGTGACGGTGGCTGGTCACCTAAAGCGTCACCCGACGATGATCTCATGGAGAAGCAAGGCGATGCAACTCCACCATCTTGCCAAACGCGGCGGAAGGCGTAAGCGGCCTTGTCGCAACTGATGGCGTGGATGAATTTTTTGAATTGGACGGGCGCTGCGCGTTCCCGCATACTGGTGTCACTTCACGACCGGCTCAGCAGCCGGCGCCGTGAAGCCTCTCTTGCGTGCCAGCCCGGTCGCGGCACAGCAATCGTTCTGACCCTGTCGATCTCCACCGCAATCTGGGCCCACATCGTTCGGGTTGACCGAAACGTGTGCTCATCAGACTACGAAAAGGAGACTCGCATGAAACGCAACCGATTCACGATGGCGGCAACTCTCGCTCTAGGCATTCTGGCAGCATTGCCCGGCGCTGCATTCGCCCAGGCGGCACATGGCAGCTTCACACTCACCCACACCGTGCACTGGCAAAACGCGATCGTTCCGGAGGGGACGTACCGTTTTACGATTACCGCGAAAGGGCCGGCCGACATGCTGACGTTAACGCGAATCAGCAGCCCCGGCGCAGGGTTCATGTTCATCGTTCCCGGCGCTGAAGACTCGAAACCGGGGGAACTGAGCCAGCTTATTCTGGTGAAGACAACCACCGGCAGTTTTGTGAGTGAGATGGAACTGCCGGAATACGGAATGACGCTGCGATTCTCGGTTCCCGCCGAGCCAATCCGAGTTGCGCAGGCATCTTCGGGAGGGATAGCCGCGGCGCAGTAAATCGACTTTACTCGAACACCCGGAGGCAGATAGGGGATCTGCCTCCGGGTATTTTTGTGTCCTCACGCCCCTGGTAAAAGCCGATGAGTCTCATCTCATCGGCTAGGTTCGTCGGCCACGGCAGTCAGGAGGCTTAGGGGCCCTGGCTGGAGCCGAGGCCCTAATCAAAAGCCTTTAGACGGGTCTCGACGAGCGCGTGTTTCCTTTTACCTCATCGCTGAGGACGATGGCGTCCGCGATCTCGCGCATCGGCCTGCGCTTTTGGCGGCTCTGTCGCTGGAGGGCGAGATAGGCTTGTTCTTCACTCATGCCCAGTTCGCGCTGCAGGATGCCCTTGGCCCGCTCCACGACCTTTCGCGTTTGAAGTTGTTCGGACAAAGCAGAATTTACCTCTTCAAGGCGTGCCATTTCGATTTCAGCGCCGACCAGAAAGCCAATCGTGGAAAGCATCTGGATTTGACGGCGCGTGAATGTGTGCGGATCGCGGTGCTGCAGGTTGATCACGCCCATGACCCGGCCGCGGCACAACAGCGGCACGGACAGGAAGGCCTCGTAGGTATCCTCGGGAAGCTCATGGAAAAACTGAAAGCGCGAATCGCTCTGGGCTTTTTCTGAGATCGCAACCGGTTTGCCGTGCTCGGCGACCCATCCGGTAATGCCTTCCCCGACGCGCAGCTTTAGACGGTCGACAACGTCGGGATGGGAGTTTCGCGAGGCGCGCAACACAAGCTCATCGCCTTCCATTACATAGACCAGGCAGGAGTCGCACTTGACCAGGCCGGTGACAAACTCGACGATGCGCGTGAGCACATCGTGAAAATCGTCCGCCGTACTGAGGCGGACGCCAATCTCGTGCAGTAAATCAACAGGAGATGTTTCTAGAGCGAATGACGTGTCCATACGCGAAGGTAAGCGAAGGCGGCGGGACGTGTCCAACAACAAATTTTGATGCGGGCGATAAAGAAATTCCCGCAAATATTTATGCTGCGTTTACATCCTGTGTGCGATCTGTGCATCAACAGGCTGACGCGCCCGAACTCACTTCGCATCCAGGTCCATGCTTTTGATGGGCAGGTCCCAGTGCGCGTCGAGGATCTCAAAGCGGCGCTGCTCTTCGCGCGCATAAGCATCCTGGTCGGGCCAGAGCTGTTTTTTGATCGCGTCTTCGTCGAACGGCTCGTTGGCGACGGCTGCATTTTTGAAAACGATGGTCACGCGATAGTCCCAGCGCCCGTCTTCGGTGGTGTGGTAGCGCGGCTGATCCATCCAGACCTTGAGCATGCGGCCCATCTCGACTTCCTTCTTGAGCAGGGGGTAGTGGTTTTTCTTGAACAGCTTCAGAAACTCGTCGGCGTGTCCCCACTTCGTCTTGTAGTAGTACTCGACGACAAAGGGCTGGCCGGCGGCTGCGGCCTGGGCTTGGGATACAACGTGTAGGGCGATGGCGAAGAGCAGGAACAGGGCGAGCGAGCGGGCGATGCGGATCATGGGGTCTCCTTGGCTGCGGCGTCAGTAGACTATCAGGATGACAGGGGATAAGGGCACGTCCGTACCGATGGACGACGAACAGCAGATCATTCAGCTATTCGAAGACGGCGACCGGGCGCTGATGGCGGCCGATGCCTCGGAGATGAGGCGCATCTACGCGGACGATTATGTACAGCAGGATGAAACGGGCAAGACATTCACGCGTGACGACGTGATTCGCAATCTGACGTCGGGCGCGCTTCGGTTTATTTCGATGATGTCGACCAGCCGCCGAGTGCGATTTCTTCGCCATGACGTCGCGATCGTGCTGGGATCGGAAGAGGATGTGGTGGAACAGGCCGGAAAGCGGTCGACCGTTCGCTACACTTATATGGATGTGGTTGAGAAGCGGGATGGAAGGTGGCAGATTGTCGCGTCGCAACTGGCGAGGCCTAATGACCGTTGACAGTGGATGCCTGACCACTGATCCTGTGCTGCCAATGACTCCAGACAAACCAAGCGGCGGCGGCGACCAGGACCACACCGATGACGGCGTCGAACTTGTGAAAATACTTTCCCAGCTCGCGCCAGTTTTCGCCCAACTTCATGCCGAGCCACGCCAGGCCGAAGCACCACGGCCATGACCCCAAGAATGTGTAGATGTGAAATTTTGCGCGGGGCATGCGGGCGATGCCTGCGGGCAATGCGATGAATGTTCGAATCACCGGCAGCAGACGTCCAAAGAAAATGGCGCTGCCGCCCCAGTGCGAGAAGAAGCGGTCGGCCCAGTCGAGTTCGCGCTGGCCCATTAATATCCACCGGCCGTAGCGTTCGACCAGCGGGCGGCCTCCGTAATAGCCGATTTCGTAAGCCACTAGCGAGCCCAGATTGCAGCCGAGAGCACCGGCGGTTGCGACCAGCATCAGTTTGAACAGGCCGGTGTAAACCAGATATCCGGCGAAAGGCATGATCAGCTCGGAAGGCAGCGGAATGCAGGCAGACTCGATTGCCATCAGCAGCGTGATGCCGGCATAGCCGGTTGCGCTGATGAGTCCCTTGATAAAAACGAACAGGATGGCGAGGATTTTTTCAGTCATGAAGAGGAAGTTCTCAGTTCTCGGTTGTCAGTTCCCAGAAAAACCGGGGCGCCCCGGTCTGAGAACGGAGGACTGGGAACTAAGAACTCAGGTTAAGTGTAACGGAAATTGCGGCAGATCCGCCGCTGCTAGAACGAGCCGTCCTGCGTGAAGGTATAGCCGGGCAGCAACAGGCCTTGCGTTGCTTTCGCAACCTTGATGCGCACGGTGGGTGCGTCAGGCGCGGTGATGCCCGCGGGGCGAAGCATGGCGTACTGCGTAAACACTTCGCTATAGACCTTGGTGACCAGATAATCCTGGCCGTCGGTATCGCTGCGCCAAACCTGCCCAAGCTGGACTAATTTCACGGCCACGGTCGCTCTCCTGATGCTGCTATTGACAGCTTACGCGGCAGCGGGACCGCCCGCTAGGTTACCGTTGGACACGGCGAAGTGCGTGCAGTTCCCTTCTGCTAAGATGTTGCCCTCATGGCCCGGGGAACCACGCCACGCCAGCCTTCGCGCACCGGCCGACACGACAAAGTTCACGCCACTGCTGTACCTAGGCGTTCAGGCCGCGGCAAAGCGCCGGCTCCAGCTTCCAACAAAAACACGAAGCCGCATTCCAAATCGGCTCCTGCGGGAAAAATCAAGGGCTACAACCCTACTGCTCCAGACCGAGTCGGCGAAATTCTCACGCGCCTGGACCGGCTCTATCCCAAGGTCACCTGCGCCCTGACCCATTCCAGCGCGTGGGAGTTGCTGGTAGCGACGATTCTTTCTGCGCAATCCACCGATGCGAACGTGAACCGGGTCACGCCGGAGTTGTTCCGTAAGTATCCAACGGTGGAGGCGTTTGCCGCGCTCACGCCTGAGCAACTGGAGCCGGATGTGCGCTCGACTGGATTCTTTCGCAATAAATCGAAGTCAGTCGTGGGGGCGGCGAAGAAGCTGGTAACCGAGTTCGGTGGGCAAGTCCCCGACGACATGGACAAACTACTGACGCTGCCCGGCGTGGCACGCAAGACCGCAAACGTGGTGCTGGGATCGTGGTTCAACAAAGCGGTCGGCGTGGTGGTCGACACCCACGTGCATCGCATTTCCCGACGCCTGGAACTGACAAAAGAAAACGACCCGCCCAAGATCGAGCAGGACCTGATGCGAGTCATTCCGCAGGACAAGTGGATCCTTTTTTCACACCAGATTATTCATCATGGCCGCAGCCTCTGCGTCGCGCGCAAACCGAAGTGTGCCGACTGCCCCCTGGAAACACTTTGCCACGCCGAGGACAAAACCTGGACCACGGTGGAGACGCACAAAGGGGCGAAGGCGTAGGTCTGCTAGACTTTTCTGCGTCAGTCCAACCCTTGAGGATTGCCCACTTCATGCGCCTTCCTGAACTCTTTGCTATCGTCGTACTCATGAGCATTCTCGTTCCCGCCGCGCCGGCACAAACCCTGCCCGCGCCTGATGCGATCACCGATCCGAAGCTGGTCAAGAGCAAGCCCAGCGCCGAGGTTGAGCCGCGCAGCCTGACCATCGAAAAGCTTTACATGACCCGCCAGGTAGGCCGTCCGACGTGGTCACCCGACGGTAAGAGCATCGCATTTGTTTCCAACATGAGCGGACGGAACAACCTGTGGATGGTCTCGTCGGAAGGGGGATGGCCGACGCAGTTGACCATCAGCGATCAGCGGCAGTCTGCGCCCGCTTGGTCCCCCGATGGCAAGTGGATCGCCTACCAGTCCGACTATGACGGCGATGAGCAGTGGGACATTTTCCTGGTTTCTCCAAAAACGGGGAAAGTCGTAAACCTGACGCAGACGCGTGAGATTGCCGAGTCCGATCCGACCTGGTCGCCGGATGGGCGATATCTCGCCTATACCGTGAAGCCGAAGACTTCGGCCGCGCACGAGATTGACGTTTACGACATGCTGATGCGCGAAGTGAAGCACATCACCACGGCAACGCCGCAGGACAACGGCAATTCCGGGCCGATCTGGTCGCATGACGGAAAATTTATCGTCTACACCCAGAGCCAGGCCAAGGGGACGGACTCGAACATTTTTATCGCCGATGTGGCGACCAGCAAGAGCACGCTGCTGACGCCGCACGATGGCGAGCAACTCTATGACGCCAGCGACATCTCGCCCGACGGTAAGCACGTTTTGTTGACCTCGAACGCCGTGAACGGCTACGACAACGTCGGACTACTGGAGATTGCGACCAGGAAAATCGCGTGGCTTACCAAAGACAAGTGGGAAATCCACGCCGACGAATTCTCGCCCGACGGCAAGCACATCACGTTCACCGCGAACCTGGACGGCAATGAAGACATTTACATGCTCGAGTTGGCCAGCGGAAAAGTGAGCGCGCTGCCTATTGCGAAAGGTTTGAATGAGCCTGCCGGCGGCCACTCCGCATTCAGTAAAGACGGGCAGCGGATGTTGTACTACCACAACGGCCCCACCGCTCCCGGCGACCTGTGGGTTTACCACCTCGCCACCGGCAAGTCCGTGCAGGTGACGCAGTCGCTGGTCGCGGGGGTGCGCTCGGATGATATGGTCGAGCCGTTTTTGGTTCATTACCCGAGCCGCGACGGTAAATGGACGATCTCGGCTTTGCTCTATGTGCCATTCAACATGGCCCGGAACGGGCAAAATGCGGCGATCGTTTCCATCCACGGCGGGCCGACGGCGCAAACGCTCAATTCGTTCAACCGCTTCATACAATACGCGGCGAATCAGGGATACATGGTGCTCGCCCCCAATTATCGCGGCTCAACCGGCTATGGCAAAGAATTTCAGCAGGCCAATCTGTTCGACATGGGCGGCGGCGACTTGCAAGACGTGTTGGCGGGAGTCGACTGGATCAAGCAGACGGGCTATCTCGACCCGAAAAAGATCGCCGTAATGGGCGCCAGCTACGGCGGATACTTGAGCATGATGGCGGTAACGAAGGCCCCGGATGTCTGGGCTGCCGGCGTGCCCATCGTTCCGTTCGTGAACTGGTTCACGGAAATCGAAAATGAAGATCCCGTCCTGCAGCAATCTGACCTGGCGACGATGGG
>Ga0075030_100005459_pt1 | contig 11461 bp, 8 predicted proteins | sample LitLauG_LLR_2012_FD_71393 | JGI IMG/M metagenome (GOLD analysis project Ga0075030, IMG submission 71393) | Freshwater sediment microbial communities from Pennsylvania, USA - Little Laurel Run_MetaG_LLR_2012 | ecosystem: Environmental > Aquatic > Freshwater > Creek > Sediment | place: USA...
ACGCCATAGACATTGACGTCGTTGGCGATCACGCCCTTGCTGGGATCGGAAATCGTGAGTGTCTGGCCGGCGACCACCGAGTTGTAGACGTCCGGGTTGGCAACGACCATCGTTGCGGCCGGCGCAAACGCCCCGATTGCCGGCAGCGCGGCGCCATTGGCGCCGATGTACGCCAGCATGCCGGCGTCGCGGTCGATCTGGTTGCCCGAAAGGCTGAGCTCGCGGTCGTAGACCGCCAGCGCCGACGTGGGCACGTTGATCATCACGTCGTACGTCTTGCCCGCTGCCATGAACACTTCGGTCTGTACGCGCGGTGCGCCCGGCACCGGGTTGCCGTCCTCGGCGACCAGTGTGAAACCGTTGACCGTCGTACCGGCCACGCCCGCGCCGCTAAACCCGGTGGTCTGCGAGCCTACGATCGACGGGACGTGCATGCGCAAGCCGGCATTGACCAGCCGCACCAGGACATTGCCCGTGATGGGTCCCGTGGCGGTTCCCTGCGTCACCGCGAAGAGCGACGCGCCAGGGTTGGTATGGCTGAAGGCCACCCCGTTGATCATGTAATAGATGGGTACGTAGTTCACTGCCGGCGGATAGCAGGTATTGAATGCCGGGTTGGGCGCGCCCGCGGCGGTGTACGGGTTGCCGCAGCCGCCGGGCTGCCCGGACCAGACATTGGTCTCGGCAAAACCTGCCGTGTTGACCGCAGCATTGACCGAATTGTTTTGCGCCGGATCGATTTCGCTCAGCAGCAGCGGAACTTCCGCGCCGTAGGTAACGGCCGGGTTCGATCCCACTGCGGGGTAGGCGGTGCCGGCTACGCCGGTGGTCCCGGAGACGGACGGGGCGGTGGTCACCACCAGGATCCCGTACAGGCCCATCGGACCCTGGATCGATGGATGCGTGCCCGATTCGATCAGGTAGGTGCCCGGTTGCAGATTGCTCCAGGTAAGAATTGCGCACCCCGGCACGGTGGCCGTGCCGCTTGCGGCGGCCGTGCACGCCGCCGTCGTCGAAGCGGCCACTGCCGTCACCTCCGTACCGAAGGACTGCACGCGATTGCCCTGCGCGGGCGGCGTGAAATTTGCTCCGGTCTGCGTGGACCACGTGATGAGGTTCTGCCCCCCATGCGCCGGGCTGGCGACCGTGTTGGGTGTACCCAGGCCCCCACCCAGCTGGCCGACGATCGTCAGCGAGGTCGGCACGGTGTTGGGCGCCGGCGCCGTGCCGCTGCTCGGTGTCGGCGGCTGAAATACCAGGTTGTTGGTCAGATTGATGGTCAGGCTGGTGGCACCCGATGTCGCCATCGGCACCGTGATAACCGGCGGCGCCCAGGTTGCCGAGTAGCTGGCCCGGAACTGGGCGAGCGTGCCCAGGGACGTCCAGGTAACCGTGCCATCGGTGACCGTCGAACCGACGACTGCCGTGAAGGAGGGAGCGGCACCGGCCGTTGTTCCCGCCGCCGTCGCCTTCTGCACCGTGCCCGACACGCTGTCGTAGACGATCGCACCCAGCGCGACGGCTGTCGCTGCGGTGGGATAGGCGGCGGGCGTCGTCGTCGATGGTCCGCGGGCGAGCGCGCAACTGGCGCCCGTGCCGGGATCATTGCAGAAGTACCCCCACATCGGCATCGCCGTGCCGTCCGGCAGCGCCAGGGTCGTGGGTTTGGCGGTCAGGTTGATGACCGCCTGCGCGTGCGCCGTGCCCATGCCGAGCAGCAGGGCGGACGCGGCCAGCCCTGCCTTGACCAGGGACGACTTGAACTTATTCGATCGCATTTGCCATCTCCTCCAGCTCACTGCGATTCATCGATGACGAATTCGCGGGAATCGACCAGCATCATCATCAGCATGCCGCCGGGGAATACGTTGTTGGTGGTGATCTCGCGCTCGTTATGCGAGTGCCACATGAAAGCCCAGCCGCGCTCGTTGGCCGGATTCGCCTGCGTGTTGCTCGGCTGCAGGTTCGTGCAATTGGGCGTCGGATTGCTCGTGGCCGGCGTGGTGCCCGGCGCCACCACCGTCGCACCGGTGACGCAGCCCGGCAGCGCGCCGGCCGTGCCGTTGCCGTCATTGCGCAAGGTCGTATCCGAGCGCAGCGTCGCGTCCGGACCGAAGTAGGGGCTGCCTCCGTACCACGCGCCATTGGTGAAGATGTTCGGGTTGGGCAGCGTGGCCGGTCCGCCGCTGGGAACGTCGCCAAACGGATTGGCCTCGACCGGCTTGTTATGGTCCTGGCACCATTCGTAATAGTTGACCGCGGCAGCAACGCCTGCGGCGGGCGTCGTGCTGTACGTCGTATCCGTCGCCGGGAAGCCGGTGTTGTAGCCGTACGCGTCCGGCGTACAGCTCAGCTTTGCCAGCGGGTCGTTCGAGCTCGGGTTATGGCCGAACATGTCCCAGTTCAGGCCGCGGCCGCTGAAGTAGAAGATGCCGTCGAAGGCCTGGCCCGGGGTGGTATCCGTGTTGAACATCAGGAGCCCCGCGAGCGACTTGCCGTCCGGCGTCAGGAGCAGATTGCCGTCGCGTGCCAGGATGCGAACGTGATTGGCGTGCTCGTGGAAGGGATGCTGCCAGCGGCCCTGGCCGATGACCCGCAGCAGCACCTGTTCACCCGGGTGCATGTGCGGATTGCCGTTGTACGGCTGATGGGGATACGGGCTGTCGAAATTCGGGTCCATGAGGTCCGGCATCGATCGCCCATTGATCAGGAAGTACGCCGGGTGATAGGGCTCGGTCGGCACCTCGAGCTTGCAGGTGAAGCCGCTGGCCGCGTTGGTGCTCACGGCGCAGCCGCCGGCAGCCAGTGCCGCAACCTGCGCCTGCGCCGCGCGGTGTATGTTCAGGTCCATTTCGGACCACTGGAAGAGGTATTCGCGGTCGTAGCAGCTCTTCGGGTGGTCATAAGCCGCGGGCGCCAGCCGGAAGTTCGTCTCGTGCCATGCCGCCTGGGCCGCCAGGTTCTGCGACGGCAGATTTCCGGTGCACGCGGCGGGAATGGTCGCGGGCAGGACGATGATCGCCCCGTAAAGACCCATCTCCACCTGCAGGTCGCCCTGCGTGCCGCTGTAGTAGGCGCGCGTGCCGGGCGACGAGGCGACGAAGGTGTATGTCACGGTGGTCCCCGGCGCGGCCTCCTGCGCGAGCAGGCCGGCGACGCCGCCCGTGGAATTCACGGTGAAACCCGGAAACAGGATCGACGTGTTGCCGGCTCCGGCGGGCAGCTTGTTGGTCAGGTTGACCGTGACGGTTGCTCCCTCCGTCACGATCAGCGTCGGCGCGGGGATCTGCATGGTCGGGCAGAATTGGTTTGGCATCGTCGGCGCGAAGCCCGACGGCGCCGCGCTGCAGCCATAGCCCCAGACATACACCTGGTTCCCGTCGGGTTGGTTGATGTAACCGTCCGTCGCCTCCAGATTGAACGTGGGGCCGGTGATGCCCGGCGCAGCAGCGTGGGCCGCCACCCCCCAGCTCATTGCCGCCGCTGCGGCCAGCAGACAGAGCAGTCGCTTCATCGATATCACCTCTTTGATCGTCGTTGCGCTCATCGCCGCCCCCTAGTAGACGTGAACTTCGGCCATCATTCCGCCGAAGTTCTCCGCGTCGTTCGACAGGTGGTCCAGGTTTGGCGTGTACAGGTAGTAAGTTCCGGTCGCTATCGGCGTGGCCGGCCCGTTCGCATTCGAGCCCGTGCAGGAATCGAACACGACCCGGTTCAAACAGGTGTCCAGGATCGCGTCCATGGACTCACCGCCGCCCAGCGTGATCGAGTTGGCGTAGTACTGTGTGTTGTTGCCGTTCTGGTCGCGCAACAGCTTCGCGTTCCAGCCGATCACGTGCATCCGTATGCCCAGCGATGCCAGCGTGTGGTACTCGTCGACGGCCAGGTTCACCAGACGCAACAGCGCCTTGCCGCCTTGCGGTATGTTGATGATCGTCGGCATCGGCTGCGAGTAGTGCACCCGGTTGTCGGACGATTGCGTGAGCTGCGGCCCGGGCGAGGCGGTATCGGGATAGCTGCGGCCGTTCAACAGGAAATACTTGCTCTTCATGTCGACAAACGCCTCGGGATTGAACGTCATGCCGACGAAGTGGAAATCGGGGTCGAAGCCGTGCATCTGGATCGGATATTCGACGTCGTACTGCGTGGAGCCGTCGCCGTCGTTGTAGGCGTACAGGTAATTGCGGCCCGCATTGGGATGGGGGGCGCCGCTGCTGCCGGCAGTGGCGGGATAGGTCTTTTGCACGCTGCCCGTGTACACGGCCGGCATGGTGGCCGAGCACAGGATGTCCACCGAGGGGTTGCAGGCCGTGCGCAGGTCGACATTTGTCGCGGGCGCAACGGCCACCGTGGGCGGAGTCGTGTTCGAGACCGTGGCAGCGATGCCGTTTTGCAATCCGAGCGCAACGTAGAGGTCCGTGCCGGCGGGAACGCGGTCCTGCCGCGGCCGCACGTAGAGCTGCCCCACCATGCCCATCTGCAGGTGCTCGGGCGGGGTGATATGGCAGTGCCAGAAGTACGTTCCCGCGTCCGGCGCCAGGTAGTAATAGGTAAAGCTGCCGCCGATGTTGATCGCCACCGAGGCGTCCGGCACGCCGTCGTAGAAGGACGAGGCGTTCGGATAGCCGTGGAAGTGGACGGTGTGCTGCTCGAAGAGGTCGGGCCGCATGATCATCCCGACGTTGGTCAGGGTGAGGAAGAACTCGTCGTCCTCGTCAAAGGACATCAGCGGCGCCGGGATGTTGCCGTTCATCACGCCTACGTCCAGGATCTGGCGCGGGTCCACGTGCCCGGTCAGCAGATTGAAGGTCACCGTACCCCCGGTTCCGGCCGCGAGCGCGGCGGTGCCGGACAGTGCATAGGTGAACGTGGTGGCGCTGGGGACGCTGGCCACCGTGAACACGCCGTTGTAGCCGGCCGGCGCGCCGGCAATGGTCACCGACGCGTTTGCGGCCAGGTTATGCGCGGCGGCGGTAGTAACCGTGGCAATGCCCGAGCTCGCACTGACCGTACTGATTGTCGAAATCAGCGTTCCGCCGGCGTTGACGAGCGCATCGGCATCGGTGATCAATCCGACGGCGCCGTTGTAGGTGAAGTTGGGTGTCGCAGTGCCGCCGTTGCCCGCCGTATAGGCACTGCCGTCGCCTGCGCCGTCCGTGGTCGCCGGGTCGCCCGGCAGCAGGGTGCCGGGATAAATCGTGTTGAAGACGCTGGGGAAACCGGTCCCGGAGTTGGCGTCCTGGGAACCGTCCGTCTTGCCGGCAGCGATGTTGGCCAGTCCCGACAACGGACCGAAGGCGAACATGAAGGTCTGCGTGCCGTCGGCCATCGTCGAATAGCCATCACCGCCGGAAATCTGCTGGCATTTGATGGCGCCGTTGACCCTCCCGGTCGGCACGTTGAACCCGCTGGCGTTGGTGGCCGTCGTGGTCGGACCGACGTACGGCGGCTCGGCATTGATGTTGGTAAGCGTCGACGGATGCGTGATGGTGCTTGTCGGGCACTGCACCCGGAACGATTGGCCATGCGCCGGAAGCACCACGAGGGCCAACGCAGCCAAGAGCAGCAATGTGGCCGTCAGGTCCGCCCGCATGGCGGCCAGGCCATCCGCGCGCCGCGCATTGCGGAGTTGACAGTTTTTCAGCATGTAGCCTCCCGGTTGGCATTGCGGCCTGCTCCCCTGCCCTGGACAGTGATTCGCGTGATGGCCCATGGGATGGGTACCGCGCATTCTTACGATCCGAGTGGGGATCTATCCCGCATGGCCGGCATATTGGCTAGCTGAGGAGTTTTTAACCAGACGTGCTAGTACTACGCGTAAGCAGGACTTCTTACATTCGTCTAAGATTTTTCCTAATTAGGTATGTCATAAAACCTTATAAAATTAGATTTCGAGGCCGACAATTGGCACAATATTTATTAAACATAAGAGTAGTGGAGATTTTTGTTGTTAGAAAGATACAATCGCAGTCTGCAGAGTCGAGGCGCGACGCGATGCAGGTTTGCTGCAACGGTCATCAGAATTTGACTAGGCCTTAGTAGGGAAATCCCCCAGTGGACAGTAAGATTAAGCGTAATTAAGCTAACGCTGTGCACGCAGCTTCCGGATTGAAGGTAAGCGCACAAGATAGAAACGAGTCTCGTTCCCATCTTGCGGATCGTCGATCCGGCGCGTGCCCCGTGCAGTTAACCGATCCGAGGAGATCGCCATGGTCCGACTGCTTATTGCCGACGATCACCGAATCTTTCGCGAAGGGCTGGCCTGCCTGCTGCGCGAACACGGCGACCTGGACGTGATCGCCGAGGCCGGAAGTGATATCGATGTGCTGAGCGCACTGCGCGTCCACCAGATCAACCTTGTGGTGCTCGACCTGAGCATGCCGGGCCGCGACGGCGTCGAACTCATCGCCGAGATCAAGGCCGCGCACCCGCACGTGAGAATCCTGGTCGTAACCATGCAAAGCAGCGATGTCTCGGCCTTGCGCGCGCTGCGCGCCGGTGCCGACGGCTACATCACCAAGGACAATGCGGCCGCCGAGGTCACGGCCGCCATCCGGCAGATCATGCGCGGCGCGCGCTACGTGTGCCCGCTCGTGGCCGAACGGCTCGCGTTGGGTGCCGCGGGCCAGCCCGGGCGCAAGCAGGCGCACGAATGCCTTTCCGAGCGCGAATTCAAGATCTTCGAAATGCTTGTCGCCGGCAAGCGAGGCGCCGAAATCGCTTCGGAACTGGCGCTCAGCGAGAAGACCGTCAGCACGCACAAGGCAAACGTCTTGCGCAAGCTCGACCTGCACAGCGGTTCGGACCTGGTGCGCTACGCGATCCGCCACCAGCTGGTGACGGCCTGAGGTTCGCCGGCATGTCCGTGCCGATCTCGCAGCATGCGAGGCCGCAGGGCACTGCTCGCAAAATTCGATCGGCGGGTGGCGTGGCGCCGGCGCTTACGGGCAAGCCGTGACCATTTCCAGCGCAGCGGACGTCGCGCGGCGGCGCATTTCCGAGGATCTGCACGACCGCATCGGGCCCAGCCTGGCCGCCGTGGGGCTCAATCTGCACTACATCGAGGAGCGCCTGTCGGGGTGCGGCGACCCGGAACTCCTGCGGGTGCTTGCCGAGTCCGAGGCGCTTCTCAGGCAGTCGGTGGCGGAAATTCGCGAGCTATCCGGTGAGCTGCGGCCGGCCCGCCTCGAATACGCCGGGCTCGAAGCGGCGCTGGATGACTTTGCCCGCCAGTTCCGCCGGCGCACGGGGGTGGAAACGCGGTTCAACGTTGCGATCGGCGCGCCGGGGGAGGCGCCCGTGCGCCTGGACAAGGCGAGCGAATGGCTCATTTACCGCGTGATTCAAGAGGCCCTGTCCAATTGCGCGCGCCATGCGCAGGCCGGGCACGTCCAGGTCGACCTGCGCTGCACCGGCGACACCATTGAAGTGCAGATACGCGACGACGGGGTAGGCTTCGTACCGGAAGCCATCGCCGCCGGCAGCAACGCGCCAGGATTGGGGCTGCTGGAAATGCGCGAACGCATCGAGGCGGGGAAGGGACACTTTTCGCTGAGCTCGCGGCCCGGGCATGGTACGCACATCGTAGCCACGCTGCCCGTGGCGCGCGCGGCGCAGCCCGGCCCGGGCGCTCAGCAGGCGTAGTTGCGCCTCAGCGCACTTCCGATTCTTTGGTGGCCAGCGCGATCTCGCGCAGGAAGCAGAGCAGCCCGCCAATCAGCGAGAGCATCGCCGTCACGAACAGCAGCGCCACGAGCCTTGAAGGGTCGATGCCGATTTCCGACGCCATGAACAGGGTAGCGATCACCACGCAAACCATCAGTGCGCTGATGGTGCACAGCGTGATGGCCCGGTGGATCAATATGCGGCGCCGCGCCAGCATCTTCATCTCGCGGCGCCGTTCCTGCGCGCTGTGGTGCTCGATATCCTCGTTGCCCGGATCCGTGTCATGCGCTTGGCGCTCGTCGCGCATGTACGAATCGAGCTTGCGGAAGCGGTCGATGATCCGCGACAGGCGGTTGGTGAGAACGCCCAGGATGGCACCCACGCCGGTGAGCAGGAACACCGGCGCAACCGCCTGCTGGATGACATGTGAAACGGTCGTGATGTCGGCGCCGGACGGACCCATGTACTGGAGCCACGATGGTTGCGAGGGAGCACGACACTAGCATGCGGCCGCGATGCGGGCGCAAACGCCTCAGAACCCCTCCGGCCGCCCGCGCCCAAAGGTATCGAGCGGCACGCAGCGCGCAAACTGGCCGGCCAGCAGGCCGTGCATCACCGGCCGCAGGCCACCCACGGTGCCGCGCAGGTAATCGAGCGGCGGCGAACCGCGCGCCACCACGTCCAGGCCGAACCGGCACCAGAAGTTGCGCCGGGCCTGTGCCAGGCAATGCTGTCGTTCAGGCGGCAGCGACTCCTCGGCTGTGTTGAACAGCACGCCATGCACCATTACGCGCGGCGCGCACGCGGCCTGCACTGCCTGTATGCCCACATTGACAGCCAGCGTGCCAAATCCCAGGCGGTGAAAGCGCGGGGCGTCAAAGCCATTGCCCGTGAGCGAGCCCATTTCCACCGAATCGCCGTAGAGGGCGATGACATGCTGCACATCCGATTCGCCGCCGCGACGGTTCCACCAGAGGTCGACCTGGATGCGGCTGCGCGGCACCAGGAGCAGCCGGACGGTAATCTCGTCCTGCGCCATGCCACGCCAGTACGACGCGCCCGGTGCAAGCCGCAGCGGCAGCGAGGCGGGGGCAGGCGCGGCCGCCGCCGGCGAAAAGTGGGTATCGAGAAGCATGTAGCAGCATCGTAAGAACGACCCCACTGCTGCGATGCCCGATTTATCGGGATTTTCACCCCAATTAACCGGCCTCCCCTGCCCTAAAGTTTTTGCGCGCGCGGTTTGCGGGCCGCGGCAGGATCAGTTCTCGCTGCCCTCGATGGCAAGGCTCAGCTGCGAGAGCCCCTGCCCTTCCTTGATCACGGGTGCGAGGCGCGCCCGCTCGACGCGGTCGAGGTACGCCGGACTCACGTCGCCCGTGACGTACTGGCCGTCAAAACACGACGCCTCGAAGCCGTGCAGCGCCGGATTGCCGTCACGCACGGCGCGCTTGAGGTCGTCGAGCTCCTGGAAAACCAGCGCGTCGGCGCCAATGGCAGCCTGGATCTCGGCCACGTCGCGCGAGCTGGCGATCAGTTCGGCGCGGGTCGGCATGTCGATGCCGTAGACGTTCGGGAAGCGCACCGGCGGAGCCGAGGACGCGAAGCAGACGCGGGCCGCCCCGGCATCACGCGCCATCTGCACGATCTCCTGGCTGGTGGTGCCGCGCACGATGGAGTCGTCGACGAGCAGCACGCTCTTGCCCTTGAACTCCACACCGATGGCGTTGAGCTTTTGCCGCACCGATTTGGCGCGCACCGCCTGGCCGGGCATGATGAAGGTGCGGCCGATATAGCGGTTCTTGATGAATCCCTCGCGATAGTCCAGCCCCAGCTTGTTGGCCAGTTGCATGGCGGCCGGACGGCTGGAATCGGGAATGGGCATGACGACATCGATGTCGCCCGTGCGAAGTTCGGCGGCCACGCGGCGCGCCAGGTACTCACCGAGCCGCAGCCGTGCCGCGTACACCGAAACGCCGTCGAGCATGGAGTCGGGACGTGCCAGGTAGACGTATTCGAACAGGCACGGGTTCAGCGTGGGGTTTGCCGCGCACTGGGTGGCGAAGAAACGGCCCTCGTAATCGATGAAGATCGCCTCGCCGGGCGCCACATCGCGAACGACGCGAAAACCCATTCCGTCGAGCGCCACCGATTCGGAGGCCACCATGTACTCGGTGCCGTGGTCGGTCTCGTTGACGCCAAAGCACAGCGGCCGGATCCCGTAGGGATCGCGAAACGCCAGCAGGCCATAGCCGGCGATCTGCGCCACCACGGCGTAGGCGCCGCGCAGGCGCAGGTGCACCGCGCCGACGGCGCGAAAGATGGTTGCCGGATCAAGGACGATGCCGTCGCTGGCCAGTTCGAGCTCATGGGCCAGCACATTGAGCAGCACTTCGGAGTCGGAGTTGGTATTGATGTGCCGCCGGTCCTTGCGGAACATCTCCTCCTTCATGCGCTCTGCATTGGTCAGGTTGCCGTTGTGAACCAGGCTGATGCCAAAGGGCGCATTGACGTAGAACGGCTGGGCTTCTTCGGCGTCGTTGGCCGAACCCTGCGTGGGGTAGCGCACCTGGGCAATGCCCGAGATGCCGGGCAGCGAGCGCATGTTGCGCGTGCGGAATACGTCGCGGGCGAGGCCGCCGCCCTTGTGCATGTGGAAGCGGTTGCCGTTGACCGTGCAGATGCCGGCGGCGTCCTGACCGCGATGCTGCAGCAGGAGCAGCGCGTCGTAGAGCAACTGGTTTACGGGCGTGTTCGCCACCACGCCGACAATTCCGCACATAGGCTCAGTCTCCCGACAGCATGACCAAGGGCACGCGGCGGGCGGGTATGGTTCCCGCCATCCAGTGCCATACATGTTCCAGGTAGGGCCCGCTGGCCGAATTGCGCCAGACACGCGTATCGGACAGGCCCCCCTCTACGACCACCCACGTGATCAGCAGGACCAGGAGACTGCCGCGCACCGCGCCGAACACGGCTCCCAGCGCCCGGTCGGCGCCCGCGAGCTGGGAGGCCGCCACCGCCGAACGCAGCAGGCGCCCTATCACCGCCGCCGCCACCACGCAGGCGACAATGATGATCCCCACGCCCACCGCCACATGCACCACGTGCGGCGCATCAAAGGGTAGCAGAACGCCCACCGTGCCAGCATAGCGATAGGCCAGCACCGCAATGGCGATCCACGCGATCATCGATACGAGTTCGCGCGTGAGGCCGCGCCAGAACCCCCACAGCACCGACAGCAGGACGACGATTGCAACGACGACGTCGACCACGCTCATGGGGTTACAGCGCAGCCACGACCGGCCGCAGCCTCATGCGCCGACGATGTTGGCATCCACGCCCAGCGACTTGAGCCTGGCTCGCGCGCGCTCGGCCTCGGCACGGGATGCATAGGGGCCCAGGCGCACGCGAAAGCGCGGGCCATCGCCGGTTTCGGTGCGCTCGACAAAGGGCGTGAGGCCGGATTTGGCGATACGTCCGGCCAGCTCACGTGCCGAGCTTTCGTGCGCCATGGCCGCCGCCTGGACGTAGATCTTGCCCGCACCAGCATGGTGAACATCGGCCTTGGAGGCGTCCGCTGCGGCGTGCTTCCTTGCGTGCGCCGGGGCACCGGATTCCGATTCGGCCGATTGCGCCACCGCCGGAGCCGCTTCTGCCGCGGTGTCGGCTGCCGCTCCGGGCGCTGCCGGTACACCGGAACCCGTCGCCGGGCTTTCGGCGGCGGAATCGGGGGCCGCAGCCGGCAGGTGGGGGGTGAACGGGGTCTTGTCGCTGGGCATATCGATGGGAATGGTGT
>Ga0075030_100005461_pt1 | contig 11459 bp, 8 predicted proteins | sample LitLauG_LLR_2012_FD_71393 | JGI IMG/M metagenome (GOLD analysis project Ga0075030, IMG submission 71393) | Freshwater sediment microbial communities from Pennsylvania, USA - Little Laurel Run_MetaG_LLR_2012 | ecosystem: Environmental > Aquatic > Freshwater > Creek > Sediment | place: USA...
ATAAAGGGTTGCAAAACACAGGAATGCCGGTTGAATTGTTAAATAAAGTAACTTACGTAAAATTGAATTCAAATGCAATAACTGATTTATTGATCGGGGAAATATGCAAAACCAAAGCAATGGATTTAAGATAACTGCTCAATCAAAATGATGTAACAGCCATGAAAAAATATTGTACTTTTTTATTCATACTATGCTGGCTGTTGCCGGTAAAATCGTTTGGCCAGCAGGAAGATATTACTGGCATGTGGTATGGGCAAATAACTATTATCGACACACAAACAGTCCATCTTCCTTACGAGATTGCAGTAAGCGAAGAAAAAAGAAAATTGTTTGGATATTCTAGAATTGTTTTTCATGCTAATGGAAAGGATGAAGCAGGCATTCAAAATATCAGCATCAAGCGCAATGGTTACAAGATCATAATGGAAGATGAGGATTTTATTACGCATAACTTTTCAATTAATCCTTCTAGGCGTGTGAAGAAAACATTGATTGTTGTACTCGCAACTACGGATACCGAAATGACACTGGAAGGTACCTGGAGTACTAACCGCACCCTGTACAACAGGGCGTATAAAGGTATTGTTTTGCTGAAAAGAAAGAAAGATTTCAAAAAACTGGAATTGTTTAAAAGCCTGGATACATTAAACCTGGTTTCCAGGTTATCTTTTATGGACAGGCCGGAAACGGTAGCCGTTGTGGCTGTTGCTGCGCCTGTTGAAAAAAAGCCAGAACCGGTACCCGTTGTGCCGGTGCCGGTGCCGGATCCTGAGTTGATAGTTCCTTCGATTGAAAAAGCGCCCCCGGGATTAATGGCAGTAACAAAAAAAACACAACCAACAACAGGTAAGATATCGCCACTTTCATTGTCAAGACAAAAGGAATTGCAGATGGATGCTTTCGCAATGTCAAACATGAAACCAGTTGTGAAACCTGAACCAATAACACCAAAACCAGAGCCGGTAGTAATTATTGCGGCTGTACCAAAACCGGAGAAGAAAACGCTTCCGCCACCGAAACCTGAACCGGAGAAACGACCCATGGTAGTTGCAGTTCAGTCAAAACAGGAGAAGAAAACGCCTCCGCCACCGCCTCTTGGACCGGAGAAAAAGCCAGTGGTAGTTGCTGTTCAGCCGCCGCCTAAACCTGCACCTCCTCTTGTTACGGTAATGGCACCCTCTATTGTACACGGTGCTGCTGAAATTGAAAAACGTGTTACAAAATCTGATCAGTCATTTTATTTTGAATCCGACAGTTTATTGCTTACGCTGTATGATAATGGTGAAGTGGATGGCGATACGGTAACGGTACTAATGAACGGCAACGTTATTTTTTCAAAAGTGGGGCTTACCACACAAGCAAATAGTAAAACTATTTACATCACGCCTAATATGGATTCTGTAAACCTGGTGATGTATGCTGAAAACCTTGGCTCAATACCACCTAACACTGGCCTGCTGATTGTGAATGATGGTGAGAAAAGATACTATGTTCGCTTTAGCGCTGATTTACAAACAAATGCTGCGATTGTACTGCGGAGAAGAAAGAAGACATAATAGGAATGGGATACCGGTTTCTTTTTGCTGCGGAATTGCCATATAATTTTACCTTATTGACTTAGTCATATTTTACTGTTTTGACCTATTTGTATCTCAAAATCATAACTGCTTAATAATCAGTTAAAATTACTTTCTGTATCGGAATGAAAGCAGTGCGCGATTTAGTTGATTTTATGTAAAAACAAGAGATGCCGGAGATTGGTAATTTCGCTTAGGTAGACTATTAAAATTGCAGCCTGGAATTATTTGTTGTTGGCAGGTTTTCACCGCTGAGCAGAAGTTCATGAACTTTGTTGATTGGCCCGCATCTTTTTTCACCAAAACTGAACATCGCTATTTGCCGAACTATGCATTGCTATCTACCGAAACTGTGCATTCTTAATTACCAATTTTAGTACAGAACGAGTTAATTTAATAGCATCTTCTTTTTCTATTGTATTCCCCTACCCAAATCTCAATTCCGTGCAACCCAGTCCAAGCACTGACACTGTCAGTCTGCTTTTGCCTAATCCTTTTTCTCATAATTTGTTTTTTAATGAGTTAATCATCCAGTTTTCTTTCACCCAGCCATTATACGAATGTTGGTTTACAAGGGTCGGAAAAGAGGCTTGCATTTAAGTCCGCGCAAATGTCCAGCTAACGTGTGAATTTTTCACACCTTGGCCGTTCACGTTTTTTCTTGTTCATGCCCTTTCATGCCTGTTTGATGGGGGCTTGTAGATCTTGTCAAGCTGGCGGTATCCAATCCCCGGAATATTTTTTCTTCTGCCTTAAAGAGGTTTCGGCGATATTTTCATTCGGGGAGAATCGCTATTTCGGCCGATAACAGGGAAGCCAGTCAAGCGACCGCTTTATACGGGAACCAATACGCCCGGAGTTTTTAGGCAAAAGGTCTACCCGAGGGCGAATCCTGACTGGTGTCACCCACAAGAGGTGTTGTGGAATTGACAGAGAACGACTTCAGCACGATCAGGATCATGTTTTTCTATGGCTTTAAAAATTAGTTTTGTCTACTATTACTATAGACTTGTAGAAATTACTCTCAATGAATAAAATAATGGTCTTTGCGATTTTGTTCATTAGGTATACCCTTTACAGCATTTGGGTTTATACAACAGGCACAGATAAGGCGGGGATAATGTCAGGGCAGCAGCGAAATGGCAAGCAACTCTATTAGGAATATAACTGCCAGTCCTGCCACCAGTTGTTTGGATAGGGTAGTTACCTGGGCCGGGAGCTGACCACAGTAGAAAATCGGGCAGTGAAAACCCTGACCGGAAAAGAACCGGATCTTTCGGGCAATAAAAGTTGGCGTCTCAAATACAATAGGTACATTTAGGCGATTAATTAGATGTTATGCTAAAAGCCAAAACTATTGCCATTTTTTCTTTCGTGATATTTAATCTTGCCGCTTGTAAAAAAGATAAACAAAACAACACAGCTTGCGTGCTGAATGAAACAAATCTTATGGGCACCTATAAATATGGAGCAGTGACCTATAAGGCGTCGCCTTCTGCAGTTGCGGTCGATGCAACGTCCATGGTTGATGCATGTTCTCTTGATGATTTAATAACTATTGGCGCAAATCATTTGTTTTCGTATACGGACGCGGGGGTAAAATGCAATCCTCCAGGAGACGGCACCGCCTCGTGGTCTTTGCAAGGAAATATTTTTACTGCGGCGGCTCAAAGCGGTCCCGTTGAAAAATTCTCCTGCTCGTCCTTCACGGTTGCGCACGCAAATTTTTTCACGGCCAGTGATACATTGCTGATTACTTTTGTAAAGCAGTGAACGCCAGTATTTCATAATGCCGGGTGAGGGATTCTCAACCTATTCTTTACGAGCCAAAAATCAGGGTTTCCGTTTTTTAAAAACGCGATGGGTCTGGCTATATGTTTGTCTGCTGGCCTTATCAGGTTTGCGATGACTCTGTACTTATGCCGGACCCTTGATTTTTTTTTGAATGAGAACTTATTACATTGTATTTATTTGACCAGAGGTATTTTTCTTTTTGCGGAGCAATTTGAGGAAAATTTATTCCAGTCGTTCAATGGGAATCTGATGCAGATTTAGGGTCGTTGCATTTTCTTCCCTTGTAAGCATTGTTTCTTGGTTTCTGGGACCGCTCGGGCTTTTTTTCAGCGGAAGTTCAAACATAAAGAGAAGAAGGTTATTGAAAACACGACGTAGTCTTTATCTTATTATCGATCACAGATACTCTGTTAGCAATGATTTAAAAGGTATTAGCAATCTATTTGGCAGTCGTGAACAAATAATAAAAATAGGACACGTTATTTAAACCTTGCAGACCGGAATAAATTCACTGGGCAAAATATTTTCGCCTTAGCCAGGAAAGCCTTTAGTGGAAATAAAAAGGCCAAATAGATGGATGATGACAAACGATTTGCCCGATCGCCAGCTTATTTTTTCTTGTTTAACGTATCTACCGTAACGGTTGTTTTAACAGTGCTGTCTTTAACTACTTGCATCGTATCTTTTGTAACAACGTTTGAAGTATCGGTTGTTTTGACTTCATCAGTCGTTTTGCTGTTGCCTCCTGTGCAAGAAGCGAAGGCAACTGCTATGATCGCGGTAGCCAAGAATGATTTTTTCATTTTAATGTTTATTAGTGTGAAAGTTATTTTTTCAATATATATAGCGGACTGCCGGAATGATGCGCTCTTAAATAACATGCGGTAAAAAGTCTTAGGGAAAAAAGTTTTTTCAACGGGAGATTTATTCAAGCTAAAATATTAAAGAGCATTTCGGCCAGTTATAAGTTTATAGACTATAGCTATTACCGCAATAACTAATAATATATGAATTAATCCCCCAGTATAGAATCCGCCTAAAAAACTGATAGCCCAGATAATTACAAGGACGACTGCGACAATATATAATAAGTTTCCCATGTTATAAAAGGTTAAGATGACAAATGAATCTGAAACCTTAGTATAAAAAAGCTTGCCAAAAAATAAGCAATTGAAATAGGGGGAAACGGGCTGAAATGAAGTCGAAATATTTGCTGAAATAGGCGATGGGGAAAAATATACTCATAGAGGGTATCCCGAATCGTTAGGTGGAGCAAGTGGGTTATTTTTAAATACCCTCGAGGGAAAATTGTTTTCCCCAAATATCAGCCAAATATACTTTTGTTGGGTTAAGTAGTTGGATTGAAACGTTGGATAGCCGCTAAAAAAACCTAATATGACCAATTATTTCTTTTTACGCAGTTTCACCCGCTGTTCGACAAAGGAATATTTACTCCGTGCCTCTCTTGAGGTTATTAATCAAATGATTCTTCCCGTTGGAATAGCCTCGGTGTAGGTGGCTTCACTGCGGGATCATGTAGGTGTCGCTACTTATCTGGTTTTCATTGGTATACCGTAGGCTACTGACATATTTCCCCCTTGAGATCTTCGAAGATGGAACTCGGATTTTTTAAGGGGGACAATTCTATTTTTCTTTTTCTTATTTTATCAAAAATGTCCCAAAGCGTTTTCTCTTTGAGTCTTATGCTGGGTGCTAAACGGGAATATGACTTTTAGCCCCAGGTTCCGGCCCATGTTGTACACGCCCTGCTTTTGCTTCTTCACGGTTACCAGCTGCCCGTTGTAGGATAAAAAGTATTGGGCAAGATTGAGATGGTCAGCATACACAACGTTCCCTAAGTTCGTGCAATCCAAATAGACTGAACAAATCACCTTTCCCGATGCAGGATGGACAAAATTGGTCCCGATGCCTGCATTCAGCAGGACATAAGCAGCCGATGGCAATTCGGTATGCAGGGCGCTGTATATATGGTTCTGCTCCCAATATTTAGCCAGCCCAAATTCCAGGCAGGTTTTCCTGAGGACCGAACTTTGGCGGTCTTTGAGCTTAATTTTTAACTGACTCATCAAATGGGGGGCAGGAATCCAGGGCAAATGTCTAGTAGAATCAGTGGAATTCGGCAGGTAGGAATAAATATAGGTTAGCCCGTTGTCAATTTCAAGCCATTTCGCACCTGAGGGATGGATATTGACATATCCGGACATCCCCGTAATAATTGCGGTGTTGGAAGAGACATACTCATACACGGGATATCCCTGGGAAACCGAATCTGTCCGGTCAGCAAATATGAAGTTACTTATATGGTTGTAGAATCCGTCCAATTCAACACCAAGGTCCCGGCCGTTGTTGCCGAAAACAATATCTGCCTGGTAACCCTGTTCGGCTTTCAAGCCGATATTGCCCAATTGCACGGCGTTGGAGCCGATGTTAAGGCCATTGCTGGTAAGTTCTTTAATGGCGGGGGCGCGAAAACTCTTTGAGATGTTCCCTTTTATATAGTTGTTGTGAGGCAGCTGGTAACTGGCGCCCAGGCTACCCGACCACCCGGAGTAGGTATTATTGAAGGCATTGAACTGTAATATGGCTCCCGGCGTATTGGGCGGCACAATAGTTTGTTGCGGGGTACCAGCGTTTGCCAGGTACATCGCCTGTCCTTTAAAATTTGTTTCATCCAAGCGCAGGCCCCCGCTAAGGGTAAGCCTGGCAATCGTTTTTTCCAGCAGTCCATACGTACCGATTTCAAAATTGTGGTAATTGGGAATTTCATAATCGGCGATGTATGGAGCCGGTGGTTCAGGAAAATTTTTTTCCCAATCGTACTTGCCGTTAATGCCAGCCGTCAGCTTCAGGCCCGAAGAGGCGCCTTCCAGCTGGTACTTTAGAGAAAAGGGTATCTCATTGATATAGAAATTTCCCTGTCCAATAGATCCTGTATCTATGTCATGGTGAACGCTTCGCGTAAATCCTGCATCTATCCCAACTTTGCCGGTGCCTACATTAATGCTGTTTTGCCACCATGCCTGGTAATCATCCAGTAATTTGTCCCCGGCTATTTTTGCATCGTACGACAAGAAATCTGCCCTGCCAGGGTACAGCTGGCCGTGTTGGGCAACATCAAACTCAAAATGGCCGGTGGCGCTATCCCGGTTGCCATCGGGCACCTGTATCCGCTTATGGAGCGCGCTACAAGTCAGCCGGGAGAATCCCCAGTTTCTGTTAATGCCCGTCGTCAGCCGGGCATTCTCCTGCCGCCAGGCAGTTCCCCACACATACCCGTCTTTAGGATTGCGGTAAGCGTGGGCCTCTTCAGTACTGGCACTTAGGTTCCATACAAGGCCATTGTTGTTGCCACCCATATGCAAGGAACTACCCACGTAGCCGTTGTTGGTATGATATTCAGAAAGCAAGCTACCCTGTAGGGTGCCGCTTTCAGCGAATGGGTCAGATTTGAAGCTGATCACTCCCGCCTCAGCGCTGGCGCCGTATTGCAGAGAAGCGGGTCCCCGGATGATCTCTGCATCATAGACAGCGTACGGGTCGATCAGTACACCGTGGTCATCGCCCCATTGGAAATCTTCCTGAGGAACGCCATCCATCAATGTTAATACGCGATCAAAACCCAGCCCGTTAATCTGCGGTTTGGCAGTACCTGGCCCTTCGGTGGTTTCATTTATTCCCGGTTGGGAAGCTATGGCATCTATCACCGTGTTCGAATTACCGTGTAACATCATATCGTGCGTGACCAGAGTAACCGGAACGGTCGACCGCTGAAGATTGGTGACATTGCCAAGGGAAGTGACAGCTACTTGCTGCAGAGAACTAAAGGAAACTGGCGTCGCAAAATCAAGCGTTCGATCTGATTGTATGGAGATTTGCTTGGTTATTCCTGCATGTTCCAGTACCCGTATCTCCACTTCGTAGGTGCCGCGTGGCAACGGCGATATCTCGTAGTTTCCACCAGCATCACTAACGCCGCCCAATTTCAGCTGCGGAAAATACACTGAAGCACCTTCCAGGGGATGGTGGGTGGCAGAATCGGAGATATGACCTTTTAATGATTGTGCCTGCAGGTAATATCCATAAAAAAGGAATAAGCCGATGATTATTGACTTTCGCATTGTTGTTCCAACTTTTAGTATTTGAGAAATAACACCAATAAAAGGGTATGGCTCTTCAGCCGGCCAAGTAAATGATCCTGAAATCCTGCCGCTCAGAAAAGTTGAGCCGCGCCAACGTGTACGCCGCTTACCGGCACCCATTTTGAAGTGCTATTTTTTGCATGCAATCAGGACACAGGAAGGCTTGAAATAACAATCATACCTGCGGCGGATGGAAAATATCCAGAGAACGTTCAATAAGGGGGTCGCACTGATAAAGTACGGGTATGGAGATATTCAAGGAGGAGATAACTGGTAACGTTACCAATGGGAAAAACGAACGGGCGGATAAAGCGATCTCATTTCTATTTTGTCCCCTATTTTCCGGGTTCTCCTGGTCTTTCTTCTCTTCGGCCTGTAGCTTTCTCATCATTTGGCAATGCCCATTGCAGTGCATCATCGGTCGGGATTTGTTGATACAGTTTTTGGCATAAGCGGCGCTGTTGGTGTAATAATCAGCAATAATGATAATCTTGTTCGAAGTCTGAGCAAGAAAGGCCGCAAAAAAAACGAATGCAGTAATCCTCTTATATGTGTGCGTGATTTTCAAATGTCTCGCAAAATTATGTCAAACCTTTTATTGGAAGCAAATGATTTTGGTCAGCCCCAGCCCACGGGTTGAGTTTTTGTCAATGCTATCTTTTTACCCGGGGCCTCCATCGTGGCTTGGGTTACTGTTGCCCGGCTCCAAAATCATTTGCGTACGCTGCCATTCTTGGCTGATTAATCCGCAAAAATATCTCCCGAAGATTTACGGTGTATGGCAAGCTGGCTTTTTGGCTACTACCGAAACCTTGCCGGTTTACCGGTACCGGTTGATATGCTGTGCCCGTGAACTCCGGAAACACTTCTCAAAAAGGTCCTAATCCGGAACTATGATAAAAAGGACATTTCACAGCGCCACCATGATTGCCCTGTAGGTGTTTGTCTTTGCACTGAGAAGAAAATGCATCTATCCTGATATCAAAGGCGGGAACCGGTGATGTGTTTCACATGCTTGGTCACCTTGCAGCGGAATTTTTTGCTGCAAAGATCTTGCCTTGTCCACCGTCAAAAATATTTTTAGCAGCGCAGGAATGGAAAATGAGAACGAACAATTTCCTGGTTAAAATAACAGGATTACATTGGAATATAAGTGGCAGGTGCGGGAAATATTCTGGCCAGTTAAAATATAATGACAATTTAGGTTGTGGGAGGATTTTTTTTTCATTATTTTACTGCTGAAATTCAGCATATCCTGTTGAAATTTAGTACCTCTGATTGTGAGATCTTTCTTTCTCCACGGAGCAATTTATGTTGTGTGTCCTTTGGTGAATTGTAAGTTTATAATCGGAAAAGATGAACACTGGTGAAGCCCCCAAACAAAAACCGGTAACTGTTGTAACCTACCTGGTTATATCTGCTGTAAGCCTTGTTGCTGCGCTCAGTATCGGATATTACTATTTCCATGACATGCAGCAGGTTGGCACGGAAAAAATGGATGACCGGGTATTTTATTTGGTATTGGTGCTTTTTGGAGTGGCTGCCAGCGCCCTCATTTTCGGTGTCATGAATTCCTATGCGACCCTGAAAGGGATTCAGTCAAATGTTACCTATAAATTTACCGGGCCAGTGGTTGGTGTGATTGTGACTGTACTGGGTGGTTTCATGCTGCCAAAAGGCTCGACAGACCAGTTCCTGTCCATCAGGGTATTTGACCAGGATAAGAATCCGGTTACCAGGGGCACCGTCACTTTATCGTTTCCCCACTATCAGCGGGACGGGTCCATCAGTGAAAAGGGGCTGGTCATATTCCCCGATATCCCGGCCGACCAGTTGCGTAACAAGATCATCATTAACATAGTAAGTGATGGATATACCGCGATCACAGTTGATACACTGTTAGCCAATTTTAACCCTATCGATATTACTTTAGCTCAGGCTAAAATCATTCGGATCACCGGCACCATTAAAGATGCCGCTGACCGGCCGATCAAAGATGTGGACGTAACGGTTGACGGCACTCCTTACGCTGCCAAATCAATAAATGACGGCAGTTTTGAAATACCTATTCCGGGTTATCATTTTGGGGATAGGATTACGTTGATTACTTCCCACCCCGCTTATGAGGATAAAGCAAAGGAATTCGAGATAGAATCGGGTGAGAATAATATTGAGTTTGTTTTAAACCCACTTCCTCCCAATACAACAAAACCAAAAAGAAAATGAAAGCAAGCATTTTTTTTACCGGGCTGCTCACTTTTTTGTGGGGGGCAGCGACGGCACAGGAAGTAATTATCAAAGGCACCTTACGTTGCCTGAATAATGGCGTAGCAACGTCAACGCGAGGTGCCACGAATATTATTATTATTCCTTCTTTTAATCCCCGGGCTGCTGTAGCAACCGCTACCGATCCCGAGGGTTTTTTCCAGGTCAACACGGGCTGGGATGCAAAGGACCTCAGGGACAAAGATGTCTCGCTATTTATTATTACCAGGTGCAGCAGTTGTAAAAGAGTGCAACGGGTATTTATTTCCGAAGACCTCGATAAACGCAATACCGATCCCACTAAGCTGTATGTAACGGTCAAGGGATGGAAATTATTGGAAAATTGCCAGCAGACGGAACTTCCGGATATCCTTTCAGAGCAACTGTTGGATTCCGCTCACCGGTTGCCACCGGAAGACATCAACGGGAAGGCGTCCGGCAGCCCGGCACTGGCACCGGTTTCCTTTATTAATTTATTTCAGAAACTCGTGACAGCAGCGGCCACCGCCAATTCAGGACTGTTTAAGGTGATTGCGCTGCAACCGGGGAAGGTCAAATTTGGCGTGTTCCTGCATTCGTCCGTTATGACTAATACCGACAATGCCGGTTTTAATTTCGCGCCCTCGCGCAGCCTGTCAGAGGCTGTTTTCTGGAATGCCTCCGCTATTTCCAACAGCACGAAACCTAATAATATCAGCCTTTTGGTTAATTTTAAAAACGATGTGAAACTATCAGGATATCAACAGGTAACCAGCCATTTTTACATCGGCCTCGGAGCCGTTTATACGCGGCAAGACCAGTTCCGGGAAATAACCGTTGATGATGTCAACAATCCGGGAGATACTTTTCCGGTAACGCATCCTGAAAAGTTAGAAGAATTCACGGTTTGTGTTGCGCCTGTGTATCGGATCAACAATAAAGTGAGCGTGGGTCTCACCGTGAAATCCATATGGCAACAATTTAATAATCCAAATCTTGTAGCCATGCAGCAGGATTTTAGCACCAATCCGAGCACTCTTTATAATTTCTTCAGAGACGATACTGTAAAAACACAAAAAATGGATGTTGATGTCTCCATGAGTTATAAAATCAACCGCTTTCTGCAGGCAGGCGTTTCTGCCATGAATGTCGCCGGCTCCAAATTATATGCGGACATGTTCGTTCCGGATTCAGCGGGCCGGAAATACCTTAATCAACGAGCGTATGGGTTGGGCCTTTGTTATAAAAGAGACAGGCTCAATGTCGGGGTTGACATCTTGTTTACCGATAATGGATTTTATGATGCTTCCCTGGGTTTGAATTTTGTTCCGTTTAACAACGGTCTGATCGCCGCGGGCTATGCTTTTAAACAACAAAGTTTTTCTGTTGCTTTCAGGCTGAAACATTTCAAGATCGCTTATATCTATGATAATAACTTGGTGATTAATGAGGTAAAGGTGTCAAAAAGCAAAGTCTTTGACGGAAAAATATACTCTGGTTTTGTTTTCGATTTTTAACCAAAATCTCAAAAGCGGCTTCCGGCAGTAATTCCAATCAGCCTGTTTTATAAAAATGGAGCGCAAAACCCATTGGTCTGGAACAGCCAATGGGATGTAAGCGACAAGCGCTACGATAAACTAACCTTGTGAAAGAATGTAGTTGCGAATGGTATCAGGTGATG
>Ga0075030_100005462_pt1 | contig 11459 bp, 5 predicted proteins | sample LitLauG_LLR_2012_FD_71393 | JGI IMG/M metagenome (GOLD analysis project Ga0075030, IMG submission 71393) | Freshwater sediment microbial communities from Pennsylvania, USA - Little Laurel Run_MetaG_LLR_2012 | ecosystem: Environmental > Aquatic > Freshwater > Creek > Sediment | place: USA...
GGCCATGAAGTCGATTCTTCAGCGATCGTGACAACGCCGGGGAACTTGCCGTGCGCGACTTCATTCATGCGCTTGATGAAATCGATAGCGTGCAGGTTTTCGCGGCCGCCGAACTGGTTGGGGACCCATTCGCCGGGCTTGCGCGAATAGTCGAGATAAAGCATCGAGGCGACGGCGTCCACACGGAGGCCGTCGATGTGGTATTTGTCCAGCCAGAAGAGCGCGTTGGAAATCAGGTAGTTCTGAACTTCGTTGCGGCCGTAATTGTAGACGAGCGTGCCCCAATCGGGATGCGCACCCTGGCGCGGGTCAGAGTGCTCGTACAGATGAGTGCCGTCGAACTGCGAGAGGCCGTGTGTGTCGCGCGGAAAGTGCGCCGGCGTCCAATCGAGCAGCACTCCGATGCCCGCCTGATGGCAACGATCCACAAATTCCATGAACTCCGCGGGAGTGCCGAAGCGGCTTGTAGCTGCAAAGTACCCGAGCGTCTGGTAGCCCCACGACCCGTCAAACGGATGCTCCATGATCGGGAGAAGTTCGATGTGCGTGTATCCCAGATCCTTGACGTAAGGGATGAGCTGATCGCCAAGCTCGCGGTAGCTGAGCCAGCGATCGTGATCTTCGGGCACGCGCCGCCAGGAACCGAGATGGACTTCATAAATGGAGATAGGTGACTCGTGCCAGTTTTTCTGGGCACGGTGCGCGATCCAGTCCGCATCTTTCCATTGGTGGTGATCGAGTCGCGCCACGACAGACCCGGTGTTGGGGCGCAGTTCCGAGCGGAAAGCGTAGGGATCGGCTTTGAGGGGGATGATATTTCCGCTCGGCCCCACGATTTCATATTTGTAGATCGCGCCTTCATCGAGTTCCGGGACGAAAATTTCCCAAAGGCCGGAGGAGCCACGCGCCCGCATCGGATGAACGCGCCCGTCCCAGCGATTGAAGTCGCCCACGACGCTTACCCGTTTTGCGCTGGGCGCCCAAACCGCAAAATGAACGCCGCGGACGCCTTCGAGAGTGATTACATGCGCTCCGAGTTTTTCGTACGTGTCGTAATGGCGTCCCTCGCCCATGAGGTACAAATCAAACTCGCTGAGAACAATGGGGAACGCATAAGGATCGAAAATCTCAAAAGGCTCGCCCGAGTGCGTCCGTCCCTGAATCTTGTAACTGCCCGGCGCCGGCGCGGCGGACTGGTTGGAAGGCCAGGTGGCTTCAAAAAAGCCCTCCGGTCGAAGCTTTACCGCGTCGGTGACTTTCGCCGGAGAAACCGTTGCTCCTTCAATCGCAGGAGGCCGCAATGAGATGCAAGCCTCCGCCGCCCAGGGAAGAAAAAAGCGCACCGTCCAGTTGCCGTCGACAGGATGCGGGCCCAGCAAGGCGAAAGGATCGGCGTGGCGAGCCGCAAGAACCGCGTCAATCTGCGCGCTGTGGCGCGAATCGCGGGGAGCGATCGGTACCGCCTTCTGCATGGCTGGGCGCTGCTCAGACAAGTCGCTGGCCTCCGCAAAACCGCAAACGACGGTGGACACACAAGCTTAGCTCGAATGTTGCCCCACGTCCTCTGCATTCTAGGTCGTTCAGCGCAAAATGCCAAACGCTGGGAGATGCATGATTCTTCTTTTCTTGGGGATCACGAAGGGGAAAGATAAGGAGCCGAGCGGCCTATTTGTTATTGGCAGATTTACGGCGGGGGACCCGACGATTGCACAATTTCACTTCGCGGTCGATATCGCGGACCGCTTCGGGCGAGATCCCGACGAATTCCACGCCCACCCCTACGCCCGGGAGACAATATCGCACTTCACAGCGCGTCGTGATTTGGGCTCCCGAAAGCGCTAGCCGAAACCTCAGATTCAACACCGCTCCTTCCGGAAAATTCCTTGCCGTGCTAATAAACATTCCCTGGCGGCTGACGTCGGGCGGCCGAGAGGCTAACTCCTCGTTTCGGCCTTCGTAATTTACCGAAATGCTTTCGATGGTGTGCACGCGCTTGCTGAGCCGGCCATCCACCGGCTTGCGCGCAGTATTGTTCGAGCTCATCTGTTCACCACTCCGTGCTCCACGAGGGGCAATACCTGCGGATGCAGAGGCTTCTCGCTGCCCCGTTGTTCGCCACAGAAAGGACAAAACAGGAAGGCGGGAGAGAGTTCGCGGTGGCACGCGAGGCAAGTCGGCGCGGCACTCTGCTCAAGAGGCACCACGCGGCGCACCTCTTCGAGAGATGTCAAGCCTTGCTGCGCATGTTCAAGGGCATATTCATGCATCAACTTCATCCCCCCAGCGCGGGCGAGGGTTCGGATCGCATCGGTTCGCCCAGTTTCCCGAATCGCTGCGCGCACGGCATCATCGAGGACGAGGATCTCGTAGATCCCGATGCGGCCCTTATAGCCTGTGAGATCGCAGTCTTCACACCCGTTCGGAGCAAATCGCACGGCGGGCGGTGCGGTGACTCCCGCTTGCCGGAGTTGTGAAGCGTATTCCGATGTCACGGGAACTTGCTTGCGGCAGGAACAAAGGCGGCGGATAAGGCGCTGAGCAATGATGCCGGTCATGGAAGCGGCAATCTGAAAGCCAGGAATACCGAGGTCGAGCAATCGAGTAACAGCCGAGAGGCTGTCATTGGTGTGCAGTGTGGAGAGCACCAGATGGCCGGTTTGCGCGGACTTTAGCGCGATTTCCGCCGTCTCCGGGTCACGGATTTCCCCCACCATAATGACGTTGGGATCCTGACGCAGAATGGAGCGCAAGCTGGAGGCAAAAGTGAGCCCGGCTTTGGTGTTGACCTGCACCTGATTCAGCCCGGCGATAGCGTACTCAACGGGGTCCTCAACGGTGATGATATTGACAGAAGGCTTGCGCAGCACATTGAGGCAGGAATAAAGGGTGGTGCTTTTCCCTGAACCCGTCGGCCCGGTGACCAGAATCATGCCCTGCGGCAATCCCAGCATGCGCTTCAATTGATCAGAAATGCGCGGAGGAAATCCGAGCGTCGAGAAATCCTGCAGGGGAGCCTCCGTCCCGAGCAATCGCATAACAACTTTTTCGCCGTATTGAGTCGGGAGCGTGGAGACACGCAGATCGATTCGAGTACCCCCGATTCTCACCAGAAAGCGCCCGTCCTGTGGGGCGCGGCGTTCGGAAATGTCCATGTCAGAAAGAATTTTGATGCGCGAGATAGTGGAGTTCTGGTGTGCTTTGGGGATGCGCAGGTGATCGCGGAGGATTCCATCAATCCGAAAGCGGATGGCGATGTCACTCGGCTGAGGTTCGACGTGTATGTCGCTGGCCCTCTTGGTTACGGCGGCTTGAATCATGGAAGCCACGATTTGCACGGCCGGGGTGGTCTTGGATTTCTGGTTCAACTCGGCTTGCATCTCGCGCATCGCTTCCACATTGCGCTGCTGGTCGCTATAGGAGATGAATTCCATCCGTTGATCGCTGGCCGCGGCCGACGGAGCTGCACCAGGAAGAATCGGTTCGAGCTCGGCGACGCCGTAAAGCTTGTGGATCGCAGCCTGAATTTCAGCGCGGAAACCCAGCCGCGGAACGATTTGTAAGCCGGTCTTGAAACGCACTTCATCGAGGATTTGGAGGTTTTGCGGTTCGGCCATAACCACTACGAGGCTGGATTCCTCGAATCCCAGCGGCAAGACCGCGCATCGTTTGGCCATCGCAAAGGGGACCAGTTTCAGGGCCGCGGGATCCACTTTTACGCGCATGCAGTCCAGATAGGGGATCGTGGAGACTTCGGCGAGCGCGGAAATGAGGTCCAGCTTCGCGACCATGCCCCGCTGGAGCAGTAATTCACCCAGATGAATGAATTTTCCTTGTTGATCCGACAGTGCTTTGTTGAGGTCGGCCGCCGTCAGATGGCCGCGTTCCCGCAGAACTTCCCCCAACCGCTTTTTCTTCATGGCTTCACGCCCGCTCCCGGCCACGAAATGAGACCGGGAAATGGATTCAAGCGGAAGGGGGTAAATGCAACCTAAGAATATCGCAATAATCGGAAAAGTTCGCACTTCTTGTTTCTTTGGTTACGTCAGCGCAACGGCCAAGGAAAGTGATTGCCACCATTGACGTGCTAATACCCCGCCTGTATCATCCGCGCATCCCAAATCTACTTTTATCGGAGAGATTCACCATGCTGAAGTGTGCGAGATTCGTCGTTGCGAAAAGCCTCGTGTTGATCGCCGTCGCTATGCTGCTAGCCGCTCCTGGCCCGATACAGGCGCAACAGCCCCCCAACAGTGTTTTGATCCAGGCGCAGCAGCCTCCCAATACTCCTGATATCTACGGGCAGATTAAGTACCGATACATCGGCCCGGAAGGCAACCGGGCCACCTCTGTCGCGGGGGTGCCGGGCAAACCAAACATCTGGTATGTGGGCGCGGCCTCTGGAGGCATTTTCAAGAGCACGGATGGCGGAATCCATTGGGATCCCATTTTCGACTCGCAGCCGGTGGCCTCCATCGGTTCGCTGGCGGTGGCGGCGAGTGATCCGAACATCGTATGGGCGGGAACTGGCGAATCCTTCATCCGCAGCCACATTTCTGTGGGACAAGGGATTTACAAGTCGCTCGACGCCGGCAAAACCTGGTCGTTGATGGGATTGGAGAAGGCCGGCCGCATCGGCCGCGTGGAAATCGATCCGCGCAATCCCGAAGTCGTAATCGCATGCGCACTTGGGCATGCCTACGGGCCGCAGCCGGAGCGCGGCGTCTTCCGCACCACCGACGGCGGAAAGTCCTGGGAAAAGGTGCTCTTCGTTGATGAAAACACCGGCTGCTCCGACCTCGGCGTGGACCCCAACAATCCGCGAATTCTTTTTGCTGGGATGTGGCAGATCGAGATTCACACCTGGGGCCGCACCAGCGGCGGACCGGGTAGCGGCTTGTTCAAGTCGACGGACGGCGGCGTTACCTGGAAGCGCCTGGAAGGCCATGGCTTGCCGCATTCTCCGGTAGGCCGAATTGCCGTACGCGTAGCCAAGAAAGATTCCAACCGCGTGTACGCGGAAATTGAAACCGGCGACGGTGCCCCGCAGCTGAACAGCCCCGGACAACTCGGGCAGCTGTGGCGTTCCGACGATGGCGGCGAGAACTGGGAGATGGTCAACTCCGATCGTCAAATCCGCGGCCGCACCCACTACTACACGCGCACGGAGATTGCGCCGGACAACGAGAACGAAGTGTTTTTCTTTTCCGCGTCATTTTCACGGACCCTCGACGGTGGTCACACCCTCACGAAAATGCCAGCAGATCCCGGCGGCGACAATCACGAGATGTGGATCGATCCCACCAACGGCGATCGCATGGCGGTCGTCAACGATGGCGGCGTCAATATTTCCGTGAATCGCGGAAACACTTGGAACCACGTCAACCTGCCCATCGCGCAGATGTATCACGTCACCGTAGACGACCAGATTCCCTACTTTGTTTACGGCAACCGGCAGGACGGCCCGTCTTGGCGCGGCCCGAGCAATAGCCTGCAATTCGGCGGCTTCGCCGGCAACAGCATCCCGCGCGGCGCGTGGCACCCGGTGGCCGGAGGCGAGAGCGGCTTCGCCGTGCCGGATCCCGTCGACAACAACATCATCTGGTCCACAGGCACCGGATCGGGCAGCATCGGCGGCACCGTAACTCGCTTCGACGAGCGCACCCACCAGGACCGCGAAGTCGAAGTGTGGCCTGATTATGTGGCCGGCGCTCCGGCGGCGGAAGTGAAGTATCGTTTCAATTGGGAATTTCCCATCGCGATTTCTCCTTTCGACCACAACAAGGTCTATGTGGGCAGCCAGTTTGTGCACGTCACCACCGATGGCGGCAATAGCTGGCAGATCATCAGTCCAGACCTAACGCGGAATGATAAAAACCGTCAGCAGATTTCCGGCGGACTCACTCCCGACAACATCGGTGTCGAATATGCCGGTGTGATTTTCGCTCTCACCGAATCTGCCAAAGAGGCCGGGCTCATCTGGGTCGGCACCAACGACGGGCAGGTGCAGGTGACGCGCGACGGCGGGAAAAACTGGACCAACGTCACGAAAAATCTCCCCAACTTCCCCGAGTGGGGCACGGTGGACAACATCGAAGCCTCGCGATACGACGCAGGCACGGTTTACCTGACTGTTGACGGCCATCAAGTGAACTTCCGTGACCCGTTTGTCTACAAGACCGCGGATTACGGAAAAACCTGGACGCTAATCACCAACGGGATTCCGCACAACATGCTGAGCTATGCCCACTGCGTGCGTGAAGATCCCGTCCGCAAAGGGCTGCTCTATCTGGGTACCGAGGGCGGGCTGTACATTTCCTTTGACGATGGGAAGAATTGGCAGCCGCTACAGTCCGGCTTACCCCACGCGCCAGTCTATTGGCTGACCGTTCAGGAAAGGTTCCACGATTTGGCGGTGGCCACGTACGGGCGCGGCTTCTGGATCCTGGACGACATTACCGCGCTCGAACAATTCACGCCGGAGGTTGCCACTGCCAAAGCCCATCTGTTTGCGCCGCGTGATGCATATCGTTTCAAGGAGGTAGTGCAGGCAGCTGCCGTCGAGTACGACCCCACCACGGGAAAAAATCCGCCGTACGGCGCGCCCATCAATTTCTATCTCAAGTCCAACTTGGGAGAGAAAGATGTAGCCAAGCTAACCATCACGGATGCCGGTGGCAAAAAAGTGCGCGAGATCGAATGCCACGCGCCCAAACCCGGCGCCGCAGAAGCCAAACCACCCAGCGAGGATGATGATTTTGCCGATGTCGAACCACCGCCGTGCGAAGTCAAGGCCGGCATCAACCGCGTGTGGTGGGACATGCGCACTGAGCGCACGACCCAAATTCGCCTGCGAACCACCCCTCAATTCGCGCCGGATGTTCCGTTTGGACCGGAAGGCTGGCGGAAGCCTCCGGCTCTGGGTCGCGTCGCGGTGCTGTCCCTCCCAGGAACCTACACGGTTACGCTCACTGTGGGAGAAGAAAAACTCTCGCAGAAGCTGACTGTACTCAAGGATCCTCATACCTCTGGTTCGGAAAGCGATATTCAGGCGCAGACGCGCGTGCAGAGCGCGCTGTACGACGAGATGAACGCCATCTCAGCCACCGTGAACCAGATGGAATCACTTCGTGCGCAGCTCGTTGCCTTGGGGAAAGAACTCGGCACCGACGACGACGCAAAACCGGTCCGCAAATCCACCGACGACCTCGGGGAAAAACTCGCCGGCATCGAAGGAACTTTGCTGCAGCTCAAGCTCACTGGCCGCGGGCAAGACGACTGCCGCTGGTCGCCAATGCTGTTGCAGAAAGTCGGCTACCTGTTCAGCCAGCTCGATGGCAGTGCGGATTTTCCGCCCACCACCCAGCAAGCGGCTGTGCAGGAAGAGTTGAAGCAGCGCGGTGACAAGGCCATGCAGGACTTTCAGCAGTTCGTTGCGAAAGATCTGGCGGCGTTCAACACCATGCTTCGCGAGCGGAACATTTCGAATATCTTTGTTAAAACAAAATAGGCGGAGCCGGGTTAACAACAACGAAATTTGATCAAGGGCGCCGCCGAAGCATCTGCCCGGGAGAAAAATAATATGACGCGAATTTTTCGCGCACGGATAGTCCTGCTTCTTGCCATCGCAACAACGATTGCGGGGCCAACCGTTTTTGCGCAGGACCGCTCGCAGGGGCGCTCGATGGTGATATCGCGAAGCGGAATCGTGGCTGCGGAATCTCCGTTGGCTGCGCAGGCAGGAGCGAAGATTCTTGAGCGCGGCGGAAACGCGGTGGACGCGGCGATCGCTGCCAACGCCATGATGGGCGTCGTCGAACCGATGATGAACGGCATCGGCGGCGACTTATTTGCGATCGTGTATGACGCTAAAGGGAACAAGCTCTACGGATTGAACGCCAGCGGCTGGGCGCCCAAGGGTTTGACCATCGAGTATTTGCAGAAGCAGGGAATTCGCAGCATGCCGCAGCAGGGCGTGAACTCGATCACCGTGCCGGGTGCCGTGGACGGCTGGCAGAAGCTGGCCGATAAATTCGGCCGAAAAAAGCTCGCGGAAGATTTGGCTGCGGCGATTCGAACCGCCCAGGATGGATTCCCGGTTCCGGAATGGACGGCGGCCTACTGGGCGATGGAAGTGGACCACCTGCGCACCGATGATACTGCTGCGGCGACCTATCTTCCAGGAGACCGCCCGCCGAAGGTCGGCGAGGTGTTTCGGAATCTGGATCTGGCATGGTCGCTCCAGCAAATCGCGCTGCACGGCAGGGAAGCGTTTTACAAAGGCGAAATTGCCGCAAAAATTTTGGAATCGATGAAACGGCACAACGGGCCAATGGCCGCGCAGGACCTGTCCGAATTTTCGAGCGAATTTGTCGAGCCGATTTCCACGACCTATCGCGATTGGACAGTTTACGAGTTGCCCCCGAACGTGCAGGGCCTCGCCGCGCTGGAAATGTTGAACATCATGGAGACATTTCCGCTGGGACAGAAGGATTGGGGCTTCGGCTCGACAAAAGCCCTGCACGCCATGATCGAAGCAAAGAAACTGGCCTACGCCGATCTTGCGAAATACATCGGCGAACCGAGAAAGCAAAAACTGCCGGTGGCAACGCTCCTTTCGAAAGAATGGGCAGCGGCGAGGGCCAAGTTGATTGACGCCGACAAAGCCGACTGCGACGCGGCGGCGGGAATAATCCCCGTCGGGAATGACACCACCTATCTGAGCGTCGTTGACCGCGACGGAAACATGGTGTCGCTGATTCAGAGCAACTACGAGGCGTTTGGATCGGGAATTGTCGCCACCGGGACCGGTTTCGCACTGCACGATCGCGGCGGACTGTTCAGCCTGGATCCGAATTCGCCAAATGCGCTCGCTGGCGGGAAAAGGCCGCTGCATACGATCATTCCTGGTTTCGCACAAAAAGGAGATCTCCGGCTGGCCTTCGGAATCATGGGCGGCTGGAACCAATCGCAAGCCCACGCGCAGTTCATCGCCAACATGGTGGACTACAAAATGAACATTCAAGCAGCGCTGGAGGCGCCACGCTTTAGCAAACGCACGTTTGAAGGCTGCGACGTGATGTTGGAGAACCGCTTTGCGCAGAACGTCCGCAACGAATTGACCACAAAAGGCCACAAGATTGAAGTGAAAGGGACTTACTCCGCGCCGATGGGCGGAGGTCAGGCGGTCCTGCGGGATTTTGCCGCTGGGGTCAATTACGGGGCCTCGGATCCGCGAAAAGACGGCCAGGCGGTGGCGGAACTACCATTTGAGTAGGCCTAAGTGCCGGTATTAGATGGGCATAGAGGCCCTTCGAATTGTGCAAGAGAGTTCCCCCGAGTTTGGCCTGGAGCGGAAGAATTCTGCCTTGTCCGTCCCCCATGGCCACTCGGCCAGTTTGTAAACTGCTGTAAACAAAATGTTTACTGTGGACGTGGTTGGTAGACGGATTGCACCTGTACCAATGGCCAGGGACCGCCGCCCGCAGCTACGCGACCTGGAAGTGGAGATCCCGATGGGATATGCCCGGGTGGGCTTGACTGTGGCGCGCTACCTCGCGACGGCTGTTTTTGTTCTTTTCCTCACAACCCAGTGCCAGGCGCAAACCGTTGATCTTTCGGGACGTTACCAGTGCGCGCAGGCCAAGGTGAGCGGCAAAGTGGTTCCCTGCACAGGAGCGCCGCTGACTCTGAAGAACGATGGACGATTCGAATTGCGCGGCTGGGAAGGCAGCTACATGGTGAACGGGGAGTGGGTGGAGCTTTCCGATTCGCTGATCAAGACGCGCGCGAAAATCGAGCCGGGGCACAAAATCGTCCTGCGCTACTACGGGAAACACGGCCTGGTGGAAATGACCTACGAACGGCGCGTCGTGGACATGGGGAAGACGGCGCTGAGCTGAATCCTCCTGGTGGGAATCCAAACGTCCAGATCGAAGTGAATTTTTAGGTACTTTCCCGTAAACAACACTAGTCTAATTTAGACTACTGCCGATAGTCTGGTCTAGACCGGTCCAGACCAGTTACTCTCTCCGGTTTCAGTTCGTAGCTGGATGCCATCCTCGCCCTCGCAAAACTTTTCCCGCCGCAGCTCCCGTCAATTTTCCGTGGTCGTATTCGACTTGCCCGTTCACGATGGTGAGGTCGATGCCCTCGGAAAGTTGGTCGGGTTTCGTGAAAGTGGCGCGGTCGATGATAGTCGCCGGGTCGAAGATGGTGATGTCGGCAAAGTAGCCGGGTTTCAGGAGTCCGCGACTGTCGAGATGCTCGCGCTGAGCGGGGAGCGAGGTGATCTTTCGAATCGCGGCTTCGATGGACATGAGATGTTCGTCGCGGACGTAGTGGCCCAAGAATCGCGGCATGGACCCCATCGCACGCGGATGGGTGTGCGGTTCGTAGGTCGGGCCGTCGAGTGACATTTCGCCGGCATCGAGGCCGATGCTGGTCCACGGCTGGCTCAGGCCGGTGCGGACGTCTTCTTCGCTAGCCATGAAATAGATCGCGCCAGTTTGTGCTTTGTCCGCGAGGACGAAATCCATGAGAGTGTCTTCGGGCGATTTTTTCCACACTTTGGCGACGTCATCGAGTGTTTTTCCGGCGAATTGCTTCAAGTCTGGATTCTCCGCGGACGAGATGAGCACGCCCGCGGCGCCCCCACAATCGTAAAAGAGATTTTCCCAATCGGAGTGATCGCCGGCGAGATCTTTTTTCACGCGCGCTCGAATGGCGGGGTCTTTCAAGCGCTCCAGCAATTTTTGCACGCCGCCATCGGCGACCCACGGCGGCAACGCGGAGGCCAGCGCCGTGGCGCCCGCCGGATAAGGATACATGTCCGCGGCAATGTCGAGGCCGGAGTCTCGCGCCTGCTGAATGGCGGCGACGACATTCTTCATGCTGCCCCAGCGCGGTTTGCCGCTGACCTTGAGATGAAAAACTTCAACAGGGAGATTCGCTTCGCGCCCGATGCGCATGGCTTCGGCGAGCGCAGGCATTTCCGAAGCGCCTTCGCTGCGCATGTGCGTGGCGTAGAGGCCCCCGTATTTGGAGGCCACTTGAGCGAGAGCGATGAGCTCTTCGGTCTTCGCGTAAATATTGGGCGGATAGATGAGCGCGCTGGAAACGCCGAGAGCGCCGTCCTTCATGGCTTGCTCGACGAGGGACTTCATTTGTTCGAGTTCGGCGGAAGTCGGTGCGCGGTCGTCATCGCCAATCACGGCTTCGCGGACCTGCGCGGAGCCGACATACGTTCCGATGTTGAGCGGAGTGCCTTGCTTTTCAAGACGGCGGAAATAACCGTCGAGAGTGGTCCAATCGACGGTGAGTTTGTACTGATCGAGAAATGTTTTTTGCGGCGCGATGGTCTTTTCGTTTTGCGGGGCGATGGAGCCGCCTTCGCCGGTGATTTCCGTGGTGATCCCTTGAGAGAGTTTGCTGATCGAGCGATTGTCGAGGAGCAGCGAGAC
>Ga0075030_100005463_pt1 | contig 11458 bp, 10 predicted proteins | sample LitLauG_LLR_2012_FD_71393 | JGI IMG/M metagenome (GOLD analysis project Ga0075030, IMG submission 71393) | Freshwater sediment microbial communities from Pennsylvania, USA - Little Laurel Run_MetaG_LLR_2012 | ecosystem: Environmental > Aquatic > Freshwater > Creek > Sediment | place: USA...
GGTTATAAGCCCAAAAGTGCTGATGAGCATCAATGTGCATTGCTATCGGCATGCGCTCTGCGCGACAACGGATATCTAAGGCCGTTTAATCAACCACTTCATATAAACTTTGGAGGGAGATGTAGATACAGGTTTTCTCTGAGTTGATTTTTTGCCGAATTTGGAAATTAAGTCGGCAAGCAGATGACGCGCAGAGCTGTAAGGCTTTAGATAGACCTCTTCCAGATCTGGCGGCGGGTTCGAAAGCCTCGCCCGCAGTTCCTTGTCGACCTTTTTCAAGCGCTTCCCAATGGAGCCCAAGCAAAGAAGGCAAAATCCATTCCCGCCGTATATGGCATCTTTATGTGCGCAGTGCAGGCAGCCGTAAGTGTCAAAATATAGCCGCAACCGTTGGTGATGCTCTGTTGACAAGAGCTTTTCCATACTTTTGCGCAGTTTCAATGTGAGAAACAGAGGCGGCAGGTTGCTCCTTTTTGTCAGGGCCGGCATCAATAAGACCCCTTTGCGAGCCCGGCGGCCGCGAAATTTTATAGGTTTCTCGGGTGACATTTATCCAGAACCTTCTGAACTTGTTTCATGCTCACATGCGTGTACCTCTGCGTAGTACTAACACTGACGTGTCCAAGCATTTCCTGAATCATCCTTATGTCTGCACCATGGTCGAGCAGATGAGTCGCGAATGTGTGTCGGAGAAGCTGAGGGGTCACACGGAGACCAACCTTCAGTCCAACTCTCATGACCACCCATCGCACGGTTACGCAAGCCAACGGTTTCTTCCCGATTGATAAGTCTAGAATTGTATCCGGAATATCTTGTTCTAGCTTTCTCAACGCTTGATCGTAAGTGAGCCCTTTTCGCTTAGGAACATACCAACGAACACGCAACGAACGCTTCAATGCCGGGTCGTATTTATATAAGTGGGATCGCCAAGCACCATTCCGTACGCGCATTAAATGTACTCTTCGTGACAGAGAGCGGGCGACGAACAAATATCCAGTTTTCCGTTTTCCGATATACCGTCGAAGGTAACTCGAAATGGCCCGAGGAAATAAAACATACCGGTATCCACACTTGCCAAGCACGCGTATGCGCCGGGCCTCGAAATCTACATCCTCAACGCGCATACTTCGAACTTCTCCAACGCGTGCCCCGGTACCGTAAAGGACTTCAATCATAGTCCGCTCATGGAGGTTGGGGGCGGCTGACAAGAGCAAGGACACTTGCTTCTCTGTAAGCACACGAGGAATAGCTCGTCGCAGTCGGCTTAAACGTACGAAGCGCGGGGGAGACCAATTGATGAGTCCCCCCATATTAAGAAAATCAAAGAAGCAGCGCAGAGCGCACATAGCCCTCGAGATGGTTGCTTGCTTAACACCTCTTTGCGCGATTGCAGCCAAGAAATCCCGGATATCAAGATGGGTCACATCGGTGGCTGGAATGTCGTTGAGGAATTGGCGTAGAGACGCAATCGAAGCCAAATAATAGCGATTCGTGTCTGCACTATATCCCAGAACTCTTAGCCAGCGCGCAAACCGTAATGCTAGCTCCGCGTTAAACTCTTTCGTGGAGGGCATGGAGGAATGGGGTGAGTACACACTGGGCTCGAGGAATTGTCAATGAATTGCTTTGTTGCTCCAGCACCATTGAGATGTCCGATAAAGGTCGGAGCACGATACGGATCGCGGTCCTTCAGCCGTGCTAGCTGGGCAACCGTTAGCATCCCATTTTCCCCGTTCGCAACTCACCACGGTATAAAAGGAAAAGGAGCCATCTCCATGAAAACGCATTTAACCACAGCCAGCCGGCAACTTGGCGTGCTCCTTCTTCTCAGCTCGGGACTCATATTCCCCTTGGTTCCCCGAGCCAGCGCGCAGTCGCCATCTCAGGATTCGCAGAGCACCACAACTCCCGCGGCCACCGCCCCACAGACAGACGCGGGAAAAAAAGCCGCGGAACGAAAGAAGCGCTTCGAGGAACAGAAAAGGCTTCTCGATGGCGGCGGAGGCGGGAGCGCGGGGGTGACCGCAGCGCACGCGGCAGCCACCGATAGCAAGTTCTACATCAATCCGATTGCCGTGAACATGGTGGCCAATGAATCACAAGAACTTCACGTCTGGGACCACCGAGGGACAGGCAACGATGTGTCTGCGAGAGTTTCCTGGTCTCTCAGCGGCTCCGGGGTCGTGGATATGACCGTGAAGCATCATGCCTTCGTTACCGCGAAGATGCCTGGCACTGTGAGCGTGATTGGTCAGATCGACGGACACACTGTCGAAGCCATTGTCACCGTTTATCGCGGAGAAAAGCTGCCTCCGGGCATAGCGCCCTACGTGTCGTCGCCGCCGCCTATGAGAACCGGCGGGAGGCGCAACGTCCAGACCGTTACGGTCCAGCCCTAACGAAGTCCCTCGATTCGTATAAATGAGAAGGAGGATTCCCGATGAAACTTGGCGCCTTCGGTTTGCGCGGAGCCTCACGAGCCGCACTCCTGCTTTGCTTCAGTCTCGCGCTCCTAGGAAGAGTGACCAGAGTTGATCTAATTACGGAACCAGGGGAGAGTTCCTCGCCTCTCTCGACAAGCTTCTCATCAATGTTACTCGTAGGTTGCTCGATGGGCATGGGACCCACCATGGATTCGCAGCTGTGACTAAAGAACAGTCTACGCCGCTCTTATTCAGAGGGAAAGACAGGCGCCTTCTGTATTCAATTCAGTTTCTCTCTGACAAGGTCCCCTATGCGGTCTTGGCCTCCAACGGCAAACCAGTCACACTGACATCCTTTGCCGAACGAAGAAACAGGAACGAGAGCAAGTACAGCGCGGCCGCGAGAATTATCAGAGATCGGATTCCCGTCCACAATGATGCCGACTCTAGCATTCCTCCGACCAGCGCCCCTAAAAGATTAGAACCAAGTGCTTGGCCGCTGAATTTGTATTCTGCAAAACTGCGAATGAAAACAATGGAAGCAAATGCTACCGGCGAACATAGGACCAACGTAGCTACCAACGCCTTCACCAGAAATGTTTGAAAGAAGAGTTTTTCAAGCGGCAGGAAATACGACACAAGCATGCATATTCCGATTCCTGTGTATGCAAAACGCACAGGGATCGACGGCCAGGAATCCACAAGAAAGTTGACGGCCACGATGAGCACCAGAATGGCGCCGATAACGATGGAATTGACCAACCAAGTCGTCCCAAACAGCATTGCCATGCGGCTTACAATCTGTGCCTCGAGGAGCAGAAATCCTGCGCCTAGGAAGAAGAAGTGCCAATTGATCGCCTGTCCTGCCGTCCCGGTATTCCGTATAAGGAGTCGCGTCAGCGCCACGAGAAGGACTGACATAATAACGATAATGAGGGGGATCCCTGGTTCATGCTGATAGAAATAAGGCCAGTCGTCCGTAGTGAGGTGGGCGGATTCCGTTTCCACGCCCCTATGTGATTTGAGATAATCCGTGAGCTCCGGGGAAGACAGCGCCTGTTCCAGATGTTTCTGGGATCCTACAACGAAGAAATGTCCTCCGCTGCTGTATTTCGACGCGTCGGCGTAGAAATCTAACGGCTCTTGGCCAAAGACTTTCTGCAACAGCCCGTGTAGCCGCCCCGCAATCCACGCGGTGTGCGCCTGGAATTTCAGGATAAGGATGCCATCTTCCTTGAGCAATCGGCGTGCGGCTTCCAGTGCCTCCACGGTGTAGACATAGTTGTCGATTCTGACCGAGGAATAGTTGGAAACGTTGGTATGCGAATCCAGCAGCGAATAAACAATCAGATCAAAGCGCTCCTTACTGTTTTCGATGTAGCTCCGTGCATCGTTGACGACGGGGGTGACGCGCGGAGAGGAATAAGGCCGCTCGAAATGGGATTCTCTCCCGAGGTATTGGATCAACGGGTCGATTTCGACGGCTACCACATGTCCCGCCCCGTTGCGGAGCGCAGCGGCGACGTCGTTGCCCATTCCGGCTCCCAGAACTAGCACGTTTGGTGGGTCAGGATAAAAGTGATATGGAAGGTTGTACGCATCCCATTTGCTGGATACCTGAGAAAAAAACTGCGGATGAGCTGCCACAAATTCTGGCGAAAGATTCACGACCTGCTGAAACCAAGTGTGGTTGGTGTCTAGCTGATAAGCGATCACTTCACCGTTTTCCACACGTTCGGAAATTTCCAGGTACTGATAGGGCGACCAGTATTCACGGCCGATCCCACGCGGATGCAGCAAAAAAAGCGCGAGGCAGAATCCAAATGTCACGATCGAAGCCCAGCGCAGAGGAGCGACCTTGGCTACGAGAAGAACCAAAAGAACTCCAGCGACGGCAAACCAAACAGCAGGAGGTTGCCAGTATTGGCAAAGTAGGGTGAAGAGCAGGATGCCTCCGAGGCTCCCGAGGATATTGACGGAGTATGCGAAAATGCCACGCGGCGCCCGTTCCAGATAGCCACCCACGATCTGTCCGAGCGGGATAAACACCATCGCATTCAAAATGAACAGCGGCACAGTGATGGCAATCGCCGCTCCTAAGGCCAAAAGTGCTAGCCCAGAGAAAGGTACGGCGGGAATTCCCATGGAATTGACTTCCGAGGCCACCCCTAAATAAGAGGGCAGCGCACTGATTAAGGCGCGCAGAGGTTGCCAAGGAAATTGAATCAGGAAGACAAGCGTGAGCAGTGGAACAGCTAGGGCGATGAGATTGATGCGCTTTCGGCAAAGAAAGCAGCCCAGACCAAATCCAAGGAAGCACGACACCAACATATAATTCTTAAGAAACGCAAAGATGCGCACTTCAGAGGACATCCATCGGATCATCAACAGTTCCAGAAAGAGGCCGAGAATGCTGGCGAGGACCAGTCCGGTGTAGCTAAAACCTCCCAGGCTGTCCAGTGAGAATTCAAACGAAGCCGTCCAACTCTGGATTTTCTGCCTCCAGCCGCCCGTGGCTGTTTCTCGATACAGGATAAAGGTATAAAGGCAAGCGATCAGTCCGATGAAAAGAGTTAGACAGAAGGCAATTTGGAAATCCAGACGTCCAAGATTCTCTTTCAAGCATTCTCTCCGGATATTCAGTTGAAAATTCGTGCCGAGCGGTCTGAGAGAGTGTACCTCAAGATTTAATCGCGCGTTTTGCGCTAACCCTTGATCTCCGATGTGGATCAATAGTCCTCCCATGCTGTTAACTCCTGACAATGGCGACCGAAGAATGAGCTGAGCTGCGATAGCAGAGCCGACCTGTGCTGTTCTGCGAGAAACAGCTAATTCATCAAAGGTCCGCTGGAAACTATCGGCACGGAAAAGCCACCGCCGCCCCACCGATTCGAGGTCTGCTATACTCCTGGCCGATGCACGAAAAATTGAAATGGCCAGGCTGGCTCGCGCAGATTTGCTGTTGCGTGTGGCTTGCGGGAGCGCAGATCTGGTATTACCTGCAATTCAAGACCTTGCTCGTGCCACTCGCGAAGTCGTGCTTCCGAAGCGTATGGCGCTGATCTCCTCTCTCGGCGGGCTGCTTTGTGTTGCGATTTTTTGCTTTCTCATGGCAGCGTTTGGGCAGCGAGTGCTGCGCTGGGGCCGCATCGACATCGGAAACCACGTCGAACGAATCTTGGTGGGTGTTGCCATTGGCATGATTACTTTTGAGGCGGCGCTCGCGATCATCGAACCACTGGGGAAGCTGACCCTGGGCATCGTGCTTGTAATCCTTGCGATTACTGTCTCGGGGATATCGGAATACCTTTCCATCCTTCGCAGCGCTGTTGCTCTGCTGAGGTCGTTCATTTCCGCAGAAACTCGCGGCGAACGCTTCCTTTTAACGATCCTAGCGCCGGTTTTGTTGTTTGAGGGCCTCGCAGCGGTGGCGCCGCTGACTGGATCGGACGCGTTGCACTACCACTTTGCATCGCCACTGCTCGTCCTGCGCAATGGATTTCATCCGGAGTTTTTTCTTGCTCACAGCTTTTTGACGGGGCAGGGACACCTGTTAGTCCTTGCTGGATTGGCGGCCGGCACGGATAAGTTGGCGTTGGCATCAATCTATCTTGGTGGTGTGCTCGCGGCTGCTGCGACAGCGTGCATCGCCCGAAAATGGGCCTCGCGGACGTGGGCCTTGCTCGCGGCGCTGGCCTTTCTGCTTACGCCGGTCGTTTTCTGGCAAATCACTGCGGCCGGAGCGCCGGACATCTGGATGGCGTTTTTCGCGGCAGTGGGAGTCTTGCTGGTTGCGCGCGCAAAGAGCAAGCCGCAACTTGCAATGGCCGCGATAGCTGGATTGTTGGCCGGAGCGGTTGCCGGGACGAAATATACGGGTTGCATTGTCACGGCAAGTTTGCTGGCCGCGTTTGTTTGGGAGACGCCCTCCCTGCGGCGAATAGCGGTTTTCTTCCCGGGCGCGCTCGTCGCGGGCATCTGGCCGTACGCACGCAACCTAATGTGGACCGGAGATCCCGTCTTTCCATTTGCCTTGCGCTGGCTTTCACCCGGGCGCGTGAACGGCTATGCGCTCACGTCGTTGCTTGCCGACACGGGGGCAAGTGCGCATACAACTTTCTGGCAGCTCGCGAAGTTTCCGCTTTTTGCCTGGGTCGACTTCGAGCACTTAGGTTTCTGGCAATTTTTCGGGCCATTGTGCCTGCTCTTCACGCCAATGATCGTGCTGGCGGTGCGAAACACCCCTTTGTGGCGCGCTGCCCTAGTTGTATGGGTCGGGAGCAGCATCGGCATAGGCGCGAGCACCGGCATGTCTCGGTTTCTTCTGCCAATCCTGCCTATTGCCTTGGCGGCCGCATTCGCGGGAGCCGCGAGATTGCACGAAACGAATTGGCACATCGCGCGCGCAATATGCGTCGCGACCATTGCATCGTTCCTCTTGCTAGGCCTTGGCGGATTCGCATTGTACTCACGTTCCGCGGTTGCCGCTGCCGCCGGTCTTGTAAGCCGCGAAGCGTATTTGCAAAGTCGTTCGCCAGACTTTGGCGCAACGGAATTCGTCAACCGTACATTGGGCGAAAAGGAAACAGGGGAACGGGCGCTCGTTTTTTTTCGACATGTCTACTACCTGCGAGTTCCTTTTGTCTACGGTGACCCTTCAGGAAGCTGGGCCGTAGATCCAGCCCGGCTTGGCACGGCAGAGGCCTGGCGCGAGTTCTTGCAGCAAAACAAGATACGTTGGGTCGTGCGAGCACCGGATTATCCTGAGGTGGTTGCCGCGCCCCTGCGACAGCTCGAGACCGAAGGAAAACTCTTGCCGTACGCTCAGGGCCAAGTCAGCGATTTCGAGGGGATGCGTCTCCAGAGCGTCCTAGTCCAGGTGCCGATCGCTATTCTTCGGGTTAGTGATTGAGATTCTCGATAGGTGGAGTGTGTGTCTCATTCGTCCCAACACCTGGAATCTCGATAGCATTTCTGAGTATTGGAAGAGAAAGAAGAGTCTGAGTTTTTTCATATGTTTCAGAATCCACTCGCAGGCAGAGAAGCGTCGTGCCTTGGATATTGAAGATGGGCAGCTTACGGGCCAGCCAATTCCAGAATACCGTGACGGCTCTCACCGACCCATAGTCATGCCGAAAGATAACGCCCCCGGGCTTAACCACGGAGAACGCTTGAAACACCTCTGCGGCGATCCCCGGCATGAGATCGCAAGCGTCACAAAAGACGATCTCTACGGAAGCTCGATAAGGCCTGGAGTCCCAGGCGCCAACTCCGCAGAAGACCTGCTTGATCTTTGCTTTGACCGGCTGCTCCCAATAAAAGTACCCCACGTCGTTTTTCCCGGGAATCGGAGCGAAATCGAGAGTAATGATTTCTCCATCCTGCGGGAGTTGGTTGGCGATATTCACGGCCGTGCGGCCTTCGGCAGTTCCGAATTCCACAACCTTTTTTGGACGCAGATGGCAGACAACTTTGCTCAGGACATTCAGCTCCTGAGTCGATATTCCGATGTGGCGTGGCATCGGAAAAAGCAATTCCGCGGAGCGCGTGAAGTCGATCTCCGGAAACAGTTCTTCCACCGTCTTGCTGGGGATATCGCGGTCGCGCCACCAAGGTAGTTTCTCCCAGTGGTAGGGCATTCCGAATCCAGAGTACAGACGATAGGATTGAGTCACATACCCTATGGCAGCGGACCAGCCATTCTGGAATAAAAGCGCTATCGCATTCAGATTAAGCGACAGTAGTCCATGAGTTAGCCGTTCAAGCCTCGTCGGATAACGATACAAATCTCTGAATTCTTCTTCTGCACCATGCGCGGCCATCGAGAAAACATATCACCTGAAAGCAGCTTTACGCCAGTTCACGCTTCGGCTCCGCAGAGAAGAAGGTGCTTCTTTTTCTCCATCTCACCTTCTACACATTCGACGTGCACGCGCTCTTCTACCGCGATGACAGAAGGTCGGTCACGATCATCGTCGCGCATGCCCGGCTGTATGCCGGCGCAAAGTTGGAGGGAACACGCAGGCTATGAGTGAACGCGTTTGGCAACGATTCGGCTGATAGGCTTCTTGAAAATTTCGCTTTTGCCAATTGGGCTCCCCCCAAGCGAAAACGTGCTGTATCCCCGCATCGCAAGTTCGTCTAGCGCAGCGCACGGATCTCCACCGTCCGAGGTGATCATTTCGCTGTGCAGTTCGAGAAACAGAATGGGTGAAGCGCTCCTCAGCGTAGCTCCCCCGCCCCGCAGCACGGCGGCCTCGTGCCCTTCGACATCGACCTTGATGTGAGTTGGAGTTCCAATCTCTTGGGCCATCTGGTCAATCGTCGTCGCTTTGGCCGGCGAGAGTTCTTTTGTCGAGCGGCCTCTCACAAGCCGGAAATAGCCATCCGAAAAGACCCCCGCGCTGAGCATGTTGAGCTGGCCGGGGGCATCACTCACCGCCGCCTGAAGGATCTGGACCCGGTCCGCACAGCGGTTCAGTTTGACCTGCCTTGCCATCATTCTAGCGGCCACAGGAGATGGATCTACCGCGACCGCGCGTCCGCCAAACTGCGCCGCGGCGAGGCTGAAGAGGCCGAAATGCGCGCCAAGGTCAAACAGGAGCATCGTTGTGCCGCAATGGGCCAGGAAATTTTTGAATTCCTCGCTTTGGTCCGGATCGGCAATCTGAGACCGGCAAGCGACTTTGTACGCATGCGGATGGCAAACGATGGAGCGCCCGGAAGAGAAATACAGTGTTTCTACCTCTCCCAGAGCAAATCTGGTTGCGTCCCATAGCCATTCGGCCGAGCGGGAGGGGGAGCGGAGCCAGTTCCGCAGAGGTCGTGGAACCGCTGCCCTGACCAAATTTTTCAGAACATCCGACGACATCAACTATGAATCCCGGCAAACACTTTAGCACAAGCCCAAAGGTGTTCCGCCTGCGGCAGTGCGCGAGGAATATTGGGATCTTTGCTCCTTCGCACTTTATTGGATGCGGTACTGGAACACCGCTGTTCTGTCGGAGAATCTTCGCTCCTTGAGCAAGGCGTGCCTACTGTACAACGACAAATTGTAGGTCTCGCACCGAAAACTCACCCTAACGTTGGTACAAAGAAGCTGGGCCGATCAAGTGACGTAGACTCTCTCAATGAAACTCGAACAAAAGCTCGGGACGGTCAGCAGCGCCGCGCAGAATCAGAGTTGCGAAGAATATTTATCCTGCCTTTGTTAACTGAACTTCCGAATATCGACACTGAACGGAGTTTCACAGGACTCTTACAGAAAAACCTATTCGGAAGATTCTCTCTTCTGGCGAGACAGCAGACGCCGGAGATATTTGGGCCCTTCCTCGGCGTACAATGAGGCTCCACCTCTCAGCAGAATTTCACAAACCTGCGCAAGACTTCTACCTTCGTTCTTTGCGATCTGCACCAGTGTCCTTTTGAGTTCTGCGGGGACTCTGATTCCAATTCTGTCTTCTTTCCTCATGCTCGCTAGTCGTGGATTGTACGGCACTCCTCCTGCCTTCGCAAACTCTTCGCTTGACAGATGTTTTCTTTGATGGGTACCATTGGTCAACAATGGTGCACAAAGGAGTTTAAATGAAAAGCCGCGCTGCTATTAACAGTCAAATCCGGATTCTGATCTGCCAAAACGTCAAGCTAGCAAAGCATTTGAAGGTGGGGCAGTTGGGAACTATTGCGATTGACCGTCTGCGCGAGATGACGATCAGATTTGGGCTCTCCTTGGCTATGGGAGACTTCACATACTTGGATGGTGGTTTGTATGTCACCCATTCCGGGTTGTTGAGCCTGGCATCGCGCAAACGGTGCCTTGGCATTCATGTTCAGCAAGTGCGCGAATCTTGTGACCCGTCGTCAGGGCGTTGGGTCTTCAAGGCCACCGTTTACAAATCTTCGGCCTCGAAAGGGTTCGTCGGCTACGGCGATGCCGACCCCTCGAATGTCTCACCTTTAGTCCGTGGCGCCGAGATGCGTGTGGCGGAAACGCGAGCCGTCAACAGAGCGCTCCGCAAAGCTTACGGAATCGGGCTGTGTTCCGTTGAGGAGTTGGGCTGGCTTACCGGTTCCCCCGGTCACGCGAGGGAACAGAAGGAGTCCATAAAGCCGCCTAGCCCGAATGGCTCGGGCAACGGGCAGCCCAGGCTGCGCGACCGGCTGTGTGTGTTAATCCGCCAATACAACCTCGATCCCACATTGGTCAAAGCCTACGCTGCGGACTTCTGCGGTACGGAAACTCTCAAAGGTGCCAGCCGAGACCTGGTCGAGTCTTTCATCGCCCATATAGCCACATCCGCCAAGGAAAACCGGGAGGGCCTGATCTGCAAACTCAATTCCTATGCTCAGCCTGTGGAGGTAAAGCAATGAAGCGACAGATTCCTGGTCTTCATATGAACCAACGTGGCGTCGAAAACAGGCTGGAAGGCTTATTTCTTGTTCGCGTGGATCGGGCGCGCTACCAGTGGCATCCACAAAAGCCCTTCGTAGAGCTCCGATTTGCGATTCTGGAACCCAAGTCTTTCGAAAGCAGGCTCTTCTCCGGACGGTTGTACTGCACCGAAAGAGCGCTCTGGAAACTCAACTGGTTTCTTCGCGATTTTGGCTACGACGCGCAACTCCTCAAGGATGACCAGGTCGATGAAAAGGCGCTCTCGAATCTTCGCGGGGTCATCCGGACCTCTTATACAGCTCTGAACGGACGCTCCTACCAAAACCTCGATGCCTTCGCCCCCGAGGCAGACTGGGAAGCACTCGAATGCACATCACTGGCTCACAGCGATGGGTCGGAAGGTAACGATGGTCTATAGCTACACGCAAATTAGCCAGTATCTTCGCTGCCCCCGCAGCTACCGCTACCGGTACCTGGACGGGTGGCGGGAAAAAGAGACCCGAGCAGCGATGGTCTTCGGTCGCTGTTTTGAAAAGGCCCTCGGTGCTTACTTTTGTCGGGAGGACAGCGCTGCAGTGCTCTTCAAAGAATGGCAAGCCTATCGCGATGCTCCTTTTGCATTCCGCAAAGGAGAGTCCTGGGA
>Ga0075030_100005465_pt1 | contig 11454 bp, 6 predicted proteins | sample LitLauG_LLR_2012_FD_71393 | JGI IMG/M metagenome (GOLD analysis project Ga0075030, IMG submission 71393) | Freshwater sediment microbial communities from Pennsylvania, USA - Little Laurel Run_MetaG_LLR_2012 | ecosystem: Environmental > Aquatic > Freshwater > Creek > Sediment | place: USA...
CCTGGGCACTACATCCGATTCGAGCGTCATCAACAAGATCGGCTGGTCGGCCGGATTTTGTTTCCGGTATCGGGGAAGACTGGGGAGATTCGACGGTAGAGACCCGGCGGAAGCGTTGATGGCCGCCTGGACGTCGCGCGCCGCGGCATTGATGTCGCGGCTCAGATCGAACTGGAGTGTTACTTGCGCAGATCCCACTGAGCTTCGGGAGGTCATTTCCGTGACGCCGGCGATGCGAGTGAACTGCTTTTCCAGGGGAGTCGCGACGGATGCCGCCATCACAGCGGGGCTCGCCCCCGGCAGGCCGGCTTGAACGTTGACGGTGGGGAAATCAACCTCCGGTAATGCTGCCACTGGCAATAACGTGTAGGCGATCGCACCGGACAGCGTCAGGGCGACGAGGAATAGCGTCGTGGCAACCGGTCTCCGAATGAATGGCGTGGAAATGCTCATACACTCTCCGCCTTATGTCAACGTCGGCTCCGCAGAAACTTCGCTGCTGCGATGGGAACGGCGGGATCGCGTGACCCAGGTGGCAATCCGTCCGAAATACAAATAGATCACCGGCGTCGTAAAAAGCGTCAGCACCTGACTGACGAGCAGTCCACCGATGATGCAGATCCCCAGCGGTTGCCGCAATTCGGAACCAACGCCGCTGCCGAAGGCGAGCGGCACGGCGCCGAGCAGCGCGGCCATCGTAGTCATCATAATCGGACGGAAGCGCAGAAGACACGCCTGGTAGATCGCCTCCACGGGCGGCAGACCTTCCTTGCGCTCCGCTTCCAGCGCAAAGTCAATCATCATGATGGCGTTCTTCTTCACAATGCCGATCAGAAGAATGATGCCGATCAGCGCAATGACATCCAGATCCTTCTTAAACAGAACCAACGCCAGGATCGCGCCGACTCCGGCCGATGGCAAGGTGGAAAGAATGGTGATGGGATGGATGAAGCTCTCGTAGAGCATGCCCAGAACGATGTACACCGTAATGATGGCCGCCAGGATCAGGAGGGGCTCGTTTGCCAGCGAGGACTCAAACGCGTGAGCCGTTCCCTGGAAGCTGGGTTCGATGCTGGCCGGCATGCCCAGTTCCCGCGTAACCTGTTTGATATGCTGAACGGCCGCGCCGAGCGACGCCCCCGGAGCCAGGTTAAAGGAAAGAGTCACCACAGGAAATTGGCTCTGGTGGTTAATGGTGATAGGAGACGCGACCGTGTTTGCTTGCACGAACGACCGCAGGGGAGCCGGGGCGAGCGCCGCTGCTCCCGTGAGTGCGGAATTCGTTCCGGCCAGCGCGATGGTAGATGCCAAATTGGCGGACGCGGACCCGATCGGTACGTACATGTCTTTCAAGCCGGCCGTATCCCGCTGGTAGCGAGGCTCCACTTCGAGAATCACATGGAACTGGTTGGTCTGCGTATAAATCGTCGACACCTGCCTCTGGCCGAAGGCATCGTAGAGAGCGTCGTCAACGTTCTGAGGAGTGATGCCGAGCCGGCCCGCGGTGTCGCGATCGATATTGACCACCAATCCGAGACCGTTGTTCTGCTGATCGCTGGCGACGTCCCGCAGTTCCGGCAACTGTTTCATCCGGTCCACAACCCGCGGAACCCACAAATCCAGCAGCGCCTTGTCCGGCGCATCGAGCGCGTACTGGTATTGCGTGCGGCTGATCCGGTCTTCCACGGTCAGATCCTGCACGGGCTGCAGGAACAGCTCGATGCCTGTTACCTGCTGCACCTTCGGCTGCAGCCGGCGATCACATCCGTCGCGGAAACACCGGCACGCTGTTCGAGGGGCTTCAGCGTGATCTGGATTCGGCCGCTATTCATTGTCGTGTTCACGCCATCGGCGCCGATGAAGGAAGTGAGATTCTCAACCGCCGGATCCTGGCGGATGGCCCGAACCAGCTCCTGCTGATGTTGCGACATGGCGGAAAACGATACCGTCTCGGGCGCCTGCGAAATGCCGAGAATCGCGCCCGTATCCTGCACCGGGAAGAAACCCTTGGGGACGACCAGGTAGAGGTAAACGGTGAGGGCCAGCGTGCCGCCGGCCACCAGCAACGTCAGGGGCTGATGACGCAGCACCACCCGAACCATTTTGCCGTACTGTTCGATGGTCTTTTCGAAGCACCACTCCGACCACCGATACAGCCGGCCTTGCTCGGCTGCCGCATGGTGTTTCAGGATGCGGGCCGCCATCATGGGCGTGAGCGTCAACGAGACAAACGCCGAAAAGATGATCGTCACCGCGAGCGTCACGGCAAATTCCCGGAACAGGCGTCCCACAATATCGGCCATGAACAGCAGCGGAATCAGCACGGCGATCAGCGAGACGGTCAACGATACGATGGTGAATCCAATCTCTTCGGATCCCCTGAGCGCGGCCAACATCGACGTTTGGCCCTTCTCGATATAGCGTGAGATGTTTTCGATCATCACGATGGCGTCGTCGACGACAAAGCCGGTGGAAATCGTGAGCGCCATCAGCGAAAGGTTATCCAGACTGTACCCGAGAAAGTACATGACGGCGAACGTGCCCACCAGGGAAAGAGGCACGGCAATGGCCGGGATGATGGTGGCCGAAGGGCTGCGCAGGAAGAGAAAGATGACCATCACCACCAACGCCGTGGTGAGCATCAGCTCGAATTCGACGTCAGCCACCGATGCCCGGATGGTTGTCGTGCGGTCGCTGATCACCCGCAGGTCGATCCCCTGCGGCAGAGATGCTTTGATTTGGGGGAGGAGAGTCTGAACCGTGTCGACGACGCTAATGATGTTGGTCCCGGGCTGCCGCTGGATATTCAGCACAATGGCCCGGTCGGCATTCACCCAAGCCGCGAGCTTGCTGTTTTCGGCGCCGTCGATTACGGTGGCCACATCGGAAATACGCACGGGCGCCCCATTGCGGTAGGCAATGATGATCGGCCCATATTGAACCCCGGCCCTAAGCTGGTCGTTATCGTTAATGGTCCAGGCCTGATCGGGTCCGTCGAAACTGCCCTTGGCCTGGTTCACATTCGCGCTGGAAAGGGCCGTCCGCAGCGTCTCCAGACTCAGGCCATAGGAAGCAAGAGCGGTGGGATTCGCCTGCACGCGGACGGCGGGACGCTGCCCTCCACTGATACTCACCAGGCCCACGCCCCTAAGCTGGGAAATCCTCTGCGCCATGCGCGTTTCGGCAAGCTCCTCGACTTTCGGCAGCGGCACGGTCGAGGAGGTAAGGGCGAGCGTTAGAATCGGCGCGTCGGCGGGGTTGGTTTTGCTGTAAACGGGAGGAACCGGGAGATTGTTAGGAAGAAAGGTCGTGGCCGCATTGATGGCGGCCTGCACTTCCTGTTCGGCTACGTCGATGCTGAGTTCGAGCGAGAATTGCAGTGTGATCAGCGAACTCCCAAAAGAACTGATCGACGTCATCTGCGTCAGTCCCGGCACCTGACCAAGTTGTTTCTCGAGCGGCGCAGTGATCGAGGACGTTACTACCTCCGGGCTGGCGCCCGGGTAATACGTCTGGATTTGCATGGTCGGGTAGTCGACCTGAGGTAGCGCCGAGACGGGCAGTTGCCGGAACGCAACAGCACCGACAAGGACAACGCCAACCATCATCAGCGAAGTCGCGACGGGCCGGAGAATAAAGGTTCGGGAAGGACTCACTGACTAGCGCCTCAATCCTGGCTTTTTTTGAAGTTACCGTCGCGCTTCTTGCCCTTTCCGCCCTTTTTGAATCCGCCACTCCCGCCTTTTCCGCCCGCGGCAGGATCGAAGCCGGGCGGGTTCTCTAACTCTCCCGGTTTACGCACCCGGACCTCGGCGCCCTCGAGCAACCGGTCGGTGCCATCGACGACCACCCTTTCTGCATCCGAGAGACCGGAGAGAATTACCGAAGAGGTCTCCGTGGTGATTCCCACCTGTACCGGTTTCAGGTGCACCCGGGAATCGTCATCCACAACATAGACGAATGCGCCCTGTTGGCCATTCTGAACCGCCACGTTCGGGACGACCAACTGATTGGTCAGTGTATCCACCAGAAGGCGGACATTGACGAACTGCTGAGGAAAAAGCGCGCCGTTGGCATTGTCGAAAACTGCCTTCAGCTTGGAAGTGCCGGTCGTATTGTCGATCTGGTTATCGAGTGTCATGAGAAGCCCGGATGCCAACTTCTTGGAATTGTCGCGGCTGTAGGCGTCAGCTGGAAGATGCGCACCCGCTCGGAGCTTTTGCATGACCTGCGGAAGGTTGTCTTCGGGGATGGTGAACAGCACGGATATCGGCTGGAGTTGGGTAATCACGACCATGCCGTTGGCGTCGGCTGCATGGACGATGTTGCCGGGATCGATCAGCCGCAGCCCAACGACACCCGTAATCGGGGCTGTAATCCTGGCATAGGTCAGTTGCAGTTTGGCGTTGTCGATGGCGGCCTGATCGGTCTGTATCTGGGCGCGCGCACTTTCGATGGCGGCCCGGTCGGCCAGGATGGTACTCGAGAGCGAATCGGCGTTCGACTTCAATTGCTCGCCTTGATCCCGCGCAATCACCCCTTGCTGGACCAATTGCGCGTAGCGACCAGCCTCGGTTTGGGCATACGTGTGCTGAGCCGTATCGCGTCCCAGATTGGCTTGGGCCTGTCCGAGTTGCGCCGTGTCGCGCGCGAGCGCCGCTTGAGCCTGGTCAAGCTGGGCCTGATACGGCCTCGGATCGATCTCGATCAGGACTTGCCCCTCCTTTACAGAATCGCCCTCGTTGAAATCTACTTTCATTAACTGCCCATCGACCCGCGACTTGACGGTGACGGTATAAAAGGCGGTCACGTTTCCCAAGCCGTTCAGGTAGACGGGGATGCTGGAACGTGTGATTCTCGATACAACTACAGGGACCGGGCCTACGGGAGCGGCCCGGCGCCCGCCACCACCCCCTCCCCCCTGGGTTTTCTGGAGCCCAGGCTGGCCGGCACGCCAGACAGCGTAACCCGCAACGCCTGCGATGAGGAGGAAGAAGACCACCCAGATCAGTCCGCGTTTCTTTGGCTTGCCGGAGAGTGGCGAAGGCCCCTGTCCGCCGGGCAGAAGAACTTCCGGCAGCGATTCCGGAGTTTTTGTGGTCGTCGTCATTCTAAACCTATCCTATAGCGGCAGGCTATGTGATTATGACTGATTCGGGAGCCTCCAGGTAACATCTAAAGGAGCTGAAAATCGGATAGCCCTCGTGGGCCGGTAGGAGCCCCAAAGGCTTACGATGAGCCTTGGGATGCGTGACGGCGCAATGTAAATTCCTCCGGAAAAGCCGCAGGTTCCAAAAATTGGATGGCCCTTTCGGGCAGGTGCTCGACAAATCCCTTCCGCAGAACCCGTCGACACGGTTCTTTTAAGCGCAGTCGGCTACCGTTCGGCATGGCTGCAGACGCTCGTCCACCCGGCGCCCGCCTATCGCGCCGAAATTGGCTCCCATTCTACGCGCCCGCTAACAGCCCTTCACCGCCAATCAGCGCCGTAGCCGCGCTGACGCGGCAAAGTCATCGTTTATTCGCGGCAAGGTTACGGTTTGAGGCACACGCGGAAGAGTACCGCTGAAAAGAGAATATCTTCATCAATGCACCATGTTTACAGAAGCTCCATTGGCTCCAGCGCCCGCTAACCTGGTTCCTGGAGATCCTTGTACCTCTCCGGGAGAATTGACCTGCACCAATGCGCCCGCGATCTCGGAAAATGCCAGTGTACCCTGACTGCTTGTGGTCATCTGTGTGCCGGATCCACACGTCTGAACCGTCACCGTGGTCGTGCCGGTCACACAGACTGTCGCCGATACAGGCAGATTCGCAATCAGGTGATATCGTGCCGTGACACTGGGAGTGTACGTGTAAGACACCGGCAGTGAGAGCCCCGTGCCTGCCGGGATATTAGAGCCCCCCACCACCCAATTGGCCGTGGAGTCTTTGATATGAGCGCCGGAGTAGTTGCCGCTGGTGATGGCGACGACCGGCGTAACGAGAGTCCCGGAATCGGCCCCCTGCAGCACATTCAGTTGCGTTTGCGAGGTGGGCTGCGAGGCCCGCGTCCCGGATGGGGTTACTTCCAATCTGTAAAACCCAATTCCTGAAGGTCCCGGATTGCCGCCAAAGTCGTTCAAACATACCGGAGACACCGCATTACATCCGGCGCCGTACGCTCCGTAGGCTATGAAGTCGTTCGCGTAGGCCGCATCAAATACCGAGCCGGAAACATTCAGGTTAGTGATATTGACGGTTGAGGCAGGCAGTAACGGCGTCACAAATAGCTTTTGTGTTCCATTTGTCGAGGTGATAACGCCCGAGGCATTCGATGGCGCCGACGTGTCCGTCATCAGCATCAACTGAAATCTGGGCCAGGTAGCATCTCGCCAGACGGTTCGGTCCATCACCACAACGTAATCCGGCTTGATATGGAAGACCTGACGTTCGATCCGCTGCGGATTCAGAAAGTCTCCATACGTCGCCGCAAGCCTCGTGGTCTGGTACGCCTTCCCAAACTCCGCTTGATTGTAGGTGTACAGATCGCTTGGCGGGTTCTCGTAGGCCAGGTCCGAAGCCACATTGCCGGCAATGACGGTCTGTTGCTGTGGCCCCTTCCAGGCAAACGTTGTGCCGTTACTGTCATTGACGCCCTGGTAATTGATAGTAGACTGCAACTCAGCCGAGGTCCACGGCTGACCGTACTTGGTCGGCCCCATCACCAGCCACTTGCCCTTCCGGTAGAATGTCAGGTTCCCCGTGTCCTCATAACCGTGCCGCACGTTGGGGGTTCCCGCGCGGAACGTCAACCAGGTAGCGTTCGCGGTCCAGTCGGACCGGGAGGAAACGAAGTTCATCCCGCACCCGGATGTTGGCAGTGTGCAACGGGCGTCCGTGGCGTAGTTGGTGGCCGCGGAATAGGCTGTTGCCGTGCCTGTAGGGTTATTGCCGAATAGTAGGTCGTAACCGACATATATATACGGCGTGGACGGCACCCAAACCGGGAATTGGGTGTTGATCCACGAACGGACGTAGTTGCCCTGTGTCGATGCGCCCAGCATATACCCGAGCATCAGCATGGCGGCGCGGCCGTCTTCGTTCGGACGGAACGGGTAATCCCCATCTCCAAATTGCAGCATGTAATACCATGCTGGTTCACCCCCGCCTATAACGCTCTGTGCGAGGGTGTCGGATGCTGGAGTAGTCGCGTGAAACATCCACGTGGTCGTTTCGTTCAGATAATTCGGGACAATCGACGAGGTTACTACGTTGCTCCCTGTGTCGATGGCGAGCAGCATCTTGGCGGCGTAACCGATATCGCCGTATCCGTAACTCTTTCCTTCCGCTTGCGGGACACCTACCCCCCTGCCGGTGTTCACGTACGGAGCCAAGAAGTTACGAAACCCGAACGTCGGATCGTTCATCGCCCAATCAAACTGCTGATTGGTGCCCGCTGCCGGATTGCCGTTACGGTCTATGTCATCCAGGGAGTTCACATGATCAGGCTTGTTAAGACCATCGCCGTAGATCGCAATCGCGGCCATGGTCTGAGCCATCAGTAGCCCACCCAGACACTCGTTGTCGTTAGGGATAATCGATCCGCCGGAACCGGCATCGCAGGCCCCGTAAATACCAGAAGCGGCGTTCTGGAGGTTTCGCGCGGCCACGGCCAGAAATCGGTTCGCTGCTGCCTTATTCGATCCCCATTGGTCCGTGCCGTATTGCAACCAATCGTAAACGAGTGCGAACAGATGCCCGCTGTTTTTGCTAAAATTGCCCCCCTCTGACGGAGCCGGGGGCGAACCCGCCATGCAACCATCCAGCGTCGGACCGGTCCCATAGGTACTGCACATTATATTTACGGTGTAATTGGTAGTGTACATCCAGGCGGTTATCGTTTGCGCGGCCCACTGCGCCGAGGTGTGGTGCGCTGGATCATAATTTGCCCCGTCGCTCGAATCGCCTGGGATGTTATGCAGAGCCACGTACATGAGGGCTTGAGTAAGAAGGTAAGAACCCGCATTATCTGTAGTGGCATTGAAAGTGCCATCGGCATAGGGCGTGACGAAATTGCACCAGACCTGATCCCCGACACCGCAACTGCCTCCGGTGCCGAGTACGTGGTTATGGATGGTAGTGATCAGCGCGGGAGTCAGCCAGATGCGAGGATGACCGGGAGTAATCGTGTCTAGCGCCCAACACTGGGTTAATGCCACAAAGAGAAGAATTAGGGGTTTCATGGAAGCCTCATTTGAATGCGATGGCTGCCGCCCCGTTATTGCCGCCGGCCGTCCAAGTGGGTTGCGCATAAGAGGTCTGCGCGAGCGCATAAGCGGCGCCGGCGCCAATTGGCTCATACGCAAGATTGCTATTCAGGACGTACGGAGACGTGATGTAAGGAGTACTGATGGAGGCACCAGAGTTGAATACCTGAAATACTATGTCCGGTCCCGCACCAATCGTTAATGTGGGTCCCGTAAAAACGGAGGGGCCGTTGGAGACACCATTATCCGCATCTTCCGAAATAGTGCCGGAACTCTTATTGACCTCGTAAATGAAGAGCGCACCATACGTATTCCAGTTGGTGCTTCCTGTTGCGGTAACCGTGGTAATGCCTCCGGCATTCGTTGTCCGAAAGTAGGCGTCTACTCCAACGCCCGCAGGAACATTGATTGTTCGACAGTTTGCGCAATGGGTATATGCAGTCCCGTCCGACACCCCGGTTACTGTTCCCGGACCACCTACCAGGCCATAACCCATTTCAATCATCACAACGATAGCATTGCCTGCGGTTGTGCTTGGAATAGTGCATGGGCAAGAGGTAGTCCCGGCTGCACAACTGCAGTCTGTTTCGTGTACGACTGTCCACGTGGCCCCGCTGGCCGCGATCTTCTGCGCGATTAGCACTGCCTGAGAAGCCTGCTGCGCAAAGAGCGGCGTAATCAGAGCCGCTAAAGCAAGCAGCCCAGAGATACAAACGGCCAAGCCAACAGTTAGTTTAAGGGTGCGTTTCATTTTTATGTGAGCCCTGTTCCGTTAATCATCCACCGCGTAGTAGTCATCTTGCAAGCCGTCGCTACGCCGTTTGCCGCGAGCGTCCGCGATCCGGTGGTGCCCGCCCCCGCCAGCACCAGAGTGTCTGACGTGATGGCGATAGTAATCGTGCCCGCCGACGTGTCGTTGATAAACGTGATACACGACCCCACCGGATACGCCACGTTTGCGTTGCTGTCGATCGTCCAGGTGCGTGCCGTCGTGTCTGTCCCCGGGTGATAGATCATCTTGCCGTTGTCGGCCAGGACCGTGGTATAGGCTGCCGATCGCGAATTCTGCGGCAGGCCAATGACCGTGCAGGTGCCAACCGCTCCCGAGTTAAGAGCGGTCAGGGTGGATGCGCCCGTGCAAGTGGTGGTTGTGATATTCATGTCGGCGCTTACTACGGGTCCCCATGACGGATTACCTGAGGCGTTCCCATGAGGAACGGTAGTTGTCGTTCCCTGGTTTGCGAACTGGGCACTCGCTAGTGTGACCGTGGCACACGTCGGGATGCCGGTAGAGGGGATCCCTGAGACAAACTGATTCGTGCAGGTGGTAGACAACGGAACCACCCCGATGTTCCCATCTGAGTTCTTGGACTTCACGGCCTTGTCCCCCGCGTCGAGCCAGACGCAAATCTTACCCGAGGGCACCGTAAACGTGCACGCCGTCGCGGTGCCTCCGTAAGTCAGGATGCCGTCACCGCCGGAAATCACCGAGCATCCATCTGGCGTAATCGTGCTTCCGTCGGCCCCCACCACGAACCACTGCCGGAGTACACTGCCCGCAACAGGGAATACGTCGCAAGCGTTCCCGCTCACCGAAGCCCCGTAGGTTACGGTGAATGGTCCGCCCGCGGCTGCTTGCTTCCAGTCAATGGCAAATCGCGCTCCCGCAGTTTTGTTCGTAAAGGTGACCGCTGTCACGTTGGCCGACATCACTGCAGGCTGCACGATGATCGGACTCTTGAGGCTGACGTCCGCAAGGCTGAACGTAGGCGTAGCCGAAAAGGCCGGAGACGCGCCGGTAGAACCACCGAAAGCCGAGAGCCCGTTTCCATCGACTTGCAGCCAACCTGCCGCAGTTACCGAAGTACAGGCGGGCGCCCCTGTGCCCACCGGAGCGTTGCATACATATTCGTGATGGTTCGTGGTGTCGGTGTACAGATCGCCAGGGAGATTCGTGGCCACCGATCCGGGGGCCGCTGCGCCAAAAAACTTCTGTGTAACTGCCGTTGTCGGAAGCTGGCCGATGACTGCCTGTCCGCTGAGATTTGAGAATGACGGTTGCGCCTTGGTCGCGACCCCCGCCGCATTGATCGCGGTTACGAACTGGTTCGGTGTGGCCGGGAACGGCTCCCCGGTATACTGTGCCAGCCGAAATACCGTTCCGTCGTAACAGGCCCGGAACGGTCGGCCGGCCGCAATCATTCCCGATGCCGGAATAGTAGCGCCATCGGCCTCCATTATGTTCTTTAGGCCCACGCCGTCTACGTTGATGGTTGGCTGCGTTACACCATCCGCAGATGCATGGGATGTGATATCCAGGCACATTCCCGTGCTGTACCCATTCAGTGCTGCTGCTGCGTTCAAGCTGCAGGCCAGCGCGAGGACACCCGTCGTTGAGTTGCAATACCACGGCTTGTTCGCCTGCGCGTTGGCATTAGTAAGAGCGACTGCAGTGTTGAGTGATAACACTGGATTGCCGTTTATGCCGTCTCCGTTCGCAATAGCGAAGCCTGTGCCCGCGGAAATTGTTCTAGCAGCGGTAACTCCGGGCCCCGTGCGTGCGATTATGCCACCGGAGCCGGGGTCGGCCAAGCCTCCGCCTGCGTTGAGCATCGTCCACGTCCCCGGCGTTCCTGCCAAAGTACATGCCCACAGATTCTGGCCGCCTGTGGCATCGAGTTGGAAGTAGGTTTCACCCGGCGTCACACAGCGATCGCGGCCGGCCGGACTACCTGTCCCCGTGCGATGTGGAAGTGTACTGGCAGCACCCGATGCATCCAAGGTCCCCTTGAAGATGCGTCCTCCATTGATTACGGTCTGCCCCCAAATCGTCCAAGGAATTGCTAAGAAGAGAATAGTTTTCATAACAAACAATGAAAGATCGAGCCAAGCCCCTTTGATTGAGTCTGTACGGGGCCGCACGCCCTTGTCGACTTCACTATAACAACGTGCCTGCCGGACATCGGAGCTCTCGATATTGCAAGCTGCTGATTTACAAGGAAAAGAAATTAGTGGATCGCCGTGATTTGAAAACAGGTCTATTCAGTTGCGGCCTACCAGGCTGGAGAAAGAAGAGCCGGCGCCGGACCGCAAGCTGATGAAACCATGCGGTGAACTAAACCGCAGGATGACGCTGGGTCTGGAATGGGTTTTGTTGGGTGCGGAGTTCGCGGTAAAGAGGCAGCCAGCGAGCAGCGATTGGATG
>Ga0075030_100005470_pt1 | contig 11444 bp, 12 predicted proteins | sample LitLauG_LLR_2012_FD_71393 | JGI IMG/M metagenome (GOLD analysis project Ga0075030, IMG submission 71393) | Freshwater sediment microbial communities from Pennsylvania, USA - Little Laurel Run_MetaG_LLR_2012 | ecosystem: Environmental > Aquatic > Freshwater > Creek > Sediment | place: USA...
ACCTTGGCCGCTGGGCCGGCGCGTTCCGTAGGCGCAAGGGAAGTATCCCTCTCGTTCCGCGATCAGCAAATACCAATCCGTCCGGCACGTTGAGAAACGTAAAGCGTCCAGAGCGCTCCACCCTGGTTTCCATTGGCCGTTGCCCGCCGCCGGCTTTCGGAACCGGCTGCAGCCGCACTCGCGCCCGCGCCAGCGCCCGTCCCGAGAGGTTCTCGATCACCACTCCCTGCACCACACCGGCTTCGGCAACGGCAGCGGCCAGGAGTAATGTCAAGCAAAGCTGCAGACGCATGCCGGTATGACGCGGACGTGCGCCAAGCGTGCAGGCTACCAGACGATTCCACGCGCCCGTAAGTCCGCTTCCAGTTGATCGGCGCTCTGAAATTGCACCGCGTTGATCCCAGCGCGCCGCGCCCCTTCCACAAACGGCAACAAATCATCCGTGAAAAAACATTCCTCCGGCCGGCACCCGGCGCGCTCCAGCGCAGCTTCATAAATACGCGCGGATGGTTTGGCTGCGCCCACTTGATGCGATAAGACAAACTCGTCGAAATGACGCAGTAACGGATAATTTCGCTCCACCAGGGAGAAATGCAGTTCGTTGGTGTTGGAGAGCAGCAGCATTCGATAGTTCAGTTTCAAGCTCGCCAGTAAGGACTCCGGCACCAACGTACCAGGCAGAAAAATGCAGCTCCACAACTCCCGGAATTCGTCTTGGGTGACCCGCAATTCCAGCACTCCAGTCAGTTGTTCGATGAATTCCGGCGTCGGGATTTGCCCGGTTTCATAGCGGTGTACCAAATCCGTTGTGCGCAGCCGCGCCGGAATTTCCGCCACGCCGTAAGGGCACAACAGTTCCATCCTGGCATAGGCGCGTTTAAAGTCGAACGGCACCAGAACACCGCCCAGATCGAAAATGATGGTTTTGATCAACCTATAGGATAGCGAGCTTCAGTAAAATCAGAACAGATGCCCAAAGCCATACGGATCGGACAGGCGGTGGTGATTGCCGCTGCACTCGCTGTCCTCTGGTTCGCATTTTCTCCGCCCCGGCGCAAACCGTCGGCGCCGCTGGTAACCACAGCGGACCGTCTGTTGATGACCGAGATTCACCTTAAAGACCTCAACGGGCAGTCCTGGCGGCTGGAGGATCAACTGGGAAAAATCGTGCTCGTAAATTTTTGGGCTACCTGGTGCCCGCCCTGCCGTGAGGAGACTCCCGGCCTGATCCGCCTCGCCAACGCTTATGAAGCTCGTGGGCTCCGGGTAGTGGGAATTTCCATGGATGAGGGCGAAGTCACCCCGGTTGTTCGCTTCACCAATCAATACCGCATTCCTTACCCGATTCTGCTGCCCGCCCAGGGATTCGGTTTGGCGGATCGCGTAGATAGCCTGCCCACCACTTTCCTGGTGGATCAGCGCGGGCGCATCGCCAAGACCTACATCGGCGCCGTGCCGGAAGCAACCTTCCAACTGGACGTAGACCGTCTGCTGGTCGAATAGGAGGAGGGCCTCCTCCGCCCCCCTCTCTCTCGGGCGCCTACCCCTGCAAAATAGGCTCGCCGAGCTCAATCCCCCGGCGTTCGCGTATGCAAGTAGCGGACCAGTCCACTAGGTTCCTGTAAGGCGGCCCAGTCCTCCAATCGTCCGTCTCGCCGCTGAGCGGGACATCTCAAGCGCGAGATGATGCGATCCTAGAAAGTTAGACCTTCCATGCGAATCACGCTATTGGCCATTGATGACGATCCCGGTTCTCTCGCCTTGGTTGCGGCCGCGCTGGAGCAGCCGGAGCTCGAAGTCCTCACCTGCTCCGACCCGGTCCAGTCCCTGGAGATCGTTCGCGACCGCTTGCCTCGCATTGTCATCTGCGATCTGGTGATGCCTGAGATGACTGGCATTCAAGTGTTGGAACAGATCCAAGACATCGACCCCACCATTGACGTGATTCTGCTCACCGGGCATTACTCGAACGAATCGGCGCTGGAAGCGATCCGCAAAGGAGCCTGCGATTATCTAGTCAAACCCATCGCTCCCGACAAGCTGCTGGACCGAGTCAACCAGATTCTTTCTGAATATCGCCGCCTCCAGCATTCCGCTGAGTTGGATCAGGAGGTGCTCGACACCAACCGCTTCCATGGAATGTTCGGACGTAGCCCCGCCATGCTGGAGGTTTTCCGCAGCGTTACACGCTTAGCTCCGCATTTCCGCACCGTGCTGATTACCGGCGCCACCGGAACCGGCAAAGAGCTGGTGGCGCGCGCGTTGCACAATGCCAGTCCAGTCGCCAAGGGTCCTTTCGCAATTTGCAATTGCGCCGCTCTTCCCGAAAGCCTGATCGAGAGCGAACTCTTCGGCTATGCCCGCGGCGCCTTCACCGGCGCCGTGCAAGACAAACCCGGGCTCTTTGAGCACGCCCATAACGGCACTCTGTTCCTGGACGAGATTGGAGAATTGCCGCTTCCGGCTCAGGCCAAGATCCTGCGCGCGGCGCAACATCAGGAACTCCAGCGCTTGGGATCGCCCACGCCCCGCAAGGTGAATGTCCGGATCATCGCCGCCACCCATCGCGATCTGCGCCGCATGGTTCGAGAACAGACTTTTCGGGAGGACCTGCTGTACCGGATCGCCATGGTGGAGATTAAGTTACCGCTGCTGCGCGAACGCGGTGACGATCTTCCCTTCCTGATCCGGCACTTTATCGCGGTTTTTGCCGCCCAGTATGGCAAGAGAGTGCAGGGCGTTACGCGGCGGGCCGAGGCAGCACTGCTGCGCCATAGCTGGCCAGGCAACATCCGCGAATTGGAAGGCGTCCTCGGTTCCGCTATCCTCATGACCGAATCCAGCATGATCGATCTGGGCGATCTCCCGGCGCAGCTCCGAGAGCGCTCGTATGTGCCGGACTCTCAGGACGACGACGAACTCCTGATCTCGCTCGATGAGTCGCAGCGCCGGCATGCCGTGCGCGTGTTGGAGAAGCTGGGCGGCGACAAAGTGGCTGCCGCAAAAGTGCTCGGCGTCAGCCGCGCCACTCTATACAGATTGATCGCGCAGAAATCGTCGGCCGCCAGCCGCACCAATTGAGCTTTGAGGATGTTCGCACGAATCGAAGTTCTTAACGGCGTGCGACTCTATTTCGAAGTGCATGGCGAGGGCAATCCGCTGCTCTTGCTGCATGGATTCAGCGGCTGCAGCCAGGACTGGGCGGCCCTGCCTCCAGACTTTCGAGCCGGCCGCCAGTTGATCATTCCCGACCTGCGCGGCCACGGAAAGTCCACCAACCCATCGAAGTTGTTCCGTCACCGGGATGCCGCCGCCGATATGTTCGCGCTCCTCGATCACCTGCAGATCAGGACTTTTAAAGGCCTCGGCGTGAGCGGTGGCGGCAATGTCCTCTTGCATCTGGCGACCCAACAGCCCGATCGAGTCAAATCCATGGTCCTGGTTAGCGCCACCAGTTATTTTCCCGCTCAGGCGCGGCCCATCATGCGCCAATACGCGGACACTCTGACCCCAGAGGCGTGGGAGGTCTTGCGCAGCCGCCATCCCGGCGGAGATCCTCAGATCCAGGCGCTGCTGGCAAGCACGAGCGCGTTTGCCGACAGCTATGACGACATGAACTTCACGCCGCCTTACTTTTCCACCATCACCGCGAAAACACTCATCGTGCAAGGCGATCGCGACCCGCTGTATCCGGTGGAGATTTCGGTTGAGATGGCCAAGGCCATCCCGCAGTCGAGCCTATGGATCGTCCCAAACGCCGGTCACGGTCCGGTCTTTGGCGATCGCTGGCAGGAGTTCCTGCAAACCGCATCGGCGTTTTTGAAGGACTAACTGCCAGCTATTTAGCCACTCCCTGGAGAATCGCCCGCGTTACCTGTTCAGCGAGATTACTCGACATATTCACCTCGACCTCCGCGAGAAGCGTCAGATAGTACAAGAACAATGGGCCGGCGATCATAGCACAGGCGACGTCGGTCGACAGACTCGCGCGCAATTCCTTGCGAGCGCGGGCCCGCTCTACTACACTGCGGAGCTGCTCAAGGCGGGGAGCGAGCAGGTACGCGCGGTATAGGGCGAGGAGCTCAGGGTGAACGCTGATTTCTCCCATCATCCTCATGAGTATCTTTGCGGTGGATGTTGCGGTACTGGAACCGATGTATTGATGGAGAAGAGCGCGGATATCGGCCTTAAGACTGCCGTGGTTCTCGACTGGCGTTGTTGTTCTACTCAGGAATTGCAACACTTCGGTTGCGACGGCGAGCTTGGAGCTCCAGCGCCGGTACAGGGAAACTTTGCTGACGCCCGCCCGCGCGGCGATGGACTCAATGCTCATGGCATCGTAGCCGCGCAGCATGAATTCTTCAAGAGCAGCCTCAGCCAGAGCGCGATCCACCGATTCGCTGCGGGGCCGTCCCCGCGACCGTGCCGGACGAGGCTGCACTTCCATATCCTTTAGCTTACCGATGCAGTAGCGCTCCGACACTTTTCCCGTGACACCGCTCGACCGCTTCGATCAGTTCAGACGGCACCGAGAGCGGCCCCGCAGCCGGCTCCCGGCCCATCACGTCTTCGAGCCAATCGAAAATACTCGCCTGAGCATGCTGCAGACCGCCCATCTGGCAATGGCTGGCTGCGCCTGAGGACCGGGTGAAGAAGCGCATTGCAACTGGGGCCTCGATGGCGGTCAGGAATTGTATCGTTTCCGCAATCATTGTTTTGCTGGTCTGGGCGATCTCATCCTCAGTGAAGAGACAAAGCAGCGGCTGGTGAAGTTTCTTCTCCAGGCCGTGCAAGGAGAAGGGGCGCCAGGCTTCGAAGAATTCATGCGGGTGCTGGATTCCCAGCGACCAGCGGGCATGATGATAGATCCAGCGCACGTGCACGTTGCGCCTGGCAAACGCTGCAAACAAGACGTCGAAAAGCTTACTGGGCCGCCCAAGTGCCACGGGCCAGACCGCGCGCGTGGCGTTCCCGACATCGATCACCGGCGGGTTGGCTATGCAGGCGCGGATCCGTGGATCAAAGGCCGCTGCGCGCGGAGCCAAAAGCCCGCCCAGCGAGTAGCCGATCAGGGCGAGTCGCGAAATGTCGACATCTTCGCGGGTTACCGCATAGTCCACCACGGCTTTCACCGGCACTTCATAGTCGTGCCGCAAAATCAAGGCCGGATCGTTGCGCAGCGCGCTCCACTGTCCCGGACCTTCGAAAATGAGGCAGTTCCATCCGCGCTCCGCGGCAGCAAAGCCGATCCAGTGGATTAGTTCCTCACCCGTCGAATCGAACCCGCCCAGCGCGATCAACGTTGGACGCCTGCCAGCACCACCGCTGAAGAAATAGCCAGGAAGCTTGTGCGCTCCGAAGGGAATTTCCAGCACCTCGATCGGCGGATCGCAAAGTCGCGCAGCTTGTCTTCCCAGTTCCTGACTGCGGTAGCTCAGGAGCGCAAACCTTGGGTCTTCGGGCCTCACATAGAAGACCGCGGCTTGATAGTAAGTGCTGGCCTTAAAGAGATCCCCTCGAGCGCTCACGGTTTGCAACGCCTGCAACAAGCGTTCGGCCGAATCGGCTGTCCTTTCGGCCAAGCGGCTCCAGGCGACAGTCCAGCTCTCCGTGTCGTTTTCGCGAACGTCTTTCATCGCGGCGACACACTCGCCGATAGCCGCTCCGCCAGTTGCCTGGCTGCTCAAAACGCGTAGCAGCTCGAAGTTGAAATTGCCCACTCGCGTATCCTCCAGGTCGATCCGCATGGCAGTCCCTCCCGGCGATTGAATTAGTGTACGATAACGTTCATTAATTAATCTTAGCAAACCTGCGTCCACGTCAGGCTGCAATGTCGCGGGTGTTTCCCAGCCTAAAAAATACAGGCTTGCCGGCTGCGGCTACCAACACTGAGTTTCAACCGCGTGTTATATTGGTACCATGGTACCAAAGGACGAACACATCGTGGAGCGCGTCCAAACGGGTGTGCGCATGGAGAAGCGGCTCTTGAAGGTTCTGCGGGCCTTTGCCGACTATCATGATCTGACGCTCGGCGACCTGTTGGAGGGCATCGTCCTGCATGCCTTCGATGGAAAGTGCCCCTTCAATCCTGCCAATCTGCGAAAGATCAAGGAATTGAAAAGATTCTACGGCCTTGACCTGAACGCCAGCGCCAGCCATCGCCTTACGGAGGCAACGCATGACCGATGACGAGTTCATCGCACGTTTTGAAAATGGCAGCTTAGCCAATGAGTCCTTTCACCACGCCGACCATGTGCGGATGGCGTTTCTGTATCTGTGCCGCTATCCGGCGCTGGAGGCGCTGCAGCGCTTTTCCAGTGCGCTAATAAGATTCGCCACCGCCAAAGGAAAGCCGCAGCTTTACCACGAGACCATCACCTGGGCCTTTCTGCTGTTGATCCGTGAGCGGATCATTCGGGCAGGAAGCCAGCAGACCTGGGTCCAGTTTGCGGCGGCCAACGCGGATCTATTGAACTGGAAGGATAGCGTGCTCAAGAAGTACTATCGTGAGGAAACGCTCGCGTCGGATCTGGCGAGAAGCAGCTTTGTGTTTCCCGACAAGATCGCTTAGGCGAGAACTTCCAGGTGGACGAAGCCCGGCAAGGCTGCCGGCTGGTTGCCCAGAAAGAGAACCTTCCTTGTTTTGGGAAAAGGCAAGCCGGATCGCAGTGCCTGATTAAAGAACGATACCTGAGTCAGAACGTCGCGATGCAGGTCCTCGCGCGTGTCGGGGAAAACGGTTTTCGAGAAAAATCCCGCTCCCCAACCCAGCGGCAGCAAACAACCGCGGCTGGCTTCGCGGATTTGCGCCAGCCGCTCCTGCAATGCCTGGATGGTGGAACCGAGAACCGGCAACCCAGCCGACTGGGCATATTTCGCCTGCACGCTGAGCAACTGTTCCATGTAGCCGTTGATGGCGGTGAACAAAGCGGGCGTATCGAGAATCGTGCGCCGGCGCAGCGCCCGGGCAACCTCCGGACGTTTATAGAACGCCTTCTCCTGCCAGTCTCCGGTGAAGACGGTTCCGGGAGCAGCCATTTCGGCAAAGATCGGCGTACTGTCTTCGGCTCGTTTCACAGCACCGCGCGGACTGGTTTTCCAGGCGAGTTCCAGACGGCCCTGGCGCTGCTCTAATGTGGAAACGCGCAGCAGATAGATCTTGAACACGTCCGTCGCCACCGGATCGGAATCGGACGCCAGCAAAGGCTTCATCACGTCGGTGCTGCCGTTGCCTAAAGCCGACTGTTCCAGCCCTTCCGCCGGACGGCGCGGAAGCCGGCCTTCACTCTTCAGCCGCGCCGCGGTGTCCTTCCACATGCCTTCCGTCACTTGTTGATGCAGGTAGCCGGTGCGCAAAGCGCCCTTCAACGCGCTGGCCGGCAGATACGGGCCGCGCGGGCTGTTGGCAAAGGTTGGCACAAACAGGTTTTCGGCATGAGCACGCTCGTAGAACTGCGTGGAACTGGGATGTTCAAATGGGATTCGCCGGCCCGCGTAGTTCTGCGCAAAGCCTCCCCAAGACGCAAAGTCCAGTTTCTCGGCCCGTTTTAACTGGGTCAGGTAGCTTTCCAGCCTCGGCCCTTTAGCCAGCAGGCGAAAGATACGGTGTTGATCCAGAATGTTCACGTGATCCTTCCACACCATGTAGTCAATGGGCGAAAGGCGCTGGCCATCGCCGACCAGCGTGGGAGTGAGGCAGGTGACGCGATATTTCACGCCGGCCTCGCTTTCAATGGAAGCGCCACGGCGAAGCCGGCGCGAAACACCGGATGCGCAAAGCCCTGGGGCGCAGTGTCGCGAACGGCGCCCTGCGGCTCGTTTTCGCAAACCAGCACCGACCCTTCGGCCACCATCAGCGTGGGCAGTTTCAGACCGCCCCAACCCGCGGCGCTCTCGATGCGTCCGCGGCGGGTGAGCGTGGCGTAGTTCCCGCGCGCCCAGTCGATCTGGTCGGACGCGGCGGGAGTAAAGACGGACAGAAGCCAATACGCCTGATGCGGAACTGTCACTTCCTCCGCAGCGGGCGGGGGCTCGGTTGGGAATTCCTCGAATGCAACCTCGTTGAGTGCAACCTCCTCGAGTGCGTTTTCCTGGCGTGCAACCGAGGCGCTTTCCGCTTCAGAGGCAACCTCGGCGTCTTCCGCTTGGGCGGCGGGAGCGATTTCGGGAACCTGAACCGGCGCCGGTTTCCGCTCAGAGCGGCGGCTTAACGCCTGCCAGGTCGGCATCTCGGAGCGACCCCATCCGCGCGATCGTTCTCCGCCAAATCCGGAATCGGCCAACAGCCGGAACGCCGCACGCACGCGCTCTTGCCATTGCGCCTGCGCCGCCTCGCCGGCAAACACCACCAGCGTCCACAGTCCGGCGTCGCGGGCAAACTCCAGGCACGCCGTCGCGTGCTCGGCCACTTTGCCTGGTTCCAAACGATCCACGGCGGCATTCGATCGCAGAACTGTGCGAAATGGGCCTTGCTGCGCATTGCGCTCCGGCACCAGGCATTGGCTTTCGCCGTCGACCGCCCACTTGTTTTCGTCGACCTCGCCGCCCTCAAGTAGCGTGTTCACCACAGACAGCGGAACAAAACGTGCCCCTTTATAGCGGACCTTGGCCGACTCCGGCGGCGGCCAATGGCTGCGCGGCGGAATTACCAGCAGAGCGTCGCCTTGAAACGGGAAAAACGAACTGAACCGCACCGCCGGCACACCGGTTCCACGTGCCGTGGCATCCAGCCACTCCTCCAGATAGCCGAGACGCGCCATGGCCGTTGTGACGGCCGAGAACGCGGCGTCGCTGTGATACACCAGTTCCAGACGATCGCGCGCCCCGGAGTTGGAGCCAAAGCGCCACGGTCCAGTGGGACGGAACCGCACCAGAAATGAATGATTCGGAATCCCCGGAAACATCAGGCCTCAGCCAGTTTTTCCGCAAATTCAGGAGAATTCATGGTTGCCTGCAAGGCTGCCAGGTCGCCGCCGGTCAGCAATTCCTGCTCCGGAGCACCGGTCGCATAAAAGGCGCGCCCGCGCCAGGTTGCCTTCACAGCATTGATGGCCACGCGGCCGCTGCCGCGCGATCCGCCGCCGCCCAGGCTGTCGTCTTCTAACAGCCGTAGCGCTTCGGCCATGCGCGGAAGCAGCTCCTTATCCTCAGGACAAAGAACGTCCAGCACCATCCGGACATGAAATTTGGCGCCGGCCGGCACGCGCTCCAGCGTACGGGGATTCGCTTGTGAAGTGATGCGGTCAATCGCGTTCTCGCTCTTGACCTCGGTCAACTCGTCGTCCAGATTTTCGCGCATCTGCGGAGTGATACTGTCGGCCAGCAAAGGCGCGTCATACACTGTGAGCCGCGCCGGACTCGCCGTCCCGCTTTCCAACGATTCCCCGCCCGTCACTTTTTCGAGCCTCCCGGGATTGCGCCCAAACAGCAGGCAGATCTCATCGTCGGGCCGGTCACTCTGGTGAATTCTCACTTCCTGCCCTTTGCGTTTGGACAGGTAGACCAATTCGGCGGGAACCGCCAGTCCGGAAGTCTGCTCCAGCAGCGAGCGCAGTTTCCCGCGCAGTGAACTCCCAGGCACGTAGGGCAATCCAAAGGCATCCTTCACCACGGGATTGTCCGCTCCGCCGATTTCCAGCGAGCCTTTGCCCGCGCCAATGTGCAAGCCAGTGAGGCAGGTGAGATCCAGTTCCAGGATCAGCTTTCCCACCAGTTTCAATTCCGTCTTTAGCGTGTGCGCACTCATGAGTTGGTTATCCGTTATTCGTTGTAAGCGACGATTGCTTCAAAAAGATCGCGGAAGCGTTCGTAGCCGCGGGCATCGTTCTTACGCGTCACTTGCAGCAGCAGTTTCTCAAGCGTATCGAGACTGCGCAGGGAGTGGCGGGCAATGGTGTAAGCCAAGCGGGCGCGCAACATCACAAACTGGTGCTGCCGCTCGTTCTCCGGCGCGCGGACGGCGCGCCGCACGGCGTTGTAGAGACGCCGCAGTTGGCTCTTGGTGCCCGAGTCCATATCGCGCATCCGGCTCACCACGCCGTGCGCCTGATTGTCCAGGTATAGCGGATCGGAGATCAGCTTCTCCAGATCGATCTCCGGAGGGCCCTCCGGACGCCGGTCGCGATCGCCACCCCGGTCTCCGCGGCCTTCTCCGCGAGGCCCGCGATCGTCGCCGCCGCGGCGTTCACTGGGCGGTCCACCGCGTCCGCCCTCGCGCGGCGGACGCTGCCCGCCGGGTTTATTCTCTGCTTGCGTGTCTGCCATCGGATCCTCTTAATCGTTTCCTTGTGTTGCTACTTGCTCTACATCGGGGCATTCCGTCGAAAGCCGAGCCCACTCCAGCGCGACTCGTCCGGAAGGACGCAGTTTGATATTGGCCGGATTCCTACCGGTCAGGTCGGCGATCAAACTGGTTCGCGCCTTTTGAAAATCCCGCGACCGCGACGTGCCCAGAATGCGGTTCATCCGGCGGTAGAACCGCCAGGGCCGCTCCACCCTTCTGGACCGAGGTCCCCGCTTGGTCTCGCGATAGATCCCGCACAGGTCCCGAATATATTGTGGCGCAACTCCGAAGTCGTCCACCATGGCCGTGAGTTCGTCTTTCAAATCGGCGGCATCGGTCAACTGCTTCCACTCCAGAGTGCGTCCGAGCAAATAGAAACAGTCTTTATCGGCCGATTTCGCCACACGCAAACGGTCGCCGGCGCGCTCGTAAACCGACACTAAGGAAGCATTCGCGTCCGGCGCCAACGCCAGCGCCATGGTAATGGTTTTGCCATCCGCGCCCGGAAAATCCTTGAGTTGTTCTTCCGCAAAGCGCACAAACAGGCGCTCCAGTTCACGCGCGAAGCCGATGAGTGCGTCCCAAGCGCCATAGATGGCGAAATCGTTTCCGCCTGTATGCAACAAGTTCACCCTGCGCCAAAACTCGGGCAGTGAGCACAGCACCTCCACTTCGCCGGCGAAGAACTGTTTGTACAGCATCGAAAGCTGCACGTATTCTTCAATGCTCTGGAGGCGGCGCAAGCGGACAGCGAAGCTATCCACATCCCCGCGCAACAAACCCCAGGTCGGGCTACCGGTGGAACGCGTTGCCAGCACCGCGGCATTCGCAGCGTCGTGGCCGTCGTCGGTCAGCGCGGTGTGTTGAGCGAACAGAATGGCGTCCGACAACGCACCCAACGGCCAGCTATGTTTGCCGCCGTTGACCACGATCCGAGCCGGATTTTCCGGCGACCAGCCAATCGATTTCGCCGAGCGCAATTCCCGGCACATCTCGGAGGCGAAATAGTCGTCGAAGGATTCGGTTTCTGCGCCCTGCTCGGCAAAGCCAAAGCCGGCCAGCGGCGTGCCGCGCTTTTGCTGCATCTCTTGATTCAGGCGCTTCCGGACCACCGTCCAGTCGCCCAGATTTTCTGTGATGGCCCACAGGAAATCCACGCTGC
>Ga0075030_100005475_pt1 | contig 11440 bp, 9 predicted proteins | sample LitLauG_LLR_2012_FD_71393 | JGI IMG/M metagenome (GOLD analysis project Ga0075030, IMG submission 71393) | Freshwater sediment microbial communities from Pennsylvania, USA - Little Laurel Run_MetaG_LLR_2012 | ecosystem: Environmental > Aquatic > Freshwater > Creek > Sediment | place: USA...
CATGAGGACCGACACGCACAGGACCGCCAGCGCGGCCCAGCGCCAACGGCCGCCGCGTCGCGTCATCAGCCCGCGTCGGCGTCCCGGGCGAACAACCCCCGGCTGATGAAGTCGAGGTTCGCAGCCGTGCGCCCCCGGACCTCTTCGGCGTCGAAGATGGGGGTCACGAAGTGCCGCTGCAGGACGGGCTCGAGCAGCAAGGGGCCGAGGACCACGAACAGCACCTGGAACGGGCGCCACCGCTCGTCGGTGTCGCGACGCAGGCCGCCCGTCACGTCGAGGCGGTCCAGCCCGCGCCTCGTCGCCTCGACGAGGCGATCGAACACCGCGACGCTCGCGGGCGTCACCTCGAGCAGGCACCGTCGCAGGTAGCCGCGGATGTTGGCATCGGCGCCGATGATCTGCGCGAGCGCGTCGGCCATCGCCGAGGACAGGGCCTGGGCCGTCAGGTGCGGGGGGATCGAGGCGAAGTGGTCCTCGAACGTGGAGAGCACGGCGTCGTCGACCGCGCGGCGCAGGTCGTCCTTCGTGCCGAAGTGGTGCACGACGAGTCCCGGGGAGACGTCGGCATCGCGGGCGATCTCGCGAATCGACACCGAGAAGCCATCGCGTGCGAACAGGGCCAACGCGGACTCGCGGATCTTGGCGCGCGCACTCAGGTCGGTCGCCCGCAGGGTCGAGGACTGCATCGACATTCCGACTCCGCTCTCCCGGGGCTGCGGCCAAATCAAACGACTTGGAAACTATACAACTGTTCAGTGCTCTGTCCCCGAGGATGCGCTCGCACGAGCGGGGGCCGGCCAGTGCGAGAGGGCGTGACCGCGCGGCGGCGCGCCGCGCGCCAGGGCGGGGGGACTAGAGCCAGCCAGCGAGGCCGAAGGCGACCGCCAGGGCCGCGTCGACCACGGCGATCGTCGCGACGACGAGGGCCTGGCGACGAAGGTTCGTTCCCATGTCGTAGACCCAAGCGGCCACGGCGAAGAACGTGGCGTAGCCGAATATCACTATCAGCGGGATGAACGGGACGTTCCACCACCAGTACGTCCAGTGAAGGACGCCGATCGCGTGCAGGACGGCCTCGACGCCCACGCACACGAGCGACAGCGCGAGGACGAAGACCACGCGGTTGGGCACGCCGAGGATCCTTGAGCGAGGGTCGCCCGGAAGCAGCTTCACGAACACGATGCCCAGGATCGCGAAGAACATCGAGATCTCGACAGACAGTCCGATGAGGATCAGGTAGCTCGTGTGTCCGGTCACGGTCCAAAGCGCGGCGTGGTGCGAGAGGTGAAGGATCGCCGAGTTGACCAATTCGTTGAACCAGTCCATCAGCCACAGCGCGAGGCCCGCCATCACCGTTGCCCATCGTCGGGCGTTCACCTCGACGGCGTAGATGTAGGCGACGATCCCCAAGAACATGACTGAGGACCACTCGAAGTGCCTGCTGTCGCGGAGGAGGTGCTCGGCGACCCGGGTGAAGTCGGTCACCGAGGAGAGCACGCTGACGGAACGTACTACCGGCCCCGCATCGCCCTGAATCCCCGGCGGCGGTCCGGCGGGGGCGGACGCCGCCGCCCCGGGGACGCGGTGCAATAGAGTCGAACGTATGTTCGCCTCGCTGGACTCGCTCAACCCCCGCCAGCGCGAGGCCGCGACGTTCGGCGAGGCACCGCTGCGCGTGATCGCCGGACCCGGGACGGGAAAGACAACCACGCTGACCGCCAGGGTGCACTGCCTCCTCGAGCGGGGCGCAGAGCCCGAGAGGGTGCTCTTGCTCACCTTCACGCGCCGCGCCGCGAGCGAGATGCTCCAGCGCGTGCGCATCGGGGGCGCCTCGAGCGCCGCTCACCGCGTCGCGGGTGGGACCTTTCACTCGGTTGCGCACCGCACGCTGCGACGCCACCACTCGTCGGTGGGCCTTCCCGAAGGCTTCGGCGTGCTGGACCGCGGCGACGCTGCCGACCTGCTCGACCTCGTGCGCGGCGAGGCGGGCGTCCTGAGCAAGGAGCGACGCCTGCCGCGCAAGGCGACCCTCGCGACGCTGTACTCGCGAACGGTCAACACCGGCACGGCACTCGAGGTCGTGATGCAGCACGACGTGCCGTGGTGCGCGGACCTCCACGAGCACGTGGGGTCGCTGTTCGGCGAGTACACGGCGCGGAAGCGATCACTGGGACTCGTCGATCTCGACGACCTGTTGTTGTACTGGCGCGCCGCGGTTCGCGACGAGGCACTGGGCGACGAGCTCGCGGGAGGATTCGACCACGTTCTGGTCGACGAGTTCCAGGATGTCAACCGCCTCCAGCTCGACGTGCTGGCGTCACTGCGCCGCAGGGACCCGAGAGTGACCGTGGTCGGCGACGACGCGCAGGCAATCTACGGCTTCCGGGGCGCCTCCCCCCGCTTCTTGCTGGATGCAGAGCTCCACTTCCCCGAGATGACCACCATCACGCTCGAGGTCAACTACCGCTCGTCGCAGGCGATCCTCGACGTGGCCAACGCGATCGCTTCGGACGCGAGCGAGGGGTTCACGGCCGTGCTTCGCGAGAACGCCCCGACGCCCGGCGCCGGCGCGCCCCAGCTCGTCAGCTGCCCCGATGAGCTGGCACAGTCGGCCGAGGTTGCCGACCGGGTCCTCGAGCTCTACGAGCAGGGCGTGCTGCTGCGCCAGCAGGCTGTGCTCTTCCGTGCGGCGCACCACAGCGCCGACCTGGAGCTCGAGCTTGCGCGGCGCCGGATCCCCTTCGTCAAATACGGGGGACTGCGCTACGTGGAGTCCGCGCACGTCAAGGACCTCCTCGCGGCCTTCCGCCTCGCGGACAACCCCCGTGACGAGATGGCGTGGCACCGCCTGCTCCAGCGGATGCCCGGGGTAGGACCGACGCGGGCTCGGCGGGCGGTCGCGGCGATGCGCGACGGGGCCGGCGTCCTGCCGGTGCGCCACGAGGGAGTGCTCGCGAGGTGGAAGGAGATCTCCGAGGAGCTGCCGGCCACCGCGAGGGAGCTCGCGCTCGCGCTGTGCACGTCGTTCGGCGGACGCAGCGGCGAGTCCGTGACGCTGCATGCCGAGCGGATCCGCGCCGCGGTCGCGCCGCTGATCGTCGCTTCCTACGACGACGCCGCGCCGAGGCTGGAGGATCTCGAGGCCCTCGTCCAGGCGACGGCGTCGGTGGATCGCCTGACCGACGTGGCGGCGGACGAGGTGCTCGACCCTCCCGCCTCCACGGGGGACCTCGCCGGTCCTCCGCTCGTCGACGAGGACTGGCTCGTGCTCTCCACGGTGCACTCGGTCAAGGGTCTCGAATTCGACGCCGTCCACGTCATCCACGCGGCGGACGGGAACTTCCCCTCCGACATGGCCACCGGGACGCCCGAGGGCGTCGAAGAGGAGCGCCGCCTCTTCTATGTCGCCGTGACGCGCGCGCGTCGGCACCTCACCGTCTACGTGCCGCTGCGCTACCACCACCATCCGCGAAGGCGCGACGAGCACTCCTGGGCGCAGCCCTCGCGGTTCCTCAGCCCCCCGGTCCGCGCGCGGCTGTCCGAAGTGCAATCCGCGCGCCCGGGTGCCGGGTCACGGGGGCGCGTCACCGCGCAGATCGATGGTCCCGCCGAGGTTGCGGGGCACCTCGCGACGCTGTGGTGAGGAAGCTCGAAGGGCCCACGCCACGGGCGGTGGGCCAGGCGCGGCGCTAGGGAAGTCGCAGGATGCTGGCGCCGACCGGCGGGTTCCCAGGCGAGTAGAAGGCGTTGCCCCCCGAGAAGCAGACGCCGACGCGCGAGCATGAGACGGTTACCAGCGAGTACTCGTCGGGCGGCAGTCCCTGCGCCGTCCACGAGCGGCCCGCGTTGCTCGTCCTGAGCGCGACGGCGACGTTCGTCGCCCCGTGGTGGATGACGCCGGTATTCACGCCGGTGGTCTCGCAGGCCGTGGCGGACCAACACGACACGTCGAACAGCGTGGCCGCGGCGCCCACGGCGGTGAGCACCGACCAGGTCTGCCCTCCGTTGACGGTCTTGACCACCGCCCCGCGAAGCGTGGCGTTGCTGCCCAGGTTCTCCTCCGCCGCGCCGAGGCAGGTCATCGCCGCGACGCAGGAGACCCCGTTGATGATCTCCACGCCGCCCGGCAGGCGCCCGGGCTTCCAGTGAGCGCCCCCATCGACGGTGTACAGCGCCGCGCCCGTTAGCCCGTCGTTGGCATCGCCGACGGCGACGCAGTCGAGCGCCGTGGTGCAGTCGATGGCGTTGAGGTCCCCCACGGCGTGCGACACGGGGGCCGCGGACCAGCTCCTGCCTCCGTTTCGCGACGTCACGATCGTGGTCCAGTTGTTCGTGAGATAGCCCACGCCGTGGCACGTGCTCGCGCCCACGCACGACACGTCGACGACCTCTTGGACGCTCCTTGGGACGCCAGCGGCGCTGAACGTGGCGCCCCCGTCGGTGGTCCGCCACACCGATCCTCGAACCGTCGTGCCGCCGACGACGAGGCAGGTCGACGCGGAGAGGCAGACGGCACGGTCGACGAACGACAGGGACACCGGCAGCGCCAGTGGCGCCCACGCCGCACCGCTCGACGTCGTGCGCAGCAGCACGGGGTTCGAGTACGGGTCGGCACCAACTGCGTCACACACATTGGGCGTCGCGCACGAGATCGTGGAGATCGAGTCGACGGCGTTGCCCACGGGCTCGGTGACGAACTGGGCGGTCCCCGTCGCGACGCGCACGAGGAGCGCGCGGTCGCTGAAGCCGTCCGCGTCTGCGTAGCCCGCGACCTGGCAGTTGCCTGCCGACCCGCAGGCGATGCCCCCGAGGACCGAGGACGCCGTCGGCAACGATTGCACGGACCACGTCACGCCGCCGTCGGAGGTCGCCATGAGGTTCGGCTGCAGTCCGTGGGAGAGCGGGTCGAGGGCGACGCACGAGGTGGCAGTGACGCAGGCGAGGGCAGTCGGGTGATGGCTCGGGTCCGTGATGGTCCACGTCAGCCCAGCGTCGCTCGTGGTCACGACGCCCGACGCCGTCCCCACGCACGCCGTCGGCGTCGGGCAGGTCGCGACGGCGGGGAAGTTCACAGGTGCGCTGAACGGTGCCCACGTCGTGCCGTTGGAGGTCGAGACGAACGTCGCCGCGTAGGCGAAGCACCGCGTCGCCGTGACGCACCACAGGCTGGTGAGACGGGCCGTGGACTCGGTGAACTGGCTCGACCACGTCGCCCCGCCGTCGGTGGAGCCGGCGATCGCCCCGTTCGCGGCGCTCGCCGGGCCGTCGCCGTAGGCGAAGCAGACCGCCGCGCTCGGGCACGCGATGCCCGCCACGCTCGACAGCGTCGGCGGGAGCGACACGGTCGTCCAGGTGACACCACCGTCGACGGAGCGGAGCATCGTGGAGTTCGACCCTCCCGCCTCACACGTCAGGGCCACGCACGCCGCGGCGAACAGCTGGCTGTTGTCGCGGGGCAGCGTGACGGGCGTCCACAGCGCGCCGGAGTCCACCGTGCGCAGCTCGATCGGCTGGAAGCTCTGCCCGCTCGCGTCCGCGGTGTAGCCGACCGCGATACAGCCCGTCGCGGAGAAGCACGCGACCGCCTTGAGATCCGAGACCGGGGGCGGGAACGCCGCGCTCACCGCCCACCTCGGTCCGGACGCGCCGGCGACGATCTGTGGAACCAGTGTCGTGACCACGCCCGCGCACAGCAGGACGAGACCCACTCGGGCGACGCGGAGCCGTGGGCGTCGCACGGCGCTCATCGTAGGGCCCGTGCGCCGCGCGTTGGCCTCGCTCGCCGCGCGCGTCTCAGGTGAGTGCGCGGCTTCTCAGGGAGGCGACCGGCGTGCCGGTCGACCCGGACCGCACCGCTCGGCGCTGCGTCTTCGCCCGATCAGCCCGGCCAGTTGGACGAGACGTCGGCGAGCCGGGGGACTACCGGACCCCAGGTGTCTTCGAGCCAGCGTGACGGATCGGGCTGGGTCGATCGCGCCATGACCGTCTGGACCCCAATTCCCGCGAGCGCTTCGGCCTCCCTGAGGATCGCATCCGCGTCGCCGAAGTCCTCGACGTTGAGAAAGCCGGTGATCTCGATGTCCGCGGGATCGCGTCCCGCCTCGTCGCAGTGCCGCCGAAGGACGTCGAGCTTGTGCGAGATCGTGTCAGCGTCACCGAACAGGTTGCACGCGTCCGCGTAGACCGCGACGAGCCGCAGCGTCTTTCGCTCGCCGCTTCCGCCGATCATGATCCTGGGACGCGGTTCGCTGACAGGTCGCGGCGAGCACAGCGTCTCGGCGAGCTGGTAGTGCCGCCCGTCATAGGGGCCCGTGTCCTCGCCCCACATCTGCAGGCAGATCTGCAGCGTCTCTTCAAGGCGCTCAAAGCGCTCGGCGAGCGGCGGGAACGGTACGCCGAGCCCGAGGTGCTCTCGCTCGTACCACGCCGCGCCGAGGCCGAGCTCGGCCCGTCCGGCCGACAGGACGTCGAGTGTGGTGACGGTCTTGGCGAGCAGCCCGGGGTGTCGGTAAGTCACCCCGCCCACGAGCAGCCGCAGTCGAAGTCGCTCGGTCCTCGCGGCGATGAAGCCGAGGGCCGTGTAGCCCTCGAGCATCGGCTCTTCTGCGGGCCACATCATGTCCATCTGGAACCAGTGGTCCATGACCGACAGTGTCCGCACACCGATCGCCTCCGCGGTCTGGGCGAGCTCGCCCAGAGTCGGGCCGATCGCCGAGGGCCCCCCGGGCCAGGTGAATCGTGGGACGTGCAGGTCGAGGTTCATGGCGTCTCCAATCATGGCGCTTCGGAGCCATTCAACTCGGTGCGCCGAGTGTGCGCGACGCCCTGCACGAGGTTGCGCGGCACCAATGCCTCGCGGTGCGACGAGCGTCCCCGTCAGCGCCCCGAGTAAGCCCGCGCGTCAGGGGACTCGGAGTGGTTCGAGGCGCCGTGCGACGGCACCCACGACGATCACCGCGGGTGCGTCGATGGAGATGTCACCGAGCTCGTCGAGCGTTGTTGCGATCCGCCGCTCGCAAGGCGTCGCGCCGCGCTCAATCGCTGCGACCGGCGTCGAGGGGTCGAGGCCGCCGGCGATCAGCTGGTCGGCGATCCACGCCCGGTTGGCGACCGCCATGAGCAGGACGATCGACGCCCCGCTCCGTGCGATCGCATCCCACGCGCAGGTGTCCGGGGCGGCAGCGTGACCGGAGACGACAATGACCGAGGAGGCCTCGAACCGGCTCGTCACCGGGACGCCCGCGAGCGCCGGTATGGCGAATGCAGAGCTCACGCCGGGGACCACCTGGACGTCGACCCCGGCTGCCCTGAGCGCCTCGAGCTCCTCGCCGCCGCGTCCGAACACGAACGGATCGCCACCTTTGAGTCGCACGACGCACTCGCGCGCGCGGCCGAGCTCGATGAGCAGGGAGTTGATATCCGCCTGGAGCCAGCTTCCCTCGCCCCCACCCGGGCGCTTGCCGACGTCGATGATCGTCGCCGTCGCGGCCGCGAGATCGACGACCCGCGTGTCCACGAGCCGGTCGACGACGACGGCATCGGCCCGGCCGAGCAGCCGTGCGCCAAGGACGGTGAGCAGGTCTGGGCCACCTGGCCCAGCGCCGACGAGGTGCACCGTCATCGCAGCACGCCCCGGATCCTCTCGCGTGCCTCCTCGAGCTGGCCGTGCTCGACGAGACCGACGAGCTCGTCGTCGACGACGCTGGACCAGTCGATGAGCATCGTGGACGCTCCGCGCGCGTGCACCGTGTCGCGTGCGTGCGCGAGCAGGTCGGCGACCTCTCCGAGCCGTGACTCGAGGTCATTGTCGAGCCTGCGGCGCAGGTAGCCGGCGAGCTGCGGCGAGGCGCCCGCCGTTGACACGGACACGACCACGGGATCCCGTCGGACCACCGCGGGCATGTAGAACGAGCAGCCCGATGGGTCGTCGACGCTGTTGCAGAACAGGTTCCGCGACTCCGCGGCATCGTGCACCTGGCGGTCGACGTGGACCACGCCCGTGGCCGTGATCACGAGTCGGACGTCGTCGAGATCGGCGTCCTCGAAGACCCCCTCGCGCCACGTGACACCGCAGGAAGCGTCCACGAGCGCTCGTATCGACGGGGTGATCGTCGGCGCGACGACGTTCACGAGCGCTCGGCCGTCCAACAGCGCGCGGACCTTCGCGGTCGCCACGGGCCCGCCGCCCACGACGAGGCAGCGCCGGCCCTCGAGCAGCAGCGCCACCGGCACGATGGGGGGTCGGGACATGGGCCTGCTCCTGTCGAACACCGCGGGGTCCGTCCCGCGTGAATCATGATCAAAGTAGTCAGGTATTGTCCCGATGTGACCTCCGCACCCCTCGGCGTCCCTGGGACATCGCATGTGCCCGGCACGCCATGAGCCGAGAGCTCAACACCGACGACCCGTTCGGTCTGGGGCTCGGTGGCCCCCACCAGGCGCCGCTCGCGTTCCTGGATCCCTATCGCCACGTCAACAAGCTCAATGACCAGGAGCTCTTGAAGCTGCGACGCCACCCCTTCGAGGTCGCCGACGCGATCCTCACGAAGTACGCGGTCGAGGGCATCGAGGCGCTGGCCGTGGAGCCCGGCGAGGTCGAACGACTCAAGTGGGTCGGCATCTACCCCCAGCGGCAGGGTGGCGACGCGTTCATGATGCGGGTCAAGGTTCCCGGCGGGCTGCTCACGGCCCCGCAGGCGAGAGAGATCGGGCTCGCGGCCACCGCGTTCGGCGAGGGGCCCTCCGAGCACCCGTTGTTCGGCAATCACTACGCGGACCTCACGACCCGCCAGGCGATCCAGCTGCACTGGCTGCACATGGCGGACATCCCGAAGATCTGGCGCCGCTTCGCGCGCGTCGGTCTCACCTCCGTCCAGGCCTGCGGCGACTGCGCGAGGAACGTGACGAGCTGCGCGGTGAGCGGCGTCGACACGCACGAGCTCGTCGACTCCCTCGGACCCGCGCGGGCGATCTCGGACTTCTTCACCGGCAACCGCACCTACGCGAACCTCCCGAGGAAGTTCAAGATCGCCGTGTCGGGGTGCTCGGAGAACTGCGCCCGCGTAGAGATCAACGACGTGGGGCTGTGGCCTGCGCGACGCGGCGGCGTGGTGGGCTTCAACGTCCTCGCAGGCGGCGGGCTCTCCGACGGCGAGCGCTTGGCGAGCGACCTCGACTTGTTCGTGGAGCCGCACCAGTGCGTTGAGGTCGTCCGGGGGATCGCCCAGCTCTACGGCGAGCTCGGCAACCGCGAGAACAGGGGCATCGCGAGGATGCGCTACCTCGTCGAGGAGCTCGGGCCCGAGGCCTTCCGACGAGAGCTCGTCGCCCGGGTGTCGTTCGCACCGGCAACAGGCGCCGAGCCGCTCACCACGGGGTTCCGCAGGGACCATGTCGGCGTGCACCCCCAGCGCCAGGAGGGGCTGTCCTACGTCGGGCTCGTGGTACCCGTCGGACGGATGAGCGGCCAGGATCTCGTGGACGCGGCGCGGCTGGCGGAGATCTACGGCGACGGCACGGTGCGCATCGGCGTCGACCAGAACATGGTCCTCTCGGGCGTGCCGCACGACCGCGTCGACAGCCTGCTCGCCGAGGAGCTCGTCGTGAAGTACTCGCCCTCGGCGGGGCCGTTCACCCGCGGGATCGTTGCGTGCACCGGCAACGAGTTCTGCCGGTACGCGATCACTGAGACGAAGGGACGCGCCGTGCGCCTCGCACGGTCCCTCGACGCCCGACTCTCGGCGCTTCGCGCGGACAGCCCACTTCGCGACACTCCGATGCGGATCCATGTGTCGGGCTGCTCGGCGTCGTGCTCGCAGCCCCAGATCGCCGACGTCGGCCTGCGTGGTGCGGTTCACAAGGGCGAGCGGTCGCTGGCCGAGGCCTACGACCTCGGACTGGGCGGGGCGCTCGGTCCAGAGGCCGGGTTCATCGACTGGGTCGAGGGTGCGGTTCGCGCGGACCTCGTGGGCGACGCGATCCTGCGCGTCGCCGTCGCCTACGACGACCAGCGCCTCGGGGAAGAGTCGTTCACCTCATGGAGCCGGCGTGTCGCGAACGACGACCTTCGCGGCATCATCGGCGGGTCGGCGACATGAAGCAGTACGAGCTGCGCGAGCAGATGAACTCGATTGAAGAGCCGCCGAGGAAGACCTGGTTCTGGGAGCTCGGCGCCGCCGTGATCGACGCGGACCGATGCGTTCAGTGCGGCATCTGCGTCGCGGTGTGCCCGTCGAATTCGATCGGGGTCCAGGCGCTGACCAATGTCCCCGAGCTGGTCAAGATGTGCACCGGGTGCTCGCTGTGCTGGGACTTCTGCCCGAGGGCGGGGCTGCGCTACGAAGCCACGTGGCACGAGCCCGAGGTCCCCGAAGAGCCCGTCGCTCGCGGGTCGTCCGCGCCCGTTGGGCTCGCCACCGGCGCGCAGGGCAGCGGCAGTGCAAACGGCACCAGCAACGGCCTCGGGCGCTCCACGGGACACCGCACCGACGACAAGGCGCCATGGCAGATCACCGGCACCAACCGCGATCCGGGACTCGGCGCGGTCATCGAGTCGTACGCAGTGCGCGCGGCCAGCCCGATCAGGCGGACACAAGACGGCGGGGCGGTCTCGGCCCTGCTCGTGGGACTGCTCTCCGCCGGCGTGATCGACGGGGCACTCGTCTCCAAGCCGTCTGCGAGCCCCGACGAGCCGTGGAAGGGGATCCCGACGATCGCGCGCACCCCCGGGGAGGTCTACGCGGCCGCCGGGTCCTTCTACAACCAGACGATGGGACTCGCCGGCCTCGACCTGGCTGGTCTGTCGCTTCCCGACCGGCCGCGCATCGCGGTCGTGGGCACGCCGTGCGAAGTCGAGGGGCTCCGCGCGATGCAGCTTCGACCCTGGCCTACCGGGGCGCACAGAGTCGACGCGGTCACGCTGACGATCGCACTGCTGTGCACGAAGAGCTTCGACTACGAGGCGCTGATCATCGAGGAGTTGCAGCGCAAGCGCGACATCGACCTCGAACGCGTCGACAAGATCGACGTGACTAGAGGTCGTCTCATCGTCCGATACGCCGACGGGGCGATCGCCGTCGACGAGTCGATCAAGCAGTTCCACGGCGCGGCCCTCAAGGGGTGCGCCGAGTGCTCTGACTTCCTCGGCAGGGCAGCTGACATTTCGCTCGGTAGCGTCGGCTCGATCGATGGGTGGACCTCGGCGATCGTGCGGACCGAGCGTGGCCGCGCAGCGTTCGACAGAGCGCGCGCGAAGCTCGACGTGCGGGGACTTGACGACGTCGACGCACTCTTGCGTCTCGACCTGCTCAACAAGCGCATCGCTGAGGGTGCGCTGCGCCGCCCGCTGGATCCGCGGGGGCCGATGTTCATCGACTTCGAGTCACACGTACGAACCCACGGGGCTGCCGTGCGCCAGCCCGTCGCGCTGCGCAGCTAA
>Ga0075030_100005477_pt1 | contig 11439 bp, 5 predicted proteins | sample LitLauG_LLR_2012_FD_71393 | JGI IMG/M metagenome (GOLD analysis project Ga0075030, IMG submission 71393) | Freshwater sediment microbial communities from Pennsylvania, USA - Little Laurel Run_MetaG_LLR_2012 | ecosystem: Environmental > Aquatic > Freshwater > Creek > Sediment | place: USA...
CGCCGCGGCGGTCGCGGCGGTGTCCGGGCTCGGCGGCCACCTGGACGCCGTCGCCCACGCGGACCTCTCCGGCGTGCTCGTGGGGCGGCTGCGGACGGTGACCGGCGACGGCCGGGGACCGGTCCGCTTCGTGTACCTCATGCGTCGCAAGGCGGGGACGACCACCGAGTCCTTCCAGGCCCACTGGGGCGGCCCCCATGCCGAGTTCGGTCGCCAGACCGGGGGGATCCTCGGCTACGACCAGTTCCACCCCGTCCCCGAGACGAGCCGCCAGGCCGCGCTCGCCGCGGGTGTGGGTGTATGGCAGGTCGACGGCGTGCCCAACCTCCACCTGCAGTCCTGGCAGGAGTTCGTCGCCGCCGCGGTGGGCTCTGAGGTCGGCCTCGCCGCCATCGAGGACGAGCGCAGCTTCGTCGACGGTCCCAACTCGGTGGGCTTCGTGTGCGACGTGATCGCCACCGTCTCCTGATGGCGGGGTGCTGACGGCGGGGTGCTTGACGGCGGGGTGCTGACGACCGGCGCGCAGGACGCGGGAGCCGGGGGCGAGCCGGCGGTGGCGGGCTACGTGCTCGGGACCGACATCGGCGGGACCTTCACCGACGTCGTGCTGGCCGGGCCCGACGGCCAGGTGACCGTCGCCAAGCGGCTCACGACCCAGCACGACCCGGCGGAGGGCCTGTTGGCGGCGGTGCGCGACGTGCTGGGGTCCGCTGGCGCGTCGGGCAGGGAGGTGGTGAGCGTCGTGCATGGCACGACGCTCGCCACCAACGTCATCCTGGAGCGCCGCGGTGTGGATGTCGCGTTCGTCACGACCCGGGGTTTCGCCTCGCTGCTCACCCTCGGTCGCCACGCCCGGGTGGAGGAGGAGCGCTATGACCTCTTCATCGAGGTCCCCGCGCCGCCCGTGCCGCCATGGCGCTGCTTCGAGGTGGGTGGGCGCATCGGCCCGCAGGGGGAGATCGTCGAGGCGCTCGACGAAGCCGGCGCCGCCCGCGTCGCGGTCGCGCTGGCGTCCGCCGGGGTCGAAGCCGTCGCCATCTGCCTGTTGCACTCCTACGCCAACGCCGCCCACGAACAGGAGGTCGCCCGGCTTTGTGTCGAGGCCATGCCGCCGGGGACGCCGGTCGTGGCGTCCAGCGCGCTGTGGCCGCAGCGGCGGGAGTACGAGCGGGCGACCACGACGGTCATGTCGGCCTATGTCGGTCCGGTGATGACCGGGTACCTGGCCCGGGTGGCCGAGGGGCTGCGTGCGCTGGGGATCGCCGCGCCCCTCCAGGTGATGGACTCGGCCGGCGGGGCGATGACGGCCGAGCTGGCGGCGGCCCGCGCGGTCCACACGATCGAGTCCGGCCCCGCCGCGGGCGTCGTCGCGGCCCAGCAGATCGCCCGCTCGGCCGGGCGCGGGGAGGTGATCTCGCTCGACATGGGTGGCACGACCGCCAAGGCGGGGGTGATCCGCAACGGCCGGCCGGACATCACCCACGAGTTCCACGTCGGGGGCCGCGGGAGCTTCGGTGGGCGGCGGGCCGGCTCGGGCGTTCCGATCAAGACCCCGACGATCGACCTGGCCGAGGTCGGATCGGGCGGCGGGAGCGTGGCGTGGATCGACCCGGGCGGGACGCTCCAGGTCGGGCCCCGCTCGGCCGGGTCCCGCCCCGGACCGGCCTGCTACGGGCTGGGGGGCCACGAACCGTGCGTCACCGACGCCGACCTCCTGCTCGGCTACCTCAACCCGCGGGCATTGGCCGCCGGCGCGCTGCGCCCGGACATCGCCGCCGCCGAGGAGGCCGTGGCCCGCCACCTGGCGGGGCCACTCGGCGTCGACGTGACCACCGCGGCAGCCGCGGTGCACGACGTCGCCAACGCCAAGATGGGCGACGCGGTCCACGTCGTCACCGTGCAGCGGGGCATCGACCCCCGCGGCTACGCGTTGGTGGCACTGGGCGGCGCGGCACCGCTCCACGCGGCCCGCATCGCCGAGGGGTTCGGCATCGGCTGCGTCCTCGTCCCCGAGCGAGCCGGGGTCGCCTCGGCGGCGGGGCTGCTCTCCGCCGAGCTCAGCGCGGAGCGGGCCCGGTCGCTGCTCTCCGTCGATGCCGGCGCGGTGGCCGCCGAGCTCGATGCGGTGCTCGTCGAGCTGGCCGCCGGGGCGACCGCCGATCTCGGGTGGAGCGCCACGGGCCGCCTCGTGCACGTCCGCAGCGTCGACGTGCGCTTCCGCGGCCAATCCCACGAGCTCAGCATCCCGCTGCCGGAGGGGGCGGTCGTCGAGGGCATGATGGCCGAGGTCGAGCGCCGCTTCCACGATCGCTACCGGGAGCTGTTCGGCATCGACCTGCGCGCACCGATCGAGGTGGTGTCGGCCCGGGTCCGCACGGTGGCGCGCCGGGACCGCCCGCCGGTGGAGCGGCTCGGTCCGCGTGCAACGCCCGGCTCGGCGGCGGAGCAGCCCGGGGCGCCCGGCTCGGCACCCGTGGTCGGGGCCGTGCCGGTGGCCGCGTCCCGCCGAGCGTGGTTCACCGAGCGCGGCGGCCTCGTGGACTGCGAGGTGCGGCCGTTCGCGACCTGGGGCGCCGGGGAGGAGGTGCGAGGACCCCTGCTCGTCGACGGGAACGACACGACGCTGGTGGTGCCGCCCGGTTGGCGGGCCACGATGCGCGACGATCGCACCGCCGAGCTGGTCGCCTCGGCGGCGGTCCCGGGCGGTCCGGGCCCGCGTCGGCCGCCGGCCGGGGAGCCGGGTCCCGCCGACCAGGCGGCCGGCCGGCCCGCCGACGAGCTGGGTGCTGCGGTGCTGCGCAACGCCCTTGCCGTCGCGGCCGAGGAGGCGGGGATCGTGGTGGTCCGCTCGGCCTACTCCACCTTCATCGTGGAGGGTGCCGACGCGGCCGCCGCGATCCTCGACGCCGACGGACGGCTCGTCGCCGGATCGGTGTCGACGACGCTGTCCCACAGCGCCAGCCTCCGCTGCTCGGTGCGCGCCGTGCTCGAGCGGTTCCCACCGTCGGCGATGTCGCCGGGCGACCTGTTCGTGATGAACGACGTCTACGAAGGCGGCATCCACGCCAACGACCTCATGGTGTTCCGACCGGTGTTCGTCGATGGGCAGGTGACCCATCTCACCGGCACGCTGATCCACGTCGCGGACCTGAGCGGCCTGTCCGCCGGGGGCTTGGCCGCAGACGCGGCGGACGTCTTTCTCGAAGGGGTGCAGCTCCCGCCTGTGCGCCTGGCGACGGCCGAAGGCCTCGATGACGACCTGTGCAGGATCCTCGCCGCCAACAGCCGCCAGCCCGACAACCTGCTCGGCGACCTGCGTGCCCTCGTGGCCGGGGCCAACGTCGCGGCCGCCCGGCTGCAGGCGATCATCGAACGCCACGGCTTCGATCGATTCCGCCGGGGCGTCGAGGCGTTGCTGGCCGACACGGCCCGTCGGGTCGGCGAGCAACTGGGAGGGGTGCCCGACGGTACCTACCGCGGTGAGTACCCGCTCGACGCCGGCGGCAGCACGCTCGTCGTGCGGGTCGCGGTGGTCGTGCACGGGCAACGGGTGACCGTCGATTTCACCGGGACCGATCCGCAGGTTCCGATCCCGGTCAACGCGGGCTTCTCCCAGACGATGTCGGGCGCGGTGTTCGCGCTGCGATGCTTCCTGGACCCGACGATCCCGATGAACGAAGGGTGCTTCGACCGCTTCGACTTCGTGCTGCCTCCGGGGAGCCTGGTCAACGTGACCCGCCCCCATCCCGGCGGCGGCCGCTTCGTCCCGGTGGCCGCGGCCGAGGAGGCGATCATCCAGGCGATGTCCGACGCGCTGCCCGCACGGGCGGTCGCGCCGTCGGGGATCCTGCAGCCCTTCAGCATCGACGGTGGCAGCACCGCGCCGCGCCCCTGGTTGCACATGGCGTTCGACCACGGCGGGATGGGCGCGCGTCGGGGCAGCGACGGCCCGGACGCGTCGGGCAGCCTGTTCGGCCTCGGGCGCAACATCATCCCCCAGGTCGAGCCCATCGAGGCCCGGTTGCCGCTGCGGGTCGAATCGGTCGCCCTCATCGCCGACTCGGGGGGAGCCGGGCAGTGGCGCGGCGGGCTCGGGACCCGCACGGTGCTGGTCGCGCTGGAGGACGCCAACGTCGACACCCGGGGCGATCGCTTGCAGCGGCCGCCCCCCGGGCGCGACGGCGGCGGTCCGGGGCGATCCGGCGGGTACTACCGGCGCACCCGTGACGGCGGCCTCGAGCGCCTCGCCGAGAAGGCCACCCGCCAACGCCTGCTCGCCGGGGAGGCGCTGGTCGTCGAGACCTCGGGTGGTGGCGGCCTCGGGCCCCCCTCGGGGCGGGATCCGGCCGGGGTGGCCGCCGACCTCGCCTCGGGCCGGGTGAGCCCCGAGGGCGCTCGTCGGGACTACGGCATCGCGCCGTAGGCTGCCCCGATGCCGACCCGGACGATCACCATCCTCTTCTGTGATCTGGTCGGCTCGACGGAGGTGCTGTCCCGGCTGGGCGACGAGCGGGGCAACGAGGTCCGCCGCGACTACGTGGCGGTGCTGCGCGAAGCGGTCGACGCGCACGGCGGGACCGAGGTCAAGAGCCTCGGCGACGGCTTGATGGTCACCTTCACCTCGGCGGGCGAGGCCGTGGCGGCGGCCATCGCCATGCAGCGCAGCGTGACCCGCGTGGCCCGCGGCGAGCCGGCCAACGGGCTGGCGCTGCGGGTCGGCATCTCCGTCGGTGAGGCCGCCGAGGAGGACGGTGACTGGTTCGGCACCCCCGTCGTCGAAGCGGCCCGGTTGTGCGCGACGGCCGAGGCCGCGGAGATCCTCGCCGTGGACCTGCTGCCCGCGGTGATGCGGGCGGTGGGGTCCCCGGGGTTCGAGCCCATCGGGGCCCGCACGCTCAAGGGCCTCTCGGAGCCGGTCGCCGTCTGCCGGGTCGCGTGGCAGCTCGGCGCGGGATACCGGCCCCCGCTCCCGGCGCCGCTCGACACGACCAAGCGATTCGTGTTCGTCGGGCGCCCGTCGGAGACCTCGGTCCTCGCCGACGAGTGGGAGCGGACCCTCGACGGGCGGGGAGACCTGGTGCTGCTTGCCGGCGAACCGGGCATCGGCAAGACCCGGCTCGCCGCCGAGCTGGCCCGGCGCGTGCACCGTGACGGAGCGGTCGTGCTCTACGGGCGCTGCGACGAGGAGGTCGGCGTCGCCTACCAGCCCTTCGTCGAGGCGTTGCAGGCGTACGCATCGGGCTGCCCGTCCGAGGAGCTGCGCGAGATGCTCGGGACGGACGCGTCCGCGCTGGCCCGGCTCCTCCCCGTGCTGTCGGAGCGCCTCGGGATCCCGCGCGATGTCGACGACGAGGCCGAGGGCGAGACCGGGCGCTACCGGATGTTCGAGGCGGTGACCGCGCTCATCTCCCGGCTGTCGGTCGCCGCGCCGGTCCTGCTCGTTCTCGACGACCTGCAGTGGGCGGCCAAGCCGACGCTGCTGATGCTGCGCCAGCTCGTGCGCTCCGACGCGCCGAGGCGCCTGCTCGTGGTCGGGGCCTTCCGTGACACCGACCTCGACCGCACCCACCCGCTCGCGGACATGCTCGCCGACCTGCGACGGGAGCAGCAGGTCCGCCGCCTCGACCTCGAGGGGCTCAACCAGGCCGAGGTGTCCGAGTTCGTGGAGACCGCGGCCGGCCACACCCTCGACGCGTCGATCGCCGCGGTCGCCCGCGCGGTGTACACCGAGACGGAGGGCAACCCGTTCTTCGTCGGCCAGCTGCTCCGCCACCTCACCGAGTCGGGCGCGCTGGTCAAGAGCGACGGCCACTGGGTGACGAGTCGCCCGCTCAGCGAGCTCGGCATCCCCGAGGGGGTCCGCGAGCTGATCGGCCGGCGCTTGTCGCGCCTGTCGCGGGGCGCCAACGAGGTGATGGGTGCGGCGTCGGTGATCGGTCGGGAGTTCGACACGGCCCTGCTCATCGCGGTGAGCGGCGCCAGCCAGGACGAGGTGCTCGACGCCCTGGAGGCGGCCGAGCGGGCGCGGCTCATCGCGCTCGTCGCGGGCAGGCTCGACCGTTTCGCCTTCGTGCACACCCTGGTGCGCTCGACCCTCTACGACGAGCTGCCGACGACGCGGCGGCTCCGGCTCCACCGCCGCAGCGGTCTCGAGCTCGAAGCCCGCGGCCCTTCCGACCGGGAGGGCCGCCTGGTCGAGCTGGCCCACCACTTCTTCGAGGCAGCCGGGCTCGGGGAGGTCGAGCGGGCGGTGCGCTACGGGCGCATGGCCGGCAACCGGGCCCGCGCCGGTCTCGCCTTCGAGCAGGCGGCCGGCTTCTACGAGGGGGCGCTGAGCGCGATGGAGCTGCTCGACGAACCCGATCGGTCGGTGCGGGCCGAGCTGAAGCTGGCCCTCGGCGACGTGCTGCGGCGGGCCGGCGAGGAGCAGTACCGGCCGGTCGTGCTCGAGGTGGTGGAGGAGGCTCGGTCGCTCGGCGACGGGCGCCTCCTCGCCGAGGCCACGCTCGGGCTCTGGGGGATCGGCACCAGGACGCCCGGGACGGTGGACGTGGCGCTCATCGGCCTCATGGACGAGGCCCTCGCCGCCCTCGGCACCACGGACAACCCGCTGCGGGCGCGGCTGCTGGCGGCTCGGGCCGTGCAGGATCTCAACGACCCGCACCGCCTCGAACAGCGGCTGCGACTGAGCGCGGAGGCCGTCGAGATGGCCCGCCGGCTGGGCAACGCCTCGGCGCTCGCACGGGTGCTCGCCGCCTCCCTCTGGGGCGCGTACCTGCCTGAGCACCTGGAAGAGCGCCGGGCGCTGGCGCAGGAGGTCGTCGGCCTGGCCAACGACCTGGGCGACGACGAGGCCCGCCTCTACGGCCACATGGCCCTCTTCGGCGACCACGTCGAGGTCGGGGACCTCGCGGCTGCCGATCGGGACCTGGCAACGGCTCGGGCGGTCGCCGACGAGCTGCGCCAGACGATGTTCACGTGGGCGGTCGAACGCGCCACCGCGGCCCGCGATCTGCTGGCGGGCCGCCTCGACCTCGTCGAGGCGGCCGTCGTCGCCTCCTCGGAGGCGCCCGGGCGGGGCGCCATCCTCCCGGCGCCAGGCGCGCCCGAAGACGTCCGTTGCCTGCTGCACTGGGAGCAGGGGCGCTTCGACGCGGCGCTCTCGGTGGTCCGCCAGGCCATCGCCGAGCTGCCGCCCGGCGCGTTCTGGCCTTCGGTGGAGGCGATGCTGCTCGCGGACGCCGGCTGCCTGTCCGAGGCGCGGGTCGCGATGGCGGAGCTGGCCAAGGGTCCTGCCCTGGCCCGGGACCCGCAGTGGCTGGCGACCGTTGCGCTGCAGGGCTGGCTGGCGGCCACGCTGCAGGACCGGGCGGCGGCGGAGCGGCTGCTGTCCGAGCTCGACGGCTTCGGGGGCCGCCTGGCTTGGAACGGTCGGGCCGTCTTCGGTGTCGTCGACCTCGTGCGGGGACGCCTGTCCCAGCTGCTCGGCAGGGTCGGAGAAGCCGAGGCCTGCTTCGAAGCCGCGGTCGACCTCACGGCGCGCGCCGGCGCGCCCCGCTGGGCCGCCCGGGTGCGCGCCGCTCAGAGCGCGCCCGCGCCCTCTGAGCCGGCCGCCCGCTGAGCCGGCCACGGCGGGCCGTGGGGCCGCTCGGTTATCGTCGAGCGAGCGCCGTCCCGCGCCAGGGGGACCGTCCGCGACGGCAAGGGAGAGTGGCATGGACTTCGACGACACCCCCGAAGAGGCGGCGTTGCGGACCGAGGTGCGCACGTGGCTCGAGGCGCACGCCGAGCCACGCCCGGTGGCCGGGCGAGGCCGGTTCCCGGGACCCGACGATCCCGACTACGTCGAGCGCTGCAAGCAGTGGCAGGGCGTGCTCTACGAGGGCGGTTGGGCCGGGATCACCTGGCCCAAGGAGTTCGGCGGGCGGGGCGGCACGCCCATGCAGCAACTGATCTTCAACCAGGAGCAGGCGCGCTTCGACGTGTCGACCGGAGCCTTTGCCGTCGGCATCGGCATGGCTGGGCCGACGCTCATCGGCCACGGCAGCGACGCCCAGAAGAAGGAGCACCTCGACCCGTTGCTGCGCGGGGAGCGGGTGTGGTGCCAGCTCTTCAGCGAGCCGGGCGCGGGGAGCGACCTCGCCGGTCTCGGCACCCGGGCCGTGCTCGACGGTGACGTGTGGATCGTCAACGGCCAGAAGGTCTGGAACTCCGGTGCCCACCACAGCGACTGGGGCATCCTGATCGCGCGGACCGATCCGGATCAGCCCAAGCACCGCGGCATCACGTACTTCGTCGTGGACATGCGCACCCCCGGCATCGACGTGCGGCCGCTGCGCCAGATCACCGGCGTGGCTCACTTCAACGAGGTGTTCCTCACCGACGTCGCCATCCCGGTCGAAAACGTGATCGGCCCGGTCAACGGCGGCTGGGGGGTTGCCCACACCACGCTCGCCAACGAGCGCAACCTGATCGGGGGCGCCGGGTCGGGCTCCGACTTCTCCGAGATCGCCCGCCTGGCCCGGAGCTGCGGTCGGGCCGGCTCCGCCACCGACCGCCAGAAGCTGGCCGCCGCCTACACCCGCATGCAGCTGCTGCGCTACCTCGGGTTCCGGGTGCAGACCGCACTCAGCCAGGGACAGCTTCCGGGGCCCGAGAGCTCGGTGCTGAAGCTGGCCTACTCCATCCACGTCAACCTGCTCGGCGACCTCGTGGTGGACCTCCAAGGGGCGCCAGGGATGCTCGGCGGCGCCGACGCCCTCGAGGGCGGTGTGTGGGAGCAGGCGTTCCTCAACCAGTGGATGTCGCGCATCGGCGGCGGCACCGACCAGGTCCAGCGCAACGTCATCGCCGAGCGGGTGCTCGGCATGCCGGGCGACATCCGCCTCGACAAGGACGTCCCGTTCAAGGAGTTGGCCAAGCCCTGAAGCCACCCAGGCCCCTTTTTCCTAGCACTACACCGCCACATATGTCCATGTAGTGCTATGAAAACCGGGTAGATCCTCGTCCGGGTGAATGGGTGGCCGGATCGGGCGTGCGCGAAGCGGGCCGACAGGCCCCGGACCCGCCCCGGCCCGTGGGCTCCGGCTCAGGCCGGGGTCGGCGCCAGCGCGTCCTCCACCGCGGCCAGGTCGGCGGGCCCGAGGGCCCAGCCCACGGCGGCGACGTCGGCGCTGACCTGCTCCGCCCGGGTGGCGCCGACGAGGATGCTGCTCACACCCTCCTGGACGGCCAGCCACGACAGGGCCAGCTCGGTGAGCGAGTGGCCTGCGCCAGAGGCCACCGCGCTGAGCCGCTCGATCTTGTCGAAGTTGTCCGCGGTGGCGAACCCCGAGAAGTAGGGGAGCGTCGCCAGCCGGGAGTCCTCCGGGTAGGCCTCATCGCGGCGGTACTTACCCGTCAGCAGCCCCGACGCGAGCGGGAAGTACGGCACGATGCCGACGCCGTAGTGCCGGCACGCGGGGACCACCTCGTCCTCGACCGCTCGGTTGAGCAGGCTCCATTCGATCTGGCAGCCGACGAAGCGCTCGATCCCGGTCGCCCGCGCGGTGTGCTCCGCCTCGGCCACCTGCCAGCCGGCCAGGTTGGACGACGCGACGTAGCGGACCTTGCCCTGGGTGACCAGGTCGTCCAGAGCCCGCAGCGTCTCTTCCACCGGCGTCGAGGCGTCGGGGTAGTGCTGGTAGTACAGGTCGATGTGGTCGGTGCCGAGACGGCGCAGGCTGGCCTCGCAGGCCCGCATCACGTAGCGGCGCGATCCGCCGGACTGGTAGGGGCCCTTGCCGACCGGCGCGCCGAACTTGGTCGCCACCACGACCTCGTCGCGGCGGCTGCCGAGGGCCTCGCCGAGGAAGATCTCCGACTGGCCGCCGCCGTACATGTCGGCGGTGTCGTAGAACGTGATGGCGTCCTCGAGCGCCTGGTGCACGACCTTGACGGACGCGTCGCGGTCGAGGCGCATGCCGAAGTTGTTGCAGCCGAGGCCGACGAGCGACACCGACAGGCCGGAGCGGCCCAGCTTGCGGAACTCCATGTTCAGTCCTTTCCTGCCCGGGAGTCGAGCCTGAACACCCGCATGGCGTTCTCGCGGAGGAACTTCGGCCACACCTCGTCGCGCAGCGGCACGCCCGGCAGCTCACCGAAGATGCGCTCGAGGGTCAGGCCGGCGGGGTAGTAGCCGGCGTACATGACCTTGTCCGCGCCACGGGAGTTGGCGTAGGCGATGATCGCCTTCGGGTAGTGCTTGGGCGCGAAGGCCGAAGGCATGTAGTGAAGGCCCGGCCACTTGAGCATCAGCTTGACCGCGAGGTCCTCCCACGGCTCGGCGCCGTGGCGCATCACGATGCGCAGCTCCGGGAAGTCGTAGCAGACCTGGTCGAACAGCTCGACGTGCTGGACCATCGAGCGCAGGCGCGGACCGGCGATTCCGGCATTGACGATGATGGGGATGTCGACGTCGATGCACGCCGCGTAGAGCGGGTACATCTGGGGGTCGTTGACCGCCACCTGGGGGAAGCAGCCCGAGGGGAACACGCTGACCGCCGCGAGGTCGTGCTCCTCCTTGGCCGCCTTGACCTTGCGGACGGCGCCCATGACGTCGTTGGGGTCCACCTCGGTCACGAACGCGACGCGACCGGGGTGGCGCCGCCGCGCCTCGATCGACGTCTCGGAGAGACCGAAGAGGCCGATGTCGATGCCGTAGCGGTCCATCTGCGAGAACGTCGTGTCGATGGGGTCGGCGTCGCCGGCTTCGTCGGGGGTCTGCTTGAACATGTACTCCGCCGGCATGGCGAAGGACTCCTTGGTCTGGGCGTCCTTGATGCCGGGCATCAGGTAGCTGTAGATCGCCTTCTTGTCCTTGAACGGGAAGCCGATCATCAGGTCCACCACGCCGACGTCGGTGGGGTACGCCATGAGCCCTCCTCGCATGCCGCCCCCGTGGCCGGCCGCGCCAGGACCCTAGCTGCCGCGCCCCGGGGCGCTCCCGATTAGCGTGGCCGCCCATGTTCGATCTCACGGGCAGGGTCGCCCTCGTCACCGGCGCCGGGCAGGGGGTGGGTGCGGGGATCTGCCGCCTCCTCGCCGAGCGGGGCGCCGCGGTGGCGGTCAACGACATCGACGCGGGGCGGGCCGCGGCGACGGTGGGGGCCGTCGAGGGCGCCGGCGGCCGGGCCGTGGCGGCACCCTTCGACGTGACCGGCTTCGACGCGGCCGCCGCGGGCATCGCGGCCGCCGAGGCGGTGCTCGGGCCGGTTGACATCCTGGTCAACAACGCCGGCAACGGCGGCGCGCTCGGCATGGTCCCGACCCAGTTCCGCGAATCGGACCCGGCGTCGTGGCACGGCCCGATCGACGTCAACCTCTACGGGGTCCTCAACTGCTGCCGGGTGGTGATCAACCCGATGTGCGAGCGCGGGTGGGGGCGGATCATCACCATCG
>Ga0075030_100005482_pt1 | contig 11438 bp, 1 predicted proteins | sample LitLauG_LLR_2012_FD_71393 | JGI IMG/M metagenome (GOLD analysis project Ga0075030, IMG submission 71393) | Freshwater sediment microbial communities from Pennsylvania, USA - Little Laurel Run_MetaG_LLR_2012 | ecosystem: Environmental > Aquatic > Freshwater > Creek > Sediment | place: USA...
CTGTGGAAGTTCGATAAGCCTTATCAGTATGCGGGATCGTGGGGCGCCGGGGGTATGGGTTACAACGCGCCGGCAGCGGCGGGCGCGGCGCTGGCGCACCGAAAGTACGGACGGCTGGCGATCAACCTGCAGTGCGACGGCGATCTGAACTACGCGCCGGGAGTGCTGTGGACGGTGGCGCACCACCGGATTCCGATTCTGTACATCATGCATAACAACCGGAGTTACGGGGCCGAGGTGATGTTCGTGCAGAGGATGGCGGCGCTGCATAACCGGAGCGTGGACCGCTGCCACATCGGGACGACGATTACGGATCCGAATGTGGATTACGCGAAGATGGCGGCGGCATACGGGATGTACAGCGAGGGGCCGATTTCGAATCCGAATGACTTGTCGGCGGCGTTTAAGCGCGGGATTGAGCGGGTGAAGAAGGGCGAGCCGGCGCTGATCGATGTACTGACGCAGCCGAGATAGCAACCCAGGTAAGTGGAGACTAAGATGATCAAATTTACATTGTTAGTGGTCACACTCGCGGCTGGGATTGCGTATGGACAGGACGCGGGACGCGGGAAAGATCTGTTCGGGAAGAAATACATGTGTTATACGTGCCATGGCTGGGACGGGCACGGAGGGTCGGGCGCGACGCTGGCGGGGATGAAGCTGAATCAGGCGGGTTTCATGGCATATGTGCGCAAAGGCGGCGCGGGGACGCCGGGCGTGGGCGGACGGATGCCTGCGTACACGACGAAGACGGTGCCGGAGCAGGATCTGACGGACATTTATGCGTATGTGAAGACGCTGCCGGAATCGCCCTCGGCGAAGAGTATTCCGGTGCTGAATACGATATTAGGACAGAACCAGCAATAGGCTGGTAATCAGGGCTTCGGTTGCTTGCCGGGCTGTTGGCTTTGGCGCGGGCGGCGCGGACTTTGTCGCCGTCGAGGACCGGACCGATGGCGCGGAAGGTGTAGCCGCGAGTAGATGCGGTGTCAAAGGCCGGGCTCGTTGTGCCGGGGGCCGTGGCGGCCTGTTTGACGGCGGCGAGGTCGGACGTTTCCACTTTAAACAGGGCAAGATATTTGGATGCGGGGATGGAAGCGGTGGACGGCCGGGCGAGGATCATGCGCTGCGCGCTGACGAAGCCAGGAAGAGCGGCGAGTTCGGGCGCGTGATGCTCGTCGTAGAACTTATTGAATTCATCTTCTTTGCCTGGAGTGAAAGCCGTAAAGACAACCTGATAGTAAAGTTCTTTCGGGCCGGGTTTGGCGCCCGCGGGTTCGCCGCCAACGCCCTTTAGTTCGGGGCGAAAGGGTTTGTAGACGTAGCTCACGGAAGTCTTCTGATCGAAGACAGGGCTGAGCACGGTTTCGCCTGCATCGAGACGCCGGTATACTTCGCGCATGACGGCCTCAATGTCATCCGTGACGATCTTGTAGACGATGAGGTATTTGGGCACCTGCAGATCGACCATGCGATAGAGAGGTAGTTCGGTTTTGACAAAGCGCTGCGCGGAGACAAAGCCGGGCACGGCGACGACGTCTGGCGCGTGCTGTGCGTTGTACCACTTGTTGTATTCATCTTCGTGTCCGGCTACCGGATTACTGAAGACCAGGAAGTAGTAAGGTTCCGGCGCAGCTGAAGCGGTGGCGCTCCCTGCGAGCAACAGGATGAAGATGACAATCAGAGCACGGCTGATAACGAAAACCGGCCGCCGTTCCTGTCTCATTTGCTTCCCTCCGATTGGCTTAGTTTACACGAATTCGCAAAGCCGCCCTGCGTCAGTGCTTCACGGGGAGGATGGTCGAGTTACCCGGTGCGCCATTTTGCGAAATGATCAGCTTCAACTGGCCATCGGGCGCGTCGGCCGGAATCTGTGCGTTCACCTGATAGAGACCGACTAAGCCGGGCGTCAGACCGGCGAAGAGGATATTGACGGGTTCACCGCCGATGGTCAGATTGGGCGGGGCCGAAGGACGCGCGAGGGGGTCGGCGGGCGAAGCTGCGCCGGTAGTGACGGGGTTATCGGTGAGGCCGAGACCGGCGAGATAGAAGACTATATATTCGCCGGGCGCGGCGGGCGCGGCGTCCGTTACCAGACTGCCATCGCCGTGCTGGGCGATGATTTCGCCGGTGCCAAAGGCAGCGATGCCGGGCGAGACGTCGCTGATCTGGATGGAGTCCGGAGTGGTGACGGCGCCGTTGGCGCTGACTATCACTTGATACTGTTTGCCGGGCGCGAGTTCGAAGGGAATCTGCGCATTGATCTGGCCGGCGCTCACATAGTAGAGCGGCGACTGGATACCGCCGATGATGACGCTGGAGCCGCCAATCGCGGTAGGCAGGGGGATGGCGGTGGGGGCGCCGGTGGCGGCGGCGAGGCCCGTGCCGTAAATCTGCACGATGTTGCCCGGGCTGAGCGCGCCGCCGACCAGGGGATTAAAGATATGCAGCGTGCCGTGCGGGTTCAGCGCCGGCGCGACATTCGGCGTGACCTGGCCCGTGATCTGAGCGGTGGCTGCGGGGAAGCCGGGCGCGGTGGCTTTGGCCGCGATGGTGACTTGAGACGAAGCCTTGCGGGGCGTCCAGGTGGCGGAGTAGAGACCGGCGTTGCCATCGACGAGCGAGAGCACCTGGGGCGGATCGCCGTTGGAGAACGTGGCGACGATCTGGCCGCCGGCGACGGCGGTACCGCAATTATCGATGAGGCTGATGGCAAGCGGAGTGGGCCACGAGGCGGGGGCCGCGAAGTTACTCACGAGGCCGGTTTGCGTGGGCACGAGTTGTGCGGGCGTGCAGCCGGCAGCGGAAATACCGATGCCGCGGCTGGCAGGAGACGGTGCGCCGCCCTGTACGACCAAAGTGACATTGACGGTGCGGACGGCGGAAGCCGAGAAGGCGTAGCTGACGCCGCCACGATAGATGCCGGGGCTGAGTCCGGCAAGGTTGACGGAGACGGACGACCGGGCGGGAGAGCCGGTCTGAGTGGCGCCGGTGGCGGGCGTTACGTTGAGCCAGCTTGCTCCATCTGTAGTGGAGGCGGAAGCCTGATACGGGATCGAAGTTTTAGAACTGGCGAAGACCTGGACGATCTGCGGGGGCAACGACGTGGCGCCGCCAGTGAGGAAGATGAGCCCGGCGGGTTCGGGATCGGGCTGAACGGCGGATGCGGGGGCAGAGATGCTGAGCACGACCTGGAAATCCTGCGGTGTGTTTACGACGCCGGAGGACGTGACTTCGATGGTGCCGTAATAAGCGCCGGGGGCGAGGGCCGCAGCGGCAGCGGAATCGATAGAGAAGCTGACGGTAGCGGGCGCAGAGCCGACGGAACTGCCGGTGCTGGTTCCGAGGATGAGCCACGGGGCGCCGGGAAGCACGGAAGCGGACCAGGCCACGGGCAAACTGCCGGAGACGGCTACAAGAAAAGACCCGTTGGGGTTGCCGAGCGTACTTCCGGCGGGCATAGAGAACTGCGCGCCTGCAGGTCCGAGCGTCATGGTGGCGTCAGCGGAGAGGAGCAGCGTGATCACGACGGTGGCGTTTCCGGCAGAACTGGTGACCGTGACGGTGCTGCGGTAGTAACCGGGCGTGAGTCCTGCGGGGTTCACGGTGATGGGCACGGAAGCGATGACGCCGCCCGCAAGCGAAGACGGGAAGGCACCGACGCTCACCCAGCTATCGGCCGCTGAGATGGAGGAAAATCCGAGACTGCCGCCACCGATGTTTTGGATGCTGAGGCCCTGCGACGACGACACGGGGTTCACCGGAGTAGCGCTGAACGAGAGCAGGCTGGTATCGACGCCGAGCTGCGGAGGCGGCGAAGTGACGCTCAGCGAGACAGTGATGGCCTGCGATTTTCCAGCGCATGAGGTAGCCGTGCATGTAACGGTGATGGTGCTGGTGTAAGGGGTGGTGGAAGCGGTGAGCGACAGGGCCGCAGCGGTGAGAGAAATCGAAATATTGCTCGGCGTGGCCGCGCCGGTGGCGACGCTGAGCCAGGGCGCAGCGGTGAAGGCGGTGGAGTAACCGATCACGGTGGCGACATCGCTCGACCGAACGGTGATGGAGGCAGGGGCAGGCAGGGCGGCGCTGCCTGTGCTGACAGCAAACGAGACGGTGCCGCCGGAAAGGATGAGATCCGCTTTGACTGCTTTGATGAGAACAGAGGCGGGGAGCAGCGCGGTGGCACCGACGGAATCGGTAGCGACGATGCTGAACGAGTAAGTGCTGGCGCTGGTGGGGGTACCGGTTAGGACGCCGTTCGAGAAAGTGAGGCCGTCGGGGAGTGTGCCCTGAATTGAGTAAGTATAGGGCTGAACGCCGCCGGACGCGCTGAATATCTGCGTCGGATAATCCGCGTTCACTACGCCGGCAGGCAGGGACCCGGTGAGGACAAGAGGCAGCGGCTTGATGTAGACGGCAATCGATGCAATAGCAGTGGCGCCGGCGGCGTCGGTGACCTGCACGGCGAAAGAGAAATGGCCGGCTTTGATGGGAGAGCCGAAGAGAGTGCCGGTGGAGCCGAGGCTGAGGCCATCCGGCAGGGCGCCTCCGGTCTGGCTCCACGTGTAGGAGGGGAGGCCGCCAGTGGCGCCAAGGGTCTGCGAATAGGGCTGAGCGACCACGCCATCGGGAAGAGACGCGGAGGAGATGGTCAGCGGGCCGGGGGTGTTTACCGCAATGGAGATACCGGCAGAAGCGGCGAGGCCGGTGGAATCGGTGACGGTAGCGCCGATGGTGTACGTGCCGGCTGCGGTGGCTTTACCGGCCACGGTGCCGGAAGACGAGAGCGTGAGGCCAGGAGGGAGACCCGAACCGCTGAATGAGTATTGCCCGGACCCGCCGGCGGCGCCGATTGTCTGGCTGTAAGTCTGACCGAGGATGGCGGGCGGCAGAGCGGTAGTGGTGATGCCGAGGACGGTGAAGGTGACCTGAAGCGATTGGGAGGAAGAGGCAGCGTCGTAGACCTGAATCTGGAATGTGTACGTGCCGGGCACCGTTGGCTTGCCGGTGACCGCGCCGGTGGAGTAATTGACCGACACACCAGCAGGCAGGCCGGAAGCGGCCCACGTGTAAGGGAACTTACCGCCGCTGGCGCTAAAGGCGCCGGAGATGGAACCACCGAGCGGCACGCCGCCGAGGCTGGTGGGGCCTGAGATCACGAGCGGCGGAACGGGCGGAGTGGGCTGTACGGGCGGAACAGGAGCGGCAATTGTGATCTGGTAATTCTTCGAAGCGGACTGCGCGGCCGTAGCATCGGCAACGGTGATTGAGACATTCGGGGCGACAGTCGACGCGGTGGGAATGCCGCCGACAATGCCGGCGCTGGTTATGGCGACGCCCGAGGGGAGGCCAGTGCCGCTCCACAGATACGTGCCGGAACCACCGGTGGCCTGCATGTTGACGGGGCCGTAACTCACGTTCTGCGAGCCGTTCGGGAGAGAGCTGGTCGTGATGGAAAGCGGGTTATAGATGGCGAGCGTGACGCTCTGGGCTTCAGGCGAAATGCCGTCATTCGCCACTACGGAGAAGTTAAACGTGCCGGTCTGGGTGGGCGTGCCCTGCAAGACACCGAGGGCGGTGAGAGTGAGTCCCGGAGGAAGCGTGCTGCCGTTGGCCGGGTTCCAGGTGTAAGTGGTTGTTGCACCACCCTGCGCGACAAAGGTGAACGAGTAAGCAGCGCCCGTGACGGCAGGCGGAGGGGTGGCGCTCGACGTGATGGCGAGCACGGTGAAGCTGACCGTCTGCGGCGTGCTGACAGGCTGCGCGTCGGTGACCTGCAGGTTGAAGCTGAACGAGCCGAAGGTGACGGGGGTGGCGGTGATGAGTCCTGTGGCAGGATTCACACTCACGCCCACAGGAAGGCTGCCGACGGTGGACCACGTGTAAGGCGGCTTGCCGCCCGTCGCAGAGGGAGTGAAAGACAGCGTGCTGCCGAGTCCTACGCCACCTAAGTTCGAACTGCTGGTCATGACGAGCGGCGGATAGGCGATAACTACCGGGTAAGTTTTCTGGGCCGTCTGGCTGGCTGTGGCGTCAGTGGCGGTTATCGAGAAAGAAGAGTAAGTGCCCGGGGTGGTCGGTGTACCACTTACAATTCCGGCTGGACTGACGGTCAGGCCGGGCGGGACGCCGGTGGCGGACCAGAGGACGGAGCCGGAACCGCCGCTTACGCCAAGAGCCGCGCCTGCATAGACGAGCGTGGCGGTGCCGTTGGGCAGGACCGAGGTAGTGATGGACAGCGGGTTGTAAACGTTGATGGTATAAGTCTGCTGCGTGGTGAGGCTGGCGGTGGAATCGGCAACCGTGATCTTCACGCTGGCGGAAGTGCCCGCGGTAGTGGGGGTGCCGCTGAGCAAGCCGCCGGTCGTGAGGGTGAGGCCGGCAGGGAGACCGGTAGCGGTCCAGATGTAAGTGCCGGAGCCGCCGGTGGCTGCGAGAGTCGTGGAAGGATAGGCGCCGTTCGTGATGCCCACGGGCAGTGAGGTGGTGCTGATGACGAGGGGCGCGTAGATGAGCAGCGAGTAAGTCTTGTTGGCGGTGGCGCCGGCTTGCGAATCCGTCAGCGTGACCGCGACGGTGGCGAAGGTACCGGAGACGGTGGGGGTGCCGCTGAGCACGCCCGCAGCGCTGAGTGTCAGCCCGGTGGGAAGACCGGTAGCGGACCAGGAGTAACTGCCTGAGCCGCCGGTGGCTGTGAGGTTCAGCGCAGTGTAGGGCTGATTCTGGACGCCGAAAGGCAGGGTGGCGGTGGAGATGGTGAGGACCGGGTAGCTGACAGTCAGCGAGTAGACGGGGGAGGCAGTCTGGGCAGGCGTTCCGCTATCGGTGATGCCGAGGGTGAAGGTGTAGACGCCGCCAAGCGTGGGAGTGCCGCTGAGGACGCAGGTGGCGGCGTTGAGCGTCAGGCCGGCGGGGAGTGCGCCGGTGCTGACCGAGCAGGTGTAGGGCGCGGTGCCGCCGGAAGCGAGCGTGGTGGAGTAAGTGACTCCGAAGATTCCGCCAGGCAGAGGCGAGGCGCTGGTGACCAGAGGCGCGGCGACGAAGATGGAACCGGAGAAGGTGGCGTTCTGCAAGGGCGTATCGCTGTCGACGGCCTTAACTGTGAAGGTGAAGGTGCCGACGGCGGTGGGGGTGCCAGTGATAGCGCCGGTGGAGGGGCTGATTGAGAGGCCGGTGGGCAGCGATCCGGTGGTGATCGAGTAAGTATAAGGCGCGATTCCGCTTTTGGCCGCGCAGGGGAAGTTATATGCAGTGCCGGTGAGCACGGGCGAGACAGGGAGAGTGCAGGAGACGGAGGGGGGCGGCGGGATTTGGCCGAGGAGCACCGAAAGAGTGTTGCTGTTGAGATTGGCGACGACGAGGTCGGAGCGGCCGTCGCCGTTCAGATCCGTGACGGCGAGGGCGCTGGGGGTGGTGCCGCCATCGGAGAAATTGACGGGACCGGTAAAGGTACCGTCGCCCTTGCCGGCGAGCACGCTGACGCCACTGACGGCGACGGACGCGGTCACCGCAATGGCGAGGTTGCCGGAGCCGAGGAAATCGCCGACAGCGATCGCACCCGGCGTGTTCCCCGCCGGATAGTTCACGATGGGCTGGAACGTGCCGTCACCGTTGCCGAGGGCGACGCCGACACCGCTGGTGGTGAAGAAGGTGAGGTCGAGCTTCGAGTCTCCGTTGAAATCGGCGACCGTAATGCCGGCCGGGTTGGTGCCGGTGGAGAGACTGGCGGGTTTACTGAAACCGCCAAGCCCGTCTCCGAGCAGAATGTTTACTGTGCCGGACGAGTAATTCGCGACCGCGAGGTCCGCTTTGCCGTCGCCGTTGAAATCCCCGGAGGCAAGCGATCCCCCGGAGGCTCCGGCGGAGTAATTCGCAGCTGCCTGGAAAGTGCCGTCACCGTTGCCGAGCAGCACGCCGACGGTGCCGTCGGACTGCGTAGTCACGAGGTCGGCGAAGCCATCGCGATTGAAGTCGCTCACGATGACCTGACCTGGAGCCGGTCCGACGTTATAGGGGACAAAAGTCTGGAAGGTGCCGTCGCCGTTGCCGAGCAGAACGTCGATTGTACTGGCGAAGACACTGGTGACTGCGATATCGGGTTTGCCGTCGCCGTTGAAGTCTCCGATGGCCACCGAGCCGGGTTGAGAGTCGGTGGTGACGACGATGGGGTTGAGGGAAAGCGTGCCGGTACCGGTGCCGAGATAGATTCCGACAGAGCCGGTGTTGCCATTGACCACGACGACATCGGCCTTGCCGTCACCATTGAAATCCGCAACGGCGACTGCGTTGGGGTTCGAGCCGGTGCCGGTGGAATAGATCACCGGCGCGGCAAAGGGAACTTCCGGCAGGACCTTGACCGTCTGGACGAGGGGACTGGATGCGCTGGGGGCGGCGAGCGGCGTTCCAAGGTAATAAGCGCTGAGGTTTCGCGTGCCCGCGCTGAGCAGAGGCGTGGTGAACGTGGCCGTACCGCTGGCCAGCGTGCTGGTGCCGAGGACGGTGGTCCCGTCGTAGAAAGTCACCTTACCGGTGGCAGTTGCGGGAGTTACTTTTGCTGTGAGCGTGACGGGCGAACCGAAGGTGGAGGGTGCGCCGGAACTCTGCAGCGCCATCGTGGTGGTGAAGGCCACCGAGATCGAGTAAGTCTGGGTGGCGGTCTGACCGGTGAGCGTGTCGGTAGCCGTAGCCACCACGTTGCTGAAGGCGCCGGAAACTGTCGGGGTCCCGGTCAGCAAGCCGGCGGTACTCAGCCCGACGCCGGTGGGCAGGCCGGTAGCGATCCACGTCACGGCAGCACCTGAGCCGCCGACTGCCGTGAGATAGAAGAGCGGCGGAACGGGCTGGCCCTGTACGACATTGGGCAGCGCGAGGGTGTTAATGACCAGTGTGGGGTAAATGGTGATGGAAAACGACTGCACCGCGGTCAGGCCGGCGGTGGCGTCCGTCACCGTGATCTGAACTTGTGTGGAGGTACCCACGGTATTGGGCGCCCCGCTGAACGCGCCGCCAGCGCTGAGAGAAATGCCCGGAGGCAGACCGCTGGCCGACCACGTGTAAGTGCCCGAGCCACCCGACGCGGTCATGCCGGGGGCAGTATAGGTCTTATTCTGAACGCCGAACGGGAGCGAGGATGTGGTGATCGTGAGCCCGTTGTAAACGGCGATCGAATACGTTTTCGTATTGTTCTGAGTGGCAGTGGCGTCGGTTACCGTGATCTGCACGTTAGACGACGTTCCGACCGCTGAAGGCGCCCCGGACCAGACACCCGCCGGAGTCAGCGAAAGGCCGGCGGGAAGACCGGTGGCAGACCAGGTGTAGGTACCCGAACCGCCGGTTGCTGCCAGAGGCGGTGCAGGATAGGTGACATTAGTCGTGCCGTTGGGGAGCGACGAAGTGGTAATCGAAAGCGCGTTGTAAACCGCGACGCTCAACGTGGCCGATGCAGTGAGCCCGGCGGTGGCGTCAGTGGCGGTGATCTGTATGTTCGGAGTAGATCCGGCGGCGGCAGGTGTTCCCGTCAGGACGCCGGCGGTGCTCAGGGATAGATTCGCCGGGAGGCCGGTAGCCGCCCACGTCACGGTTCCCGAACCTCCGGTGACAGTGAGCGTCGTCGAGGGGTATGCCTGGCCTGTTACACCGTTGGGTAAGGACGATGTGGTGATCGAGAGAGGGTTATAGACGTTCAGCGTGAAGATCTTCGAAGCATTCTGACCCGCGTTGGCGTCCGTCACAGTGGCGTTGACGTTGGGGTAAGTCCCGGCGACTGTTGGGGTACCGACGAGGTTACCGGAAGCATCCGCCGTAATAGTGGACGGCAGACCCGTGGCTGTCCAGGTGGCGGTACCGGAGCCTCCGGAAGCGGTGAATGAACTCGAGTAGAACTGGCCGGTAATGGCCCGCGGGAGCGACGTAGTGGTGATGAGCAGTTGGTTGTAAACCGTGAGGCTCAGGGTGACCGACGCGCTGAGGCTGGCAGTCGCGTCGGTCGCGGTGATCTGTACGTTCGGAGAAGATCCGGCGGTGGCGGGCGTTCCTGTCAGCACGCCGGCGGCGCTCAAAGACAGATTCGCAGGGAGGCCGGTAGCCGCCCATGTCACGGTTCCCGAACCGCCGGTGAAGGTGAGCGTCGTCGCCGGGTAAGCCTGGCCGGTTACACCGTTGGGTAAAGAAGACGTGGTGATCGAAAGAGGATTATAGACATTCAGGGTGAAGGTCTTCGAGGTATTCAGGCCGGCGGTGGCATCGGTGACGGTGGCGATGACGTTGGGGTAGGTGCCGGCGACCGTCGGGGTACCGAGGAGGTTGCCGGAAGTATCCGCTGTAATGGTGGCCGGCAAACCCGTGGCTGTCCACGTGGCCGTGCCCGAGCCACCTGAGGAGCCAAATGAAGCGGAGTAGAACTGGCCGGTTATGGCCCGCGGGAGCGACGGCGTGGTGATAAGCAGCGGAGTCCAGACGCGCAGCGGAAGGGCGGCCGATGAGCCACTCAGGCCAGCGGTGGCATCGGTAGCAGTGAGGATAACCGAGCTCAGTGCTGCAGCCGAAGGGGTGCCGGTCAGGGCGCCCGCCGCGCTCAGTGTCAAGCCGCCGGGAATGCCGGTTGCGGTCCATGTGTAAGTGCCGGAGCCGCCGGTTGCCGTCATGGTGGCGCCCGGGTAAACCTGGCCAGCGACTCCGGCCGGGAACGATGAGGTGGTCACTGTCACCGGGTTATAGACGATGACCGTAAATATCTTCGAAGCGCTCAGGCCGGCGGTGGAGTCGGTTGCAGTGATGGAAACGTTCGGAAAGGTTCCGGCTGAAGTGGGGGCGCCGCCCAGGACACCGCCGGCAGTGATGGTGATGCCGGGCGGTAAGGTGGCGGAGCTCCAGGTATAGGATCCGGAACCGCCGGTGGCGATTAGGGTCGGGGCCGTATACGACGTACCGATGAGACCGTGCGGCAGTGACGCAGTGGTAATGGTGACCGGGTTGTAGACGGTAATGGAATAAGTCTGCGTGACGGAAACCGCAGCCAGTGTGTCCGTGACCGTGACATTGACAGAGTTAAAAGCGCCGGTAGCGGTTGCCGTGCCGCCAAGGACGCCGGCGGTGCTGAGGCTCAACCCCGTGGGAAGCCCGGTGGCCGCCCAGGTGAAGGTTCCCGAACCTCCGCTGGGTATGAACGTGACGGGCGGGTAGAGAGATCCGGTTACGGCATTCGGCAAGGGCGAAGGCGTACTGATGGTGAGGGTGTTGTAGATGGTGATGCTGAAAGTGGCCAGGGCGTTCTGACCGGAGTTGACGTCGTGGGCCGTGACCTGCACGGTGCTGAAGGTGCCCTGCGCCGTCGGAGTGCCGTTCAGCAGACCGCTCGTGCTGAGGTTGAGGCCGCCGGGCAGACCGGTGGCGGCCCAGGTATAGGTGCCGGACCCGCCGGTGGCGGCGAACTGAACGGC
>Ga0075030_100005485_pt1 | contig 11435 bp, 11 predicted proteins | sample LitLauG_LLR_2012_FD_71393 | JGI IMG/M metagenome (GOLD analysis project Ga0075030, IMG submission 71393) | Freshwater sediment microbial communities from Pennsylvania, USA - Little Laurel Run_MetaG_LLR_2012 | ecosystem: Environmental > Aquatic > Freshwater > Creek > Sediment | place: USA...
ACCCTATGAAACCACTGATTGGTATTTTTACGTGTGTATTTTTACTGGCCGCCGGATCTTGCACCAAAAAGGAATTGAAAAGTGAAAGTCCGTCGGCCAAGGTTTCTGACAGCACCTCCGGAATTTCGGTTAATTGTTCGGCAACGCCTGCAGATATTTTACGCATGACTATTTTCCTGGCAGACAATGCCTGGAATCAAGACATATCTGCGCTGCCTGTGGATCCTTCCAGTACTCAGATCCTAAGTGCCTATACAACGGCGGGATTAAAAGCAGATTTTGGCAGTGGAACCTGGAATAATGCACCCATTGGAATTCCCTTTGTGGTGGTTTGCGGAAACCAATCAAAAGTTCCGATTGTATTCCGTGCGAATGGTTACGATGGCAACTATGGCGATCAAAGTGATCCCGGTCCTTATCCCATTCCCCTGAATGCTCCAGTGGAAGGAAATGGTCAGGGAGATGCCCATGTGCTGGCCGTGGACAGAGATCATGGGATGCTCTATGAACTCTATAACGCCAGCGTGAACGTAGATCACTGGGAAGCCTCTTCCGGTGCGGTTTTCAATTTGTCCAGCGATCAGCTGAGGCCGGATGGATGGACGTCGGCCGATGCAGCGGGGCTGCCCATATTCCCGGGACTGGTCAAGTACGATGAGGTGGCGAGCAGGAACATTGATCATGCCATTCGTTTTACCCTGACTTCGGCCAATGTCAAGCCAGCTTATATTTCGCCAGCTACCCACCATGCAAACAGCGGCGGCGGTATCTACTCCCTTCCATTTGGTGGCAAGATCCGCTTAAAAGCAGGCTTTGATATCAGCAGTTTTCCGGCGAACGATCAGGTGATCCTGAAAGCACTAAAAAAATATGGATTGATCCTCGCCGATATCGGCAGCAACATGTATATCAGTGGTGCACCCGATGAGCGATGGAACAACGACGAGCTCCAGCAACTGAGCCAGGTGAAAGCATCAGATTTCGAAGTGGTCGTCACCAACTGAGTGGTCATTACAGGATGCCCGTCAGATATTCTCCCACCCGGAGCGCATTGGCCATGATGGTCAGGGATGGATTCACTGCACCAATGGAAGGAAAGAAACTGCCATCCACCACATAGAGGTTTTCAATGTCATGCGTTCTACAATGTATATTCAACACCGAATTTTTCGGGTCATTCCCGAAACATAAGGTACCCGTCTGATGTGCCACTCCGGCCAGGGGAATATCTTTACTCAGGTAGATCGCATGGGGGAATAAATCATGTCCTGTATCCAATTCTCCCAGTACTTGTTTCCAGGTATGGATCAGCTTGCGGAATCCCTCCGTGTTGTTTTCACGATAATCGAGATGGATCTGACCGTCTTTAACGGTAACCCGGTTATCCGGATCGGGGAGATCTTCGCCCGTAAACCACCAGTCGATCGAGTGGGTGGCCATTTCATGGAGTGCCTTTCCAGGGGTAAAAAAAGGAGCGTCTGGTGAAATCTGGTCCTTGTCGGATTTTCCGAGCAGTTGAATATGACCCATCGGAAATGGGAAGTCAACCGTCCCATAATAATAATCGTTAACGGCTAGTGTTTTTTGAAATTTTGTAGGGTTTTCTCTGGTGCTGATTCCCAGCATGGCGGCACTCAGGTGTTTCATCAGGTTTCTTCCTACCTGTCCACTTTGGTTGGCCAGGCCCTCCGGATGTTTGTCGTTGGCGCTTTTTAAGAAAAGGGCAGCCGAATTGATGGCCCCGCAGGCACACACTACGATGGAGGCTTTGAATTTCAGGATTTCCTGGTTGTAGGTTACTTCGATATAATCAATTTCATTCCCCGACGGGCTGGTCACCAGGCGTTCCACTTTGGCTTCTGTAAGCAGGGTTACATTTTTATTATTCAGTGACGGCCGTACGCAATTGATATCCGCGTCACTTTTAGCGTGTAGCAGACAGGGGAATCCATCGCAGGTGCTGCAGCGGATGCATTCGCTGTTCAGCGGATCGCTTTCGTTGAGTTTAACCCCCATCGGCATATAAAACGGATGTAGACCTTTTTGGGCAAGGCCGTCGTGCAGTTCCTGTATGCGCGGTTCATGACTGATGGGAGGGAAGGGATATTCGGTGCTACGATAGGGTTCCGTTGGGTCAATGCCCATTTTCCCATGTACGCAATACAGTTTTTCGGCTTCCGCATAATATGGTTCAAAGTCTTGGTAGGATAACGGCCATCGGGGTGACAGACCGCCGGCATGTTCCAGGTTACCAAAATCTTTTTCCCGCAGCCGAAAAAGTGCAGCACCGTACACTTTCGTATTGCCACCCACCCAGTATCCCGTACCCGGATGCAGATCCTTGTTCTGGGAGGTCTTCCACACTTCTTTTGTATGATATCGCTCGCGCTGGAAGACTTCGATGCTCTGCCAGTTCTCTTTTTCCCGGGGAAGAAATCCACCTCTTTCGAGTACCAGGATTTTTTTTCCGCAGTCCTTGAGTTTGTGCAGCAGCGTACCACCTCCCGCACCGGTGCCAATGATGATGATGTCGTAGAATTCCATAGTTTAATGCTGGTTATGCTTGTTCAAGTTGGGATTAATTTACCTGTATATGTTATTTGACCGTAAAAGGACCTGCTTTTCCAAAGGGTTAATGCCAGGGTGAAATTGAATCGGCATTTCGGTCCTGCGATTGCCTGGAAAAAGCAGCCGTTCAATTTTTAGGCCCTGTATTTTTTAAATAGCGAACTGGCGGTATGTCCTCCGAAACCAAACGTATTGTTGAGACTGTAATTCACGGTTCGATGAAGGGCATTCCCAATCACGATGTTTAAGCCGGCGGGAATTTTTTCGTCAATGTTCGTCGTATTGATGGTTGCCGGAATCAGATCGTGGTTGACCGACAGGATGCTGATGATGCTTTCTATGGCACCGGCCGCACCGAGCAGGTGGCCGGTCATCGACTTGGTCGCACTGATGGAGACGGGCAGGTCGCCAAACAGATTCTTAATTCCCTTCATCTCACTAATGTCACCAACACCGGTAGACGTGGCATGGGCATTGATGTAGTCAACATCTGCCGGATGGATACCCGCATCCTTTAGTGCCCGGGATATGCACAATTGCGCGCCCAGCCCCTCGGGATGGGTGCCCGTCAAATGATAGGCGTCGGCTGCCATACCGCCTCCCACCATTTCGGCATAGATATGTGCATTTCTTTGTAAGGCGTGATCCCATTCTTCCAGGATCAGGGCGCCGGCACCTTCGGCCATGACAAATCCATCCCGATCCCGATCAAAGGGACGGGAAGCAGTCTGCGGGGCATCGTTTCTTTTGGACAGGGCCTGGGATGCACTGAATCCCCCAACAGCAGAAGGCGTAAACGGAGCTTCGGATCCGCCGGCGACCATGATTGAGGCCTTACCCAACCGGATGGTGTCGAATGCGCTGATAATGGCAGTATTGGATGATGCGCAGGCGGAAACAGTACAATAATTTGGACCATAAAAGCGGTGGCGGATGGAGATGGCACCTGCTGCAATATCCACGATCATTTTGGGTATGAAATACGGGTTGAATCTGGGTGTACCGTCTCCGGCAAAAAATTCTTTTAACTGCTCCTCAAAAGTTCCAATGCCTCCATTGCCGGAAGCCCAGATCACGCCCGTATTGTACAACTCTTCAAGGTCCATCTCTGCCGGACGCAGTCCGGCATCGGCCAAAGCCTGATCGCTGGCGGCCATGGCATACAGGGAGAAAAGATCATATTTCTTAATTTCCTTTTTGTCAAAATAGGTTTCGGGGTGAAAGTCCCTGACCTCACAGCCAAACCGGGTCTTGAATTTTGACGTGTCAAATTTAGTAATCGGTCCTGCACCGCTTTTCCCGTCTATAATATTCTGCCAGAAGGAAGGGACAGTATTTCCCAAAGGGCTGATGACTCCCATACCGGTGATAACGACTCTTTTCATGAATTTAATTATTCAGGAGGGTGAAGATAAGGCGGACTATTTCAAAAGACGCAATTGTCCGAAATGATAGGCCAGGTGGTTAGTCCGGGTGATGAGCACACTGAGCTTGTTTCGGGTGGGTTCTTTCTCAAAATCGGCGTCGGTCATGGACTGATGCCGTTTAAACCAGTCTTCTGCCGGTATTTTGGCCAATTCATTTTTTAACCGCTCGTGAATGGCCAGCCACATGGATCTCAATTCGGACACCGAAGGAATTGGCTCGATGGTTTTGTCAGCCGCCTGAATGAAAACGGCCTGAAGGTCAGGATATGCCCGCTTGCCCAGTCCCAATATTTCCGGAAGAGCGTCGTGGATAGCGGCCAGATGTCCTATCAGGTAAACTCCCCGGTTTTTTCCTGGGGCAATTTCCTGCATCAGTTCCTTATCTGTCAGACTGTTGATGAACTGTGTGCTGCGGTCTACCTGGGTTTGCCAGGCTTGCAAGGCGATTCTGGAGAGAATAGTCATTTGATCCATGGTGTTGTTTTTAAATTAATCCCCTTTAGCGAGGGGATATCTTCCAAAACATTTTTTAGCTGAATAAGTTCATAATCGGCCTTCACTTACCTTCCACTTTTTACTTGGGGGACTCCGATTCATTGGGTTCGGATTTGATGAGCAGTATCAATTGACGACCTGATGGTAATCAGCTGAATTGACGGGTAGCGATCCTATATTTGAAGATGGGGCAGTGTGTGATAAGACAGGAAAATAGGTAATGTTTTGAAATATTTTCTATGTTCCGAGACAGAGAGGAAGCCGGCACTCTTTTAGCCGGCAAGCTTAAAAAATTCAGCAATCAACAAGCCGGAGTCGTCCTGGCTGTTCCTAGGGGAGGCGTGCCTGTGGCCTATATGGTCTCCAGGCAGTTGGGGATGCCCATGGAACTGGTGCTAACCAAGAAAATCGGTCATCCACGGAATAAGGAATATGCCATTGGTGCAGTCAGTCTTTCCGATTATTTTGTTGTTCCCCATAAAGATGTATCAGAAGAATATATCCAGGAAGAAATCCGGAAGATAAGGATCAGGCTTCAGGAAATGCAGTCCTTATTTATGGGTAATCAAAAGCAGGAACCCATTGCTGGCAAAACGGTCATCATCATTGATGACGGCGTTGCCACGGGCAATACCCTGCTGAGTACTGTTCAAATGCTTCGTAAGGCAAAACCGGCTCAAATTGTTGTTGCGGCGCCTGTGGCCTCGGCGAGCGCCGTAAAAAAGTTATCGGCTGAAGCCGACGAAGTGATTGCCTATCTCATTCCCTGGGACTTTGAAGGCGTGGGATCCTATTATGAGGATTTCCACCAGGTGAGCGATGAAGAAGTCATTTACTTCCTCAATCGATTTAGTAAAGAGAATAAAAGGATTGCTTAGATCAAGATCTATTTCAACTGAATTTTATGGACAAGACTATATTATCTCCGGCACCGATAACCAATGAGACTCTGCGGACGATTTATGAAAGAAGGGCCGTGAGAAAGTTTAAGAAAAAGCCGGTTGAACCCGAACTGATTGAAACAATCATTGATGCGGGACGTATGGCACCTTCGGCCATTAATCAGCAGTCGTGGAGATTCTATGTGATTACCGATAAGGCCCTGATTGATTCTTTTTCCAGGGAGATTGTTTCTGTTACTTTGAAAGGATTTGCCAAATCGAGAATAAAAAACATCGCCAGCACCGCTTCGCACTTATTGCATTTCGCGCATGGTTTTGATTTCCATGCTTTGAAGGATCCGGTTTTTCATGGTGCGCCGGCAGTAATTTTTATCACAGGACCTAAAGATAATGAATGGGCTCATCTCGATATTGGCATGTGCGCCCAGAATATGATGTTGGCCGCCAAATCCATGGGTTTGGACAGTTGTCCGATTGGGTTTGCTAAGTATGTGCAAAAGACTAAACTCTATCCAAAATTGGAAGTGCCCGATGATGAGGAAGTCATTATAGCGGTCATCCTTGGATATGGGGACGAAAGCACGGCAAAGCATGAAAGGAAAAAGAACAATATCATTTATATTCATTAGGTAACCCGTTCTTTTCAACAGGCAGTCATGGGTCATTATTTTACCAAATCAGCAAAATTAAACGAGCACGAAGTAGTTTCTGCCATCACCCAGTGGGCCTATCCCCTGGTAAACCGGAATAGTCTTGATCCCTTATTTGACCGGATCGGGGATGCCAGAATTGTCATGCTGGGTGAAGCTTCTCACGGAACCCATGAGTATTATAACTGGCGTAGTTACATTACCCGGCGCCTGATAGAAGAAAAGGGGTTCAACTTCGTGGCCGTCGAAGGGGACTGGCCGGATTGTTACCAGTTGAACAGGTACGTCAAAAATTATCCTCAGACGGCTAAAGGGGCTTTTCAGGTCCTGCATGCATTTAATCGTTGGCCAACCTGGATGTGGGCGAATTGGGAGATCATTGCCCTGGGTGACTGGCTGCGAGAGCACAACAACAAAATGTCGTTATCTCAAAGGGCGGGCTTTTATGGGTTGGATCTGTACAGCTTATGGGAGAGTATGGATAACATTATCCAATACCTTAAGAAAACGGACCCTCAGGCTTTGGAGGTGGCCGAAGAGGCTTTTAGATGTTTTGAACCTTATCAAAAAGGAGAAGGACAGGCTTATGCCCGGGCTACCATGTTCGTGCCGGAATTGTGTGAGAATGAAGTCGTGCATTTATTAAGGGAAATCAGGAGAAAGCTCCCAACTTACAATACCGACCACGAAAATGTTTTTAACGCTGAGCAAAATGCCCTGGTTATGGTCAATGCAGAAAAATATTACAGGACCATGGTTCACGGGGGACCTCATTCTTGGAATCTGCGGGACGAACACATGTCCGAGACACTGGATCGGCTGTTGGATTTTCATGGTAAAAATGCCAGGGCGGTAATCTGGGCCCATAATACCCATGTTGGTGATGCCCGGGCCACCGACATGATCCAGGAGGGGATGTACAATATTGGAGAATTGGCGCGGATGAAATATCAAGAAGAGGTTGTGTTGGTTGGAATGGGTTCATACGGGGGGTCGGTAATTGCAGGGAGAAAGTGGGGGGCAAGTATGGAGAAAATGGAAGTCCCCGCTGCCCGGGTCAGTTCATGGGAATATTATTTACATCAGGCAGGCGATCAAAACAAACTTTTAATTATGGATGATTTTCATCAGGACGTTTTACTGGAAAATCATATTGATCACCGGGCCATCGGTGTGGTGTATAATCCGGAATATGAGAAATATGGAAATTATGTTCCCAGTATCTTACCCTTGCGTTATGATGCATTCGTTTATATTGATCGTTCTACAGCCCTGCATCCCCTGCACTTACAACCAGCGGGTAATCAGATACCGGAAACCTTTCCATTCGGCGTGTAGAATTGTCGGTATACCATTTCTTTAAGGAACCAAAATGAAATTATTTCTGTCCCTGTTAACGGCTTTTATTTCCTTCATGGCGGTGGGTGGGGGTGTACTGCTCATCATCGATCCTGGAGGAGGAAGTTTACATCTGTCTACCGCCTGGTTGGAACATACGCCCTTTACCAATTATCGGGTGCCTGGTTTTCTGCTCCTGATATTGGTAGGAGGTGTCAACGGGTTAGCCTTGTTCTACCAGATGACACGTAACCGGGCAAGTTATGTCTGGACCCTGGCCGGGGCGGTCCTTCTTCTGGGATGGACCCTCATTCAAATGTTGATATTCGACGGGGTCAGCTGGTTGCAAATGTTGTACCTTTTTACAGGGTTATGTATGGTGCTGCTGACCTGGCAGCTGAAAGGGAAATGGGCTGCTTAAAAAAATCCGCAGCAGCAGGAGTGAATTATTCAATTTTAAAAATTCAATTATGGAACTCAATCAATTTTGTCAAAGCTGCAGTATGCCGCTGGAGAATGATCTGATGTTGGGGACGGAAAAAGATGGATCGAAGAGTCGTCAATATTGCAAATATTGTTACCAGGATGGTCATTTTGTCAATCCTCAGATGACACTTCGGGAAATGACTGAACTGGTTAAAGGAAAGATGCGTGAAATGCATCTGGACCAGGAAATCATTGATCAAACGGTTTACAGCCTGCCCAACCTGAACCGATGGATTAGTCAGGTGCCGGTCCACTAATTGTTCATGCAGTAAACCCTTACCGGTGAATAACCTGACGAAAAGATCGATTACGGGGATTCTGATGGCTGGCTTTATTTTGGGCTGCGTGGGAAGTGGAGCTTACGGATTATTATTGTTAATGCTGACCATTAACCTGCTGGGGTTGCTGGAGATGTATCGTTTATTCCGGTCTGAATTTTTACACCCGCAAAGAACAGGCGGGATCGTTCTGGGATTTGCTGTGATTTTTGCTTTTTTTTTAATGGCTGGCCGATATACCGATGCTCGTATTTTTTTATTCCTGATTCCGCTTGTTTTTATCATCTTTATCCGTGAGTTGTTCCTGAGGACAGAATATCCGTTCCTGAATATCGCCATTACGCTGTTGGGCATCGTTTGTATCAGTATACCTCTTGGTCTTTTTTTATCGTTGGCATTTTTACCGACCAGTTTGTCTCTTTATCACCCGGAAATCATTCTTGGTTTTTTTTTCATTCTCTGGTCCCAGGATTGCGGTGCGTATTTTGTAGGGAAATTACTTGGGAAGAAGCCTTTATTTGAGCGTGTCTCACCCCATAAAACCTGGGAAGGAAGTCTGGGTGGAGCCCTGTCTGGTTTTTCCACTTCGTACCTCATTTCCCTGTGGTATACCTCTTATTCGCTGAAAATCTGGCTGACGATTGCGGGCATAATCCTGATTACGGGCACGCTGGGAGACCTGATCAAGTCGATGATGAAACGCAGCCTGCACATCAAAGATTCCGGAAATATCCTTCCGGGTCATGGCGGAATATTGGACCGTTTCGATAGTCTGCTGGGTTCAGCATCCTTTGTTTTTGCTTACCTGATGTTATTCGGTAATGCGTAGCCGCACCTACTATATAGTCAATGGGATTTCCCTCTATCGCCTGTTTTCTGCGCCGATAATGGTGGTCTTAATTTTTTTCCGGCAGCAAGAACTTTTCCGATGGATGCTGGCCCTCAGTTTCCTCACGGATGCCATCGACGGGACATTGGCCAGAAGGTATGGGGTGAGCAGTATTTTTGGTTCCCGGCTGGATTCCCTGGCAGATGACCTGACTGTTGTTGCGGGAGTATTGGGTATGGCGATCCTAAAGCCGGTATTTTTCAGGCAGGAACTACCGTTGTTGTTGATATTGTTCTGTATTTTTATTTTCCACCTGATCTGGGCTTTAAAACGTTATGGGCGACAGACCAGTTTTCATACCTATGGGGCAAAACTGGCTGCGCTCCTCCAGGGTGTCTTCTTAATCCTCCTCTTCTTCCTTCCGCACCCTCCGTATCCCTTGTTTTATCTGGCACTGGTCATAACAGGCGCTGAACTCATCGAAGAGATGATCCTGATCCGTGTATTACCACAGTGGGAAACCAATGTCAGGGGCCTGTACTGGGTATTAAAAAGGAGACGAAATATCGGATAATCTCCGGAGGAACAAGCCCATTTGCTTCACACAGACTTAACCTGGGCATACAAGATTTCGTAATATTCTTTGGCCAGCCTGTTGCTGTCAAAATAGGGCAGGATTTCTCGCATACTGTTTTTGATCAGGGTTAACCATTGGGTGGGGTTGTCATAGTACATGGGTATCACTTCTTTTTCGAGGAGATCATATAAATGGTTGGCATCGGCTTCGTCCTGTTCGTGTTCGGGAAGTGCGGGATCAACGGCGGGGATCACGAAGCCATTGTGTTTGTCTTTCACAAATTCGGGAAACCATCCATCAGGTACAGACAGGTTCAGGGAACCATTCATCGCGGCCGTCATACCACTCGTGCCGGAAGCTTCGTGGGTATAAAGGGGATTGTTCAACCAGACGTCGGAGCCATTTTTCAGTAATTTGGACATCTTCATTTCATAACCTACCAGGATGGAACAATTCGGATATTTTTTGCAGATGTGCACAATGTTGTCAAATACGCCGATGGACGTAAAATCCATTGGGTAGGGTTTCCCTGCCCATATGATCTGAATCGGCCTCTCCCGATTATGAATGAGTTTTTCAAACCGATTCATATTGTGCAATAGTAAATCTGCGCGTTTATAACCAGTAAATCGTTTGGCGAATACCAGCGTAAAGACCCTATTGTCATAAATTTCTCCATTTTGGTCGGCTACCAATTCAAACAGTAAATCTTTGGCTGTTTTCTTTCGTTCCAGGAGTTTCTGGTCATCGTTTACTGACAGGGCCTTATACATTAAGTCATCAGCCCAATAGGTAAAATTTTGTGCGTTGGTAATGGAGACCACGGGACAAAAGCCGTCTTGACCTGCCCATAGACTTTCCATGGTTTTCTTGTGCAGTTTGGACACCGCATTGGCCAGGCCTGCCAGCCGGAGTGCGGTCAGGGTATGATCCAGCATATTCCCCTGCATGCGGCTAATGGACTGGGCTTCTGTCAGGGAAACATCACAGAAAAATCCCATTCTGTGGAGTAAGGTGGAATTGGTTTTCGTATTTCCCCCTTCTTCTGGGGTATGATTGGTAAACACCAGTCTTTTCTTCACTTCTCCCAGGTTATTAAACTTTTTGTATAGGTAAAAGGCGAGGGTTAAAGCATGGGACTCATTGAGGTGATAGGTTTCAGGTTCCCAATTCAGGCATTCCAACAGGCGGCAGCCGCCCAGACCCAGCAGAAGGGATGCGGCAATCTTGGTCTCGGGATTGGGATCATACAATCGATGGCAAATGGTTTTGGCCAGATAATCATTTTCAGGTAAATCCGTCGTCAACAAAAACAGGGGTGCTGTTTGGAAGACTTCAGGTGGCAGGTACCAGGCTGCGACCCAGACGTCGTGTCCGGAAACAGGTATGGTGAATTTGATATCTGTTTTTTCCAGGAATCCGTAGATTTTCTCTTCGAATAACACGTCCATGGTCTGGTCGGATTTCCTTACCTGGTCGTAGTAGCCATATTTCCATAGAATTCCAATGCCGATCAGGTGCTGCTTTAATTCAAAGGCACTACGCATATGGGATCCAGCAAGGTATCCCAGGCCGCCTGCATAAGTTTTCAGTGGTTGATGAATAGCATATTCCATGCAGAAGTAGGCAACCCGCCTTGAAAATTCAGGACTTACCGGATAAGGGAACTCGAAGGGCTTGTTCATTGTTTGATGATGTGGCCGTCTTCCATTTCAATCACACGTTTGGTCCTCGCCGCAAAACTTTGGTCATGTGTGACGATCAGGAGCGTATGATTGAATTCTGTAGCCAGCCTGTGAAAAATATCGAATACGATTTCTGAATTTTTTTTGTCGAGGTTGCCAGTTGGTTCATCTCCCATGATGATATGGGGTTCATTGATGAG
>Ga0075030_100005487_pt1 | contig 11429 bp, 8 predicted proteins | sample LitLauG_LLR_2012_FD_71393 | JGI IMG/M metagenome (GOLD analysis project Ga0075030, IMG submission 71393) | Freshwater sediment microbial communities from Pennsylvania, USA - Little Laurel Run_MetaG_LLR_2012 | ecosystem: Environmental > Aquatic > Freshwater > Creek > Sediment | place: USA...
GTCCCCGCGCTGAAGCTGGCGGTAAGGCAGGAATTTTTCATAGCTTGCACCCGTCCCGCCAAAAATAAATTTGTTCACCAATAAGTGGTCGCCGATCAAAAGAGTTCCTTCCATGGAAGCTGAAGGAATTTTGAACGCCTGGACAATAAAACTCGTGCCAAACAGGGCCAGAAGAACCGTAACCAGAAGCGATTCGAGGTATTCAGATAAGGTAGTCCGGTCGGCAGCGGCCGTGGGCTCCGGTTTTGGTTCTGGCGCTTCAGCTTGCAACTCAATCTCTCCGCTCATCCAGTTTCAACCTTTCGCAGGCGTTTGCGCCAACAGACTCAAAGCGTTGCTGGCGGCCCGCTGCTCAGCTTCCTTCTTGTTGCTTCCTTTTCCGCTGGCGACGCATCTGCCGTCAATCCAAACTTCGAGAAGAAATGATTTCTTGTGGTCTGGGCCGCTTTCGCCTGCCAGACGGTATTCCGCGGGGACTTTACCCCTTGCCTGCAGAAATTCCTGCAGCGCGGACTTGCAGTCGGAATCGCCCAAGTGTTCGCCGAGCCCGCCCGTGGCATTCTCAAACAGAACACGCCGGAGAAAACCGCTTGCGGCCCCCAAACCAGAATCTAGGTAAACTGCCGCGACCAAAGCCTCAAAAGCGTCAGCCAAAATCGTCTGTTTCTCCCGGCCTCCGGTCTTCTCTTCCCCCTTACTAAGGATCAAGTACTCCCCCAGCTTCAATCGCCGGGCGGCTAATTCCAGGGCCCTCGCGTTCACAATTTGTGCGCGGCTCTTCGAGAGCTGGCCTTCGCTCCAGTGGGGAAACGCTTGCAGAAGGAACTCGCTCGTGACCAGCTCCAGAACGGCGTCCCCGAGGAATTCGAGGCGTTCATTGTCGTATGGCACCGCGGGTTGCTCTGGTTCAACTCCTTCAGAGGGACGAGAGTCAGCAGCCGCGGAGCTGTGGGTCAACGCCTGCTCCAACAATTCGTGCTTTACGAATTTAAGCCCCAGACGATCTTCCAACTCGTCCCGAGGAATCCGGACCTTCTGCTGCATAGTTTCCACTGCCGTGAACAGTTCTGCTTACTTGGGAGCGCTTAGTTGCGTGAGCGATTGCTTCTTGGTGTCCTCGGCTTGACCTTTGCAAACGCCCTGCAGAGAGCCCGCGATGGCGGCGCATTTGTTGAACGCCGTGACCGCATCGTCAAAATGTGATTGGTTCCTGTTTGCCACTCCCAACAAATAAAAGTTCACTGGGTCCCCGGTGGGGTCCACTTTAATGGACTGCTCTAATTCAATGATAGCTTCGGCAAACTTTCCGTGCTTCACGTAGACCAGACCAAGTCCGCTGTGTGCCATGGCCAGTGTCTGGTTCTTCGCAACGGCAAAAGCTTCATCCGTCATGCCGTCTGGCTTCGGAATCGTTGGAGTAATCTCGATGGCCTGCTTCGAATACTGTTCGGCTTTGGTCAGCATCTGTGCCGCATCAGGGGTCGCTCCTCGCGCACCGCGTGAGAGCCCCTGTCCTAGCATGGCCAGCGTGGAAACGTCGTTGGGCTGCAGCGCAACTTCCTTCTCGCCGTACTCGCGCATCTTTTGAAGATTTCCAGTCTGAAAGTAAGACGCGGTCAGGATTCCAAGGACTGCCGACTTATACCGGCTCTCCGGATACTTTTGGAGAAACTCTTCGCCCCCTTGAATCTTCTTGGGCAGATCGCTGGTCGGCAGCGCTTGGAATGCCTTGTACGTCGCATCCTCCTCGGCGTTCACGGGAGCGGCCTCAATCGTAAGCGGCGTGACATCGGGTTTCGGTTTGTCACCCTGCTGAGCCGGAGGCTGGCTCTGTCCGCCTTGAGAACTCTGCGCCGAAGCGATGCCGCTCACGCCAAACGCCATCAAACCAAGCGCGGCTACCGAAACTGTTTTTCTCCAAATTCCGCTCATCGTTCATTCTCCTGTGACAGATTTTTCCGGCTTATCAACTCCGGCGTTCACTAAATTCCACGGATCGTTCAATGAACCTTGTAAATTCTAGAAAACCTCACCGCCGCGCTGGAGGTTTATCCGCCCCAATGTTCGCCAGACCCTTTTGCGCAGCTACCCTCGCATTGTCCGGCGACCCCTCCACAGCCAGAGCCGACTCAAACTCCGACTTTGCCACGAACGGGTTTCCTTCATCGTCGTAAATTCGCCCCAAGTATACGTGGGACCACGCCAGCACCATCGGATCTTGCGAAGCCGCATGTTCGCCGGTCGTCAGCCTTCCGAACACCTGCTTCGCGCGGGAGGCGTCGTGATCCAACAACGCAACTTGCCCGATTCCGTACCACGCACGCGGTTGGTCTGGGTATTTGGTCAGCGCTTTTTGAAAGGAAACTTCCGCGGCCCGAGGATTCCTCTCGGCAATTCGGCGTTCGCCTTCGGTCAAGAGTGCAATGAACTCGGTATCATTCGGAACCGTGGTGGGCAACGCGGCCCGTTTTGCGGCAACTTCTTCCGCAGCCAGCTCTTCGGTTGCTGCGCTCTGCTCTTGAGCGGCAAATTTCACTGACGCCAGCCGGTTCGACTCAGCCTGAGTGTTAACAGCTCTCACCAAGTCAGGAAAAAAGAGCTCCATGGAAGGTTCTGACTGTTCGTACTTGGTCAGCGCCGTAAATATCGGTCGCACCAGGATGTAGCCATCTTCATCGTCACGGTTCATCGCGGATTCCCGCTCGCCGGGAGAAAGTCTCTTGAGTTTCAATTCCACTGCCCGCACCATGCATTCGGCAAAAAACGAATCAAAATCATCTTTCAAATCGGTGGGGAGACGAGGAGCGGTAGCCGCTTTGTCAAACAGTGGACGCTTCGCCGCCGTCACGTGAGGGTACATCAGCGGCAGCCCATCCATTAGATAGTGCAAGAACGCATGGCGGATGATATCCAGGGGAATCGCTTCCCCGCCACTCAGCACGAGTCCGTAATGGTTTCCAAAATTCCGCACATTGGTGATTCGGCCAACCAAGGGTTCCACGACGATCTTGAAGCTCTGAGGACCATGAGGCTCCTCAATGTGCCGCAGATACCCTGAAGAAACGAAGACGATTTGAGCTAGGGGATCATGCAAACGGGACACTTCTCGGTTGTAAATCGGCTGGACCTGCCTCCAGATTTGGCCGATTTTCTGCTCCTGGTAGTAGCTCGATAGAATCTCGCTGAATCCTTCCAGCGCGATCACGTCCGGCGGCAATTCCTCGCGTCGCAAGTTGCTCTTAAATGCCGGAGCCGGCCCGGACACAAGTCCAAACCAGATGTACCTGGAGAGCGTTGCCCCGGGCTCTCGCAGCTCATGCTTGTGGTAAAACTCTCGCACCGCCTCCACGGCGGGCCCCTCCTGTTGCCGGAGGCGCTCCCTCATTTGTGAGCGAAAGGCCGTCCAGTGGTCAGCGCTTACGTTGGACTCAAATCCTGAGGCCAGAAGCGCGCACATGGTGGTGAACATCGCCTCGCTACCATCCACCGTTACAGAATCTTGCGGCACAACTCTCATCGGCGGAGGGGGAACCGCCGGATGCTCTGGCGCCGGTGCTTGCGTCTGTACTGTGGCCGGCCCAGGCGATTGGCCGATCATCCCGGCGGGAAGACCCAGCACCGCCCCCAACCCCAATACGGTCATCAAACGCTTCAAGTCACTATCCTTTTTTTGCCGACCATTCAAGCGGCCAGCCCCGCAAATCCCTCTGTCTTGGCACTTTCAGCTCGGAGGGAGATTCTGCGGGTAGACTATGGCCAACGGCCCAGCCGGCGCATCTTGTCAATCTACAGTTGCGCTTCCCTTCCGTCAAGGAATGTGGTCCCTCGAAAGCTTGCCTTGTTCTAAGATATCGAAGCAAATATTCCCTGTTAAGGTCGCATCTGATAACAGTGAAGATGCGCTGAATTTGCCTCGGGATGGCTCGACACATGCTCTCAAAATCTCTGGTTCGCGTTCGATTGCTATTATTGATTAGCTTCTTTATCCTCGCCTGCACATCTGGACCTCAAGCGCAGCTTGTTCAACAGAGCGCCGTTCCTCCACCTCAAGCTACACCTCAAGCTCCCGCCAATCCTTCACCAATTCCCACGGGCAAAAAGCGGCTTTCTCAGGAACTGCAATTGACGGGAGAAGAGTCCTGGATTGACACCGGCATCGATGTGCAAGCAGGGGAACGCGTGGTTATCACAGCCTCGGGCAAGTTGCACTATGCCGACCGAAAGGCTGACAACGGCCCCGAAGGCCTGGGCCGCGGCTTCCGGGATCTTCTCCGCGTGCTGCCTTTCAACGATGCAGGACGAGGAGCCCTCATTGGCTGCATCGGCGACAAAAACGCGGCGCAACCTTTCCTGATCGGCGCGCAGCGCGACGTTTCTTCGCCCATCTCAGGTCGCCTCTCGGTGGGAATTAATCAATTGTCCGATGACACTGGAACCGGCAACTACACGGTTCGCGTGGAAGTCTACGTAGCCGAAGGCGGAACTCCGCGCGAGTTGGCGAACCAGTTGGATTTCATTCCGGGTGTTGACGCCGCACTCTTCTCCAAAATTCCGCGTCGCATTGGCGACAAGCAGGGCCATCCCGGCGATATGGTCAATTTCCTCATCCTAGGCTCCGAAGCGGACATGCAAAACGTCTTCACCACCGCCGGATGGGTTAAGGTGGACGCTGATCTGAAGGACACTCTTCTTCACGGCTTGATCGAGAGTCTCTCGAAACAGTCCTACCTCACCATGCCTATGAGTCAGCTTTACTTGTTCAATCGACCGCAGGATTACGGATGGGCTCACGCCGAACCGATCAGCGTCGTTGCTTCGCGCAATCACTTGCGCATCTGGAAAGCGCCATTCCAGCTCGACGGGGTCGTTGTTTGGGTCGGCGCAGCCACCCACGACATTGGCTTTGAACGCGACAAACGCAGCAACGGCGTCACTCACAAGATCGACCCGGACATTGACCTTGAACGCGACTACGTCGAGAAAACTCTCTCCTCCACAGGCCTTGTCGCGGAAATTGCCCACTTCTTGCCAGATAATCCTATGAAGGAAGCCAAAACGGCCACCGGCGGCACCTTCCACTCAAATGGCAAGGTGCTTGTGCTTAAACTCGCTGATTCCGGAAAGTAGTTCTTCTCTGTTTTCGCGGAGGCGTTCTTCTTGGTTCTCCAAGGGCGAAAAATCTGATGGCGGCGCCTGGGCCAGAGCACAAACTAACTCCAACTTCGGTGCGACGCTCTCCAAACTTACAGTCCCCTTGGTTCTTGCATCCAGTTAGTGAAGCGCCAATAAAGCTCATTGACGCGTTTCCACCAATTTCCCCTCGCCTCCGACTTGCTGAATTCCTCACTCCCGCTGCCGGTTGGTTCCGCTTGACTCCCTTTCTCCGATTTGGGGTATGATGCCGTCACGCGCAGCACTCACCCCCGCGCTGGGGTTCCGCGAAGGGAATCGCTCATGCTCATTACCAAGCCGGCAAACGAATCAAGCAGACTCGTCGCCTTGGAGCGGTATGCCATATTGGATTCGGACCCGGAGCAGACGTTCGACGATCTCACGCTGCTTGCCTCGTTCGTCTGCAAGACTCCAATCGCGCTAATTTCATTGGTCGACGAAAAACGCCAATGGTTTAAATCCAGGGTCGGGATAGACGCCGCTGAAACTTCGCGCGATATCGCCTTTTGCTCCACGGCAATCATGCAATCTGACGTTTTTGTGGTGAGTGATGCGCTTAAGGACGATCGCTTTCGTAACAATCCGCTCGTCGTTTCTGACCCCAACATCCGCTTTTATGCTGGAGCGCCTCTTATTAATGAGGACGGCTTTGCTCTGGGAACGCTCTGCGTGGTGGATCGAACCCCTCGCGAACTTACACCCGATCAGAAGGAAGCCCTGCAAGCATTGAGCCGCCTGGTTTTGGCTCAGATGGAATTCCGGCGCAACTTGATCTTGCTCAAGGAAGTGCTGAGCGACCGCACGAGAGAAGAACATGCACGCCAGAAGGAACTGCTCCACGTCCAGCAAACGCTGATGCGTGTCATGGGGGTTCGTCACTAGATTTTTCAAACGCCGGGGAAGGAAGGCGGATGTAGGTTTCACAACGAACTGCGTCTACTGCTTGTGCTTCGCATTTGCCTCCCCCAGATTCACGGACTGGGTCCTAAAGTCTTATTTATTCGCTATTCTACGCGTAGTTATAGCCCAGCCTGAGACTTGCGCTGACTGCCCATGTGTTGCCCTCCAATTGGATTTCTCATCGCAAGCCCCTCATTTCGTTGACTTGTCCGCTTTCGCTACCTAATATGGCGCAGGTAGCTTCCCCGCATGATTGGCAAGACCTTCTCTCATTACCGCATCCTGGAGAAACTCGGATCCGGAGGCATGGGTGTCGTTTATCGCGCCCGGGATGAACAACTCCAGCGCGACGTCGCCATCAAGGTCCTGCCTGCGGGCACCCTGAGCACCGACGATGCTCGCAGGAAGTTCCGTAGGGAGGCTCAGATGCTGGCCCAGCTCAACCATCCCAATATTGAAGCCATCTATGAATTCGCTTCCGAGGACGGCACGGATTATCTGGTGATGGAATTCGTCCCCGGAATGACGCTCACGGAAAAATTGTTCACAGGAGCATTGCCGCAGCGCGAAATCATCACCCTCGGCTTGCAGATCGCTGCAGCTTTGGACGAAGCTCACCAGCGCGGTATCGTGCATCTCGATTTAAAACCCGCAAACATCGCGCTCGCTTCCAAAGGCCAGGCGAAAGTGCTCGATTTCGGCCTGGCTAAATTCTTTCATGCGAACGAAGAGTCTACCGCTGACAATTTGACCAGTGCCGCGTCCGTTGCCGGAACTCTTCCCTACATCTCCCCGGAACAGCTTCGCGGTGAATCCGTCGACGGCCGGGCGGACATTCACGCTCTAGGTGCGGTTCTCTTCGAAATGGCGACGGGCCGCCGCGCGTTCGCGGAAGAGATTCCCTCGCGGTTGATCGACGCCGTGCTGCACCAGGATCCCCCGCCGCCTCGAACACTGAACCGGCGCCTCTCGCCGGAACTGAACAGCATCATCGTAAAGTGCCTCGATAAGAATCCCGACCACCGCTACCAGTCAGCAAAGGAACTATTTGTGGATTTGCGCAGACTTGAACAATCCACATCCTCCAGCAGCACATCCCCTCGAAATTTGCCTTTGAAAACCAGCACTCGCTCCAGCAAGCGGCTCGGACTGGGAGTTGCAGCGTTCACCAGCGTTGCTCTCTTGGTTTTCGTCGCCAATATTGGCGGTTGGCGCGATCGCTTGCTTGGCCGCACTCGAACCCCTCAGATCCGCTCCCTCGCGGTGCTGCCATTCGACAATCTTTCGGGGACTCCCGAACAGGACTACTTCGCCGACGGAATGACCGATGCCCTGATTACTGATCTGGGCCAGATTCACGCGTTGCGCGTCATCTCCCGGACCTCCGTCATGCGCTACAAATCCGCTCACAAAGCGCTCAGTGAAATCTCGCGCGAGCTCAATGTCGATGCCGTCATCGAAGGCTCGGTCTCCCGCATTGACGGTTCAGCCCTGGTCACCGCGCGACTCTTTTACGGACCTACAGAACAGGAGCTGTGGTCCAAGAACTACCGCCAGGAACTCAAGAACGTCCTCGCGCTGGAGGGTGAAGTAGCGGACGAGATTGTCACCGAGATCAGCTTGCAGATCACTCCGCTCGAACACGCGCAGCTAACGCAAGGCGGTTCCGTGAACCCAGAGGCCCACGAAGCCTACCTGAAAGGCAACTATTTCTTGTGGGGTACACCCGACCAGAAACAGAAAGCCAAAGAGTATTTCGAAAAAGCAATTCAACTCGATCCAAATTACGCTCCGCCGTATGCGGGGCTCGCGGACTACTACTGGTCTAGCGAGGACCTGCCCCCTCGTGTCTACATGCCGCAAGCTGAAAAGTACGCTCAAAGGGCGCAAAGTCTCGATCCCAAGCTGGCTCGTGCTTATCTCGCCCTTGGGAACGTAAGTTTTTTCAGGGATCGCGATTGGAAAAAAGCCGAAGGCCTCTACCACCGCGCGATTGATCTCCAGCCCAACGACGCCGAAGCGTACCGCGCTTACTCTACATTCCTCACCGCGATGGGAAATCAGGTAGAGGCACAAGCCGAGGTTCGCCGCGCCCAGGAGCTCGACCCGCTTTACATCACCACTCAGATCACTGCAGGTTGGGTATATTATTTCTCGAGGCAATACGACAGCGCCATGGAGCAATGCAAGAGAGCATTGGAGTGGGAGCCCAACTCCGCAGGCGCTTATGACTGCATCGGCTCATCCTTCGTTGCCGAGGGTCAGTACGAAAAGGCAATCCCTGCCTGCCGCCAAGCCGTGACAATTTCCGGCCGCGCTCCTTCACGCCTCGTGGGGTTGGCTCAGGCCTACGCTTTGGCGGGGCAAGAAAATGAAGCGCAAAAAATCAATCGCGAACTGCGGGAGCTATCCAAGAATCGCTATGTGCCATCCTATCTGTTTGCGAAAATAGAAATAGCGCTAGGAAATAAGAAAGAGGCATTGTCCCGCCTCGAGGAAGCGCTTGCTAACGGCGATTCATTTCTTCCTTGGATGAAAGTTGAGTGGAGCTTTGATCGCCTGCGCGGTGACCCGCAGTTTGAAGATTTGCTGCGCCGCGTTGGTTTTAGAGATTGAGAATGCATATCTTCGTTGGCTTAGCGAGGTTCTTGCCAAAAGTGTCTACCACTCAAGGGAACAGGAAGATGTTCCTGTGCTTGTTGTGGGATGCTCATGGCTGATTATCACCATGCATTGCGCTTGCCCAGCAACTTTAGCGGGGGCTTTCGGCGGGGGCGCATAATCGCAGCCAAAAATCTTGTGCGTGCTCGACGGAGCAAAAACCTTGTATCCGTTGACGTAGTCTTCCGGCGCCTCCAGATACTTCTTGTATTCGTCTCCGGAAAGCAGGAGAACTGCAACCTGGGGCCACTTGGGCGCGTCGCTGCTCTTCCATAACTTCATCACCTGGATCCCCTCCGAAAGATTTTCCCACTTCGGAGGGCGCGGCTTCTTATGCTGTTCCTCATCCGCGTTGCTCAATCCTCTCGGCGAGAAAAATACAAAGCAGGCTAGTAGCATGGCAAAGGTTGCGATTCGCTTCATCTTATTTTCCTTCCATTTATGGCGATTCGGAGGGCCTCCGCGCTTTTTACACCCCCACCCAGCCCAAGTCAATCAACTAATTTGCGATTCTCGATCTGGCCGGACCATCGCCGCCTCTTGCCTTCACTGTCCCGAAAAGAACTCCGGCGCTTTCTTCAACGTTTGAGCTAAAATCCGTCGCACACTGGGTCTTCCGCGAAGACCTGACCAGATTGAATCAGGGAGCTTCATGGAACAAGGGCCAGAAAAACGCCGGCTTTGGCACTCTCTGACTTTGATCACGCTCGTCGCGCTTGTCTTGCGGCTCGTCGCCATTCGCTTTTTTTACGCCATCACTTGGAACGACTACGACGATCACCTCATGTTTGGCTTTGAAACAGGTCGCATCGCCCGTTCCATCGCGGGGGGCCACGGCTTTGCAAATCCACTCTCTGTGGAGTCCGGTCCCACCGCGTGGCTTACTCCGCTTTATCCTTACCTCCTGGCCGGTATTTTCAAACTCTTCGGTGTTTATACCATCACTTCCACTTTCGTCATCCTCAGCTTGAACTGTCTGTTCAGTTCCCTGGTTTGTGTCCCGCTTTATCGAATCGCGGACCGGTCTTTCGGGCGCGGCTCAGCCGTCACCGCTTGCTGGATTTGGGCCATCTATCCTTACTTCATCTATTTGCCGAGCAGCTTTGTGTGGGACACCTGCCTCGCCGCTCTGCTTGCTGCGATCCTTTTTCTGTGGGCGCTGGCTCTCCGCGAGCGTTCGAGACTTCCGGAATGGTTTGCCTTCGGCGCTTTTTGCGGACTCACCGCTCTCACTAACGCTTCCACGCTCGTGCTGGCAGGAGTGCTCTCCACTTACGCTCTATTTCCCTTGTGGCGAAGTGGCAAGAAATGGTTCAAGCCCGCCGGAATTTTAACCGCCGGATTGATCCTTGTCCTTCTTCCCTGGGAAATTCGCAATTACCGCGTGTTCCACATCCCCGTTCCTTTGCGCAATAATTTCTGGCTGGAATTTTGGGTCGGCAACGACGGCAACACACAGAACTGGCTGGATGACTCAGCTCACCCGACTATCAACAAAGAGGAAGAAGCGAAATTTCTGCGCTTGGGCGAACTTGCCTACATGCGCGAAAAACGCCGGCAGTCGCTGGACTTTCTCGCGCACCACCCATCTCTCTACGCCACTCTTTTCTTGCGGAGAATCGGCTATCTCTGGTCGGGTTTCTGGAATCTCGACCCTTCAAACTTGCAGGACGAGTTCCATAGCTTCGCCAATGTCTATCTAACATTGGCTCTTACCCTCGCGATGCTCCTCGGAATCTGGCGCGCATTTCGCAGCCACCGCAGGTCACTCTTGCCTTTCTTGCTGGTGGTGTTATTTTACCCGGTCCTTTTCTATGTAACTCATCCGACCATCCGCTACCGCCACGTCATGGACCCGGAAATCGTTATCCTGGCCGCCTTAGGGCTCCGCTCCCTGTGGAATCCACCGGGCACTCCAAATTTCGAATTGCAGGATCCTGCGACCGCTTCCTAGTTCGCACCGGCGGGCTTTACCCCGGCTTGTTTTTGTTCCTCAATCCAGGCGTTGATCCTGGCTTCCAGCAAATCCAGCGGCAGCGCTCCTCCATCCAGCGCCCGGTCGTGAAACGCTTTCAAGTCAAACTTCGTTCCCAGTTCCTTCTCCGCCTTTTGCCGCAGCTCGATAAACTCTAGTTGGCCAATTTTGTATCCCAGCGCTTGTGCCGGCCATGCGATGTAGCGGTCCGTCTCACTTTGCACTTCCACTTCATCAATGCCGGAGTTCGCATGGAAATAGTCCACCACCTGCTGCCGCGTCCAGTGCTTGTAATGCAGCCCCGTATCCACGACCAGACGTATCGCACGCTGCAGATCCGCCTGCAAATATCCGTACCTGCTGTAGGGATCCTGGTAAAAACCTTCTTCGGCTCCCAATCTCTCCGCGTAGAGACCCCAGCCCTCTATGTAAGCGGAATAAAATGCCTGCTGCCGGAAGGGCGGCAGCTCCGGGAGTTCCTGTGCAATCGATAGCTGCATGTGATGACCCGGCACACCTTCGTGATAAGCAACGCTTTCGACCTCCATCAGCGTGCGCTTTTCAAACTCACCCGTGTTCACCATGATGTGCCCGGGGCGTTTTCCATCTGGCGTACCCTGGACGTATTGCGCTGCCGACGACTCCTTTTCCCTATACGCCTCCACCGGCAGGACTTCCACTTTCGCTTTCGGCAACCGCCCGAAAAGTTGCGGCAGCTTCA
>Ga0075030_100005490_pt1 | contig 11427 bp, 11 predicted proteins | sample LitLauG_LLR_2012_FD_71393 | JGI IMG/M metagenome (GOLD analysis project Ga0075030, IMG submission 71393) | Freshwater sediment microbial communities from Pennsylvania, USA - Little Laurel Run_MetaG_LLR_2012 | ecosystem: Environmental > Aquatic > Freshwater > Creek > Sediment | place: USA...
GGCCCCAAGCGTGAAACCGCCAAACTCACGGTTGCGGTAGATGCCACGACGGGCGAGTTCATCCGTCAGGAGAAATAGCCTGCTTGATGCCCGGTCGTTGTGAAGCGCCCCTTGAAGGGGGCGCTATTGTTTGCGCGGACGGCGCACTTCGGCGCCCCGGAGACGGTCTTCAATTACGGCAAAGAAGCCCTGCAATGCGTGGGCCGACGCGATCGCCTTTTCCAAGGTCTGGCGTTCTCCGAAGGAGACGATGTCTTCGACCGAATACTGCAGCCGCAAACGGTCCGCGGCGCATTGCGCGCTCAACAACTCAACCTTCGCGCTGCGAAGGTCGGAAATCAGGCGGCCAATGTCCGCCTGTCGTTTGGTTTCATCTACAAACATCCAATGTTCCTACTTTTTTCAGGTTAGGCCGGCGCCCGGGGTGGTGTTGCGGGGGAGGGCTCGCCTTTCGGGCGGCTCGTGACGACCTTGCGCCACAACTTACGACGCAATACTATTATACGGTTTTGTTTATACGCAGTGCAAGGAATTACTAAGAATGCTTCCGGAGTTTTTGCGTGCCTCGATATCCTGATCCTGAACTGGAGCAGCACATACTCGACGCGGCGGTCCGCCTGTGGGCGCGCGGAGGAGAGCATGCACTCACCATTCGCGCGCTTGCGCACGAGGCTGGTACAACCACTCCTACGCTGTACGAGCGCTACCACGATCGCGAAGCGATCCTGCGTGCCGTGCGCATCAAGGGGAGGGAGCGGTTGTTTGCCGCCTTGCGCACTTCAAACAATCTGACCGAGGCTGCGCGGCGGTATCTCAGGTTCGCGCATCAAAATCGTCACGCGTACGGCATGCTGTTCGATAGCGTGGCCGCGCCACCATCGCTGCACGAACCGTGGCCCACGTTCAATTTATTCCGCTCACTGCTGGCGCGGCGGCTTGGCGGTACGCCGCGGGAGCATACTCGCCTGATGCTGGCAATTTGGGCAACGCTCCACGGAGCCGCACAACTCATCAACCATGGAAAAATGCGCGGTACGCTGCGCGCCCAGATGGAACACTCCTGCCTGGACTCGATTGAAGACCTGGTGCGAAACGAGGAAAACGGGTCCCGCGGGAAACGCCACTCCGGCCCGCCGTGGCCCAAGTCGCTGATTCTGGGTGAAGGCAAGGGCCCCGCCCGTTCCCGTTCGAGACCCAAGGGTTGAATTTGGTTTTGGTCTGCGGCGCGGACCTTGCCCAGTCAAGCGATTGTTTCACCTACTTGGGCGCCTCGCTTCGCGACTGAACTCGCTGCAGGCCTTTCCGAGCTTCTTCCGACTCCGGCCCATGCGGCATGATTTTCAGATAGGCGCTGTAGCGCTCCGCCGCTTCCTCCGTGCTGCCAAGCTTTTCAAGGCACTCCGCCAGACGCAACGTGGCAATGGCATCATTCTCTTTGTAGAACAAGGCTTCGCGGTAGCGCGACTCGGCTCCGCGATAGTTCTTGCGCTTGAAATAATAGTCACCTACCTCAACATTTTTCGCGGCCTTATGCGGGTCCCACGGATGAAACTCGCCAACGGCTTCTCCTCCGCGCGCAGCGGCTTCGGCCTCCGCTACGGCAGTCTTACTCTCCGGGTGCGCCTTGTCGTCGTTCGGCGGTGCGCTCAGATCTACCTTCGTGTCCTTGCTGGAGCTTTCTCCAATGTCACCGTCGTTGGCGGTCGTCTCCCCATCATCGGATCGTGGAGGCGCAAGGTCAGCGGGTGGCTTCGGTTTGGTATCGCCGGATTGATCTGCCCGGCCTGAGGTAGAACCGGCCGGCGATGCCGCCTGGCCTTTGCTGTTGGCAGTCCCCTGGTCTTGCTGCGCCCCGACAGGCAGCACGAAACAAGAGAGCAGAAATATGATGGCCGCACTTCGCATGCTTTGATTTTAACTCTGACTCTTGGGATGAAGGGTTGAGGACAAGGGTGGCCAGGCGAAGGCACAAAAATACGGGCCGCTCAATGGGGAGGAAATGAGCGGCCCGCCTATAAACCCTCGGTAGGGAGGGGAAACTCTACATCGAGGATGGCGTCCCTGCCCCGGCGCCCTGCGTATTCGTCATGATCTTGATGTCCACGCGACGGTTCTCTGCGCGGCCCTTCGAAGTCTTGTTCGAATCCACCGGCTTGTCCTTGCCGAGCCCGATTACATAGATCCGGTGCGCCGGAACGCTGTACTTCGACGCCAGATACTGGATCACCGAGTTGGCCCGCCGCTGGCTCAAGTCATAGTTGTACTCCGACGATCCCACCGAGTCCGTGGCGCCTTCCAGGGTGATGATGTAGCCCTTGGTGGCGGAGATGCTGCCAGCAAGCTCATCCAGAGATGCCATCGCGTCCTTGGTCAGGGCGTCTTTGTTGAACCCGAACTTCACCGAGGTTTCCTTCACCGGCTTGTAGTTGTCCAGGTTCGCGACCCGCTCGCTCAGGCTGGCAACGCCGGTATTGGCGGTGTCGGCAGTCTGCTGCGCGGCGGCCGCGGTCTGAGCTGCGCTCTGCGCCTTCTGGTCGACCTCAGCGGCTTTGGCCTGCACGGCCTGAATGCCCGCTTGTGCCCGCGCATCCACATCCTTGATGTCCTTGGAATTCTTTGCGGTCAGGTCATCGAGTTCATTGGTTTTGTTGATCAAAGGCGTGGTCTGCTGTTTCACGTAATTCTTGCTAGCGCAACCAACCGTCGCCGCCAGACTACCAGCCAGAACGAGTGCTAACGAAGTGCGATTCATAGAGAGAAGGCTCCTTAAAATTCTTTTCATGTGATGTCCGATCTTGTTTCAGCCCGGCACGCTCTTTGCGTGCCCAAAACTCTTGATCTGTCGGCCCTGGGAATTCAAAACCGCGCTGCGAGATCACACTTGCTCATTGCACGGGACATGCCAGTTCGGTTCTTCAGAGGATCGCACCATAAGTATACATGCTTTCAACGTGTTACAAACAACCATCGACGGCGGGCCCTCTTGCCTGCCTACGGACATACCCACAAACCAACATCCCAGAATGGAAATTTTATACAGTATTCACATGAATCGACCATCCCGCGGTCCGCTCTCAGTTGAACCGGGGTGAGCAGAGAATGGGGATGGTTTCTCTCTTGTTTCGGCGATAGACCCTGAAGTGGGCCACGTCCACGGCCAGCCTTTCGCACGTAAAATGAAACCCTTCCCTCAGCCATGGACTTGCACGCCAAAATCCGCACCATCCCCACCGACCCCGGCGTCTATCTCTACAAAAACGCCGAAGGCGAGGTGATCTATGTCGGGAAGGCCAAGAACCTGCGCAGCCGGGTCTCAAGCTATTTTCATGAGGGCCGTTGGAGCGACGCCAAGACTGGCACTCTCATTCGCGAAGCGGTGGACGTGGATTACATTGTCGTCGCCAACAACAAAGAAGCCCTGGCCCTGGAAAATAACCTCATCAAGCAGCGCAAGCCGCGCTTTAACATCCTGCTGCGCGACGACAAGACTTATCCCTACGTGAAACTCACGCTGGGCGAACGCTGGCCGCGCGTCTACGTCACGCGCCGACTGCGGAAGGACGGAAGCGTCTACTTCGGCCCCTACTTTCCCGCCAACCTCGCATACCGCATTGTCGACCTCATCCACCGCAACTTCCTGATTCCCTCCTGCCAAGTGGATCTCACCCGATTCCATCCGCGTCCTTGTCTGCAGTACTACATCAAGCGTTGTTTGGGGCCTTGTGTGAAAGACCTGACTACACCGGAGATTTATAAGGAAGCTGTGGTGGATGTGAAGACGCTGCTCGAAGGCCGACCGTCCGATCTCAGCACATCATTGGAAGCGCGTATGGAGCAAGCGGCGGCAGCCGAAGAGTTCGAGCGCGCAGCGCGCTATCGGGACCTGATTTCCACGCTCCATCAACTTCATGAGCGCCAGCGCATCGCAGCCGCGGAGGGCGACGACGCCGACGTGTTTGGTTACCACTTCGAGAACGGCATGCTGGCTGTCAATCTATTCCACATGCGCCACGGCCGCATCCTCGACCGCCGCGAATTCTTCTGGGAAGACCTGCCGGAATTCACCGCGGCACAAGCGGACACAACCGACTCGCATCCTTTTTTGCCCGGCGAATTCTTCTCTTCCCTGCTGCAACAGCTCTACCTGGGCCAGCCCTATGTCCCGCTGAATCTCTATGTCCCGGTGGATTTTGAAGATCGAGAAGCCCTTGAGGAATTGCTTTCCGACCAACTCGCGGAACGTGGCGCCCGCGCCTCGCGCGTTCACATTCATGCCGCTCAGCGAGGGGAGAAACGCGCCCTGCTTGACCTTGCTTCCACTAACGCCAGGCAATCCTACGATCAACGCTTCCGGGTGCTGAAACCCAACGCAAAGAAGATGCAGGAGGAACTGCGCGATATTCTCAGCCTGCCCGATCTCCCCAAGCGGATCGAGTGTTTTGACATTTCCCACATCCAGGGCGCGGAAACTGTGGCTTCGATGGTGGTGTGGGAAGACGGCAAGATGAATAAGTCTGCCTATCGCAAGTTCATCATCAAAACGGTGGAAGGCGTGGATGACTTCGCGTCCATGCGAGAGGTTGTGGCGCGCCGTTACAAGCGTGTCATCGAGGAAAAGAAAAACATGCCCAGCCTGATCTTGATTGATGGCGGGCTTGGCCAGCTTCACGCCGCTGCGGCAGCCTTGGACACATTGGAAATCATCAACCAGCCGCTAGCCGCCATTGCCAAACGAGAGGAAATCCTTTACGTCTACGGGCAGGAAAGCGAGCCGATTGCGCTCGATCATCATTCGCCGGTGCTGCACCTGGTCCAGTTGATTCGTGACGAGGCCCATCGCTTCGCCGTTACTTTTCATCGCAAGCGCCGCCAGATGCGCGACAGGGCCACCGAACTGCTGGAAATTCCCGGCGTCGGCGCCAGCACCACGCGACGACTGCTGGAACATTTCGGCAGCTTGCAAGCCGTGAAAAAAGCTGACGCTGCAGCATTATCAGCGGTGGTGACGAGGATACAAGCCGATGCGATCTTCGAGCATTTCCGCAGGCAGGCCTGAACTACTGCTCTTTTTTCCCCGAATTGCCCATATCCACGGCTACTTTCCAGCTGCCATCGGCCTGTCTTTTCCAGACGGTCATGTATTTCCCGCGATCCACGGTCTGCTTGCCGTCTTTGTCTTTGGAACGAAACTCGAATGTGCCGTAGGTGTATCCCAGATCGCCTGAGACCGAAATATCAGCGCCGATCGGAGCCCAAGTCAGCCGGTTGTTCTTGTCGTCCAGAAATCCCATGCCGGCGGCGATATTGGTCTTGCCAACAATCGCGTCCGCGCCGTTCGGCAGTTCCACCGCGTCGTCGGAGTAGTACGACATGTATCCCGCCGAACCTTTTTCGGCTGCCGCCTGCATGAAGACGCCTTCGAGTTGTTTCAATGTTTCAGCGGTGGCTTTCGATGGCGCCGCCGACGGCCGTGAACCTGCGGACGCGGCAAGAGCTACCAACGTTGCCGCCACCAGAGCAAGAATTGAAAGTTTCATTCGACCCTCCGGTAAGAATCGCCAAACATCTTATCTCACGCAAAAAGCATCGATTTCATAAACCGAAATCTGCCGCGACCACATGAGATGCCGTTTCTGTCCTGCTACACTAACTTCTTCCATGATCAGACATTTGCAGCTATTGTTCATCTTCGGCGCCGCGCTTGCGACACCGGCGTCTGTGATCGCCCAAACGCAAGACCCCACCGATTACGCCACGCCCAGCGAGCGGCATCTGCGCAACGTGCGCCAGCTCACCTTCGGCGGACAGAATGCCGAGGCCTATTTCTCGGCCGACGGCTCAAAGATTATCTATCAGACCTCCCACGGCGACGTGAAATGCGACCAGATCTTCATCATGAACGCCGATGGGAGCGACCAGCACATGGTCTCCACCGGGAAAGGCCGCACGACGTGCAGTTTTTTCTATCCCGATGGAAAGAAGATTCTTTACTCTTCCACCCACCTGGCCAGCCCAGACTGTCCGCCAAGACCTGATTTTTCTAAAGGCTACGTTTGGGCACTCTACCCCGGCTACGACATCTTCACTGCCAATCCCGACGGTTCCGCGCTCAAGCAGCTCACCACAACTCCCGGCTACGACGCCGAAGCGACCATCTCCGCCGATGGGAAGAAGATCGTCTTCACTTCGGTGCGCAACGGCGACCTCGACATCTATTCGATGGATGCCGACGGCTCGCACGTTCAGCAACTCACGCATGAACTCGGATATGACGGCGGCCCCGTCTTTTCGCCGGATCGCAAGTGGATTGTCTATCGCGCCTACCATCCTGCGACCGAAAAGGAAAAGACCGAGTACAAGGAACTGCTGGCGCAAAACCTCATCCGGCCGACGTCGCTGGAGATCTGGCTGATGAAGGCCAACGGAAGCGGCAAACGCCAGGTCACGAATCTCGGAGCAGCCAGCTTCGCGCCGGCTTTTTTCCCCAACGGAAAACGCATTATTTTTTCCAGTAACTACGACCCGGATACACATTCAATGGGCGGCATGGGCAATTTCGAGCTTTATGCTGTCAATCGTGACGGCACCAACCTCGAGCGCATCACCTTCAGCGACGGCTTCGACGGCTTCCCCATGTTCAGCACCGACGGCAAGCATCTGGTGTGGGCGTCCAATCGCAACGCTAAAGCGCCCCACGAAACAAATATTTTTATCGCGGATTGGGTGCCGTAGGGCGACTGCTGATTTTTGTTGCCTGATGATCGATCGATTTAATCGATGGCCGAATCACGATTTGAGATCCCCGGCTGACGATTAGCTCGCGCAAGGGATCAGGAGTCGGCAGCTTCTCCGTTTTCTTTCCTGCCCTTGCAGGGAACCAAATTACGATCACAATCATTCCGCACCAGCCCAGGGCCCGCACCACTGCGGCGATCTTCGTGTCGTAGTTCAGCACGCCGAGGCTGGAAAAGATGGCGAAGAAGTCGTGCTCAACGAAATCGGGATCGCCGGTCGTGACCAGCGGCAGCGCCTGTACGCGAGCGTCGGCCATGTAGGTTGCGGTGTAGAGCCAGTTTTCGAAAAAGAAGAACAGGCAGAAGACAAAGCCGTTGGTCTGGCGTTCGGTAAAGAAATACACGGCCAGCAGAAGCGGGACCAGCCATTGCAGCAGCGTCCCTCCCCAAAGGCAGAGTGTTGGGCCGAACCAGCCGAACAGATTGTGTCCGCCTTCGTGCACCACGAGATTGGCATTGTCGATAAAAAGAAATCCGCCGTGCGCGGAGAATGCATACAGCAGGAATCCCGAATAGAAGACGAGCCACGCCACCAGGGCGGGGCGTGAGACCGGCTCCCACGGCTCGTCAAGAATTGTTTGCAGGCGTTCCAGCATAGCGTTGTGACGATTCTATGAGGGCGAATCCAGGGACAGCACATTACGAACGTGCGAGCCATCGCGGGCGAAGGGAATTTCTTGTTACATTGTACTGACCATTCGTATTGAACTATGAAAGCCCGACAATGGATCGTCGCGATCGTTCTTCTGCTGCTGGTGGCTTTGGCCATCGTTGGGCTGCTGTGGACGCGCGAGCAACCGGAAACAACCGACACCGCTGCCGCGCCAGCCGCCAAGAAACTCCTGAGTCGCGCCAACCCGGCCGCAGAGCGGCCGCTGGTGGATCAGCGGCCGCTGCAGACCGCACGGCGGATGGCATCGCTCGCTTCCTCTCCGGAAGAGCAGCGGCTTGCCCAGGAAGCCCTGAAAGTTGGCGACCACGAAGTCGACCTTGCCTTCGAAGATGCGCTTCGCACCGCCGCAGAGAATCCACTCAAGCTGACGCCTGATATGAAGGCCCTGCTCGATCGCAAAACCAGGGCCGAGGCCTCGGTCAAGGCCGACCAGAGCGGCATTGATCAACTCACTAAGCGTCTTGCGGCAGCGCCAGAATCACAAAAAGACAACCTACAGGACCAGATCGCCGTCGCCAAAGGGCAACTCGAACTGGATCAGGACGAGTTTGACGACGCCTCGGAAGACCTTGCCCGATCGGGAGGCGATCCACAGGCCAAGATCAAGCAACTGCTGGTGGAGCACGAAGCCGGGCATGGTGAGACGCAAGCCAGGGCAACCGCGGCCGAGCCCGACTACGGCGCGCGGACGCTGTTCACCGCGTTCCGCGCCTGGCAAGACCTGCGCGCGAGAATCGCGCAACTCGAAGCAGCCCGCCAGGAAACCATCGAGAAACAGAACCGCCTGAGCGCCCGGCACGAATCCTTCGCAAAACATGTCGAGGAAGAGAAGGAGGAACGCGAGAACGCCAAGCAAAAGGCTGCCAGCTTTGCTCACAGTCAGAAAAGTGCCAGCCGCGAGGAATCCAAAGCGGCGGCCGGGGCGGCTCTTGAATCTCTTAAGCACTACACCGAAGATCAGCGAAATCTAGCCGACCTCGGCAAGCGCATGCAGGATGAGCAGGAACTGAATGACATCTACGGCAACTGGATCGCGTTGCTTGCCACCCGCGAGCGCACGGCACTGCACAGCATCATTCTGGCCATGCTTTGGATTCTGCTGGTGGTGCTGCTTGCCTATATGACAGGCCGAGCGGTTGACCATTTCTTTTCCGCGGCCGCTGCGGACAACAAGCGCCTGGGAACCCTGCGCGCAGTCGTGCACTTTGCGCTGCGAGCCATCGGCGCCATCGTGATCGTGTTCATCATTTTGGGCATGCCCGCCCAAACCACTACCATACTCGGCCTGGCCGGAGCCGGGCTGACGGTCGCCATGAAGGATTTCATTGTCGCCTTCTTCGGCTGGTTCGTGCTGATGGGCAAGAATGGCATCCGAGTGGGTGATTGGGTGGAAATCAACGGCGTAGGCGGTGAGGTAGTCGAGATAGGCCTGCTGAAGACGGTGCTGCTGGAGACCGGCAACTGGACCGATTCCGGACATCCCACCGGGCGCCGGGTTTCCTTCGTCAACAGCTTCGCTATGGAAGGCCACTTCTTCAATTTTTCCACCTCAGGTCAGTGGATGTGGGACGAACTGCAGCTCACGATTCCCGCCAATCAGGATCCCTATGTGGTGATCGACGAACTGCAGAAGTTGGTGACGCAGGAAACCGAGAAGAACGCTCGGCTCGCCGAAGAGGAGTGGGGACGGACAACTCACCGCTATCGCCTGCAATCGTTTTCCGCCACACCGGCCATCACCGTACGACCCACCGGATCAGCCGTTGAGGTTCGGGTTCGCTACATCACACGCGCCTACGAACGGCACGAAACCCGCAAACGCCTGTATGACGCCGTGATTCAACTCATGCACGGCAAACCGAGTCCTGAGTCAAAGTAGGTTGCTGCAGCTCTTCTTTGCGAACTTCGCGGTTAAAGGCTGTTTCGCTGGCGACAAGAAGTTTTTACCTGCGGGGTGCGCAAAGCAGTGCAACCATCGATTTGCGTGCTTCCCTCCCCGCTATAATTGATCCTCCGGCCAATCATGATCCAAACCCTGTTCGGCAATACCGACGACAAGCAAGAAGAATCAAAACCCGGCCTGTTCGAGCGCATGAAGCAGGCGGTCACGCGCACGCGCGAGCGCCTGTCCGCGCGTATTGAAGATGTGGTTTCGATCGGTAAGGAAATCGACCGCAGCACGCTGGACGATCTCGAAGCCACGCTGATTGGCGCCGACCTGGGCACTGTCACCACCAATGAAATCCTGGAACACCTGCGCCGCAAGGCTGACCGCAAACAGATTCACGATGTCGCCGAACTGAAACGCCTGCTGAAGGAAGAATTGCTCGAGATTCTCAGCCGAGCGGACGCGCGCCCCATGCAGTTTGCCGCAAGCGGGCCCTCGGTCGTCCTGATTGTTGGAGTCAATGGCACCGGCAAAACAACCTCGATCGGAAAGCTGGCACACTATTTCAAATCGCAAAGTAAGTCGGTTCTACTCTGTGCCGCCGACACATTCCGCGCGGCCGCCATCGAGCAACTGGAGATCTGGAGCAGGCGCAGCTCGACCGACCTGATTAAGACCAAGCCCGGCGGCGACCCGGCGGCCGTGTTGTACGACGCTCTACAAGCGGCTTTGGCCCGGAAGTCGGACTTCGTTCTGGTGGATACTGCCGGCCGTCTGCACACCAAGACCGGACTGATGGCCGAACTCGAAAAGATGACGCGAACTGCCCAACGCATTATTGCCGGCGCTCCGCATGAGACCTGGCTGGTGATGGACGCAACCACCGGCCAGAACGGATTGCAGCAGGCCCGCCAGTTCACGCAAGCCGCAGGCGTTACCGGCATTGTGCTGACCAAGCTCGATGGCACCGCCAAAGGCGGCGTGGTGGTGGCCATCTCGCGAGAGCTTGGCCTGCCGGTCCGATTTGTCGGCGTAGGTGAGAAGGTGGACGATCTGCTCCCCTTTGACCCGAAGGAATTCGTTGAATCCATGTTCGAGTAAGAGCTAGCATTCGATGCAGCGCGGGAGATGGATATGGTTTTTCTCGAGGCATTGGCAGCGCTGATTGTCCTCGGGCTGCTGTGGCTGTGGGTGATGAGCCGCGTTCAGCCGAAGGCACCCGCAAATCCGGCTGAAGATCCACTGTCCTATGTGCCTGCTCCGCACGGTGGAGGGCCGAAGGGGAGATCAGGCGCGGTCGCCCTGCAGGAGCCGGAGGCGGACGATCCCACTGACGCTTTCCCACCGCGCCGAATCTAGATGGTCGCAGCGACTGGTGCCGGAGCCTGCTCCCTTCCCTGCGTGTTAGATTTTCTTTGCGTGTCTGCCCTCCCTACTGACGAACCGTTCCTGCAACAAGCCCTCGATCTCGCCGCCGAAGGCGTCGGTCTGGCTTCGCCGAATCCCCACGTTGGGGCGATTCTTGTGGATCAGCACGGCGCGATCGTGGGTCGCGGCTTCCATACCTATGCCGGAGTCAAACACGCGGAGGTTCTCGCCATCGAGCAAGCTGGTTCCGCCGCTCGTGGCGCGACGCTCTACGTCAATCTCGAACCGTGCTCGCATCAGGGCCGCACCGGCCCCTGTGCCGACGCCCTCATTGCCGCAGGAGTCCGCCGCGTAGTTGCCTCAATGTCGGACCCTAATCCCAAAGTCAGCGGGCTAGGTTTTGCCAAACTCCGTGCAGCCGGCGTTTCCGTAGAGGTCGGGTTGCTCGAAACGCCTGCGCGTAGGCTCAACGAGGCCTTCGCGCGCCATATTCGTCGCGGAGCTCCCCTGGTCACACTCAAGGCCGCGATGTCGCTGGACGGTCAGATCGCGGCGTCCCATGCCCGGTCCAGTCCAGCATCAACAGGCAGTCGTGCTGCTGAAGACTGGATCACCGGCTCGGCGGCCCTCACTCACGTTCACACTTTGCGGCACCAGCAGGATGCCATTCTGACCGGCATTGGCACCGTCCTCGCCGACAATCC
>Ga0075030_100005491_pt1 | contig 11427 bp, 6 predicted proteins | sample LitLauG_LLR_2012_FD_71393 | JGI IMG/M metagenome (GOLD analysis project Ga0075030, IMG submission 71393) | Freshwater sediment microbial communities from Pennsylvania, USA - Little Laurel Run_MetaG_LLR_2012 | ecosystem: Environmental > Aquatic > Freshwater > Creek > Sediment | place: USA...
ACGCAGTTGGCGGGCGATCTGTTTCCCAATCCGACGTTTGCGGATCGCATCGCCACCTCCTTCCACCGCCAAACTCCCAACAACCAAGAGGGTGGCACCGACGACGAAGAATTTCGAATGATCGCAGTGATAGACCGGGTTGCCACCACGTGGTCCGTGCTGAACGGCGTGACTATGAATTGCGTGCAGTGCCATTCGCATCCCTACGATCCGATCCGCCACACGGACTATTACAAGTCGCTGGCCTTTTTCAACACCTCGAACGACGCGGACTTGGACGACGATTCGCCATTTCTGCGTGTTCCGAAAGATAGAGCCCGCGATGCGGAGGCCTCTCAAATCCAGCAAGAGATTGCCGGGCTGCTTGGTTCCCAAGAAGCGTCAGACCGCGCCGTGGAAGAGAAATCCGGGTGGGAGCGTCTGCCGATCCAGTCAGCAGGGGCCAACGAGGTGTTGGCGCTGGAACCGATGGTGCCGAAGCTGGAACTCGAGATCTCGAAACTCAAAGCGAAGAAAATGTCGCCGAAGGCGAAGGCAGAGCAGATGAAAGGTCTGCTCGACACACTGTCCGTGACCAAAAAACGCCTCGCTCATGCCAAGGCTGTCGGCGGTCCGGCGAAAACCTTCCACATTCACGATGGCGAGGCATTCGCCGATGCAAACACCCCGCCGCAATCCTTTTATGAGCTGACCGCTGCCCCAACGGCTAGGGTATTAACGGCGATTCGTGTCGAGGTGCCGCCGCTCGACGAGGTAAAGGCCCGCCACACTCCGGAGGCCGGCTTCATAGTGGATAAGGTACAAGCGTCGATCCTCCGGCCGAATGGCCGCAAGGATGAAATTGCTTTTCGCTACTTTGTTCAGGACTCAGAGGCAAATCTCGAAGTTTCCGTGTCCGGAGCCCGTCCTCCAAAGCAGGCGCCGGGAGGCAAGGAAGTTGCCAGCGGCTTCGCAGCCAATTCCAAGCTATTCCGCACACGCTGGATCGTGGGGGTTCCCTCAAAACCTCTGCAACTGGCACCGGGATCCCGCATCGTGGTGGCTCTGAAACAGACACAAGGCGTTGACTTCAAGCCCGCGCCCATCCAGCGTGTGCGGCTGTCATTGAGTGTGGACCCTTGTTGGACCTCCTTGAGCCAGGATCCTTCGCGCTCGAATGACATTGCGCTTCTCACAGACCTCGAGCAGAAATTGGCCAAGATCCCCACCGTCAATCTTCCCGTCATGTCGGAGGAGCAGCCCTATGAGCAGAGGGCCACGCTGGAATTCGAGCGTGGAAACTTTCTTACCAAGATAGGACCGGACCTGGCCCCGGATGTGCCGGCTATTTTCCCGAAACTTCCCGCCGGCGCGCCACGCAACCGACTCACCCTCGCGAGGTGGTTTTTTTCTCCGGGCCAGCCGCTAACGGCCCGCGTGGCTGTGAACCGCTATTGGGAAGAGCTGTTCGGCACGGGTCTTGTGGAGACTTTGGAGAATTTCGGCAGCGCAGGCGAGGGACCTAGCCACCCCGAACTGCTGGACTGGCTCGCGCTTCATTTCCAGAATGACCTGCATTGGGATATAAAGGCCCTGCTGCGCGAGCTTGTGACCAGCGCTAGCTACCGGCAGAGCGCCGCATCCACACCGGTTCTCACCGAAAGAGATCCCCGCAATCGCTTGTTGGCACGTGGTCCCCAGCAGCGGCTCACGGCCGAGATGGTGCGCGACCAAGCACTCCTAGCAAGTGGCCTGCTAAATAGAACCAGGGGCGGACCTCCAGTCATGCCGCCGCAACCTGCCGGTGTTTGGAAAAGCGTCTACAACGACGATGGCTGGAAGGATGCCCGTGGTCCTGACCGCTACCGTCGCGCGATCTATACTTTTGTGAAGCGCACGAGCGGATATCCCAGCTTCCTAACGTTTGACGCTTCTGACCGGGATACCAGCCTTCCGAGGCGTATACCGACCAATACTCCCTTGCAAGCATTGGTGACCTTGAACGATCCGGTCTATCAGGAAGCGGCGGAATCACTCGCGAGGCGAACCATGAGAGAGGCTGTCACCAGAACAAACGGAGGGTCGAGCGCTGAGGATCTTCTCGATGCTCGCCTTTGCTATGAAACGCGTTTGGTATTGTCTCGCAATCCCACACCAAGGGAACTATCGGTTCTGCGGGCCTTTTTCAAGAAGACTCTTACTGTTTCGGGCCAGCCGTCCCTGGTACCGGCAAAAATGAAACTGCGCGCTAACTCGGCCGAAGAACTGGGTGCTTCGACGAAAGAATTGGATGGACTAACGGCTGTGGGCAGCGTTCTGTTCAATCTTGACGCCGCCCTCACGAGGTGATTGCCATGACCAGCTTCAAAGTCAATCAACAAAACCCGCGCACACCTGCGAGCGAACTGCTCTCCGAGGAGATTTACGCGCGCTTGCAGGCGCAAACGCGGCGCCATTTTCTGCGATCGTTCAGCGCTGGGCTGGGCACCATGTTCCTGGGCACATTGGCCCCGCCCCTCCTCAGCTCCTCGATGGCAGGAGAAACCACAGCAGACGGCACACGGCGCCTCGATTTCACTCGCGATCCCAGAAGCCCGTTGGCGGCCCTGCCGCCGCAGTTTGCTGCCAGAGCAAAGCGCGTTATCTATCTGCATATGGCCGGGGCGCCAAGCCAATTGGAGCTATTCGAACATAAGCCCGAGCTGACAAAGCTGGACGGCCAGGATTGTCCCTTGTCGTTTTTGACCGGTAAACGCTTTGCCTTCATTAACGGCGTGCCCAAGTTGCTCGGCTCCCAATATCCTTTTCACCAGACGGGACAAAGCGGCCAATGGATTTCCGATCGCCTCCCCCATCTGGAAAAACACATTGACGAACTTTGTTTGATCAAATCGATGCGCACGGATCAGTTCAATCACGCGCCCGCACAGTTGCTAGCCCAGACAGGCGATGCGCGCCTCGGCCACCCTGCGCTCGGCTCTTGGGTGCTCTATGGACTTGGCACCGAAAATCAGAACCTGCCGGGTTTCATCGTACTGCTCTCAGGAGGCAATTCTCCTGATGGTGGCAAGCAGCTTTGGGGACCTGGATTTCTGCCGAGCGTTTATCAGGGCGTGCAATGCCGCTCCCACGGGGAACCGGTGCTCTATCTCGATAATCCCCCAAAAGTGAGCAGGTCCCTGCGGCGCAGCATGCTGGACGCTATCGACGAAATCAATCGCCAAAGCTATGCCGAATTTGGGAATCCTGAAACGGTCACGCGGATTGCCCAATACGAGATGTCCTTCCGAATGCAAATGGATGCGACCGACGCGATGGATATCCGCAAAGAGCCTGACGCGGTTCGCGCAGCCTATGGGTCGAAACCGGGTGAATCCAGTTTCGCCAACAATTGCTTGGTAGCGCGTCGTCTTGCGGAACGAGGTGTGCGTTACATTCAACTCTATCATTGGGGCTGGGATAGCCACGGTTCGAGTGCGATAGAAGCTCTGAATATCGGTTTCGCTGATCGGTGCCGCGAGGTGGACCAGCCCATCGCTGCGCTGCTGGCCGACCTGAAAGCTCGCGGCATGATGGAGGATACGTTGGTGGTTTGGGGCGGCGAATTTGGCCGTACCTCAATGAGGGAAAATCGCGGCGGCCAGGCCATGACACTGGTCGGCCGCGATCACAATCCCGGAGCTTTTACCATTTGGATGGCCGGAGGCGGAGTCAAACCCGGCCTTACTTTCGGCCAGACCGACGATATGGGGTACGAGATCGTAAAGGATCCCGTTGAGGTCCGGGATCTGCACGCAACTATTCTGTATATCTTGGGCTTCGACCACCACAAGCTCAACTATTCCTACCAGGGCCTGGATCAAAAGGTGACCGGCGTAAAACCGTCCAGAGTTGTGGCCGAGGTTCTGGCCTGACCATGTCCTCTACGGTTAGCTAGCGGGGTTTCACGAATTCATGACATTTTCGGTTCACCGTATCTCAGCACGGGTTTGGTTTGGGCTCCTCACGCTTGTGCCAATCTTGATTCTTTTGCTTCTTGTGCTGCTTGCTCCGCCGGACGGAAACGAGCGGGCGCAACTATTCCAGTTTCTTGGTCGTTTTCATCTTTTAGCTGTTCACCTGCCAATCGCGCTGCTCGTGCTGGTGCCGGTGATGGAGCTGGCCGGACGCAGCCGCCACTTTCCCTATCTGCTTCCTTCGGCCGACTTCATGCTGAGCGTGGCGATTTGCGGCGCTATTGTGGCAGGAGCCCTCGGATGGTGTCTGGCCCGAAGCGGTGGTTATTCCGGTCCGCTCGTGACCCAGCACATGTGGGGTGGAGTATCGGTCTCAATCGCAGCCTGGTCGTGCTGGCTCGCTCGGGCACGGAGCAGCCAGTCGCACATCGATCCGATCTATGCCATGGCGCTCCTGGCCACAGTCGGTCTGGTGTCTTTTACAGGTTATCGCGGTGGCCAGGTATCACAGGGGGAGAATCACCTAACCGAACATATGCCGGTACGCCTGCGCACCATGTTAGGGCTTCTAGCCCCCGAGTTACCTGAAACTCTCTCGTCCCGTGGCGGCTCCGCGACATTTTTTGGCGCGCACATCGAACCGCTTTTCACGGGACACTGCATTGACTGCCATGGCCGCAGCAAGCACAGAGCTAACCTGAGGCTTTACAGTTACAATGCAGTCATGCAAGGCAGCAAGCATGGCCTGGTTATCAAGGCTGGCGACCCCAAAAATAGCAAACTTTTCCACCGCATTACGTTACCTCCAGGCGACGATGACTTTATGCCCGCTCAAAACAAGCCTCCCTTGTCGCCGAACGAAGTGAAACTGATCGAACTGTGGATTTCCGCCGGAGCATCTGGTACTCAATTAGCGGACGCTATCAAAGATCTCCCAGTGGATTCGGCTTTACCTGCAGTTGTGGAAGTGAGCTTTGAGGAATTTGATGCCGTTGCCACTGCCAAACAGCGCGCCGGCCTCGCACCCATCGTGGCGCAACTGCAGCAGCGCTTCCCGGCTGCCTTGGACTACGAGTCCCGCGGCTCTGCCGATCTGGTAGTCAACGCGTCGTTGCTGGGTTCCAAGTTTGGAGACAATGATCTGGCTGCGCTTGCCCCTCTCAGCGAGCACATCGTCATTGCGGATTTCTCCGGCACCACCATCACCGACAGCTCTTCCAGCGCTATCGGTGCCATGACACGCTTGCGCTCATTACGTTTGATGCACACAAAAATCACGGACGCTACGGTGCAGGCGCTGGCCCCGCTATCCCAATTGGAGTCTTTAAACCTGTTTGACACTCCGGTCACGCCTGCTGCCCTGACCGCGATCGGCCACCTGCCCAAGTTGCGCCATCTTTATGCTCGCGAGACAAAGATTTTCCCGGACGCACCTATGTCAAAAGATACAAAAGAAAAGATTATATTTTGATTCGTCGCAAGGGGTAATTGGAGATAGAGATCAGCACCAACGAGGAGGCGCTCTAACGACCATGTTCAATCGCCGGCTATTCTCGCGCCGCTCACTCCTGACTGGCACAACAGCTTCGTTCGCAGCAGCGGGCCTTGGCAATCTTGACAAGACCCTTACAATGTCCGATTCGAGGAAGTCACAAACAACCAACGATCGATGCGAGGGCGAAGTTCTCGGTCAGGACCCTTTCCGCTATCGCGCGCTTCGCCGCTGGGGAGTGCTCGATCGTGCCCACTATCCGGTAAAGGATTGCCATGGCATCACCGAAGACCGAAACGGACGCATCGTTCTGCTTACCAACAACACGCACAATAATCTTGTTGCCTACGATAAAGATGGAAGATTTCTTTTGGCCTGGGAGAACCGCTTCCCCGCCGCCCACGGACTGGAAATCGAGGACCATCAGGGCGAAGACCGCTATTGGATTACCGATCACGACTTGCAGTGCGTCTCGGTGTGTACGGCCGATGGACGCGAACTGCGCCGTATCGGCCCCAATGCGCTAGCTTCGAGGTACGCTAACCTGAACCTGTATCATCCAACTAATTCCGCCTTCCTGCCCGAGGGGGATTTCTTTATCAGCGACGGCTATGGCTCCAGCTACGTTCACCATTTTGATCCTGGGGGGAAATACATCTCCAGCTTTGGCGGCACCGGGAATACACCATCAAATCTTAATACGCCACATGCAGTGTGGATTGACACTCGTTCCGGTAAGCCTTCGTTGTTGGTTTGCGACCGCGGGAATGAGATGCTGAAGTGGTTTTCGCTCTCTGGAGAACTCCAGCAGGTTGTGCCTGTGCCGGGCGCACAGCCCAGCAACGTCGCGCCGCTCGGAGGAAGCCGAAGCACCCGCTTCAAGAATCACATAGCGATTGCAAGCCTCAACGGGATGATTCTGATTCTCGATGGAACCCAACGCGTTGTTTCGGTGGTGGGCGGCGAGCCCCCCGTCTATGTGGACGGGAAACTGCTGCCGCTGCAAGTCTTCAATTACACCTTCAACCATCCCCATGACGTATACGTAGATTCTGCTGGCGCGTTGTATGTGGCACAGTGGTGGTCGAGCCAAACCTATCCGATCAAGCTGGTGCCGTTAAGCTAGGGCCAGCTTTGCTGGCCCTGGTGAACCATCAGACACACAGTCAGAGCTCCCCTGGAAACTCCCCGTGGCAGAGTGGCACAAGCTTTCTCACGGCGAAGCGCAATCATTTATTTGCTGCAATTCTCACTCGGCACAGATCGCGGCCCAATGATCTTGCACAATGAATCTTGCTGATTAAATAGTTCTTGGAAATCCACCATAGAGGCCCTTATTCTTCTTGTCACGTACGGCATGGCATTCGGTCTCTCTTCCGCTCAGATTTTCTGGTTCAGGTTGTTAGTCTCTCCCAAGTCCAAGCGGGTTCAAGGAAAACCTTCCAATAATGCATTGTATGTGTTCGGGACCAATAAGTCTGACGCAGACAGGAAGCCGACCCGCGAGTAACTGTTCCTCGGCAAAGTACAGTGTGGACCGATAGCTGGTGATCCTTGCCCTTTTCACCGATACAGTTTGTGGACAGCTACTGTAGCTTGTCCGCTTAACACTGTTTGTTTCGATTGGGTCGCAATGATCGGGAACTATTCGGTGTGGCTGAAAATCCTCCTTTGTCATCCGTTGCGGTAGGCTCGATCGCACCGAACTCGGCTGATATAAAAAATGATGCAGCTGTTTATTCACTGATCTAGTATTGCAGCGTATGAAGAAGCCATCGCGACGATCGCCTCTTTATCTATTAGGTCTTCTGATCACAACGTTCCTCCTGCCCGGCATTAAGAAAGGCATGGAGGAAATCATTGGAGGCCAGATCAAGGACAAAGGTATCGTTGGCGTGCTCAGAGCTGCGCGCGATGCTAGCACCTTGTTTGTGACCCAACACCCGTACCTTTCTGCGGCCATTGCCTCAGCCACTGTCTCGTGCCTTGCCATCTGGTACATCTATTGGTGGCTTTTCGAGAAGAACGTTTCCGAAGACGTAGGGGAATCCAAAGAGCGAGCCTACCTCGATGCCATCGAGGATTACATGGAGACCTTAAATCAAACGCTCAGATACGATCAGCGCGAGTTCACGTCGCCAGGTGGTCACTTGCTCGCGCGCGAGTTAATTAGAACACGCTTCCTGTTCCGGGAGTCTTCAGACAAGAATAATGGTGGTCTGCGCCCCCGCGACATCATCACTCTCGGACAGGGCTCGTATATCAAGAGTGTAGTGCCCCGAGTGCTTCAGTCACGCCAGCCGATCCTGTTACTTGGCGACCCTGGATCAGGCAAGAGCATAACGCTCCGGCAGATCGCGTTAGAACTTGGGCGCCGGGCGAAACAGAGAAGGACAGCATCCCGCATGGTCCCAATCTACATCAGTCTGGGCGCCTACACTGGGGGCGGAACTCATGCTCCAATTTCGATTTTGAAATTTATAGAGCAGCAGCTAACGCAGGTCATCCCCGGCGGGGCTAACATCGCTCCGGACCTCGAGAAGATGCTGTTGCAGGGCAGGATCGCCTTGCTCTTCGACTCTATGGATGAGATGCCGCGCGCAGATTTTCCGGATCGTGCTAATGAGCTTAAGAAATTTATCATCGCCTACGCTACCCGTAACCGGATTGTTGTGGCATGTCGCGACAGGGAATATACGGGTGTTCTCGCGTACTCCGAACTTGTTATCCTGCCGTTCAACGATGCCGCCATCAAAATCTATTTGAAGAAGAATTGGCAGTTGTATCACGCGCACCTGCCTGCAGAGCGACAGGAAAAAGGTTACAGTGATCTGCTCAAGATTGCTGCGCCCACGCATGCACTTCATGCACTGGCGGCAAATCCTTACTTTCTAAAGCTGTCTTCGCTTTACTTCTTTACTCACAACGGTAAACTTCCCGCATCGCAGGCTGAATTGCTCAACGGTTACATCGAACGTCGCCTCCAAGACGAGTCAGAACGGAAGAGGTTAAAGGACGAGGACGTCCAGATGATGACCACGGCACTGGCTACCCTGGCTTTTGAACTCGTCGCAACGGGCCGTGGCACGTTCTTCACACGAGACGATCTCTCCGCCCCAATTGCTGGCGATAAGCAAGATGAGATTGCAGACAGGATTCTCGAATCAGGGCTTCTCAAACAGGCGCTGGATGGCTCGCTCCGTTTTGAGCATCATCGGCTCCAGGAATTTCTCGCCGCCTTGTACTGGGAACAGGTAGCAGGAGCGCAAGTTGTAACAGCGGCTCATCTCGAGAATCCATGGTGGCGCGAGACCCTGACCATCAGGGCTGGCGTCACTCAGGACATTAGTCGGCTGCTTAGCCAGATCATCGATTGTATCGACGATAGCTACTTAGCCCGAATCCGCCTCAAGCGGGGCAGTGCCAATGTCGTGCAACCGCCTGAGGAGAGAGAGACCGGGGACATAGTTGCACGATTGAATTACTTGACCGCCTACGAGCTTGCAATGGCCTGCGCCACTCAGCGATGGGCTGAAGTCGCTGAGCCACGTCGAGAGGAGCTTTCGCTCATCGGGAACGCAATTGTCAAATACGGGGAGGTCCTGGAAAAGGTGCGTCTGGCTCGCAGCCTCAGCGACACACCGATCGTCTTCAGCGGTGGACTATTCGCACGACTAGTGGGTGATGACAACGACTGGGTGGTAAGCGAGGCGATGGCTTCACTCAGCCCGCGCGAGGCTGAGACTCCCGAGTACGACGAGGTTATGCGGTCGTTCTTACGCCACGCAGGCAACAAAGGATTCCGAATGCGGGTCGATGTCCTCCGTCACATAGTTCGCGCGGGCCACATCCGTCCTGAGATGAAGTCTATTGGTCTGATTGGAGCCTACCTTCGCGCTGTAGGTATCGATTTTATAATGGTGGCTGCGTATATCTTCCTGACGCGGTACTACGGTCTGATGGATCAACGGAACCTCATCGAAAAGCACTACATCAAGTTCGGGCTGGGATTAGGGCTGTTGATGGGCAACGTCTACTGGTTTGCCGGGGGCTTCCAAATGTGGGTAGCCTTCTCCGTGTTTGCCTTGGCTCTGATTTTTATAGATCCCCAGGTGGCCTGGCTCATAATGATGGGCTTGGTAGTATACCTGTGGACTAGCGGCGAATGGTTTCGGCGAGCGATCTGGATAACGCCGGAGTGGAAAAGACTGTGTACGCTATTTCCAGTCATTCCTTGGTTAGCGCAGGTCGTGGTGACTGCAAATTTGGCATCTGCCCTGTTAATGCTCATCGGGTGGCGAGTAATAGGATCTCCACTGTCCGCATTGTACTGGTTCTATCCAGGAATCGGTCTCGGGCTTATCATGCCGATTATTGTCGAGCAGAGTTGTGTAGCCAGCGTTGGACCTCTCTTAGCTGGGGTCGCGCACGCTGGAGGCGATCAAGAAGGCATGGCCATACTCGATCAACTGATCGGTCGACTCAAACAGCCTCTTTCACGCAAGACGCATATTCGCATTCTCACTCGGATCACAACACTGCCCCTAAATGAAGAGGTCATCATTCGCGGTTTGTATGCTCTGACGGCTTCCTCACAGTTCTTCTTGCCCGAGGAAGAGGTTCTGCGAGCCATCGACAGACTCGATCTGAGAAGAAAGCAGAAAGAACTTGGAAGTGAACGGGGAACTTCCAATTGATAGATTCGAACCGGTACTTCTCGAGCGTCGGGAAGACATTGACCTTCTCGGGGCAGGGCATTACGCATGGGCCGCTCAACTCTTTGCCGTAGGCTGTTCCTTACAAATTCCAGAGGATTTCGTAAACGCCGGACGGTCTACTTTGTGCCCGACACCGCTCCGGAGACACCTTTCTGGGTAGCAAACCCGGTGGTCAAAACAATCACAACCCTGCGATCCACTTACTGCCGCCTGGGGTAGGTCGCCCAGGGTGGCGAATGCGGTCTGGTTCGATGAAATTCAAACACTGGTTTGGACTGAGGCCCAATCGGTCGGCGGGAAACTTACGGGCCAGAAATGCGGAGCCGGATGCTCAAATTCAAAGGCAACTGAAAAGCGACCCTCGGCCGATTCTTCTACACGCAAGACCCTTGCCTTGGTAACGCTTTCCGTCTTTAGATTGCTGATACAAATGTGCTGCCCTGCCACTATCTCCATCCCAACGTCCAACAAGCCGCCGTGAGCGTTGACCACTAGGGAATGGGCCGACATACTTATTCGTTTGCCATCGGGCATTATCGCCGACAGTTGAAGCGAGACCCGGAGAACGACTCGCTCGCTTCTCCGCTGGTTTCTTCCCTCCCTCGCACTTGGGGGGCCATCTGAGTTCGGTTTGCTGATCTCTTCCGCCATGGTGCTCCATTCTCCTGATCGATAGGAGTATTTGGTTCGGCTAGGACCCCGCTAGCAGCCAGAAGGCCGAAATTAGCCATAGATCGTTAGGGTAGATGTCCAGTATCGGGCGAAGTGAGAACTGGATCTCGTACAAGGCTGATTTCGGTCCCTCAACTCGGACCACCCTGCACCCAAGTTCCATTCCGGAGTTTGGCTTGATGAGTAGAATTCGCTGATCGGTAACTAATTTCAGGGTGCATTGCAAAAGACCGCCGTGTGCATTTACAACTGACGTGAACGCTTGCACTCGGCCCAGCCTTCCATCCGGCAAGATGGTCTGGATTGTTACGACCGCTTGGAGAAGCACCCGTCGGCTTTTGCGAAGATCTAAGCGTTCGGTGGGGTTCATCTTCGGTGGCAATCTTCCTTCTCTTCGACCTTGCTCAGGTACGCCGCTCCTGTTTTCCGCCCTTATTCCTAAAGTATTTCCTGAATTCCAGCCAATCTTTCACTGCCAACCATAGACAGGTGAATCCGAGTGAAACAAAAACAGCCCCGCCCACGACCGCAGAAGTTTGGCTTATATCCTCGTTTGAACCCCCTTGGTAGAGAAGAACTACCCCGGTCAGAAGAGAGAAGAAACCGAAAA
>Ga0075030_100005492_pt1 | contig 11425 bp, 5 predicted proteins | sample LitLauG_LLR_2012_FD_71393 | JGI IMG/M metagenome (GOLD analysis project Ga0075030, IMG submission 71393) | Freshwater sediment microbial communities from Pennsylvania, USA - Little Laurel Run_MetaG_LLR_2012 | ecosystem: Environmental > Aquatic > Freshwater > Creek > Sediment | place: USA...
AGATGAAAGACGTGCAGCTCAACATTCCGACGGATCGCACCCTCCAGGCGGCGGAGTCGTTCGCATTCCACGCCGAGAACATCAGCAGGAATCCGGATCTCTATCAGCCCGAAACTCTGCGCCGCATTCGCTCGGGAGAAAAGGTCACCGCACCGGAATACATCGCCCGACGACGCGAACTGGACGAAGCCCGCCGAACCATTCACAGCACATTCGCCGATGTCGATGTACTCGTAACGCCGACCACGCCGATCCCTGCCCCCGCCATCGCCGATCTCAAGGCAAGTCCCGACGCCTTGCGCCCTGCCGAGCTCAAGCTGCTCCGCAACACCCGCCCATTCAACGTCTGGGGGCTGCCCGCAATCTCAGTCCCGTGCGGGTTCACTCAAGCCGGATTGCCCATCGGACTTCAGATCGCCGGCCCACCCTGGCGCGAAGATCTCGTCCTGCGCCTCGCCTACGCCTACGAGCAGGCGACCACATGGCATAAGCGAAGCTGCCCGAGCCAATAACAAATTCTGCCGCTGCTTCGATCTACCCTGCGCTGCCCTCCGCCTCGCGCTTTCTCTCTTCGTGTTTTCTTTGCCATACAGCTCTCATAGGCAAACCTTCTTTCTTCACGCACGTCTAAGATAGGTAAAGCACCAATAATCCAGCGAAAGCCTCTTTTTCGGCTCGCCCGCCCTTCGGAGTCCTACATGATCGAAATACCCCGCTTCTCCAGGTTCATCCTCGTATGTCTTGCGCTCAGCGCCGTTCCCTTCGTCGCGCAACAGACTGCTATCCAGGAAGACCAGGGCATCGAGGCGTCCCACATCGATCGCTCGGTTAAGCCAGGCGACAATTTTTACGAGTTCGCCAACGGCGAGTGGCTGAAGCACGCACAAATTCCTCCCGATCGCGCCTCAGTCAACGTGTTCTCCGAGCTCGACGACCTGGCCACCAAGCGCACCGCCGACCTGATCCAGGAGATAGCCAAATCTAATCCCGCTCCCGGCTCCGAACAACGCAAAGTCGCCGACCTCTACAACTCCTACATGGACGAGGCTTCCATCGAGGCAACGGGCATCTCGCCTCTCAAACCACACCTTGATGCCATTGCCGCCATCCGCGACAAACAGCAATTAGCCCACGCGCTCGGCGAAACTCTTCGCAACGACGTGGACGCGCTCAACAACACCAACTTTCATACTGACAATCTGTTTGGATTGTGGGTCGCTCCCGGCTTCGAAGACTCCGACCACTACATGCCCTACCTCATGCAGGGCGGACTGCAGTTGCCCGATCGCGAGTACTACCTCTCCGACAGCGAGCACATGAAGAATCTGCGGACCCAGTATCAGGCGCACATCACCGCCATGCTCAAGCTCGCCGGTTTCAATGACACCGATGCCCGCGCGGCTCGTATCCTCGAACTCGAGCACGCCATCGCCGGGAAGCACCGCAGCCTCGCGGAGAACGAAGACATCCACAAAGCCAACAACAGCTGGGCCCAATCCGACTTTCCTGCCAAGGCTCCGGGCCTGGATTGGTCCGAGTACTTCCGCGGCGCGGGCCTCACGAACGTACAGACATTCATCGTCTGGCAGCCCGAAGCCTTCACCGGCGAGGCCGCGCTCGTCGAATCCACTCCGCTCGACACTTGGAAAGATTGGATGGCCTTCCATTTGATCGACGCCTACGCCGGCATGCTGCCGAAGACTTTCGCCGACGCGCGCTTCGACTTTTTTGGCAAGGTTCTCTCCGGAGTCCCCCAGCAGCGTCCGCGCGCGCAGCGCGCAGTGTTCGTAGTGGATGGCCTGCTCGGCGACATCGTCGGCAAGGTCTATGCCCAGCGCTACTTCTCTCCCGAAGCCAAAGCACAGGCCCAGGCCATGGTCGCAAACCTGATCGCTGCCTTTCGCAAGCGCATCGATGCCCTCGACTGGATGAATCCCGCAACCAAGGCGGAAGCGAAAGCCAAACTCTCGACCTTATATGTCGGCATCGGATACCCCGAGACCTGGCATGACTACTCCAACTACGAAGTCAAGCCCGCTGACATTTTCGGAAACATCTGGCGCGGCAACCTCGCCGACTATCAGCGCGACGTCGCCAGACTCGGCAAGACCGTCGACCGCAAAGAGTGGTCGATGACTCCGCAAACCGTCAACGCCGTGAATCTCCCGTTGCAGAACGCCCTGAATTTCCCGGCCGCCATCCTGCAGCCGCCGTTCTATGATCCGCAAGCCCCGGCTGCCGTGAACTACGGCGCCATCGGATCTGTCATCGGACACGAGATCAGCCACACCTTCGACACCGAAGGCAGCACCTTCGATTCCAAGGGCCGCCTGCGCAACTGGTGGACCCCTGAGGACCTCAAGCACTTCGAAGCTTCCACCGCGCGCCTCGCCGCGCAGTACGACACCTACAAGCCCTTCCCGGACCTCTCGCTCAACGGCAAGCAGCTACTGGCGGAGAATATCGCGGACGTGGCCGGCATCTCGGCCGCTTATGACGGCTACAAAGCATCGCTTGCCGGCAAGGCCGCGCCCGAACAGTTCGGATTCACCGGCGATCAGCAATTTTTCATCGCCTTCGGTCAGAACTGGGGATCAAAAGACCGCGAAGCCGCCCTTCGCCAGCAAGTCATGACCGACTCTCACTCACCAGGCCAGTACCGTTGCGCCACGGTTCGCAACATCGACGCCTGGTACGCCGCCTTCGACGTGAAACCAGGCGAGACGCTGTATCTAGCCCCGGACGATCGGGTCAGAATCTGGTAATAAAGCGGAGTAATAAGGAGAAATGGAGCCCCGGACGCCCTCGTCCGGGGAACGTTTTCGGCGAACGAAGACGTCTGCCACTCGAAAATATCTGACGAAAGAAATCTTCGACGGCCTAAAGCGTAACGCCGGCATCCCGCCGGCTGTCGCGGGGGCCACCAGACCCCGCGGCCACTAATCCACAAATCCCAGAAATCTGGATCACTTCAGCGGCGGCAGCCCAACCTCTGCCAACATCTTGCGGAATTCCGGCTCATCGGCCAGGTTGTCGAACGCGTGATCCGCCTCGAGCTGCGCCACTCCATCGACGTGCTGATCGTAGGCTTTCTTGAGATAGCGCAAGGCTTCCTGCTTGTCATCCATGATGGAGTATGTGACCGCCAGCAAGTACGGCGAGAGTTGCCCGCGATCATAAAGTTTCTTCTGCTGAAGGCTGAGAGCTTTCAACAAACCGACGCCACCCGCGGTGGCGAAGCCTTTCTCCGTGGCGTCGCAGATCTCCAAGGCAGATGCGTCGTGCATCAGCACTGCCTCTTTCCTCTCCTCTTTCAAGTACACCGCGTAATCGCCTGCGATCAGGGAGTTGAATTTCATATAACGGTGAGGCGAGATAAAGTCAGGCTCATCCTTTTCAATCTGGGTCAGCAGGGCGATCGCCTCCTGTCGATGCCCCGCACTGAACAGAATGGAACCTTCGTCTGCCAGAATCGCCTTCGAGGTGGGATTCAGCGCTCGCGCTCGTTCGATCTCGCTCAGGGACTCCTGGTACCGCCGCAGGCACTGGAGAAAGGTTGCGTACCAATGGTGCGCTTTCGCGTTTTGCGGATCGAGTTCAATCGCGCGCCGGAATTCGCGATCCGATGTGGGAACATCCCACATTCCGTTGAACGAAACGAACGCCAGGGACGCATGCGCCTGCGACGATCCCGGATCCAGTTCGACCGCCTTCTTCGCCGCCGCAAACGCCCGCGGATATGCCTCCGTCGTCGGCATCACCGTGAACTCCCGCAGCAGGTTGTAGCAATCCGCCAGTCCTACATACGCTGGCGCGTAGCCAGGATCGTGAACAATCGCCTGCATAAACGAATCGACCGCTTTATTCAGGCTCTCCGGAGTTCGCTTCTCCCAGTAGTAACGGCCCTTGAGATAGAACTCTTGCGCCTCACGATTCAAGGAGGGACTGGGATCGCCAGGTCTTGCTGCGAGCTCAGCCGCCGAAGACTTGCCCGGCGGATCAGATCGCCCCCGTTTCACCGCGACAATCGTTACAATCGCGAGCACTCCCACCAGCGCGCACAGCACAAGATATTTCCAAGGCTCCAGCGCAATGCGGCGGCTGGGGCCGGGGTCTGTGTCTTTCTCTGAAAATTCTTCCGCAACTGGATTCGAGGATTGGACCGGAGCGATCCAACGGTATCCTCGCCGGCCCACTGTCTCAATAAAGATGGGATTCTCCGCCGAATCCCCCAGCGTTTCTCGCAGGCGGTTAATCGCACTGATCACGCCGCGGTCAAAGTCCACATAAATTCCGTCGGGCCAGAGAGCGCGCCGAAAATCTTCGCGGCTCAGAACTTCGTTGGGATGAGTGACGAGCAGTTGCAGCGCCAGAAACGGAAGTTCCTGGACCTTCACCTTCACACCGCACTTACGCATCTCGCCGGAGCGCAGATCAGCTTCAAACACTCCGAACTCGATGACGGAGTCAACACGAGTGCTGGCTGGCATAGACGTTCTGCCGAGGGGGAGAACCTAAAGTGTAGCACCGCAGCCGTTGTGCAAACGCGGAAACATGTAGCCCCGGACGCATTCGTCCGGGGCGCACTCACTATAATCGAAATCGTAGAAATAACGCTGCGACAAAAAACAACAATCGCGCCATGTACAAAAATTTTGTCGAATCACTCGATCATATTTTCTCGTGTTCCCGATTCCGTTCGCTCCATGTTTCTCTCAAAACCATCTTGATCCCCGCGTGTAACCCACTCGAACGAAATCTCTTTGCCGAGTTACGAACCCTTGACCCAACCGTGACCGCTGCGGAATTGACCGCCGCGAAACTCAGGTAGACATTGGCCCCAGTGATCGGAGCGAGCGCGCGGCGGATTCACGCGCTGGCATGGGCTCCGGGGGGAGCCCGCCGCGCTATCCTCCGTTCTCATATTTCATAGTGCAGGAGATCCTCATGAATTCGATTTTGCGCCACTTCAAAATTCGCAGCCTGATAGTGATTGCAATCACCGCGCTGGCAGGTTTCTTGACTGTCTCAGCAGCACAGGCGCAAACCTACCCGGTTGCATTTCCCACTCCCACCACTTTCCTTTTGAACTACGACACCAGTGGCTCCATCTCGGGAGTTCAGGCAGCCGCTGTCGGGGACTTCAACGGCGACGGGAAACTCGACGTCGTCTCCATCGAAAACCCGGGCAACTATTTTGAAATCGACGTCGCCTTAGGCAACGGCGATGGTACGTTCCAAACCGCACTGGTTCAGAACCTGTTTTCGGCTGACCAGCACACTCGTTATGCGATTGCAGTGGGTGACTTTAACGGCGACGGTCTGCCCGACCTTGCCGTGTGGGGCATCTATGCGGCAGGAAATACCAGCGAAGTCATGATCTACCTGGGCAAGGGTAACGGCACCTTTACCTACAGCAATACTTACGCAGCTCCAAACAGTGCCAACTTCAATCCCGGCACGAACAGCCTCTGCGTGGCCGACTTCAACGGCGATGGCAAGCTGGACTTGGCCGCGCTGACTCCCTACAACGGCGTCTATATCTACCTCGGGATCGGGAATGGAACCTTTCAGACCGCCGTTCCCTACTCCACCGTAGATCCGAATCACACCAACAACTACATCGCCCAAGGCATGGCGGTGGGCGACCTCAACGGCGATGGCAAATTAGACATCGCGGTGACCGAGAGCGCCGGGATGGCCGTCCTGCTAAACAACGGCAACGGCACCTTCGGAACAGCCACCTACTATGCTTCGGACATTGCTCCGTTTCAAAGCCAGATGGGCATCGCGATTGGTGATGTCAACGGCGACAACAAGACCGATATCGTCATCACCGACACGTACGGCAACATTCTCCTCTATCAGAATCAGGGCAGCGGAACCTTTGCGGTCAAGGGAGTGATCGCCAAGCTGCCGCAGAACTCGTGGTTCGTTTCCATCGCCGACATCAACGGCGACAAGAAGATGGATCTCGTCGTCACCGATTACTGGGGAGAGATTTGGACGTACTATGGCAAGGGCAATGGCACCTTCACCCCTGGCCCAGTCTACCCGCTACAATTCCGCGATGCGCCGCCGAGCAACGTCATCCTCGCCGACTTCAATAAAGACGGCGCGCTCGACATCTTCAAAGCAGGCGACCAGTACTGGATGGGCCAGGTAACACTCGGCCGCGGCGACGGTAATTTCCAGACCAACCCCGCCTATGGATGGGGCGTCACCGGCTTCGGCCAGAATCTCGTCACCGCCGACTTCAACGGCGATGGCTTCCCGGATGTCGCATTCTCCTACGCGCGCTCCAACGGCATGCCTGCCTTCGGCGTCATGCTGGGCAGTTCACACGGTGCGTTGGCGGCGCCAACCTACACGACGTTCCTTTCGTCTGCTTGCGGCAGCTATCCTGAGTGGATTGCCACCGGCGACGTCAACGGAGACGGTAAGGCCGACATCGTGGCCACGATCGCCAATTACAACAGCACCGGCTGCCCGATGAACGAACTCGCCGTCTTCCCCGGCCTGGGCAACGGAAAATTCAATCCACCGGTTTTCTATCCCACCGGTTCGGCCGCCCAGTCGTACGACGTATTCCTAGCCGACCTGAATGGCGACGGAAAACTCGACATCCTCGCCTCCAACGCCGACGGCACCTTAAGCGTATTGCTCAACAAAGGCAACGGCACGTTCGGCACTCCGATTCTGATTTCCAGTGTCGCCGCACTCAGCGCTCAGTTGAACTCTCTGGCCATCGGCGATTTCAACGGTGACGGTAAGCTCGACATCGCCGTGACCCCGAATATGTATGCGGGCGCCGCCAGCAACACCGTTTATGTTTTGCTCGGCAACGGCGACGGGACGTTCCAGGCGCCCATCGCCAGCACCACCGCCGCGAATGCTTCCAACTACCGATTGACCGCCGGCGACTTTAACAATGACGGCAAGATGGATTTGCTCGTCACCGTAACCGATAGCCACGATTGTGGGAACTACTCCGGCGCCTATGTTTTTCTCCAGGGCAACGGCACAGGGTCACTGACTGCGGGCCCAATCAACTGCACCGGCGGCATCTATCCCACCTATCCGCTGGTTGCCGACTTCAATGGAGACGGCAAGCTCGACGTCTTCATTCCCATCATCGAGCAGGGATACGGCTCCGGACCCGCATTGCTCCAAGGTAACGGCGACGGCACCTTTACTCGTATTGGCGCTTCGAGCGTCGGGACAGGCAAGTGGATGGGTGGCCCCTACGTCGGCGCCACCAGCCAAGGCGCAGTCGCTGCCGATTTCAACGGCGATGGCATGCCCGAAATCGCCGTGCTCAACAATGACAATGTCTACGTCGGTACGTCCCTCAGCTTCGTCACCGTCATGCAGAACAGCTCGCGACCGGTAAGCATTTCGCCGCTCAAGTTGTCGTTCGGCAACGTCGCCGTCGGCTCCAGCAAATCGCTGACCGTCCTTCTCACCAACAACCAGAAAACCTCGCTGACCATCGGCACCATGACCGTCACGGGCACAAACGCGAGCGAATTCACCTCGACCTCGGGTTGCGGAACGAGTCGCAAGCCCGGATGGGAGTGCAACATCACTGTGAAATTCACGCCAACAGTCACCGGCGTGCAAACTGCCGCCTTCAACATCACCGACGGCGCGGGCACGCAGACGGTGCAACTGATCGGCGGCGTCAATCCGCTTCCGACGATCACCACCTTGACGCCCGGATCCGTCCTCACCGGCAGCCCCGGCTTCACCCTCACCGTCGACGGCACCGGCTTCCTCACTTCGTCCGTAGTGAAGTGGAACGGATCGCCGCGCACCACTACCTATGTCAGTCCAACTGAACTCACCGCCACCATCAACGCCGCCGACGTAGCGAAAGCCGGCACGTTCAAAGTCACGGTGACCAATCCCGCACCTGGTGGCGGCACCTCCGTCGCCGTCAACTTCGTCGTCAACAATCCCGCACCAACGTTGATCTCGATGCTGCCAACCTCAGCCACACACGGCGGCAAAGCCTTCACGCTAACCGTGACTGGCACCGGCTATGTCTCAACTTCAGCCATCTACTGGAACACCACCAAGCTCGCAACTAAATACGTCAGCAGCACGACTCTTTCAGCCACCGTACCGAGCACTGACATTCTGACTGCCGGTACAGCCACCGTAACGGTAGTGACGCCAGCCCCCGGAGGCGGCACAAGTGCCCCACTAACGTTCACGATTAAATGAAATAAGGATTAACTAAAACATGGACTAACTAAAAGACGTGGCCCTGGACGCCTGGTCCGGGGAAAACAAGCGGCGGACGAGAGAGGGCGTCCGCCGCTTTTGCTTTCGCAGGTTTCAGCCCTCCCAACACCGGGACCGCGCGCCAGGAAGCAATCCTTCTCTCCCTCGCAATGCAATGTTCTGGAACACCTCGCAGCTCTATTTACTTCAACAACTCGCCCGAAGCCAAACAATTTTCCGCTGAACCGCCGCCCACACTGCGGATCGGAAATTCACTCGTTCGCACTCCCGGTTCAAACGTCCCGCTCGCGCAGAACGTTCGTAGGCCTGAGCCCGAATCCAGCGGTACGGCAACAACGTCGAGCTTCCCCACTGGCTTCGCACTCTCGCTGCACCGCGCCGAAAACTTGTATTGTCCGCTTCCGGTCAGCAATGCGGGCTCAACCAGCTTGGCGTGCGTCGGCGAATCCGGCCATTCCAGCTTGGTCAGCACTTGGGCGTCGCACGCAAACCCTTCTTGCGGATGGTTTATGGCGTACGACGACTCTGCCGCGGCAAGCTTCCTCAGGTTCACAATCGCTCGCATCTCCACGTCTTTTTTTTGCATTGGCACATCAGGCTTTTGCGCAAAGACAGTGTCGGCACAAAAGAGCATAAACAAAACGGCCAGCGTTACAGTTTTCATGGACGCCCCCAGGTGCTCAGAATGGATGCCCCCCAGCCAGAGTCAACATTTCGCGGGGAAGGAACCTCTTTAATCCACCGTCCTCACATCATCCGGCAGCAACAACACAAACTCACACTTCCCCTTCTCCACCGAGCACGACACCGTCCCCCGCCGCAACACTTTCACCGGCGTATCGTCGGGAAACATCAAATGATAATCCGCCGTCCGCAGCGCATCCGTGTACGACTTCAATTTCTCATCTCCACTCACGAACCGGATCGCGTCTGCCTTTGCCTTCGCCCCCGCCCCGCCGCTCAGCAAAATAAAGAAATCCGCGTTCCCATTCTGCGCCGCCTTGCCCAGATCCACTGTCATCTGGTGCTGCAGCTCCTCTTTATAGCGCGCTACTGCCGCATCCGCCTTCGCATCGCCCCCCGCGAGCGACGCTAACCGGCCCTTCGTTTCCGGCGTCGGACGCAGGCCGCTCAACGACTGGGCATATGTCTGCACCGCGCGATCTTTTTCTCCACGCTTCTCATAGATCTGCCCCAGGTGGTCGCCCACTTCTCCGTGATGTCCCAGCCCCCACGCCGCCGCCACATACTTCTCTGCCTTGTCCAGATCGCCTTCGCTGAAGTGCACCCATCCCAGCGTGTCCCAGTAAGCAATCAGCGACGAAACGGATTGCAGATCCTGTAGCGTCAGCCGATCCAGCGAGATATTGCGCAACGCCGCCGCCGTCGACGACACCGCCGACTCCGCGTACTGCTGCGCCTTGTCCAGATGCGACTTCTTCAGCGACAGCTGATAAGCGATGTTGTTCCACACCATCGGCGTCGCCGAAAGCTCCGTCGCGCGATCAAATGCCGCCAGCGCTTTGTCATCCTGTCCCAGGTTCAGGTATGCGTCTCCCAGGCTCACCTGCAACGACGCGGATTCAACCGCGCCATCCGGCGTATTCGCGTTCGCCAGTGACGCGGCTTTCTCGAGTTCCGGCACCGCCTGATCGTACTTGTGCCACTCCGCGTACATCGCTCCCAGGTTTGAGTGCGCGAACTTGTCCAGCGGATTGTTCTCCAGCTGCTTGTTAAATGCCTTCACCGCTTCGTCGTAATTGCGCTCGTTCCAATACACGCGCCCCAGGTTGTTCCAGGCGTAGTCGTCATACGGATTGACTTCAATCTGTTTCTTGAACGCCGCAATCGCCTGGTCGTCTTGCCTCAGCGCGAAGTAGGCCCGGCCCAGGTTGTTCCACGCATACTTATTCTTCGGATCGATCTCGGTCGCGCGCTTGAACAGCGCAATCGCCACCGAAAGATTCCCGCTGTTCATCGCCGCCCCGCCACTCTCCACCAGATCGTCGGCTTTCATGTCCGGAGGAGGAACCGGTGCCCCAGCCACCGAACTCTCCAACGAAAGTTCCTGCGCCAAATCGGTCCCCACCGCGTGCCGGAACGATGCATAATCCGCTGCCCGCGACACCGGCAGTTCGTCCTGATGAAGCGTCAGCTTGCGTCCCGCCGTGAAGACGTTCCCTTCAATCTTGTACGTCGCCTCGTATTCCGCGTAATCGCGCTTCATTGAAAATTCTAGCGGCGCGCGCGCCTTGTACTTCGCCGGCAGCTCCAGCTTCACGTTGTACGAATACTCCGCCTTGGGACCGAGCTTCAGCGGTTCCGTATCCCCGTCCGAATCGTCATCCCCGAAATCCGGCAGGTTGAACTGCACCAGCGGCAGCGGAACATCCGTCTTCTTCTTCGACCAGTCCAGGAAATTCACTTTCGATACGTCATACGAAAACGTAAACGGCTCCCGCGTCGCCGCCGGATCGCTCACCTTCAGATTGGTGATCTCGCCGCCGAGGCCCGCGTTCACGTTTTCCACCACACGCTGCCAGTTCGCTTCCGGCACACGCCGGAACACCGACCGCAGCAGCAACTCTTCATCCCCGCGAAACTCGTAGCGCACGTGCGCTTCCAGCTTCCCGATGTCGTTGACCTTGCCCACAATCTCCGAAAATTCGCGATCGGGCATCGGCGTGTCAGCCGGAGTCTTTTCCAGATGCGGAGCCACCGGCGAGGGTGGCACGGCCGGAGGAATCACCAGCGCCTGCTTGTTCCGCAGGCTGAAGGCCAGCAGCCGGAAGGGCGCCACCTCGCTCGTTGTGTCCATCCAGACGTCTTGCTTCGTGCTGTTACGATCGGCCGGCAGTAGCGTGATCACGTGATCGAACTGCGACGGCGACGGCACATCCGGATCCAGTTTTCGGCTCGAGTTGATCAGCACCGACGAAGCATGTAACCCCTCGGCTTCCAGCATCGAGGCCAGCAGCGTGTGCTTGTCCTTGCAATCCCCATACTGGTCGTGCAGCACATCTCCTGATGCATGCGGCTGATAACGCCCTACACCGAGTGACAAGCTCACATAGCGAAAATTCTTCGCCACGTAGTCGTACAGCGCCTGGGTTTTTTCGAGATCTGTTGTGAGTCCCTTGGTCAGTTCATCCGCCTTGGCCTTCACATCCGGTGA
>Ga0075030_100005495_pt1 | contig 11422 bp, 10 predicted proteins | sample LitLauG_LLR_2012_FD_71393 | JGI IMG/M metagenome (GOLD analysis project Ga0075030, IMG submission 71393) | Freshwater sediment microbial communities from Pennsylvania, USA - Little Laurel Run_MetaG_LLR_2012 | ecosystem: Environmental > Aquatic > Freshwater > Creek > Sediment | place: USA...
AACGGCGAGTTCCAGATCGAAATCAACCCGCGCAAGCTCTCGTATGGCGCTCACCACGTCTCGCTGAAAACCGTGATGACCGAGAGCACTTGTGCCGCGGTGGCTCGCTCAGCTGTATTTGTTCACGCGAGATCGGTGCGGGTCAAACCACACTTCACCGGTTGAGCACCCCTGGCCGCACGCGTCGGCCGCGGCTCTATGTCGAGACAGTGCAGCCGCGGAACCCTGACCACTCAGCGGGCGGCATGGCTGAAAGCATCCTCGGCAGGGGCGAATCGTCGACGCGATCAGTCGCGTACTCAGCAGCCATGGAGCGCCCATGCAAGCGCGGGCCGTACACGCGGCAGTAGAGGCGCTCTTGATCCGTGAAGGCCAAGCTCGCCGGCGCCCTGGATGGCCCGGCGCCGAGGTTCGTTCGGGTAGCTCGCGGTTGGTACGAAGCGACCTCGCACGGGTCACCGGGCAGGTGCTGATCGCTCCTGGCAGGAATTGGGCTCGGCGCCGCCCGTTTGACTCGTGGCGCCTGTCGCAGACATACGGCAGGCCTCGTACCTCGCTTCTTCAGTTGCTATTGAGGGCAGCGAGGAGGCACTCTGCGATCTGGCCTGGAGTTGGCGGACAGCCGGGGATGCGGATGTCGATCGGCAATACATCGTCGAGTCGGCCCACGAGCTGGGTGCTGTCTCCGACGATGTTGCGGCCGAGGGCGCAGTCGCCCAGCGCGGCGACGAGGCGCGGTTCAGGCATCGCTCGATACGCGGTTTGTAGCGGGCCGGCCATGCGGGTGGTGACCGGTCCGGTGATGAGCAGGATGTCTGCGTGCCGCGGGGAGGCGACGATGTCGAGGCCGTGGCGCTGGAGGTCGTGGAAGGGGTTGCTGGCGGCCCCGAGCTCGTGCTCGCAGCCGTTGCAGGAACCCGCATCTACGTGACGGATACCGAGCGAGCGGGGCCGGCCTCGCGTGAGGTGCGCTTCTCGACGTATCGTTGCTAGCTGGCGTAGGAGTATGAACATCAGCGGTCGACGCAGGCGTAGCAGAGCTCGAAGCTCTTGTTGATCAGTGGGAAGTCGGGGAGCAGGTTCCCGGCGGTGGCATGGGCGAGCGCTGGCCAGTTGGCGTACGAGCCGGTGCGCAGGTGGAGTCGGGTGACTCGCTCGCCGTCGAGCTCGACGGCGCACATCGTGGCCCCGCGTGGGCTCTCGACGCGGCCGACACCGAGTTCTGATGTCGCGCCGCGACGCATCGTGGTGCCGCGGGCGAGTGGCTTCGCAAGCATCTCCTCGAGGAGTTCGTAGGTGGTCTCGAGCTCGAGTGCTCGGAGCCGTAGGCGTGAACCTACGTCACCTGTAGGCGCGTGGAGCGATGCGGGCGTGAACCCCTCGTAGGCGAGGCGTGGACTGGCGCTTCGGGCGTCTTCACGGATGCCGGCCGCGCGCGCCGCCGGGCCGACCGCGCCGAGGCGTCTTGCGTCGTCGGCTACGAGTACGCCGATCCCGTCGAGGCGTGCCTGCAGTGAGCCGGTGAACTCGAGCTCGCGCCATGCCGCCGCGGTGTCGGCCTGCATCTCGCGCAGCCGCCCCCTTGCTGCATCGGCCCGCGACGCGTCCAGCGCCGCAGCTCCCGCCCCGGCGCCCACGGCCCCGAACAGGAAGCGGTGTCCGAACGCGCTCATGTTGACCTGTTGAGCGCGGTCCTTCAGCGCAGCGAAGGCCATCGATCCTGGTGCGTAGCCGACGCCGGCGCAGATCGCCCCGATATCGTGCAGGTGGTTGTAGAGGCGCTCGAGCTCGAGCAGCACGGTTCTGACCATGCGCAGGTCGCGGTCCGGCTCAAGTCCACGGGCGTCCTCAACCGCCTGCGCATAAGCGACGGTGTTCGTGACCGCACACGCTGCGCACGCACGCTGCGCATGCACGAGGGCGTCTGCCGCTTGCCGTCCCTCTGCGGCGCGCTCGAGTCCGCGGTGCTTGTAGAACAGCCGCGGGTCCATCGCGAGGATGCGCTCTCCGACGACGTGGAAGCGGAAGTGGCCGGACTCGATAACGCCGGCGTGTATCGGCCCGACCGCGACCTGATGGACGCCCTCGCCGGTCACGGGCGTCATCCATAGCTCGGGATCGTCGGGATGGGCCGCGAGGGCGCGCATGGGAGCGTGACCCGCGAACTCGAGGCCATAGACATCGTGGGCCTCACGCTCGTCCCAGCCTGCGGCCTCGACGATGTCCACGATGCTCTCGACCTCACCCGCACTCGCATCGCAGGAGATCACGCGAAGATCGTGAGGCGAGACGAGCAGTGCCCGCCAGCTGGCACGATGGTCTCCCCCACTCGCCCACGCGCCCGCGAAGCGCTCACCGCTGGCTACCGCGCGCTCGACCCCCACGCGCAAGCTATGAGTCTCGAGGTGTTCGACCTCGGTCATAGCGCGCCCCTTGCCAGCGAGTCAACGAACCCTGACCCGGGAAGCAGCAGGACGCCAGCCAATCCGCACGCGAGCATCCCGGTTCCGAGGATCGCTGTGAGTGCGATCGTCGGACGCTCCTCGCGGGAGCGGCGTCTGCGGTGCCCCCGGTCGTCCCCGACGACACCCTCCACGAGCGCATGCAGGAGCCCGAGGAATCCAAGTGCCAAGGCGATGACGGCGATCGCGCTGACGAGGAGGTATCCGGCGGCCAAACCTCCGAGGAGGATCAGGAGCTCGGAGAGGAACAGCGGCGATGGTGGAAGACCCGCGAGGGCGACCAGACTGACGCCCATTGCGGTGGCGGTAGCTGGGCTCTGGGCGGCTACTGCGTTAGGGGCGTGGCTGGCTGCCTTGGGCTGGATGCGCAGCAGCGGCAGTGTCGCGTAGAAGCCGAGGGCCTTGGCGAGCGCGTGGCCGACAACGTGGAGCACGACGCCCGCGATAGCCAGTGGCGTGCCAAACCCGATCCCGAGCCCGATGATGCCCATGTGCTCGACACTGGAGTAGGCGAGGAGGCGCTTCCATGGCAGTGAGCGCCATAGAAACGGGACGGCGACGATCATCGATGTCAGGCCGAATGCAATGAACACGGCGCGTGTGGTGCTGGCGCCGACGGATGGCTGCAGTATCTCCTTCACTCGCCACGCGATCAGCATCACGCTGGGAAGGAGCGCCGCGGATAGGAGCGCGCTGATCGGCGGCGGCGCCTCGCTGTGAGCGTCGGGCAGCCAGTTGTGGACGGGAGCCCACCCGATCTTGGTGGCAAGACCCGCCAGCAGGAGCACGAATGCGATGAGCGTCGGCTGGGCGGGCATTGCGTGTGCCGCGGCCTGGAGCGCGCGCCAGTCGAGCGCGTGCAGGTTGTGGTGTCCGGCGTTTGCCTGGCCGATCGCGAGCACGATGATGCCGAGGAATGCCACAGACAGCCCGAGTGTTGTCAGTAGGAGGTACTTCCAGCCGGCCTCGAGCGCGTCGCGTCGCCCGCTGAACGCGACGAGCAGCGCTGAGGCCGCGGTCGTGGCCTCGACGATCAGCCATGCTGCCGCTAGGTTGCCGGCAATTGGGACGGCGAGCAACGCGGCCCAGAAAAGGAACAGGGCACCGTAGTAGAGGCTCCGTGAGCGGGCTGCTGTCGTCCACCGTCGGCCGCTGGTCCGCAGATAGGCGGGCGAGACCAGGACGCTGCACAGCCCCACGACCGCGATCACAGCGAGCAACACTCCGCTCGCCCCGTCGATCAAGTACCACTGCCCGCGCAGTGCTGGCTGACCGCCGCGTGCGAGAGAGATCACAGCCAGGAGCAGGCCCGCGGCCGCGGTCGGTACGGCCATCGCCACCGCCACGACGTTGGCTTGACGCGGTGTGCGCGCCAATAGAGCGAGAAGCATCCCGACGAGCGGGAGCGTCGGGACGACAGCAGCGAGGACGGGCACGAGATCAGTCACGCAGGCCTCTAAGCAGCTCGGTGTCACCGGTGCCGAGGTCGCTGTGGATGCGCTGAGCGAACGCCGCGGCGACAGTCACGATAAGCGCGAGGTCAAACAGCGCCCCAAGCTCGATCACGTACGAGAGGCCCCCGGGCACGGACACCGCCAGCAGTGATAGGCCGTTCTCGGCCACGAGCAGCCCGAGCAGCTGGAACAGGATGGGGCGGCGCGCGATAACGATCGTGACCCCCACGAGGACGAGCGCCACCGCGGTGTGTTCTGTGTGTGGAGCCTCGAGGCCGAGTGGCGGGATCAGGACGGCGGCGCACAGCGCCACGGCGCCGGCGGCGGCGAGGCGAACCATCGGGCCCGCGGCGGCAGCCACTGGGCGCGCCTCGGGTGTGCGGCGTATTAGCAGGTACAGAAGCGCTGGCAGCACGGCCGCCTTACCAAGGAGCACTGCGGCGACCCAGTAGTCGCCGGAGCGCCCGCTCGCAAGATCGAGCGCGAGGATGCCGAGCGCGAGCGACTGTGCTGCCAGGAGCGCGATCCCGACCGATCGCCGCCGCACGACGATTATCGCGAGGCCGAGGCCGAGCATTGTGGTGACGAGCAGGCCGTTCATACGCCGACTCCTCCGACCCACATCCCGGCGCCTGCGAGCGCGATCGCGCAACCGACACCGAGTAGAGCGGGGACGCGCAGGATCCGCATCTTTGCTTGCTCGGTCTCGACCACCGCGAGTGCGCCGCAGAGCAGCGCGACCCCCGCGGCGAGCAGGCCGACATTCAGCGCGAAGCTACCCCAGTGCGGTAGGTATAGCTCGGCGCCGAGTACGAGGATCACCCAATGGCGGGCTGCGCCGGCCCATTGCAGGAAGGCGAGGTCGCGGCCGGCGTACTCCAGCAGCGGTCCCTCGTGGATCATGGTGAGCTCGAGATGTGTGTCCGGATTGTCGATCGGCTGGCGACCGGTCTCAACGAGGATCACGAGCAGGAAAGCGATCGCGCCGCACCAGTGAGTCGGCCCGCTCCAGATGTGCCCGCCGGCAGCGGCGGCGCTCATCGCGAGCAGGTTCGTGCTGTTCGCGGGAAGAGCGGCAAGGAGTAGCGCGAGCACCAGCAGGGCCTCCCCGAACACCGAGATCATCAGCTCGCGCGCCGAGGCCATCAGGGCGAAGCCGTTAGCGGTGTCCCAGGACGCCGCGGCCAATACGAACCTCGCTAATGCGAGCACCCCGACTAGTACGAGGGCATCGTTGCCGAGCCCGAGGTTTCCTGTGCGCCCGGCGACCGGGACTATCGCCAGGGCTGCGAGCAGGCAGGCCGCCAACAGTGACGGCGCCAGCCGGTACATCACGCCGGCACCCTCGGGGGCGACTGCGCTCTTGTGCCACAGCCGCCACAACGTGCGGTACGGCTGCAGCACCGAAGGCCCGCGTCGGCCCTGCAGGCGTGCCTTGCCCGTTTGGATCGATCCGGGGAGCAGCGGCGCCAGCGCGACGCCGGCGAGTTGCAGTAGCGCAGCTGCCGCGCTCATCCGAGGACCCCCGCATAGACCAGCACGAGCAGGCCGATCACCAGTCCGAGCAGATACGCGGCGTAGGTCCGCACGTTCCCCGACTGCAATCGCCGTGCAACCGAAGCAGCGCGCAGCCCAGCCCGCACCGTCGGCTCGTACACCGACGCGTCAAGGAGCGATGGAACGTGGCCTTCGTAGGTGACGCTCTGAACCATCCCCGAGCCCCTTGCAACCTCGACCTCGCGGCTCGGTCGCAACACCACCTCAAGCACCAGTCGCAGAGGCTTCGTGAAGCCAGCCGAAGTCCAGTTGAGCGCACTCACGACAGGCTGTCCGCAGGCCCAACTCGGGGCCGGAGCCGCCCGCCGCTTCCCGCGCAACCCGACGAGCCCCAGCGTGAGAGCCGCGAGCGCGAGCGCGAGGGGCAGCGGTAGGTATGAGCCGGTGCCGGGTAGAACCAGACCCGCATGTCGAGCCAACGCCGGGCCGTGAACCCCTGGCGCCAGGCCTGCGAGAGTCGGCACCACCAAACCCGGCACGAGCCCCAGCACAACGCACAGCACGGCTAGCACGGCCATTCCCGCACGCATGCCCGTGGGCGGGTCAACGGCCCTCTCGCACTCGACCCGCCGCGGCGAGCCGAGCAGGACCAGCCCCACCACCTTCACAAAACACAGCAGCGCAAGCGCAGCCGTCATCGCCAGACCAGCGAGCGCAAGTCCTCCTAACAGTGCGACCCCGAGCGGACGGTAGAAGGCGACATGCAGCAGGGACTGCAGGACCAGCCACTCGGACGCGAACCCGTTGAGCGGTGGCAACCCGGCGATTGCCATGGAGCCAACGAGAAACGCACCACCCGTCCAAGGCATCCGCCTCAGCAGCCCACCGAGATGGTCGAGATCGAGGCTCTCCACCGCACGCTCCAGCGCGCCTGCACCGAGGAACAGCAGCGCCTTGAAGATGGCGTGGTTGGCGACGTGAAGCAGCGCCGCGGCAAATGCGATCGCGGCCCAAGTGCTGTTGCCAGCAGCCGCGAACAACAGCGACGCGCCGAGGCCGAGCGCGATGATGCCGACGTTCTCGATCGAGTGGTACGCCAGCAGCCGCTTGAGGTCATGCTGCACGAGCGCCCACAGAACCCCGCCCAGGCACGACAGCAGGCCGAGTGCGAGCAGCGCAAGGCCCAGCCAACGCGGCGTCGCACCCAACCACTGAAACTCGACCCGTATCAGCCCGTACAGCGCGACCTTGATCATCATTCCCGACATCAGCGCCGAGAGATGCGCGGGCGCGACCGGGTGCGCACGGGGCAGCCAGGCATGCAACGGAATGAACCCAGCCTTCGTGCCAAAACCGATCAGCGCTGCGATGGCCACGAGCGTTTGAGCGCCGGTCCCTGCCGCCGCGAGCGCAGACGGATCTCCCATCGCGCCGTGATGCGCGAGCGTGATCAGCGCGATCCAGACTCCAGCGCCGCCCAGATGCGTTATCGCCAGATACGCATACACCGCCGAGCGAACTGCCTGGTCACGCCGCGCCACAAGGATCGCCGCGGCCGGCACGAGCGTCATCAGCTCCCAGAACGCAAGGAAAGTCGTCACGTCGCGCGCCACCAACACGCCGACCAAAGACAGCAGGAATGCCCCCGTGAGCGCCCCGACCGTCCGTGCGCCCGGACTCGCAGGCAAGTAATCGCGAGCAAACACAAGCGTCGGCACGGCAGTCACCGCGAGCACCGCGAGAAAGAAGCCGCTAAGCGGATCAAGGCCGAACGCCGGGACGATCGCGCTGTGGAAGGACGCGCCCAGAACCTCGCCGCCCACGAGCACGCCTATGCCCACTGCGCCGAGCACCGCCATCGACGCAGCCTGCACCGCAAGGCCCGTCCGAGGACCGCCGCGCATCGCGGCGAGCAGACCACCAACTGCGAGCAGCGCGACTCCCGCAACCGCACCGGCAGCCAGCAGGCTCACCGCTAGCCGCGGTCCCGCCGAGGCCCGAAGTCCTCCTCAGCGAGGTCGTCGAGAAGCACCCTGTTCTCCTCGAGCGATGAAGAGATGATCGCCTTCGCCAGCTCAAGCAGCTCGAGGGTGCGCGCGTCTTTGACCCGGTAATAGACGCTTGTGCCTTCCTTTCGGCTCGCGACAAGTCCCTGCGCGCGCAACGCTCCCAGGTGCTGGGACGTGCCGCTCGAGTCCAGCTCGAGCTCATCCTGCAGCGCACCAACCGAGAGCTCGCCGTCGCGGAGCAACTGCAGGATACGAACCCGAACCGGATGCCCCAGGACCCTGAAGAAATCCGCCTTCAGCGCATAGACCGGAGACTCTCCAGCACGAGAAGCCCACATAGATTCGTAATCTTACAAGATTATGAGATAGTGCCCCTGCCCGCAGCCCGAACCGGCCCTACGCCGAGAGGTAACCCACCCACCTCAATGGTTGGAGTGTGGGCGTTTACCCCTGTTACGAATGGGCGATACTGGGCTCGAACTCGCCCACACTCGCTGCTCCTGGGTGATCGACGGTGTTCTAGAGCGCTCTACGGTGCTCTCAGGCGCATTCGCTGACGGCAACATGCGACCCGAATGCGACCACGTCGCACAGTCGAGGACGCAAGCGGTAACTGAGCTGCCCTGGGAGTCTGATTTATCTGATAGCATTCGTGGTGTGTCACGAATGACGGCCACCGAAGCGGCGAGGAGCTTCTCTGAAGTCCTCAACCGCGTCGCGGCGGGTGAGGAGATCGAGTTGACGCGAAGCGGCGCACCCGTGGCCGTCATTGGGCCTCCCCGCTCCCGCTTGATCTCCGCGACACGCCTCCGCGAACTCCTGGCGAGTGCGCCTAGCCCCGACGCCGACTACGCGGAGGATCTGCGCCGCGTACGCGAGAGCGCCGGTCCGCCAGGAGACCCGTGGCCGTCCTGATCGACACAGATCTGCTGATCGACCTGGAGAAGGGCGACACCTATGCGCAGAGCCTCATCGGCGAGCAGGAGTGTGCGATCAGTGTGATAACCGTCAGCGAGCTGCTCCACGGCGTCCTTCGCGCAAACGGCGCCGCGCGCGCCCGTCGGCAAGCGTTCGTGGAGCACCTCCTCGCTGGCCTAAAGGCAATCCCAATCACCGAGGCGGTAGCGCGCGTTCACGCCGGCATCTGGTCACGACTCTCAGACCGCGGTGAACCAATCGGCGCCCACGACCTGTGGATAGCCGCCACGGCGATCGCGCACGGGCTAGGCATCGCGACGCGCAACAACTCCCACTTCAGCCGCATCCCTGGGCTTCTTGTGATCACTACCCCGCCCTGACCGACAGGGGCAAGACCGCGACCGTCCCAAGTTCACGCTGCTGCGTCGGCTGCACCGCGCCCGCGGCACCGAGCGAGCATCAACAAGCTCGCACCCAGGCCGACTCATCCGATGGGCGATACTGGGCTCGAAACAACAGCCACACCCCGGTTTGAGCAAATCTCCAGCAAATCCGGGGCTCTCAGCTCGCTCAGATGCTCTGAGGTTCGCTCAAATTGGTGCCTTGAATGGTGCCTTGGGATTCTCAGCCGCCATCCCGAGGCCGGAGGTGTCCGGGCCGAAGGCCGCCGCGACAAGGTTCGCGTCCTCGGTGCCCGGCGCGTAGTCGACGTAGCGTTCTGTGGTCTTGATGTCTCTGTGTCCCATCCACTCCTGGAGCGTGCGCATCGGTGTACCGGCTTTCGCCATCTGGGTGCCGAAGGTGTGCCGCAGATCGTGGAAGCGGTGTGACGTGTCGAGCCCGGCGGCTTTGAGCGCCCGGCGGTAGCGGCGAAGGATTCCGGCCTTGTCGAGCGGCCCGCCCGTGTGGGGGTCGGGGAACACGAGTAGATGTTCGGCTGGTTCGCCGCTGGCCTGGTAGTAGAGCTCAAGCTCGCGCGCGACCTGGATCGCCATCGGCACGCCGCGGGACGAGCGCTTTGACTTCGGCGTTCCGAACTCGCCGAGCACGTGTGACCGGCGCACCCGGATCTTGCTTGCGGTCCAGTCGACATCGAGCCAGCGCAGCGCGATGAGCTCGCCCTCGCGCATCCCCGTCATCGCGGCGGTGCGGTACATGGCGCGGTCGAGTGTTTCATACGGTCCGGGCCGCGCGTGGTCGATGAGCGCCTGCACCTGCTCGAGCTGCAGGAAGTGGATGTCGACGTCCGCGGGCACCTCGGGGAGCTCGACGCCCTCGCAGGGGTTGTTGTTCGCCCACTTTCGGGCCGGGTTCATCGCGTACTTGTAGATCGCCGAGAGCGTGCCGATGTAGTTGCGGATGCTCTTAGGGCCGACGCCTTCGCGTTCCATCTTCGCCTGGAGGTCAATGACGTCTTGGCGGCTCACGGTCGCGAGCCCGCGTTCGTCGAAGAACGGGACGAGGTGCACGCGGAGCACCGACTCCACGGCGGTGCGCGTTGAGAGCTTTCGGCGCTTGGTCTTGTCCAGGTAGACGATGTAGCGCTTGCCGGCCTCGCCGATCGTCATCACGTGCGCTGGTGCGCGTGGCGCAGGTTTGACCTCGGCCATCAAGCGCTGCAATTCCTTCTCGGCCTGGCTCTTCGTCAGACCATCGCGAGAGCCTGTCACGCGCTTTATTCCGATGACACGCTTGATCTGCCGGTCGCCCTGCCACCACTGCCCGTAGTAGCTCACGCGGCCGGTCGTGTCCGTTTTCTCGAAGAGAGCGCCCGTCCCGTAGCTGCGTCTTGAGCGGTCGGTCTCCATCAGCGCTCACGCACGCTGGGCCGCATCCCGCGGCCCCCTGCCGGGGAAGGGCGCGCTCGCCTCGGTGATCTTTGGGGCAGTCGATCGGGCACTCATCTGGGAGCGCATTTTGGCAGGCGCAGCCGATGCTGCTGTCGGTAGGCGTCCGAGCCCGTCGCGGACACCTCTGGCGGCGTCGAGCTCGCTCGCCCGGTACTCGAAGGTTGGTGGCCTTCGGCCAGCGCTGGTCTTTAGGACGCGTGCCTCCGGCGCACACAGTCGAGTGCGGTGTGGCACATCACCGGCGATGTAGACGGGTCGAGCATCCGTCGTGGTCCAAACAGCGCGCGCTGACGCATTAAGGCGCGGTCCTCTTGGCGCGGACGGCTGCTAGCAGTGGAGCTGCTGCAGCGAGCGGGAGGCGTTCTTCTCAAGTTCGCCGGTGAGGTCGCTGACTTCCGAGAGCGGCGGCGGCGCCGGGATGCTCTGGGTGCCGTAGTCATACACTTCGATGCTCTCTGACTCGGTCGTGCGTTCCCCCTGGAAGCAGAAAGGTATCTGGGACTCAAACCGGCGTACGCGATTGCGCGCATCGATCCACACGTCGATCGGCAGGCTGCCCTGTCCGCTGATCCGCTTGAGCAGCGCGGCCTCCTGCTGCGCCGCCGCGCGAAGCCGCGCGGGCGCGACCCCCGGGTAGCGAGCGAGGTCCACGAGCACGTGGTAGTGGGTAGTTGGGACCCCGCGCAACGCTTCGCCGCCGACCGTGCTCGCCTGGCCGGCCGCCTTGAGAAAGTCAAGCCATTCCGAAGGGCTGCCGCTCGTATTCATCGAGTCGCTGACACCAAGCGCCTGCGTATACCCTTCCAGATCGAACCTCGCCCACGGCTTCCCCTTGATCAGCTTCCCTCCCGCTTGGAGATAGAAGTACGGGAGATCCATCAGCACCTCAACGGTCTTGCCGCTCACGGCCTCTGACATTGCCCCCCGCCGTCCCTGTTCGTCAAACGCTCCGCTCGCGCTCAGCGAGAACGCTTCGCCGCCGACTTCCCCCTTCAACGACATCGCCATCCGAAACCCCGGCCCCTGGGAGGTCACGTACGCGGCCCGGGTCACCAGCGCGACCGCTGGCGTGCCGCTGCTCGCCCCGCCAGCACCGCAACCCCCAAGCACGATCCCCATAGCCCCCACGACCAAGCCCGAAAACGCAGCGATCAGAAGGCGTCGCCCCTTCATCGCCACGGACGGTATCACCGCCGCACCCCTGAAGAGCCCACCCTCGCGCCCTCCACGCC
>Ga0075030_100005498_pt1 | contig 11417 bp, 6 predicted proteins | sample LitLauG_LLR_2012_FD_71393 | JGI IMG/M metagenome (GOLD analysis project Ga0075030, IMG submission 71393) | Freshwater sediment microbial communities from Pennsylvania, USA - Little Laurel Run_MetaG_LLR_2012 | ecosystem: Environmental > Aquatic > Freshwater > Creek > Sediment | place: USA...
TCCGAGTCTTATCTCGGGCTCGCGCTGCTGCAACTCCGGGCGAACCTGACTGATCAGGCGGAAACCAACTTCAAGAAGGCCGTTGTCGTCGATCCCAAGGCGATGAACGCTCAACTGGCGCTGGGTGGCTTTTATCAGTCTCATAATCGGTTTCCCCAGGCCGAACAGCAATTCCGGCATGCCATTGAGGTCGATCCCAAAGATTCCACTCCCCGGGCCGCCATGGTTCGTCTTCTGCTGATGGAGGGCAAGCGGGATGACGCGGAAACGCTCCTGAAACAGACCAAGAAAGACATCCCCGACAAGTCCGAAGGGTACTCGATGCTCGGCGACTACTATTTCGCCATCGGCGATCTCGACAAGGCAGTCGCCGAATACGCATCGCTGTACAGTGATCACCCGAGAGATATCAAGGTCAAAAAGAATTACGTTCAGATCCTCATTCTTAAGAACGGCCTGGATGAGGCCACAAAACTCGACAACGAGATCCTGAAGGCAACTCCACATGACGTGGATGCCCTTGTCTACAAAGGCCAGATTCAGATCCGGCAAAACAACAATGCAGGAGCGGTCGACACCCTGCAATCTGCCCTTAAAAACGATCCGGATAATGCGGCCGCCCATTTTCAGCTGGGCATGGCGTATGCGCAGCAACATGACGACCGCCATGCTGAATCGGAGTGGCGGGAATCAGTACGCATTAAGCCCGACTACACGGAAGCGCAGCGCCTGATTGCTACTCTGGAAATCAGCCGCGGTGAAGTCGATGCCGTCCAGCAGACCGCCAACCAGATTATTCAAGCGCAGCCCTACGCACCCGATGGATACCTCATCCGCAGCCTGGCCGAGTTAGCGCACCAGCGCTATGCCGACGCTCAAAAAGATGCCGAGGACTCCATGCAGCGGGCTCCGCAGGCCGCAGCACCATATTTCCAGATGGGTAATATTCACCTGGCACAAAAACACTTCTCCGAAGCGGAGAAGTTCTATCAGCAGTCTCTGGAAAAGGATCCCTCTTCATCGGACGCTCTGGGCGGATTGATGAAAACGTATGTCGCGCAAAAGGACTACGACAAGGCGATCAGTGCTGTCAATTCGCAGATTGGCAAATCGCCGAACAGCAACTTCTACGATCTGCTCGGAACCGCGCTCTTCCAGGGCAAGAAGGACTACAGCGGAGCGGAAGCCGCGCTACGGAAGGCCGTCGATCTCAACAAGAACAACACCGACGCGGCCGAGAAACTGGGCAAAGTCTACGTCCAGGAGGCAAACGTCGATCAGGCGATAGCGGTCTATCTGCAGGCGTCGAAGGACAATCCGCGCGAGGTTCAGTTCTGCATCCTGGCCGGCGAGCTGTACGAAGCCAAACAGAACTGGGATCAGGCAAAGGCCATGTACCAGCAGGCTCTGAGCGTTCAGCCCGACAATCCTCTCGCCGCTAACAATCTGGCATACGTTCTGCTTGAGCATGGCGGCAACGTTGACGTCGCCATGGACTTGGCACAGACCGCGCGTCGCGGTACGCCGAACTCCGCCAATGCCGCTGACACGCTGGGCTGGGCCTTCTTTCGCAAGGGAATTTATCAGTCAGCGATCAGCCAGTTCCAGGAGTCGCTGCGTCTGCTGGAGAAAGCAGGCGCTCCTGACGACGCCGTGGTTCACTATCACCTGGGGCTGGCTTATCAGAAATCCAACCAGATTTCGCAGGCCCGTCAGCAATTTGAAAAGGCGGTGAAGCTAAAACCCGATAACGCCGATGCCCGTAAGGCGCTGTCGGAACTCCGCAGCTAGCCTGGTGAGTTTGTTCTAAAAAGAGAAACCCCGCCTTGCGGCGGGGTTTTTAACTGCTGCCCTACTGTTTACGCTTTCAGCTTGCGGCGGATCGCACCACCCATGGCAATCAGACCGGTGCCCAACAGGCTCAGAGAGCCCGGCTCGGGAACAACCACGTTCGTATCGCCACTCGAAATCCTGGTGCTGCCGTTGAAGAAGCTCTTGCCGGTGTTGATGGTCAGCTGCACCGTCGCACCGACGGTGGAGAAGCCGCTTGCAGTCGAACCGGAAAGCGATCCTGTCAACGTGTAGTTGTGAGTTCCGTTCGCCAGCGTAACCAAGCTCCAGGTCACAGGACCAGAGAAGGTTCCGGAGAACGAGGTTCCATTGTTGGTGTCGGTGATGCTGAACGAACCGCCCGCTGCAAAAGTGCCTCCCGTCTGCAGCGATCCGCTCGCCAGGGCGCCGGTTTGGAAGCTCACCGAGCCCAGGTTCGCGCCGGCAACGAGCCCATTTGCCGAGTTTACGGCGACCAGAGTCGAGCCGCTCAGCGAAAGTCCGCTGTTCGAACCCGAAAGAGTGCCGCCACTGTTCGTGTAGTCGATGTTGCTGCTGGCAAATACTGCCGTAGGCAGGGCCAGTGCCAAGACAGCAAGCAGAATCAGTTTCTTCATTTTTTCACTTCTCCTAGGAGTTACCTCATGTGGGTCCGAATCGAACCCATTTGCGCCTGGAGGGAGAAACACGCGCAAGCCGGATGGTGCACCTCAGATTCCAAACAGCGGTATTCGTAAGTCGCTGAATGATTGAGGTTAAGGGCGTTATTACAACCGGCCCACAGCTGAAAGTGAAAATGTCTGCGCAATAATGTCAGGGACTTTTGCGCAGCGCTCGTTTCCTAATCAAACGTTGCTCTGGCGCAAACTCGGCTCCCAGCAAGGCGTTCGGGCTGCGCAGGTATGGGAAGGAGAAGCGGAATAGTAAACAAGTGGGTGCACTTCCCAAATGCATCGAGCCGGAGATGAATCCAGCAAGAACGCCGTCGCGAATTGGCGAAGAAGGCCTAGTCCGCAGCGACTTCCGGCGGTGGCGTCTTAGGGGTTCGGTTCGATGGCAGACCGGCATCGCGAATCTTGTAGAGCAACGCCCGGTAGCTGATACTCAGCGCACGTGCCGCTTGCTTGCGGTTCCAGTGATGATTCTGCAGCACCTTCAAGATTACCTTGCGTTCCAGTTCACGCACCGCCTGCCGGGTGAGTTTCTTGAGAGAGATCTGACCATCGACAGGAATATCGGTATTGAAGAAATCCGTGCTCTTCGGCGCTAGATCGGTGGAAATGACTTCCTCATTGCCCAGAATCACGTACCGCTTGACCAGGTTTTCGAGTTCCCGGATGTTCCCCGGCCAGTGATATTTGCGCAATGTCGTCAGCAGTTCCGCCGACAGCGCTTTCGCGCGGCAGTTGTATTTTCGGTTGTGGTGTTCCAAAAAGTAGTCAATCAGTTGCGGAATGTCCCCCGCCCGCTCACGCAATGGAGGCAGGTGCAGGTTCACCACATTGATGCGATAAAAGAGATCGGAACGGAAGGTGCCGTTTTCAATTTCCTGTTCTAGTTTCCGGTTGGTCGCGCATACGACCCGCACTTCTACCTTTTTGTCTTCCTGCGCTCCAATGCGGCAAAACTGGCCGTCCTGCAGAAGTTGCAGGAGTTTCGACTGCAGCGACATATCCAACTCGGAAATCTCATCAAGGAACAGAGTGCCTCGATGAGCCATCTCTACCCGCCCAGGCTTCACGCCGTAAGCGCCAGTGAAGGCTCCCTTTTCATATCCGAATAGCTCGCTCTCAAGCAGCGTCCCGGGAATCGCCGGGCAGTTCACTTTGACCCAAGGCCCGCTTCGCCAAGGCGAGGCTGCATGGATCATTCGGGCAATAATGTCTTTCCCGGTTCCGCTCTCTCCTTGAATAAGTACGGGAACATTGGCACTGGCTAACTTGGTCAGGCGGTCGCGCACCGCCTGCATGGCTTCGGAGCGTCCGAAGACAATGGCGTCGGGCGGCATCTCCCCTAAAGGCTGGACGAGTGTATTCACGCTAGTGGTCATGGGCTGGTTTCTACCAACTGGGGGGAGATACCTTAATCCTGCATCCAGAGAGCCAAAGCCGTCCAGCTCCGGGGAGGACATCACAATTCACAGTATCTGTTTGAAGAGTATCAACTTATCGGTCGTCCGCAGTAGGGCACTCCGGTAACTGACGCCTGGTGGCCAAAGTAACATCTTTCGGTCACCCGTGCGCAAAGTTTTTCACAGGTTTGAAACTAATTTCCTACGGCCGGACCGGGGCTTATCGGATAAAGGCAAGGGGCGCGAGAATTTCAAGCCGAGCAGGTAATAGCCTTCCGCAGGAGTGGTACGGAGTGTCCGGGCACTTAGCGTTCGCGAGGCTCTCGGGAGAAGGGCCATTGCCGCCACCGGCGCACTCGGAATTTCCAGCCGGATCTGCGCGATTGCTGGCAATACGCGCCGAATTGCCACCAGCATTCCGCCTGCGCTCACGTTCAGCGACGTTGCAAATTCGAGGAATTCCTTCCCCTTCTCGTCGCGGCTACGGACGAAAACAGGGATCGCCAGCGGCAGTCGAGCCCATTTCCGACGCTCGCTCGCAGACCTCCCCCCGTTCGTGGCAGACCTCTCCATAAGGCTCTCCACCCCGTAAACTGCACCTCAGGGGCCAAATTGGACTACAACCAACGACTAAGCCGGCACCAAACAGCGACGAATACCGGTCAAACACCGCCAAATCCATAAAGCAGCGGCCATTTTGCCCTGTTATTTTCGCCCTTCATTCGCCACGCTGATTTTGGATTGCGATGCTCCCAATCGCTGCGAAGTGCAACCTTTTGCTACACTTGGGTAATTCGGTTGCATTTTTCGTTGACTTTACTTTCCCCATATCTTACGCTTCAATCACCGACGCTCATTGTTGACAAGCGAGTGCGGTTTTCCTCTCCCCGTGTCAACCTGTGGTACTTCTTCATGGCCTCAGCTCATAAGAACACGTGTGTTTCCGATCCGGCGATGGCTACCGAAACGGGAGCCGGGGTCCGCTCCGATGGAGACGTTCCCAGTCCGGAGAATCTGCTGGCAGAGTACAAAGAGCTGCGCGAGCGGCATCAGCGCACGACGAACGCGCTCGCCTCAGCCGCTCACGATCTCAAAACGCCACTGTCCATCTTGAACGGCTATGTCGAACTCCTGCACAGCGAGAAACTGGGTCCGCTCAGCGAACGGCAGCGCGAAGTCCTGCAGGATATGCGCGACAGCGGCAAGCGTCTGCAACAGTTCATTCAGGATTTCTTGACGTACAGCGCGCTGGAAACCGGCGGCCTGCGCATGCAGTTCGAGATGGGCAACATTAACGACTGCCTCTCCGGAGTCTGCCGCTTGTGGTCGAATCGTTTTCAGCAAAAAGGGATTGCGCTGTATTTCCTGGCGAACGATAAATTGCCCGTCTTTCCCTTTGACGCGCCCAAATTGGAGCGCATCATATCCAACCTCTTGGAGAATTCTTTCAAGTTCACGCCGCAGGCTGGAACAGTGTGGCTTCACGCCGAGCCCTACATGTGGGAGCGCCGTGCCGCTTCGCTGCCATCCGCGTCGGAGCGCCGTCGGCAGAGTGTCACCCATCCCAACTCGGTGAAGGTCAGCGTCTCCGACACTGGACCCGGCATTCCCGCCGAGTTTCATCTGGAAGTCTTCGATGATTTCTTCCGTCTTCCCGGGAACGAGAAACAGGACGGCATGGGGTTAGGCCTCGCGATCGCGCGCCGCCTGGTGCAAGGCATGGGCGGTAAAATATGGGTGGAAAGCGATCCCGGTGCCGGTTGCAAGTTCTCGTTTCTGATTCCGTACAAACCGGCTGTCGCCGCCAAAGGAAAACATCGATGAAGCCGACCGCAAAGATCCTCCTGGTGGACGACGAGCCCGGGATGTTGCGCTACATCAAGACCCTGCTCGAGGTCGACGACTACAAAGTCGAGACCGCGACCACGGGGGAAGAGGCGCTGCAAAAGATCGAAAAAGGCCTCCAGCCAGACCTTGTTCTTCTGGACGTGCTGATGCCGGGAATCGATGGCCTGCAGACCCTCGAGCAGTTGCGCCAGAAGCAGCCAGGGACCAAGGTAGTGATGCTGTCGTGCGTGAACGACACTCGCAAGGTCGTGCAGGCAATGAAGCTTGGCGCGCAGGACTATCTCACCAAGCCTTTTCAGAAAGCCGAACTCGATGCCGTCATCGATCTCAGCATCGGCCAGGGCAAGCAGTCGTTCGGCGGCGAAGTCGAGGAGCTGGCAGACGATGTATTCTTCATCGCCGCCAGCCCCGCCATGCGGAAGATTCGTTCGCAGGCCGCACTGGTCGCCAACGTCGATATTCCTGTTCTGCTCCTCGGCGAAAGCGGCACGGGCAAGGAAGTCCTGGCGCGACTGATTCACAAGCTTTCGCCGCGAGCGCATCGGACGTTCTTGAAAGTAAATTGCGCAGCCGTTCCCGCCGACCTGCTGGAAAGCGAATTGTTCGGATACGAACCCGGCGCCTTCACCGGCGCCACGCACGCTAAGCCCGGCAAGTTTGAACTCTGCAACAGGGGAACGATCCTGCTCGACGAAATCGGCGAGATGCCGCCGCTCCTGCAGGCAAAACTGCTGCACGTTTTGCAGGACCAGCAGTTCTCCCGCCTCGGCAGCCGTTCCGTGATCAAGGTAGACGTGCGCATTCTGGCGGCTACGAATATCAACATCCCCGAAGCTCTCGCCAACAAGCGACTGCGCGAAGATCTTTACTATCGCCTCAATGCCTTCACTCTGAGTCTTCCGCCGCTGCGCGATCGCCGCGAAGAAATTCCGATTCTGCTCAAGCACTCCATGACCCGCATGGCCGAACGCTATGCGCGTCCGCCCCTGCCGCTTTCCCCGGCCCTGATGGAGGCCTGCCACAATCATTCCTGGCCAGGCAATCTGCGGGAGCTGAACAATTTCCTGAAGCGTTACTTGATTCTCGGAGACGAGAGCCTTGCGGTTTCCGAACTCCTGCCGCGCAATGACGGTACGGGAGGCGTGCCTGGCGATTCCACGAAGACGCCCGATCCCGGCGGCTTGAAGTCTCTGGCTCGCTCGGCCAAGGACGAAGCTGAGGCGCTTGCCATCACCCGCGCGCTCGAGCAGACGAATTGGAACCGCAAGCAAGCCGCGGCCATTCTCCAGATCAGCTACAAAGCACTCTTGTACAAGATCCGCCAGTATGGAATCGCCGAAGCCCGAGGCCATCACAAGCTGTCGGCCGGAGCTTAGTCACTTCAGCGAACAAAAAGCCCGCAGCCAGGCTGCGGGCTTTCATCTTTATCTGGAAGATTCTCTACGGAACGCTCAATCCGATCGTCTGCGTCTTCGAGTCGCCCCCCGAGGCTCCTGTCACCGTAATCGAGTAATTTCCTGCCGGAGTGCCGCTGGATGGAGTTTGGGTGGTACTGTGGCTGCACGACGGTAGCAGGAGCAGCGTCAGGAACAGCGTACACAGCAGTAGAATACCCAGAATCCGTCTCCGCCGCCGATCGCGACCGAATCCCACAAAAGCCAGCGCGGGGAATGCAAACCAGACGGCATAGAAGCGGCGTACCCACATGCTCGCTACCGGAGAAGTTACGGGACGCGCTGTGGTCGTGATATTCAGTACGGAAGTAGCCCCGCTTGTGCTGGTCAGCGTGACGGATGGGCTGGTGAAGTTACACGACGTCGCCGGAGGCAGACTGGAACACGAGAGGCTGATGCTCGAAGTATAGATCGGAAGCGGAGTCAGTTGTACCGTGTACTTCGCCGTTGCCCCAGCAACCGGGACGGGTTGGTTGCTGGGGCTGACGCTCATGCTGAAGTCCGACATCTCAGCGGGCACCGAGGTCTGCGCGAGCACAATGTTGCCCGGTGCCATAGCCTGCACCGTGCCCCCATTAAAGAAAATCGGAGAACTTCCGCTGCTGTTCGCGGTCGGAGTGGCCGTGATCGTTACCGTTGCCGTAGATCCGGATTGCAGAGAAATCGGCCCGCAACTGATGCCTGTGTTCGACGATGTTCCCGAACCGCAGGTCCCCGAACTGACGGTCGCACCGACGTTCGCGAACTGAACTCCAGTCCTTACCGCACTCAGGTCCGCGGTGATCACAATGCCGGTGCCCGAGTCCGGCCCGTTGTTAATTACCGTATAGGTAAACGTCGCCGGATTTCCCGCGCTGATGAATTGCTGGTTTGTACCCAGGCTCAGCACACCTTGGATGGAAAGGCTGAGGGCAGTTCCCAACTGCGTTACAAACGAGTCGTAGCCGCCACCATTGGTTGTCTGCAACGCCTTCGCCACCTGCAGATCGGTTGAATTCGTTTCGCCGGCAAGATAGCTGTTCTGATTTACGTCGAGAGCGATGCCGGTTCCGGCATCGGTCCCGCTTCCGCCGAAATAACTCGCCCACGAAGCTGTCGTGTTCTGTCCGATCACGGCGCCAGTATTCAGGCGCGCGATGAATGCGTCCTGCGGACCATTCAGATTGCTCTGAATCGAACTTGGATAGGGAAATACCGGGAAGTTTCCATCTGTTCCCGCCGGCGGCACAAACGGAGACTGCGTCGACCCCGTGATCATCGCTCCGCTGTTCGAGTCAACCGTGATCGCCAGCCCTTGCTCGTTGTTCTTACCGCCCAGATACGAGAAGTAATTCAATGCGACCAGACTCGGCGTACCTGTGGTGTTGGCCGGATTCGACAACCGCGCCACAAATGCGTCGCTCGCCCCGCTCGCCGTCGTGCAACTCGCAGTCAGATTATTCAGACACTTCTGATACGGTGCATACGCCGTCACCGCCGAACTGTTGATGAAATCCGCCGAATACGTCGTCCCCACCACGTACACATTCGCCGCGCCCGTATCGAGCGCTACTCCCACGCCCAAATCATCCCCCGTGCCACCAAGGTACGTGGACCACTGCAACTGCTGGCCTTGCGCGGCGGTGGGAGTCAACTTGGCCACGAACGCATCCGAAGCCATCGGATTCGACGAATTAGCGCAAGACTGAGGATTCACAATCGATACACTGGTCGGGAGATCAAGACAGGGTTGGTACGCATTCAGGATCGGGAAATCGGTGGCGCTGCAACCGGTGCAACCCGAATACGTAAAGTTTGTGGTTCCGGTGAAATAGATGTTCAGGTTCGTGTCCACCGCAATACCACCGCCCGTCGCTTCCGGCGTGGCCGTGTTGTAGGTACCTCCGCCGAAGTAGGTCGAGTACGGAATGCTGGCGTTCCGCGGTGCAGTCGTGTTCACCTTCGTCACGAAAAACTGTTTCAGGCCCGGCGCGCGGGATGTGCTTTGATATGGCAGCCCTTCCGGCAGGTTGCTGGCCGGAAATTGATCCGTACTCAGCGTCTCCACCGAAGTGGTTGTTCCGGTAACGTACAGATCATCGGCATTATCAATCGTCATCCCGCTCGCGATGTCCGTCCCATTCCCCGAGAGATACGACGAATAAGTCAATTGGGTGAAGTCGAACTTCATCTTCGTTACGAAAACATGCGTACCCGCGCTTTCCGGCGCTGTTTGATACGCATTCGTATCCGTAACCGGGAAGTTTCCCGAGGTAGTCGTTCCAGCCACAAAGGGATTGTCCCCGCCATCGACCGCAATGCCCACCGGATAATCGGTGCCGCTGCCGCCCAGATAGGTCAGGCCCAGCAGGAGCGCGGGTTGCGAGCCCAGCGGCGGCTGAATCTTCGCGATGTATACATTCTGCGCGCCCGCCAGCGTGGTCTGCACTGCACCCCCACTGGCCACCAAGTTGATGGAAGTTGTGGATCCCGCAAGATAGATATTGAAGCTCCCATCAACCGCGACCGACGTGAAATGCTCGTCGCCGCTGCCGCCGAAATAGGTCGAAAAGTTCAGAATCGGATCGATGATCAGTTCGCGCGACCGGTCATACGCTCCGATTTCGAATCCGGCGCGGTTTCCCCCGTGCAGAAGAAAAGCGCCTTGCACCGCCCGCTTCCGCCCATCGATCGTTTGGTAAACAGAGGGCGCGTCGAGCCGGATACTCCCTCTCTCACCACGAACAAGAAGTCCTCCGTCTTGCAAAGCGAGCTGTTTCGCACCGTTAAACTCGAGTTCCGCTTGTGCCGGATCCGCTCCCGGCGCGACTTGGAAGTCGTACTCCAGGTGTCCGTCATTCCCGTAAAAAACAAGGTTGATGCCAGGATAAACATCCTGGTAGCGCACCCGGGCAAACTGCGGCACGCCCCGGAGCCACTTTGCAGAATCGTTTCCGATGAAGTAATTGCTCTTGCCGGGTAGTTGCTGTTCCGCCGTCGGGACGGCTTTGGAATTCGCCTTCGCCAGCTTCATCTGGAAGGACTCGACGCGGCTTGCTGAAGTAGAACTTTTCTTGCCGCTAGGATCGCGAGCAGCCAGGGTAAGAATCGCCCCATCATCGCCCAGCGCCAGGCTATATCCAGAACCGTGCGTGATGAACCGGGCACGGCTGTCGGCAGGATCCAGATTCCCCTGCCCCTGATTCGGCTCAAAGATGAGCGGCAGTCCCGCCAGAATCGAATGGGCTCGACCCTGCATCTCGAGCGTCGCCCGTTGGGCCGCGTTGGCAGAATTCAGTCCCTGAGCCGTAAAGTCAGACCCCATCAGCGTCGGGTTCATGCCGCTCGGCGAAGTATGGCTTGGCCGGGATCCCCACCCGAGAAAAGCACATCCGGCCCCGAGCAAAACCAACGCGGCGGCCAATATGCGAAATCCAGGCACAGATGTGCCCAACCTACGGCGATCTACGTTCACGCTTTCCTCCGATGCAATCAGGTGCGTTCTTGCGCTGAGGCTTTTCGCCAATCTCGTTTTGACGAAACCATTGGTGAGACGACGGTTGCACTCGTATGCAGAGTCTTCGCGCCGGCGTGTGTCCCCGGGCGAGCGTCGCCCGCAGCTTGCTGGTCACTGGAACTGGCGGAAAAAATTAAATAACTACTTAAACATCTTACGGATAGGCAAGTCAAGCCGACTCCGCCCCGCAGGAGACATGTAGCCGAACTCTGAGGCCAAAGTGGACCTTCCCAACCGCCGCTCAAATTTCGCCACACTCATGCCTGGGGACGCGAAAACGCAAGTCAGCTTGCTCCTAAGAGTGGTCTGATGCACGGCAAGCTTGTGGAAGATGCCGCGCCCACGAGCAAAATGTGCCGGGACTCTACTGATTGCCGGGAGCTCGACCTGGAAGCCGGAGGTCGACCTGTAATCAAGCCGAGGTTTGCCGGAAGGGGCAAATTCAAGATGCCGTTTCTGAACAGAGTGGTGGCTCCAAAGTGGGCGCCGGGCAGATTTGCCCACTCAGTTCCGAAGTGCAATTTTGCAGTTGCAAACGGCCGGCAATTCTATAGATTGAGGGCTGCGGATTGTGATTAATTGGGGAAGTTCCCGTTTTTCCGTGTAATCGGACCACTCGGACCATGCAAGCAAGCTCACAGGAACGGCGGACCATGAGGCGCTTTGACATGCGCTTGCCGGCCATTGTTCGCCTCGAAGGCAGCAGTGAGTACCACAC
>Ga0075030_100005500_pt1 | contig 11413 bp, 22 predicted proteins | sample LitLauG_LLR_2012_FD_71393 | JGI IMG/M metagenome (GOLD analysis project Ga0075030, IMG submission 71393) | Freshwater sediment microbial communities from Pennsylvania, USA - Little Laurel Run_MetaG_LLR_2012 | ecosystem: Environmental > Aquatic > Freshwater > Creek > Sediment | place: USA...
CAGCAATGTCACCACAAGGTGACGTTGTATCGTAAGTGGCTTCAAGACTACAACAAGTACTACAACAACCGCTTCACGAAACAACAGCAACAAGAACTAGAAGATAACATTAACGAATTAAATATCAAATTGGCCGATGCGCGGCGTCGGAGCCAACCGCGTGAGAGCCTACGGAAAATGGAAGATAAGCTCCTGCTGCTACTGCACGAGCGTGCGACAAGGCTCGAAAAGGCGCAAGTTGCTGAAAGGAAAGGGTTTACGGAAGCTGGCTTCAACGTCGTCTCCCGGCACGTCCTCAAGACAGAGCAAAAATTATGGACGCAAACGCAAAAACTACTTGACATCAGTGCCCGGAACGACTATATTTAAGGAGATGGCTGACGCCATTCCGCTAGAGCCGACGGTAATATCGGCCACACTTTAGAAACACAAGTTAGGCCCATTTAATTGTTGTCTTCGGACAGCGCATTTAACTGACTAATAGAGGCTAATTGGGCCACCTCTTTTAGAAACACAAGTTAGGGAGAGCACTACCGGTGTCACTGTGCGAGCCGACATAAATCTAGGCCATAAACACCGCATAGACTCTCCCTATTCACGTAGTAGCACTAACGTAACAACACAACAAAACAACCAAAGGAGCACTACCCTAGTGAGCGAAAATGTAGCAATTAACCGCAAAGAATACGTGCGCGTTGCCTTTCAGAAGTCCGATGACAAGGGCAACGTCATTACTGACTACAAGGTCTTCCCTTCCAATTCCTCGGAACTGAAGAAGGGCCTTGAAGATAACACTTTCCTCGAAGACTGGCGCGGATTCGTCACCATTCCCTATGCCCTCAATCCTGACGGCATGACGGAACTCTTCACTAACCCCACTGTACTCGCCAAGGCTTGCAAGGCATACAGCGACCTGATTCTCAACAGCCACGCTGCTAAGGTTCTTCTGGATACCGAGAAGAACACGGAAACTAACGAAGAGGAATTCGTTATTCCGAGCGGCTCTGTGGACGAAATCTCCCTTGTTGAGCAATTGACGGCGGAACGTGGTTCCCGCGCTAACCCGCGTGAGAAGTACATCCGTATGCTGGAGACTCTGCCTCTCAGCGATGCTCAGAAGAAGCAGATGTTGAAGGTATTCGACGCTGGTGCTTCTGGTATCTCGGACGACGAGAACGAAGAAGCGGCCTAGTTGTACAACTCACTACAGTGTTAACCGACACTGCGTAACGTAGAAGACTACGAAGTGGGAAGCCGGGGAAACCTAGCTTCCCTTTTCGTGGTGTTTTTGTAGTTATAAGAAAGGAAAATTCCGGATGAACAACAAGAAAAAACTTCCAAAGCCACCGTACAATCTGATATGGATTAAGTCCTGTTACCGTAAGGAACGGCACGTTACTCCCGAAGCCGCCGCAGAACATCAAAAGCGGCTTGAAGATACCACGGGCCTTAAATATCGCACCTACCACTGTAACTTCTGCAAAGGCTACCACGTAACGCATCAAAATCGAAAGGAACGTCATATCCATGCCGCCAAGCCGGAATAAGGTCGCTTACGTAACAGGCTGTGTTAATATCGACGTGAGTTGGGACACATTAACCAACGCGGCATACGTCCTTAAGTTCTCTAACAACACCGGGCGAAACTGGGACACGTTCCTAGTACTTAAGGAAACACTCAAAAACATCGTGCCCGGTAATGGACGTACTTACGATGACAAAACACACCACTGGTATATACTAGAGCAATTCCTTGACAAAGTCCGCAAAGGCTTTGAGCCGCTCGTTCTCGCTGGCGTCTGCAAGATGACAATCCACGAGAAACCACAAGACGTTGTTACTGTCATAGACACCACCGACGACGACTTCGAGACATTCTCCACAATAATCGAAGCCTACACAGGCACCACAATCTCAAAAGGAGCCACACTTTCCGACGCCAAGCGTCTCTACCGCAAAACGGCCAGTATTCTACATCCAGACTTACAAACTGGAAACGCAGAACTAATGAGCCAGCTTAATACGGTATGGCGGAGTTTGCAAGACACTAACGTGTTTACGAAAGGAGCCTAAATGCAGTGTGATTCTTGTAAGAAAGACTTTCCACAGCACATCCTTAGCGGTATCTTTTATCGAACTCAACCTAGTCAACTTGTCTGTGGTATTTGTGCCCTTGCTATTTTGTACCAAAATACAAAACACGTTTTAGGTGGTATTTGTCCTAATCGAAGAATTGAGTACTATCGTCAAGCCGCACTACGCCACTTAGCAAAAACGGAGCCACAAGCAGATGAGCAACGAACTACAAAAGAAAGTTAAACTACAGACTGGCACTAACCTTGGTGCCCTACGAGCGCGTGCTGTAGCGGAAGTTAAGAAAATTAATCCGCTCACCGTGCCCAACCGCTACGTTATTAGCTTTGACACGTCCGGTAGTATGAGCACCAAAGATATCAACGATGCCAAAGCTGGCGTCAATGCTTTCCTTGACTCGTGCTCGCCATTAGATACTAGTGTCAGTATCGTTACATTGTCTTGTACTAACATTAATGAAGAAACTGACTTCAAACAAACTGACTTCCTGTGTGACTACGATGCAATTCGTGCTTTCGTGCACACACTTACTAATGATGGGGGCACACCGTTGTACCGCCAATTGTACGAAGTACTACAAAAGGAAACTGCAACCCGTATCGTTGTCTTCAGTGACGGGGAGCCTACTGACCCCATTACAAACCTCTTCGACAATGTAAAAACAGAAGAAGAATGTTTTAAGTGTCCGTATGTGCCCATTGACACAATTCACATTGGAGGTAATCACACAAACAATGCGCTAAAACATATCTCGCATATGAGTGGCGGTAGCTATTACACGTTCGAGAACGCAGCTATGTTGCGTAAGCAACTCAAGTACCTAAGTCCTCGTTTTCAACTACAACTAACCAACCCTGAAGTCCGGGCGCGCTTAGAACGTGGGGAGACGTTGTAATGCCAACCACATCTAAGTGTCCGAGCTGTGGCGCAGTATTCCGCTTCGATTCGTACCACGAAGAGTACTACTGTGCTACCGAGAGTTGTAAGTATTTTAGTATTCCCGAAGATGTAGTCTTACAAGCACACAAACAAGAACAACAAAAGGAGCAAGCATAATGTTCAGCTGTGACAACGCAAACGACGACCTAGAGAACATGGAAGTCATTGACGAGCTTACGCAGGTTGATGATTTTCTCGAAGATGAGGATGAAGACGACGAAGAGTTTGATGACCTTGATGAAGAATTTAATGACAACGACGACAATGACGTGGAGGAGTAACAATGGAACTCGTAGAGTATTTCTCCGGTAATGAAGTAAAACTTCGGTTGCATAAAAAACAGTTGCAATATCGTTGTGTGGGTGACGATGATTTTCATACTATTGCAACTGTCGAAGTAGTTGACAATCATCTTCAACTTCGCCTTAACGAATGTTACTACAGTGACATTGCTAAAGAAGGTGGGCAGTTTATTAAGATTACGAACAACCCACTTCGGCCTAAGGTTGATGAAAATGCTGCACGTACTATAACTTTGGCTAAGGAGTAACAATGTCCGACCTAACTCCTGAACAGAGCGCGCACGTAAAACAGCTCTCTGCTAAAATGATTGGCCTTAAACTACACGCCGGCTTTCACCACGTAGAGCCTGGGCCTGTAGTCACTGGCTACTTCTTCGCTACTGGGGGTAATACTCCAGTAGCGAAGTATTTACGTCACAACGTAGATTTTGCCTTGGCTGTGGGAGCAAGTGAAGTCCTCGTACAACGTGAAGGCACCTTCATAGTAATCTACGTGCCTAACAAACAACGTACTATTGTAGATTACAAGAACTACCTCTCATGGTACTTACACGACGAAACAACGCAAAAGATGAAAATTCCAATTCCGTTGGGACTTAACTCCAAAGGTAATATGTCCGCGTTTGACTTAACGGAGGCGCCTCATGTTCTCATTGCGGGTAGTACTGGTTCGGGTAAATCCGTCTACAAAAGTGCTATTATATGCTCTTTGGCATATAATTTTGCTCCGGAGAGAATGGTGCTTCATCTTGTGGATACCAAGAAAGTTGACTTTCCTCTTTTTTCGAGTCTACCCTGTATACAAAATGTTGTAACCGAAGTCCTCGACTTTCACGTACTAATGCAACAACTCGACACAGAGATTGATCGTCGCCTCAAAGTACTACAAGGTTCCTCTTGTCGTAATATTCAAGATTATCACGCAATGGGCCTGCAACTTCCGTACATTGTTATTATTATGGATGAAGTTGCAGACTTGATAATGCGTGATGCTGCACTACGGGAGAGCGGAGCCTTTGACGGCTTCCCTTCCGTAGCGGAGTCAATACGCAAAATTGCTCAAATTGGCCGTGCGCCCGGTGTTCACTTAATTATTGGTACACAACGGCCAAGTGTTAAAGTAATCAAGGGTGATATAAAGACTAACCTACCAACGCGAATCGCTCTAAGGTTGCCGACGGCAGCTGATTCAATAACCGTGCTCGGTAGTGGTGGCGCGGAGTACTTACTTGGGCAAGGTGATATGCTTGTTCAGTTGTCTAACGAGAGTAACTTACAACGCTTCCACGGGCCGTTTGTATCGCTTAATGATATAACGCAGATGGTGGGAGACTTTGAAATGTTGTATGGGAGGATTTAATATGCCAAAATGCGCAATCTGTAAAGAATATTATCATTACGGAGATCACATAGAGCCACCAGAGACATGTTGGTGTAGGAATGAAACACCTGATTTAGAAACAGTTAAAGATTATTTTAATTGGTTTCGTTTTTGTATTGGGAGGTTGTTATTTATTATAGCTGGTAAGTGTACGGAGGTTAAAAGATGAAGCTGACACCGCAAGGAACCGGAGGAAACGAGATGAGCCGTAAGACGCTATCGCAATCAACTGCTGAAGCCAAGCTGCGCGAGATGGCCGCCCCGAACGTGACGCGGGAGGTTGTCGAGCAGGAAGCGGCGAAGATGCCCGCGCCGGAACTGTGCGGCCTGATGGTGCGTGATCCCGAAGATGACGCGCGTCCCGGACACGGTTGGGGTCTATCCAACCCCTGCAAGAACCCGCTGCCATGTAAAGACCATCCGTGGCGCAAGCCCAAGCCAGCGCCGGAGCCATCCTGCACATTTGCTTACGCTGGTGATGACCCTGAGCATTTTGGCTGGCAGTGTGGCAAACCACTACCGTGCCCGGTTCACTGGAAGCATGGGATCGCGCCGAACAACGCAGAGCATCGTTCCAACCCCTATTTATCAGCAGATTACGCGGCTGCCTGTGCCGAGCGCGACTCCCTCCGCACCCAGCTTGCCGACGCTAGGGCTAAAATACTCGGACTGGAATTATCTGTTGTAGCAGCCGAAAAGCGCATTGCGGAACTGACGCAGCAGCTTGCTGATACTACTAAAAGAGCTATTGTGTTTGCTAATGCGATGGCCGACTTGCGTATATTGCTCGACTCTGCCGAGCGGCGCATTGCGGAACTGGAAGCCCGATTGCAGCCGCCGAGCGAGGCGGAGATTCGGGCAGCGTTTGAGGAGGCATACTACCAAACCGTAGGCAATCGCATTATCGAATGGCGTTTCGATATGCCGTTATCCAACGGCCCAGATGATAGCTTTGCGCGACTGCCATTTCTTAATTTTCGCGCCGCCGCCCTCCGCTTCGGCAAGAGCCAAGGGCCGACGCGGGAACAAGTACAAAATGCATTAGACTCCAGTGCCACAACATTTGAAGCTATGTATAAATTGTTTGGCACTGATAAATAACAGCACTTAATAAATAAGGCCAAGGGCACTCCCGACCTTCAAACGGGAGTGCCCTTGCCAAGTCGTTGAAAACAAAGGCTTTAGGTGGCTTGACAGAGGTATCCCTAGCAGGTATCCTTAAAGTATCCCTGCACCACCGAGGAGCTATTTAATGTTAGTCTCTGTAAAACAAGTCCCAGAAGCATTTAATCAAATCATTACAATAAAAGTAGGAGAATCTATGAAGGCGGAGTTGTTACGTAGGCATCCGAATGGTAATATGCGGGCGATGGTGCTACGTGCGTTGTTGCGTGGGTACTTGACTGGGCAGATTGCCGTGCATATTGAAGAACAGACGGTGGAAGGTTAGTATGCTTTTAGCCGTAACTGTAGAGGACTACAAAACAAAGAAAAAAGTAAGAGTAGTGACAGACACAGAATGTGTAAAAGCATCTGTAATGTCACATATAGTCTTACTTGGCTTGATAGAAAAAGAAGGAAATATAAGTCAAGCTGCTAAATACGTAGGACTCCATCGTAATACCTTTGTGCGGTGGATGAAAGAAGCCGGTTATAACGCACAAGACTACAAACCAAAAGGACAAAAAAATGCCAACTAAAGAACAAGAAGAACAACCACTTCAAGATTGTGTGCTCTGTGATACATCCCTACCCGGTGTCTTAGCTCTTAAGACAAAAGATATTTGTATCCGCTGTAAAAAGCCCTTTTGTACTTTGCACACTTCGACTTTCAGCCCTCGTTATTGTAATTACTGCCTTTCTGACATTACGCTACTGCAAGACAAATTCGAAAAAGTAACAGAGCATCACGTCCGTCTTAAAGATGGCAGAGAGGAACTACTCCGTGTTAAGCATTCGTGCCGACACTTAAGACTCGATGGGCCAGATTATGTGTGGTATGTGGCGAAAGTGCAGTCGGTAACAGACGACGAACTTACACTACTACTTGAGTTCCATCGTTCCATCGTTTCACAACTTGAGACGGATTCCGATACACGGAAGATAAGAGCCTTTCAAGCTGTGTATCAAAATCCTGACGGACGTACTGTAGTCTCTACGAGAACGACGCAGACTAAGAAGACTACGGAGACTAAAGTAACAAGGACGCCGAAAGTCAAAGCCGCGCCAACGTTGGAAGAGACGTTACGTAAGAACAACCCGACTTTAAGTGAGAAGCAAATTCAACAAATGCTGAAGATAATGCAAGGAGCCTAAGATGCTAAAATTCCACGACGCTTCAAAGGAACTACCAACTAAAGCAGGTTTGTATCTCTGTGTGACCGAGTGGGACGATACTTTTGAATTGTTAAAATTTGTACCTTCAGATGCTGTAAATGATATGCCTAATTATTGGGCTAATCCTGCTAACGAAGATTTTACTTATACTACAGAAGAAGCCCAACGTGAGTTTGTGGATGGTTTTGTTTTGTATTGGTGCGACTTTCTCAAAGAAGTACCGGCGGAGTTGAAATGACACTAACCGAAAAATACCCACACTTACTAAGTGAAAATCCAGACGGTAGCCTTAACTTGTTTGTAGATCATCATATGCTTTCTACGTTTCGGCTTTGTGAAGCGAAGTTTGCTATTGAGCATATGCAGAATCTCCGTGTAAAGGGATTACGTGCGTGGAGTTTGGAGTTTGGTATTTGGCTGCACTCGGCGTTTGAGCGTTATTACAAACTACAACAAAGTGGTGCTCTCGCGTCCTCGCAACTTGAGGCTACCGTACCACTATTAACAACGTGGTCACAAGAGTGTATGGCAGAGTGGGACGCTAAGAACATGGATTGGTTTGCGTCTTCCGAGGCAGGGACGTATAATAACAAGAAGAGTTATACGCTGGGTGGACGTGAAGGTGCTTTGGCTTTGTTGTTAGAGTATGCTGTCTTCAATAAGGACTTTAATAAGACAGTGATTGCTACGGAAGTTGGGTTCGGTCGGGGCAAGGAAGTGCCGTTGGGTTTTGTATCGGTAGAACATTGGGGCTGTCCTGAAGTAGAAAATTATAAAGGTTCTTTTTGGAATCAAGTACACTGCTACCTAAGTGGCCGAGCCGACCTTGTACTACAGAATGGTGCTAAAGTTGGCCCGCTCGATTTTAAGACCACTGCCTACTTCGATGGCAAAGAACACGAAGACTTTGAAGTGCATGAGGGTATTACGGGTTACATTTACGCCATAGACAAAGTACGTCCTGAACTAAAGTGCCGTAATGGTTGGATTGAGCATATTAGTATCGCGTCCCCGAAAGACGGCAACAAGCGATTTAAACAAACCTTGATTACTAAAACCGAGGAACAACTTGAAGACTACCGGCAGCGGAACCTCCGAACTTGTAGTAAACTTTTGGACGTCCTCAATGGCAGTACGCCAGATTGGAACACATCGGTATGTACTAACATATACCACGCCAAGTGTCCCCATCATATACTCCATAGAAGTCCGACTAGAGATTATGTACATATCATAGCGAATAGTTATGAGAAGAGGGAAGCATGGAATCCAGAGACATTGTAATTTTATTTACAAGTAATTGTATTTGGGCTTTTATTCACTATCTTCATGTGCAAAGACATAAGAATTTGCAAGAACAGATTAATATAATTCGTAGTTTCCTAAATCTTTAACTAACAAAACAAACGGAGCCGACTAAATGACTGGACTAGCTATAACGACAACAACGCCAAAACCAAAACTGCCAGCAGGAATTATCGCTTCTACAGATATAAGCCAAGAAGACCGTTTTAAGTTATTCATTTTGGGTGACACTGGCAGCGGCAAAAGCAACCTCGTAACTACCGCGCCCGGCCCAGTACTCGTACTTGACTTTGATGGACGTGCGAAGTCTATCGCAGGTAAGCCAGATGTTTATGTACGCACGTTTCCAATCGCAGTCGGCTCGTGGAATGAAGTAGAGTCCTTACTCAATGATCTTGAGTATGCTAAGAAGAATAATAACTTGTTCTTCAAGACTATTGCCTGTGACACAGTATTGTACATGAGCAAACTTGCCGAGCTTGCTCTTATCTCGTCAGATGAAAAAATGCGACGTGGTAAGAAAGTTGGCAGCCGTGTGTATAGTATTCGCAATGGCTTTGACTCCTTCAACTTCACGCATACGATGGTGGCCGACGTAATCAATAGGATTACGGCTCTCGACGTTAATGTTATTTGCACAGGTCACTTACGTCCTGAAAAGGCCAAAGATAGTACGCCGGATGAAACAAAGTACACCGGCAAACTTACTATTGACCCACAATTTCTTGCAGTTCTCTTCCCTACATTTAGTGAGCGTTGGGTAATGAAAGTGTCGGGCGGAAAGTTCTATGTGCAGACGAGACAAACTCCGTCCTTTAACGCTATAACGACACTCCACATTGACGCGGAAGAAGAAGCTGACATTCAAAAGATTTTGGCAAAGCATCGCCAAAATGTAGCAGCGGGGAAGTAACGTAGTTAACAAAAACTAAACCAAAACGAAAAGAGAACAAATGCCCAAACTTCAAATGAGTCCTGAATCAATCCTCGGTAGCAAGCCAGTTCCGCAAGGCTTCTACGAACTCGAACTTGTTAACTTTCGCGTCAAGACGGCTAAGTCTGGTAACAGTCTTAACTTGAACGCGGAGTTTAACATCACAGACGGCCCGCAAGACACACCGACTGAAAAGTACCAGAAGAAGGTATTCTGCACGTGGAATACTTCTTGGTGGGGTGGTATTGATATTGCTCACGGTCTTGGAGTCCAGCTTGAACAAGACAACCAAGGTCTTGAGACTGTCATTCCCGGTGATTGGGAGCCTGCTGACCCTAACAAGCCGAATGATATGCAGGGCGCAAAGTACATTGGCCCGTTGTTCGGTAAGCGTGGTTCGTTCGAGGTTATCGTTACGCAGGATCAAAATGGTAACGACCGTAACGAGATTCGACAGGCTGTGTGTAAGGTGCCCGGTTGCACTCACAAGCACAGCACGTCGTTGGCTGGTAGTAAGAACTAAAAGTTGCTGTACAAGTCTCCGCCGGGGATAGTGCCGGAGAGCCACTACCACAGCCGAACCCGGCATAAAGGCTGTGGATTTTAATTGTCGGAATGGCGAAACTGGCAGACGCAACGGACTTAAAATCCGTCGGCTTTTTAGCCATGTGGGTTCGATTCCCACTTCCGACACCATTTAATAAGGAGAATTAAATGACTCGTGCGGATTTGTACAAACTACACACAGAACTTTGTGAGAAAGCTTATACTTTGTTAAGGCTTAAAAACCAAGACTACGCACCAAAAGATGACAATCCATTTTCTAACTTCGACCGTAAAGGATTAGAGGGAATTACTACAAGAATGGGTGATAAACTTGCCCGGCTTGAAGCTTTTGCCGAGCGCGGTACGTTTCGGTTGGAGACGGAGACTGTAGAAGATACAGTGCTGGACATGATTAATTATGCTGTGTTGTTTTACGGATACATTGAAAACAAGAAACCGAAGAGTTAACTATGCAAATACCAAACAAAATACTCAAGCTAACTTTGCTTGTAGATGACCCTAACGCTACGCAAACTGAGTTCCCTATCCTTATAAGCACTAACGCTATTGCTTATGCAGGGAAATGGTGGTACTTGAGTTCAGGAACAAGTTTAATACCCGCAGATAAATCTGGCTTTCCTCATGGGGAACTACACGTCAAAGAAACACTAGATGAAATCTGGGCGATGATTAATGATTAAATGCCGCGGCAATCCGAAGTCTCCAATCTGGATTATCGTAGATTCCCCCTACGATAAAGACACTGACAAAGGTTATATTTGGACAGGTGGTTTCGGTTATGTGTGGGATGAGTTATGGAAGCTTTCCGGCATTACCGTGGAACCTTATATCTACGTACTAAAACCTGTACCCGGAGCTTCATATCACGATGCAGAGCGTTATCTTAACCTTATTGATATGCTCAATGTGTGCCAGCCTCCTCTTGTCATTACGACCAGTGCGCCGAGCACTGTGTACTTTGTGCCCGACACAAAAGCAAAAGGCAATGGTAAGGCAATTCTTCAAAAATATGTGGGCAGTTTGCTTTCTTGTAAGCATCTGCGCTATCCTCATTACATCGTTCCTTGTTATCCTCCGGATTATATAGCAAGGCAATATACGTATAAGGAGATTGCAGCGTATATTGACTTGGGGCACGTGAGGGAGGAGTTTGAGTATTTTCAGCGTAATGGAGTACTGCAACCGTTAACACAACGCAGCTTACTTACTGAGCCTAGCTTCTATGAACTAATGGGCTACTTTGAACACATCCTCGGAGAACACGCCAGTGGCAGACTTAAATACGTCAGTACGGACATTGAAACAATCCGTCCTCGAAAGAATTCATACTATCACGCACTACACCATCCGGGTTATCCTTACACTAACTCTTTTGCCGTTAGCCCTTTTAGTGCAATTAGTTACTCTTTATGGGACTATCCTAAAGATCAACTAGGCCGCATCTGGCGTCGTACTGGAGAGATATTATCCAAAGTTCCCCAGATAGGGCAGAATTATTTTAACTTTGATGTGACGTGGTTTGAACGGTTGGGCTTTGAGCCGTGCCTTGAAAAG